>Ga0068858_100000589_pt1 | contig 38060 bp, 34 predicted proteins | sample KBSSwiS12_FD_66589 | JGI IMG/M metagenome (GOLD analysis project Ga0068858, IMG submission 66589) | Switchgrass rhizosphere microbial communities from Kellogg Biological Station, Michigan, USA - KBS Switchgrass S1-2 | ecosystem: Host-associated > Plants > Roots > Rhizosphere > Soil ... | reverse complement strand
GGGAGCCAACCGGTGCTGCCGCCGTCATTCACGGAGAGCTTGTCGTTCGCCGCGACCTTGGTGCCGCGATCCACCGGCTCGCTGGGGGCGGGCGATGCGGTTTCGGTGCGGGCCGCTCGCGGGGCTTCCGCCACCGCAACATCGGCCTGCGGCGCGCGGTGCAGCGACTCCATCCGCCGCGTGTAGTTGGAGACCTGGGCCGCGGAGAAGCGCCGCGCGGCCTGCGTCTGTGCCTCCGCGATCCCCGCGACCTCGCGGTCCTGGGTGGGATCGGGCCGTCCGGTGACCTCGACCTGCACCGTCGCCGGCGCCGAGGATCCCGCGCTGCCGTACGCCACGTACGCGAACGAGTCCGGGCCGAAGTAGTTCCTGCGCGGCGAATAGACGATCGTGAGGCCGTTCACGGCGACGGTGCCGTGCGCCGGGTTCGTGCTGACCGAGACGCCGGTGACCTGCGATCCCTTCACGAACTTCGCCATGTCGAGCGCGGTCGGCGTATTGAGCGGAACCTGCATCGCTGTCGGACTCGCGACGGGCACCGCGGTGCCGACGGTAATGGTCACGGTGGCGACCTTCGAGGTGCCGGCCGGGTTCGTCACGGTGTACGTGAAGCTGTCGGACCCCGAGTAGTCGATCGCCGGCGTGTAGATGACGACGTTGCTGTTCGGCTGCGTCGTAACGAGCCCGTGCTGCGGCAGCGTCACGATGTTGACGGTAAAGACGTCGCCGGTGACGGGCAGCGTGATGGCCTGCCCGGTCTCGAATGCGACGTTGACGGTGGCATCGCCCGCGACCGGCACGGTGAAGCCGATGGTGATCTTGAGATTGAACGTCGTGGTCCCGGCCGCATTCGTCGCGGTCACCACGACGTTGAAGGTACCGCCGCTCGTCGGGGTGCCGCTGATGCGGCCGGTGGTGCCGTCGATCCCCAGGCCGGGCGGCAGCCCCGTCGCCGTATAGGTCGTCCCGCCGCCGCTCGAGCTGGTCACCGTGTACGTGAACGGGACACCCGGCATGCCGCCCGCCGTCGGCGGGCTCGTGATCACCGGGGCCGACCGGGTGATCGTGATGGTGAGCGTCTTGTTGCCGGTTCCAGTCGGATTGGTCGCGCCCAGGTTGACGACGAACGTACCCGGGTTGGTCACCGTTCCGGTGATGCGCCCCGTCGTGGTGTCGATGACGAGCCCCGCCGGCAAGCCGCTCGCGCTATAGGAAGTGGCGCCGTTCGTGGCCGTGATCTGGTATGCGAATGCGTTGCCCGTGGTCCCGCTCGCCGCCGCCGGGCTCGTGATCACGGGAGCGCCCACCGCGATCGTGACCGTGAGCGGTTGGCTGGCCGTCGTGTTGCTGTTGGTCGCAGTGATCGTCGCGTTGTAGACGCCCGTCACCGTGGGCGTACCCGAGATGAGCCCGGTGACGGGGTCGATCGTCAACGTCGCCGGCAGGCCGCTCACGCCGTAAGTGTTCGGCGGATTCGTCGCCTGGACCGTGTAGCTGAAGGGAATCGCCACCGCGCCGCCGGCCGTGTTCGGACTGGTGATCACCGGCGGGCCCAGATTGATCTGGAACGTGGCGGGCTTGGTATCGAAGCCCGAGCCGTTGCTCGCGGTGATCGACGCCACGAAGCTTCCGGTCGCGCTCGGCGTACCGGAGACGACGCCGGCATTGTCGATGGAAAGACCCGTCGGGAGGCCGGTGGCGCTCCAATTGGTGGGGCCGTTGATCGCGGCTACCGTGAAGGTGTACGCCACCCCCGTGAACCCGGTCGGAGGCGTGATGGGCGTCGTGATCACCGGCGCGAATTGCGAGATGGTGATCGTGAGCGTCGCGTGCGTCGTCCCGGTGGTGTTCGTCGCCGAAACGTCGACGGGATATACGCCCCCGCTGCCGGATGCCGGCGTGCCCGTGATGAGCCCGCCCGCGCTGATGTTGAGGCCCGATGGCAGTCCCGTCGCGCTCCAGGTGATCGGACCATTGAGCCCGGTCATCTGGTAGGGCGTGAAGGCGATGGAGTCGCCCCCGGTCGCCGTGAGCGGCGAGTTGGTGACGACCGGCGCGCCTAGCGTGATGGTGAAGTTCACCGTCGTCGCCGCGCTGGTGCCGTCCGCATTCGAACCGGTCACCGAGATCGCCGTCGGCCCACCGACGACGGTCGGCGTGCCGCTGATGACGCATCCCGTGCGGCTCAATCCGGTCGGCAAGACGCCGGTGTGCGAGCAGTTCGTATAGGCCGGCCCGGCCGCCGCAGAGATCGTATAGCTGCCGAAGTAGTTCGACGGAAGGCTCACGCTGGTGGCGCTGCCTACCGCGGGCACGACCTTGAACACGACGGTCTTGTTCGTCGTCGTCGTCGCGTTGGTTGCGCTGACGGTCGCTGAATAGGGGCTTCCGGCCGCGCTCGTCGGCGTGCCGGAGACGACGCCGGTCGTGGAATCGATCCCGAGGCCCGGCGGCTGGCCGGAGATGCCATAGGTCATCGTCCCGAACTGGGCGGCGGCGGTATAGGCGTTCGCCGTGGCGATGTTGACCGCAGTGTTGGTCGCGGTGCCGCCGCTCGTGAACGCCGGCGCACCGAGCGCGATGGTGATGCTGAAGGCCTGCGTGGTGTTCGCGCCGCCCGGATAGCTTGCCGCGACCGATCCGGTGAACGTCCCGGCCGTCGTGGGAGTCCCCGAAATGACGCCGCCGGAGCTCAAATTGAGGCCCGGCGGCAGGCTTCCGCTCGCCACGCTGTACGTCACCAAATTGGAGCAGACCGACACGGAGTAAGTGTGGTTGTAGCTCGTGCCCGTCGTGCCTCCCGGCGGCGCCGCAGAATTGATCGTCGGACCGGCCGCCGGGTTCGAGACCGTGATGTTGTGGGTGCGAACGTTCGTCTGGACCGTCAACCCCGCGTTGCTGCCGCGATAGGTGAACGTGGTCGCCCCCACCGTGCAGCCGGAGGTGTAGGTCGCGGTGGTACCCGAGTAATTGATCGTCGCGCCGTTGGCGTTGACGGTGACGATCCGGTCCATGCCGGCGTAGGGCGACGGAATGTAGATGTTGTTCAGCGTGACCGGCGTTGCGGTCCGGAACGGCACCGTGTCGGATCCCGACGCCCCGATGAACCCCGCGATGTACGAAGTGATCGCCGACATCTCGAGAGCGGTGAGCGCGGGCGAGCCCGGCGTTCCCGTCATGCCGGCATCGATCGCCGCCTGGACGACGGTGCTCGCGTTACCGCCGTTGGTCTGCTGGGGATAGGGATTGGTCGGATCGGTATGGCATCCACCGCAATTGGTGGTGTACGCCGCCGGCTGCGCGAATGCGTCCGTCGTCGCCAAGGCCAGCAAGGCGGCAAATATCGCGGGCGCGTGCGTCGCCCACCGGGCCCATCTCCGAAATCCCACTCGCGGCCCTCCCAAGGGCTTTTTATTGGCGTCGCGAAAGCGCCCTCTTTGGCGGGGCGCCTAGATCGCGCAATGATACGCGACCTTTCCTAGGGGAACCTACGGAAAATTCGGCAATTTCCGGACGCCGACCCCTCGAAATCAGACTTTGGGGATGCGCAGCGTCTTGCTGATCATGAGGGTGCCGGAGAGGGCGAACAGCAGCGCCAGGGGATGGAGTGTCCACCCGAGGCTCCAGGCGCCGCCCCACAGGTCGTCGCCGATGCGGCCCTTCCAAGCCACGATGGCGAGCAGCCCCGTGAGCAGCACGCTCGTGGGGATCGGCGTGCCCTCGAAATACTTCACCTTCTCGCCGCCTTCGGAGAGCGCCTCGGCGGTCACGTTGTAGCGCGCGAGCCGGCTCACGCCGCAGCAGACGAAATAGATGAGGAGCACGGCATCCCAGCCTCCGTTCATGCCGGCCGCGAAGGCGAGCACCGCGGGCGCCACGCCGAACGAGATCACGTCGGCGAGCGAGTCGAGCTCGCGCCCGAGCGCCGAGTGCTGCTGGCGCCAGCGCGCGACGCGGCCGTCGAGGATGTCGAACGCGAGCGCCGCGGGTGCCAAGGCGGCGGCCACGTAGAAGTGCGCCTCCTCGAGCGTCGCGGTGTACAGCATCGCGAGGAACACGGCCCCCACGCCACACGCCGCGTTGCCCAGCGTGAGGAAGTCCGCGAGGTGGAAGCCGCGGATCATCGAGAAGTGCTTGGGACGGGGCTCGCTCATGGCTCGGGTTGGAATGGATCCGTCGTCGTTTCGTTCCCTAGTTGCGGACGTCCTGCAGGAACCATTCGGTGGGAATCTCGTGGCCCGCCCCCTGGGCGCGCGCCGCTTCATAGATGCGTCCCGCCACGGCGTAGAACTGCGCCCCCTGCAGGTTGCCGCGCTCGGAATACGTCACCTGGTCGCGCGAGGTTCGCCCCGGACGGCGCCCCGCCACCAGGTCCGCGAGGAACACCACCTTGTCGGCGAGGCTCACGCCGTGCGCGCGCTTGCGCCGCCCCTTGGAGGCGGGCCCTGCGGCCCACGTGATGTGCTCGTCGTCGAGCGCGAGGTCCGGCCGGCTCGCAGGCGCAGGCGCGCTGCCGAAGCGGAGGTACACGTCGACCCGTGCGAGGCTCTTCTCGTCGGGCAGCCCTCCTCCACCGATGTTCACCAGGTGCGTGCCCGGCTCGAGGAGGCTTCCGTCGCCAACGGGAGTCGCGGCGTTGGTGAGCGTCGCCACGACGTGCGCCCCGCGGTAGACCTGCTCCGGCGCCTCGCAGGCGATCGCCTCGATGCCGTGTTTCTGCGCCATCTCGCGCGCGAAGGCCTCGCGATGGGCCTTCGTCGGGCTGAAGACCTTCAGGAGGCGGATCTTGCGGACGCACATGAAGGAATCCATGTGCGCGTGCGCCATCCCGCCCGAGCCCATCATCCCCACCACTTCCGCGTCGGGGTTGGCGAGGTGCTTCACGCCGATCGCGCCGTCGGCGCCCACGCGCATGTGCTGCAGCACGCCGTCGTTGATGATCGCGAGCGGCTCGCCCGTGTCCACCGAGGTGAGCAGCACCAGGCCGCAGAAGAGGCCCGGGCGCGAGCAGTACTTCTCCTGGGTCGTCACGCCGTTGTAGCTGCGCTCGTACACGACATCCGATTTCATGCGGATGGCGAAGTATCCCGACGCGGCCCCGCCCTCCATCGTTCCCCATTGGTAGGTGCGCGACGGATCCGAAGTCGGGATGCGAATGTCGATGCGGGGACGGCAAGTCGCCTCGCCCGCGGCGAGCCTCGCATACGAGGTCTCCAGGGCCTCGATGGTCGCGGGCATGGTGAGGACGCGGGCCACGTCCGCGTTGTTGATGAGGAGCGTCATGGGGATTCGGTAAAATTGAGGGTTTCGCCCCACAGTATCCCTTAATGGCCGCACCGAAATACGACGAGCAGTCGATCAAGGTCCTGAAAGGACTGGAGCCCGTGCGCGCGCGCCCGGGCATGTACACGCGCACCGACAGTCCGCTGCACATCATCCAGGAAATGATCGACAACGCCGCCGACGAGGCGCTCGCGGGCCACGCGAAGCACATCACCGTCACGATGTACAAGGACGAGTCGATCAGCGTGGAGGACGACGGGCGCGGCATCCCCGTGGGCCCCCATCCGGTGGAGAAGGCGCCGACGGTCGAGGTCGTCTACACGCGCCTGCACGCGGGCGGCAAGTTCGACAAGAAAGGCGGCGGCGCGTACGCCTTCTCCGGAGGCCTGCACGGCGTCGGCGTCTCGGTGACCAACGCGCTGTCCAAGCGGCTCGAGGTGCGCGTCACGCGCGAAGGTGCGGTGTGGGAGATGGCCTTCGCCGGCGGCGAGACGGTGGAGAAGCTCAAGAAGGTCGGCAAGGCCGGCCCGCGCGACAGCGGCACCCTCGTGCGCGCGTGGCCCGACCCCAAGTACTTCGACACTGCGAAGGTGCCGAAGCGCGAGCTCGAGGCGCTGCTGCGCGCGAAGGCGGTGCTGCTTCCGGGCCTCAAGGTCACGCTCCAGGAAGAAGGCGGGAAGGGCAAGACCGAATGGCTCTACTCCGGCGGCCTCGAGGCCTACCTCCAGGAGCGCCTCGAAGGCGCCGACGGCTACGTGAGCCCGTCATTCGCGGGCGAGTCCTACGTGACCGCGGAGGACGCGACCTACGCCGAGGGCGAAGGCGCGGCGTGGGCCATCGCCTGGGCCGAGGCCGGCGGCGAGGGCGAATCCTTCGTGAACCTCATCCCGACGGCGCTCGGCGGAACGCACGAGGCGGGGCTGCGCACCGCCGTCTACGAATCGGTGAAGGAATTCTGCGAGCACCACGAGCTCCTCACCCGCGGCGTGAGCCTGCAGTCGGAGGACGTGTGGAAGCCGCTTCGCTACGTCCTGTCCGCGCGCATCCTCGATCCCCAGTTCCAGGGCCAGACGAAGGAGCGCCTATCCTCCCGCGAGGCCGTGAAGCTCATGGCCTCGCGCGTCAAGGATCCGCTCGACGCGTGGCTCAACGCGAACGTCGAGGAAGCGAAGAAGATCGCGCAGCTCGCCATCAGCGCGGCCGCGGCGCGGCAGCGCGCCGGCAAGGCGGTGGAGAAGCGCAAGAGCTCGGGCGTGGCGGTCCTGCCGGGCAAGCTCACCGATTGCGAATCGCAGGACACCGAGCGCAACGAGGTCTTCCTGGTCGAGGGCGATTCGGCCGGCGGCTCCGCCAAGCAAGGGCGCGATCGCAACTACCAGGCGATCCTGCCGCTCAAGGGCAAGGTGCTGAACACCTTTGAGGTGGCGGCCACCGAGCTCTACGCGAACACCGAGGTGCACGACATCGCGGTGGCGCTCGGCATCGACCCGCACGCGGCCGACGCGCCCGATTCGGTCCTCGCCAACCTGCGCTACGGCAAGGTCATCGTGATGGCAGACGCGGACGTGGATGGCGCGCACATCCAGACGCTCCTGCTCACGCTCTTCTACCGCCACTTTCCCAAGCTCATCGACAGCGGCCACGTCTTCATCGCGCAGGCCCCCCTCTATGTGATCCGGATCGCGCCGCACGGCAAGGTGAAGGCGGAGAAGCGGCTCTACGCGCTGGACGACAACGAGCGCGCGCAGATCCTCGGCAAGCTCGCCGACGAAGGCGTGCGTGAATCGGCGATCCACGTCGGCCGCTTCAAGGGCCTGGGCGAGATGAATCCGGACCAGCTCAAGGAAACCACCATGAACCCGGACACGCGGCGCCTCATCGAGATGCGGCTGGCCGGCCACACCCGCGACGACGCCATGAAGATCTTCAAGCTGCTGATGGGCAAGACCGAGGCGGCGTCGCGCCGCGCGTGGATGGAGGAGAAGGGCCACCTCATCGAGGCCGACATCTGATGGCGACCAAGACGCGAGGCAAGAAGGGCGGCGCGGACGACCTTTCCGGAGACCTCTTCGCCGCGGCTGCGCCCCCTGCGCCACCCGCACCTCCGGCGCGAAGCGGCGGTGGCGGCATGTCCGATCCGTCGCTCCCGTCGCTCGCGGACTTCGCGTCGCGCGCCTACCTCGCCTACGCGATGAGCGTCGTGAAGGGCCGGGCGCTGCCTTCGGTCGAGGACGGGCAGAAGCCGGTGCAGCGCCGCATCCTCTACACGATGCGGGAGATGGGCAACCGCTCCGACACGCCGCACAAGAAGAGCGCGCGCATCGTGGGCGACGTCATCGGCAAGTACCACCCGCACGGCGACGTCGCGGTGTACGAGGCCGCCGTGCGCATGGCGCAGGACTTCACGCTGCGCTACCCCCTGATCGACGGCCAGGGCAACTTCGGCTCGCGCGACGGCGACGCTCCGGCGGCCTACCGTTACACGGAGGTTCGCCTCACGCCCTTCGCCGAGCACGTCCTGCTTTCCGAGCTCGATCGCGGCACGGTCGATTTCCAGGACAACTACGACGGCACGCAGCAGGAGCCGAAGCTGCTGCCCGCGCGCCTGCCGGTGATGCTGCTGAATGGCGCCTCGGGCATCGCGGTGGGCATGGCGACGGAGATCCCGCCGCACAACCTGAAGGAAGTCGCCGAGGCCTGCGCGCTCACGCTCGAGGGCGAGCCCGGCGCGAAGCCCGTCATCCGCCAGGTCAAGGGGCCCGACTTCCCCGGCGGCGGCCAGATCATCTCGTCGCGCGACGAGATCAGGAAATCCTACGAGACCGGCCGCGGCAGCGTGCGCGTGCGCGCCCGCTGGAAGGTCGAGAACCTCGCGCGCGGGCAATACCGGGTCGCGGTGTACGAGCTGCCGCCCAACACCAATGCCCAGAAGGTGCTGCTCGAGATCGACGAGCTCACCAATCCGAAGCCGAAGGCGGGCAAGAAATCGCTCACGCCGGAGCAGGCCAACCTCAAGTCCGCGACGCTGGCGCTGCTCGAGAGCCAGCGCGACGACTCCGATGCCGAGCACCCGGTGCGCATCGTGCTGGAGCCGCGCACCAGCAAGGTCGAGGCGCAGGAGCTCATGGACTTCCTGCTGGCGCACACGTCGATGGAGTCGAACGTGTCGCTCAACCTGGTGACGATCGGCCGCGACGGGCGCCCGCGCCAGATGGGGCTCGCGGAGGTGATCTCCGAATGGTGCTCGTTCCGCCTCGACGTCCTCGAGCGCCGCCTCAGGCACCGCTTCGACGAGGTCGCCGACCGCATCCACATCCTCGACGGCCGGATGATCGCCTTCCTCAACATCGAGAAGGTGATCAAGGTCATCCGCAACTCCGACGAGCCGAAGCCCGACCTCATCAAGGCCTTCGACCTCTCCGAGCGCCAGGCCGAGGACATCCTCGAGATCCGGCTGCGCCAGCTGGCGCGCCTCGAGGGCATCAAGATCGAGCGCGAGCTCGCCGACCTCAAGAAGGAGCAGTCGAGCCTCAAGAAGCTGCTGGGCTCGCCCGCGGAGCGCCGCAAGCTCGCCGCCCAGGAGGTGCGCGAGGACGCGGAGAAGTTCGGCGACAAGCGCCGCACCTTCATCGAGGAGGCCGAGCGCGTCACGGTGTCGATGGTGGAGACCCTGGTCGACGAGCCGGTGACGCTGCTCCTTTCGCGCAACGGCTTCCTGCGCTCGCGGTCTGGCCACGGCATCGACCGTGCGGCGCTCACGTGGAAGGAAGGCGACGCGCCGCTCGCCATCGTCGAGACGCGCACCACTTTCCCCATGGTGGCGATGGGCGCCAACGGCCGCGCCTACAACCTGCGCGCCCAGGACCTTCCGGGCGGCAAGGGCGACGGCGTGCCGATGAGCTCGCTCGCGGACACCCAGGGCACGGCGATCGTGGCCCTCCTCTCCGCGCCGGCGCAGACGCCGGTGCTCTTCGGCGTAAGCGGCGGATTCGCGCTGCGCGCGAAGGTCGAAGGCCTGGTCACGCGGCAGCGCGCCGGCAAGCAGTTCGTGTCGGTCGCCGAGGGCGATGCGCTCGTCACGGCCATTCCCCTGCCCGCCGACGCGAAGGAAGTCGCGGCGCTCTCCGGCGAGGGCCGGTTGCTGGTCTTCCCGCTCGACGAGGTGCCCGAGCTCGCCAACGGCGGCCGCGGCGTGACGGCGATCAAGCTGCACGACAAGGAATCGATGCTGGGCGTGCGTCCCCTGCCGGGCGAGCTGCAGGTCGCCGCCACCGGGCGCGGCGACAAGCGCGTGACGCTCGCCATCGGCCCGAAGGACCTGGACCACTACCGCGGCAGCCGCGCCCGCAGCGGCCGCAAGCTGGAGCCCTACTTCAAGAAGGTGGAAGGTTTCGAATGAACGGTTTCACGTCAAAGGAGCGGCAAGTGCAGCAAACGATTCCCCTCTTCCACCTCGCATTCCCGGTCAACGATCTCGCCGAGGCGCGGCGCTTCTACGGCGAGCTCCTCGGATGCCCCGAGGGCCGGAGCTCCGACGCGTGGGTGGACTTCAATTTCTACGGCCACCAGATCGTCGCGCACCTCTCGCCCGACGAGACCGGGCATCGCAACACCAGCTCGGTGGACGGCGACGAGGTGCCGGTGCGCCACTTCGGCGCGATCCTCCCCATGAAGGAATGGGAATCGCTCGCCGGGAAGCTGCAGGACGCCGGGACGCGCTTCGTCATCGAGCCGCACGTGCGCTTCAAGGGCGAGGTCGGCGAGCAGGCCACCATGTTCTTCCTCGATCCCTCGGGTAACGCGCTCGAGTTCAAGGCTTTCGGAGACCTCGCGCAGGTTTTCGCGAAGTAACGAACCGCCGCTTTGCAGGGCGCCGCTAGCTCTTCTTGCGTTTCGGCACCTTGCCGCCGGCCTTGCGCGCTTCCGACAGGCCGATCGCGATCGCCTGCTTGCGGCTCTTCACCGTCTTGCCCGAGCGCCCGCTCTTGAGCGTGCCCGCCTTGCGCTTGTGCATCGCGCGCTTCACCTTGCTTTGCGCCTTCTTGCCGTACCTGGCTGCCATGGGGTTTCTCCGCGGGGAGCGGGAGCGTCCCCGTTTCCAGACGGACAGGCCGGTACCGGGAAGGTTCGATCAGGCCTTCAGCATGTAGAGCTGCCAGAGGTCGCGGTGGCTCATGTGCAGCATCGGCTGCAGCGCGCGCAGTCCCGTGCGCCCGATGCTGGCTTCGAGATAGGACATCTCGTCGAACTTGGCGTGCGTCTCGGCGTCGATCTCGGTCTCGAAGCCGTTCTCGCGCATGATGAGGATCCCTTTTGCGCGCAGCGCGAGCTCCGTGTAGAGCCGCAGGTAACAGAGCACGTCGGCGACCACCGGACCCTGGAACTTGTCGCGCAGGGAATGGAGGTAGCGGCCCACGGGCGAGTCGTTCAGCTTGCCGGAGTTGATGAGCTCGAGCATCTCGGCGTCCGCGTCGAACCCGCGCCCGAGCCACTGGCCCACCGCGCGCTCGCTGCGCTCGAACGCGAAATAGAGCATCGGCGGAAGGACCACCGCGATGCCCATCGTCGACGCGAACGGCGAGAAGAAGAAGTGGTTGAAGATCGAATGCAGCAGCACCGCGACGGCGAAACCGGGGACCCATCCGGCCGGGCTTCCCCTCGTCCGCTCCATCGCCGCAAGCCCCATCACCGCGAAGATCGCCGTGGCGCCGCCGTGCATGATCGCCGTGCCGAAGCCGCGCACCACCCAGGTCCCGAGGCGCGCGTCGGGAAACAAGTTCAGGTAGTGCAGGTTCTCCACCAGCGCGAACCCGGCGCCCACGCCGAAGCCGAGGATGGCCGCGTCGACCAGGAACCCGATGCGGTTCATCCGCGCGAGCACCACGATCGCCAGCCCCTTCAGCATCTCCTCCACGAGCGGCGCTCCGTATCGCGTGTAGGGCGTGAAGTCCATGCGGGTCGCGGCGAGGATCCAGCCGTTGATCCAGTAGGCCGCCATCGCGATGGCCATCCCGGCCACGAGCACCCCGAGGACGGTGCGGACCTTCACGAGCTTGTAGCTGTCGAGCAACAGCAGCGCGGCGAGGAAGCAGAGCACGGGCGCGAGGCCCACGGCGACGGAGAGCGGCGTCATTACATGATCTTCAGGGACACCATCCACTCGTCGCCCGCGCGCGAGCCGCCCTTGTAGCCGACGGCATAGCCGAACGAGAGGGTCATGTCGTACCAGTGCAGGACGCTGAAGCGCAGGTCGACCTGCGTGCCGACGCTCGCATAGCGCTTGCGGAACTCGCCCTTGTCGGGATCGGTGACGAGGCCGGATGCGAACACCGCCGGGCGAAGCCACGTGAGGTAGGCGCTCGGAGTGCCCACGTTCTCGAAGATGTACGGCGGCAGGTTCAGCTCCGCCATCGAGCGCGCGAAGGTCTTGCCGCCGATCTCGTTGATGCCGAAGCCCGGGAACGTGTAGTACTCGCGATAGCGCTTCTCGTTCCGGCTATCCACGTAGTTGTTGCCGAAGCCGCCGAAGAAGAAGTTGGCGAAGGGATCGTCGCGATTGCCGCCCGAGCCGCCGGCGGCGCTTCGGACCCAGAAGGACGCGTGGTCGAGGGGCAGCGCGAAGCCGAAGTCGAGCGTCGCATGCCCCTGCCCGATGACGTCGCCGTGGACGCGCTGCGCGTTCGCGACCGCCTCCCACTTGAGGCCCTTCTCGTCGTCCACCGCTCCCAGCGACTTGCGTACGTACGAGTAATGAAGCCCGGTCTCGGCGGTGATGAGCCGCTCCACGCCCGCCGCCTCCACGTTCTGGTAGTCGGGCAGCGTGTCGATCTGGTCGTAGAACGCGATCTCGGATTTCCAGTCGAGGCGGCGCGGCGGGTCGAACACCACCGCGTGCTCGTAGCCCCCGATGGCCGCGAATCCCTTGCGGCTGCGCAGCGTCGGCCCGAACATGTCGTAGAAGTCCGAGCGGTTCCACGAGAGCTGCGCGCTCCACCCGAGGTACTGGTACTTCATCGCGAGGTGGCCCATCTCCTTTCGCGTCTCCCGGTCCTCGGCGGTGATCGCCGCGGTGATCCCGAGCGTGGCGAAGCGCAGGTCGTCCTCGATCTGCCAGTAGTAGCCGAGGCCCACCTTCTCCTTGTAGCCCTGCAGCACCGGATAAGCGCCCCGCAAGCCGAGGTTCTTCAGCGGATCGTAGGCGCCGCGCGTCTCGACGAGCTTGGCCGGGTCGACGGTGCTCGGCGGCGGCACCTGCCAGGTCGAGACCACCGGATGCTTCGCCGCGACCTCGGTGCCGAGGAAGCGGATCGCGCTCGCGTCCTTCACGACCTTCGGGTCGATGACCGCGGGAACGAAGCCCGCGCCGGTGAAGTGGAAGATGCCGAGCTCGCCGTTGGGCATCGGGAACGGGCGGAAGTAGCCCACCTCCGCATTGGAGACCGCCTCGACCGATCCCGTCGCCACCTCGTAGCGGAAGATGTTGGACACGCCCGTGTAGTAGCTGCTGCCGTAGAGGAACCGGCCGTCGGGGGAGAACACGAACCCTTCCGGCACCGATTGGCCGAACGCGTACTGGCTGCGCGGCTTCGCGTCGCCCGCGAGGATCTTCTCCACTTCCCACACGCGCAGGAACTGGTCGCCGTTCACCTCGCTGCACGACGCCGACAGCAGCTTCCCGTCGGGCGAGACGTCGAGGTCGTAGGGCACGACGCCGTACGGGAACGTGTAGACCTGGTTCCACTCGGTGTACGGATACGGGATGCGCACCAGCGTCGCGAGGCCGTTGGCATGCCGCACGCCGAGGATCGAGCGGTCGGCGGGGTTGTAGACGATCTCGCCGATGCGCGCGTCTTCCAGGAGCATGCGCTCCTCGCCGGTATCGACGTTGATCGCCATCAGGTCGCGCAGCGCGTAGTTGTCGTTGGTGTAGAACGCGGTGCGGCTCGCGGGATCCCACGCGAGCGAGGTCACCCGGTAGAGCATCGCGCCCTTCACGTCCGTGAGGCGCCGCACCTCGCCGGACTTGATGTCGAGCGAGCCCACGTGCTCCACGACTCCGGGATAGCGGAACGCGCCGATGATGTCGTTGCCCTTCGGGTCGTAGTACGCGCGCGAGACCGAGCCCACGGCGTTCGGCAGCAGGTTGCGGTGCGCGGTGATCGGATGCTTGCGGACCTCCTCGAGGTTGCGCTTCTGGAAGTCGCGCTCGAACGCGATCCAGTCCTGCCACGCGCGCTCGAGCGGGATGCCGAAGACCTGCTGGAAATGGTCCGAGTAGTAGCGCGAGCTCCCCTCGTCGCGCTTGAGCCACGCGACCACGTGCTCCGGGGAGTAGGCGTACGCGAGCCATGTGAAGAAGCGCGTTCCGTACAGGTACGCGTTCACGCCGACCTGGAAGTCGATGCGCGTGCCGCGGGAGACCAGTCCGAGCGGGTCGAAGAACTGCGCGTCGTCGCGCACCATGCCGCGGAAGACCATCTCGTCGTAGCCGCCCTGGGCGCGCCCGAGGCCGCCCTGCATCCACGTTTCCATGAACACGGCGCTGCCCTCGAGGTACCACCGCGGCACGGTGAACCGCGGCACGGTGAGGTAGCTGTAGAGCATCGACTCCGGGTGCGGCGCCTCGGGATAGATCTTGCCGTGGAAGAACCCGCGCCACGAGCGGTCCTCCGCGGTGGACATGTCCATGGTCGCCACGTGCACCAGCTCGTGGTTCATGAGCGAGTACATCCGCTCGCTCGCGGGGTAGGTTTCGAACGCGAGCGACAGCGGCGCGATGTCGAAGTTGAGGTTGTTGATCGGCGCCGCCCCCGCCGACGCATTGCCGTAATCCGAGAAGTCCTTGAGCAGGACCCTCACCCGCTCGTACGGCCGCCAGCCGAAAATGCGGCGCTGCCATGCCATGGAGTTCGCGAACGTGCGCACCGCGTACGGCTCGAGGTAGGCGAGCGTGGGATCGAGGTAGATGAGCCGCATGTCCGGCGTCTGCACGTACGCGAGGCCGAGCGGGCTCTCCTCGGCGGGCGGGGTCTGCGCCTGCGCGACGCCCAGGAACAGCGCAAGGAACGGGGACAGACCCCAAACCAGGCCCATTGCTGCTCGCATGTGGTCTCCTCCCAGAAACCTGCACGAACCGAACGCACAAAGAAAACCGCCGGCCCTCGGGCCGGCGGTCGCTTGGTCTTCCCCGGCAGCGCCGAGATTACTTCTTTTGCGCCGCGTTCGTCTGCGCGCCTTGCGTCTGGGCGCTTTGAACCACCGCCGCGTTGGTCACCGCGGCCTGCGCGAGGCTCGCGCGGGCGAGCGCCTGCGCGAACGCCGGGTTCGACGCCATCGTCTGGAAGCCCTGGGCGCGAGCGAGCGACTGGAAGGCCTGGGCGTTGGTGGCGAGCGCCGAGTACGCCTTGGCGTTGTTGGCGAACGCATCGAACGCCTTGGGCTGCGAGGCGAGCGCCTGGAAGGCCTGCGGGTACTTGGCGATCGTGGCCATGGCCTGGTTGTTCTGCGCGAGGGCCTCGAACGACTTCGCGTTGGCGGCGAGCGCGTCGAACGCCTTGGGATACGACGCCATCGCGATGAAGGCCTGCGGATGCGAGCCGAGCGCCTGGAACGCCTGGACGTTGGAGGCGAGCGCCTGGAAGGCGGAGGCCTGCGTGCCGAGGGCGTTGAACGCCTGCGCATGCGTCGCGAGCAGCGCGAACGCCTTCGGGTCGCCCGCGATCTGGGCGAACGCCTGCTGGTTCGCGGCGAGCGCCTGGAAGGCTTGCGCCTGGTAGCCGAGGCTCTGGAACGCCTGCGCGTGGTTCGAGAGCGCCTTCAGCGCCTCGGGCCGCATCGCGAACGCGTCGAACGCCTTGGCGGAGGCGAAGGCGTCGAACGCCTTGGCCGACGCGAGCGCCTGGAACGCCTGGGCATGGGAGCCGAGCAGCTGGAAGGCTTGCGGGCTACGCGACAGCGCGTCCATGGTCGACTTGTCGGCGGCGAGCGCCTGGAACGCGGCGGCGTGGGTCGACATCGCGGCGAACGACTCCGGACGCATCGCGGCAGCCTGGAAGCCCTTCACGTTCGAGGCGAAGGCGTCGAACGCCTTGGGATTCGCCGCCATGGCCTTGAAGGCCTCGGCGTGCTGGGTCGCGAGCGCCGTGAACGCCTGCGCGGCCTGCGACATGGCGAGGAAGGCCTCGGCATGCGTGGAGGCGAGCATGAACGCGTCCGGCGTGAGGCGGGCGTACGAGTCGGCGTTGCGCGCGAGGGCGGCGAGCGCCTCGGGCTGCATCGCCATCTGCTGGAAGGCCTGGGCGTTCTGCGACAGGACCTTCATCGCTTCCGGCTGGTGCGCGAGGACCTCGGCGGCCTTCGGGTTGGAGGCGAGCGCCTGGAACGCTTGCGGGTTACGCGCGATCGCCGCGATCGCGGTCGGGTACTGGGCGAGCGCCTGGAACGCCGCGGGCTTCGAGGCGAAGGCCTCGAACGCGCTGGCATGCTGCGCGAGCACCGCCATCGCCTCGGGCTGGCTCGCCAGCGCGGAGAACGCCTCGGGGTACATCGCGAGGACCTTCATCGCCTCGGGCTGGGCCGCGAGCGCGTGGAAGTTGGCGTCGGCGGCGAGCGCGCGCAGCTGCGGGTCCTTCACGATGCGCTCGAACGCCTCGGTCTGCATGAGCTGGGTGATCTGCTGGTCGCCCAGCTGCACGTCCTGGCTCTGGATCTGGGGGGCGCGGTAGCGCTGGGCCGGCGCGACAGTGCCGGAGACCGAGTCGCCGCTGGGCGGGTAATCCAGGCCGTAGTAGCTGACGAAGAGAGCCGCCGCGACCGCGACGCTGGTGCCGATGACGACGTTGCGCTTATTCATTAGTAAATCCCCTATGGTTGCGTTCAGCCCCTCAAGGATCCCCGGTTTTTTCATCCGGGTCCGACCAGACTCTAGTCCACTTACACGCGACTGCACAAAAGGTTGGGTCCCCCGGGTGATGGCGCTGGCCACCGCCGCCGGCAGCCGGCGATCCGGAATCTGCCCGAGCTGGTCGAAAATCCTTTTGGAATCCTCGTATTGCTCGCGCAGCTGGGGGTCCGCGGCGAGTCGCTCCTCGAGCGCCCTCACCTCGTCCGGGCCGGCTTGCCCGTCGAGCACAGCATCGATCAAACGAAGGTCGTCCTGCGAGGAATTATTCACGCGGCGTGTACCTCCTTCAGCAGCCCGCGCATGCGCTGGCGGGCCTCGAACAGCCGGGACTTCACGGTCTTCTCGTCCAGGCCCAGGGCTTCGCCGATCTCCCGGTAGCTGCATTCGGAGTAGTGGCGAAGCACGAGCAGCATTCGATCCTCGGGCTTGAGCTTCATCAGGGCGCCCTGGATGAGCACGGAGCGCTGGGCTTCTTCGGCGCGCCATTCGGGGTCGGAGTGGTTGCCGGCGGGAAGGTCGTCTTCCTCCCCCAGCGGCTCCTCGCGCCCCTGCCGGCGAAGCAGGTTGAGCGCCTCGTTGAGCGCGATGCGGTAGATCCAGCTGAAGAACTTGAAGCGCGCGTCATAGTCGTCGAGCCGTTCAGCGATCCTCAGGAAGACCACCTGCGTCACGTCGGCCGCGTCGTCCGTGTTGCCCAGCACCCGGTACGCCGCGTTGTAGATCGGGCGCTCGTAGCGTCCGATGAGGACCGTGAAGGCCGAAGACTCGCCCTGGCGGCAGCGTGCGATCAGCGCTTCGTCGGGGTCCCTGTCCACAATTACACCGGGGGCCGTGGAAAGTTGGGACCTATTTGGCGGGCTCGATTTCGAAGATCTGGTCGAAGCCCGAGTACTGGAAGATGTCCTGCAGGTGGCGGTTCACCCCCGCGAGCCGGAGCTTCCCCTTGGAGGCCATCAGGCGCTTCTGGGTCTTCAGCAGCACCCCCAGCCCGGCGCTGGAGATGTACTCGAGCTTGCTGCAGTCCATGGTCACGGGACCCTCGACGCGGTCGAGGAAGGTCTGCGCGGCGGGGCATTGGGAGGCGTCGAGCCGCCCCGCAATGACCACCTCTCCATTGGCGCCGAAATCGATCGCGAGCATTTCTTATTCTCCCGTGCCTACGGTCATGCGGAACGTCGTCCGGCTCTGCCTGGCGTCCTTCAGGTACTCGTAGCGAAGCCCGGTGGTGAGCTTGCGCACCAGGTGCAGCCCGAGCCCGCCGGGAGTGCGCTGCTCGAGGGGCAGCGTCGTATCCACGTCGGCGGAACGCGTGACGTCGAAGGGCTCGACGCCGTAGTCGGTGATCGTCACCTCCACCCCGCCGGGGCACTTGCGCAGGGTGATGCGCACCGGTTCCGAGCCCTTGCCATATTTCACCATATTCGTGAAAAGCTCTTCCAGCACAAGGTCCAGCGACGGCAGGATGGTGGTGTCGATCCGGTGGCTGGCGAAGACGTCGGCGGTGAAACCCGCCATCTCCGGGATGGCCTCGAAGCTGCGCCGGAAGGTCCAGTCGGCCGCGAGCGGCCAGACCTCCCGCTTCACGAAGACCACGGTCATGTCGTCTTCCTGCGAGGCGCCCGCGGCGAAGCGGCGTACCGCCGCGAAGAGACGCGCCGAGAGCTCCGCCATGCTCGATCCGGCGTTGTCGCGGATCACCTGCTCCACCCGCTCCTGCCCGAACTGCTCGCCCGCCGCATTCTCGTACTCGAAGATGCCGTCGGACACGAGCGCGAGGATGTCGCCGGGCTTCATGTCGAGCGCGACCGGCGGCTCCAGCGCCGTGAGCGGCATGGCCGACAACGGGAAGCTGGTCGGCATGTGGAGCGTGCACTGCCCGGTTTCCGCCTGGTAGACCAGGATCGGGGCCTGCCCGCCGCTGTGGAATTTGATCGAGTGCGACTGCGGATCGAGCAGCCCGATGAACGCGGTGATGAAGCGGTCCGAGGGCAGCGTGTCCGAGAGCTGGTTGTTCACGTGGATGAACGCGGTCTCCAGGTCCGCGCCCATGCGGAAGGCCATGCGCAGCATCGCCTGCATCTGCGTGACCGAGAGCGCCGGCGCGATGCCGTGTCCCGTCGCATCCCCGAGCACCACCAGCAGTCCCTGGTCGATGAGCGCGAGATCATAGGTATCGCCGCCGGTGAGGTCGGCGGGCTCGAAGGTGCCGAAGACGTCGTAGCCCGGCAGCGAGGGCATCTCCGCGGGGAGCGTCCCCATCTGCACCACGCGCGCCATCTCGAGCTGCTGGCGCATCTTCTCGCCCTCGATGACGGCTTCGGTCATGCGCACGCGCTGCAGCGCCACCGCGCACTGCGCGGCGAGGACGTTCGCCAGTGCCTCGTCCTCGGCCTCGAAGACACCGTCGGCCTTGTTGAGCACCTGCATCACGCCGACCAGGGTGTCCTTGTGGTCGACGAGCGGCAGCGTCAGCATGCAGCGCGTGCGGTAGCCGGAGCGCCGGTCCATGGCCGAATCGAAGCGCGGGTCGGCATAGCAATCGGGGACGTTGATGACGCTGCGGTTACGCGCGCACGTGCCGACCAGGCCCTTTCCCGCGGGGACCCGGATCTCCTTGATGTCCGTCGCGATCTCGAGGACCAGCTCGTCCGCCGCCGGGTCGTAGAGCCAGACGGTGCCCCGATCGGCCTTGAGAACCTGCTTCGCCGCCTCCACCACCTCGACCAGCATGGTGCGCAGGTCGAACGGCGCCGCGAGCTTGGCAGCGACGGCGAGCAGCGGCTCGAGGTCGCGCGCGGTGACGCGCGACCCCTTTGCGATCTCGTCCGTCAGCAGGGTGGGGCCCTGAGCGCGACGGGTACCGGCGTGCCGGGCTGGCCCGACCTGGGATCCATCGGCGTGTAGGTGAGCGTGGTGGAAGTCGCGGGAATGGCGGCCGCCAGCGCGATCGATGTGGCCAGGGTGCGCATGCGGAACCGATTCTCCATTTCTTCTCCCTTGGAAGGTGTCGCGCGCCTAGTCTAGCGTTTCGCGCGGAACGTGACGACAAGAACGTCGCGCCAGGCGGGACGGGTCGCATCCACCGGAGTGACCGCGGTGACGCCGTGCTTCACGCGGTTGTCGTCGACCAGCGCGGCATCGAGCGGCGTGGCCAGCGTGAAGCCGCCGAGGGAGCGATCGTCCATGTCGTGCACCGTGGTCGTGCCGCTTTCGATGTTGACGCGGTTCACCAGCAGCACGAGGACCCAGTCGACGCCGTCGCGATGCACGCCTTCGGGCGTCGGCAACCCCGCCGCGTCGGGGCGGGCCTCGATGCGGAACTGGTGGCATTCGATGTGCCAGTCGGCGGCGGGCTGCAGCGCGCCGAACAGCCGCAGGCAAAGCGTGAGGATCGAGCGGAACGAGGCGCCGGAGAGGATCGCGGGGCGGATCGGCTCGAACCAGCGCTCGATTCCGCCCACCAGGCGGTTGTACTCGATGCCCTGGTAGTGCGGCTGGTGCGCCTCGACGTGGAAGATCGGCTCCCCGGCCAGCGCCGAGAGGGTGGCGTGGCGCCGCCGCCGGTAGCGGTGCCCGTCCGGGAGGTGCGTGTCGCGCGGCAGGTCGTCCCAACTCCCGGCGAACTGGTCCCAGTCGGCGAGCGCTCCCAGGTGCGAGCGCATCTGGGCGGCCGGGGCGAACAGGAAGCCCGCGCCGGCGAGAGGAGAAACGAGGTCCTGCAGGTCGTCGCGAGGCATCCCGCATTGTATCGGGGGGATGTTTGGAATCCTGGCGTAGGAGCCCTCCTACAAGGCCGTACCGTGATCCGGCCGATACCTTGCCGCTCGCACCAAAGGCAAGATATCGCCAGTGATTCACAACTTGATGCGATGTCGATACACCTCCTTCATCCCAGGGGACAGCCGATGAGCTGGCAGGACCAGCTCGAGCAGGCGAGGACCGAGGCCGACGTCGTCGCCCTCGTCCGCGAGTTCATGGCGACCGTCTCGCCGTGGGAGGTCGCGCGCCTTCCGGAAGCGCTGCGGCCGCGCAAGATCACCGACGCCTCGGATGTGACGCAATACGCGTTCGACCTGGTGCGGGGGGACGTCCTCGACAACGAGGGCACGCAACGCGTGTTGCACCGGCTCGCCCACATCTTCTCCCACGCGTCGCTGCGCCTTTCCCAGATCCTCTCGGAGGAACATGCCCACGCGGCGTCCAAGGCCGCCGCGGACGAGCAGCGTTCGGCCTAGGTCAGCCCAGCATGTTGGTGTCGCCGCACACCGAGAGCGCCTGCCCCGAGATCATGCGACCGCGCGGGCTCGCCACGAACGCCACCAGGTTCGCGAGGTCCTGGGCCGTCACGTACTCCTTGATCGACGTATAGGAGAAGGCGAGCTTCTCCATCTCCTCGAACGAGATCCCGCGCGCCTTCGCCTTCGCGGTGAGCACGCGTTCCTGGCGCTCGCCGGCCACCACGCCCGGAAGCAGCGCGTTCACGCGGATGCCGTCGCCGCCCAGCTCGATGGCAAGTGAGCGCATGAGGCCGACCACGCCCCATTTCGCCGCGGCATAGGGCGTCCTCATCGCGAAGCCCAGCCGCCCCGCGAGCGACGACACGTGCATCACGCTCGGGTTCTTCGAGCGCCGGAGGTGGGGAACCGCGAGTCGCACGCAGTTGAATTGCCCGGTGAGGTCGATGGCGATGCAGCGATCCCATTCCGCGGGATCGAGCTCCTCGACCTTCCCGGTGGGACCCGCGATGCCCGCATTGTTCACGAGGCAATCGAGCCCGCCCAGTCTGGCGATCCCCTCCTCGAAGAAGCGCGCCACCTGCGCGCGGTCCGCGACGTCGCAGCGGGTGGCACCGATCGCGGGGTCGCTCTTCGCCAGCCGTGCCAGCGCCTCGCCGTCCACGTCGCACACGTGCACCTTCGCGCCCTCGCGTGAGAAGGAGCGCGCGATCTCCAGGCCGATGCCCGACGCGCCCGCGGACACCATCACGCGCAAATCCCGGATTCCCAAGTCCATGGATATACTGGCCCTCGTAAGGTCTGCTTCGAAAACCACACAACATACACCGAGGAGAAGCGAGCCATGGCGAAGGGTAAGGGCATCTCACGCCGCACCGTCATCAAGGGGGCGCTCGCCGGCGCCGCCACCTCCGGCCTCGCCGGATTCCCGTTCATCAGCTACGGCCAGTCCGACGTGATCCGCATCGGCCATCTCACGCCGCGCACCGGCTTCCTGGGGACGCTTGGCGAGTTCGCGGTACAAGCGGTCGACATGGCCGTGGCGGAAATCAACGCGGCGGGCGGCGTGAACGGACGCAAGATCGAGCTGCTGAAGGAGGACTCCGTCAACCCGCAGACCGCATCGACCAAGGCCGAGCGCATGGTCGAGCGCGACAAGGTCGCCTGCATCGTGGGCGAGATCTCGTCGGCCTCGGCGCTCACCATCGGCCAGGTCGCCGAGCGCACCAGGACGCTGTTCATCAACACGGGTGCCAACTCCGACCAGCTGCGCGGCAAGAGCTGCAACAAGTACATGTTCCACATCGAGAGCCAGAACTCGATGTACGTGAAGACCTGCGGGCGTTCGTTGATGGCGCAGGGCCTGGTCAAGGGCAAGAAGTGGTTCTCGCTCACCGCCGACTACGCCTTCGGGCACGACCTGCTGCGCGTGGCGAAGAAGTTCATGGAGGCCAACGGCGGCCAGTTCGCCGCCGACAAGCTGGTGCCGACCGACGCCACCGACTTCTCGCCGCTGCTGCTGGAGATCCGCAACGCCAAGCCCGACCTCGTGGTGTCCAACCTCGCCGGCAACCAGATCACCAACTTCCTCAAGCAGTACGCCGAGTTCGGCCTCACCTTCCCCACCGCGGGCTTCGGCTTCGACACGGCGGTCGCATGGGCGGCGGGCAAGGGCAACTTCGCGGGAACGTGGCCGCTGGTGTGGCACCACCTCATCGACACGCCGGCGTCGAGGAAATTCGTCGCCGACTTCACCGCGCGCTACAAGCGCCCGCCGGAGAACCAGGCGTGGGGCGACTACAACGCGATGAAGCTCATCGCCCAGGCGATGCAGGAGACCAAGTCGATCGAGGCCACCAAGATCGTCGAGCACTTCGAGAAGGAAGCGAAGTTCCCGCTCATGAAGACGCGCGACGGCTACTTCCGCAAGGCCGACCACCAGATGATGCACGAGATGTACACGGTCAAGGGCCTGCCGCTGGCGCAGATCAGGAACGACTACGACATCTTCACCTCGAGCCCGCCGGTGCCCAGCGCCAACGAGCCGCTGGACGTGATCGCGACGCAGGGCGACGAGATCGAGTGCAAGATGGCGTAGCGGACGAGTGCTCCTCGTCCAGCAACTGCTGAACGGCCTCCTCGCGGGGGCCTACTACCTGCTGATCGCGCTGGGGCTGTCGCTCATCTTCTCGCTGGGCGGCATCGTGAACCTCGCGCACGGCGCGTTCTACGCCATCGGCGCGTACCTCGCGGTCAGCATCGGGCGCCACCTCGGGTTCACGGGCGCCCTCTTCATCTCCCCCGTGCTGGTGGGACTCCTGGGCGTCGCCGTCGAGCGCCTGCTGCTTCGCCGCTTCTACAAGGCCGATCCCACGCTGTCGCTCCTCCTCACCTTCGGCCTCGCCATGGTGGCCGAGCAGGTGCTGCGCATGATCTACGGCGCCCCGCCGCTGTCGTGGGAGATCCCGCAGGCGCTGCGCGGGCAGTTCGTCGTCGGCGACTTCTTCTATCCCAGGTACCGCACGCTGCTGATCGCGGTCGCCGTGGCCTGCGTGTTCGGCCTCTGGGTACTGCTGCAGCGCACGCCGTTCGGACGCGTGGTGCGGGCGGGTGTGCAGAACCCGGAGATGGTCGGCGCGCTCGGCATCTCGCTCGAGCCCTACATGGCCGCGGTCGCGTTCATCGGCATCGGCCTGGCGGGGCTCGCCGGCGTGATGCTGGCGCCGATCTTCGCCGTCCATCCCGCGATGGGCCAGGAGATCATCACCTCGGCCTTCGTCGTCGTGGTCATCGGCGGCCTGGGCTCGTTCTGGGGCGTGGTGATCGCGGCGGTGATCGTCGGCATGACCAAGGGGGCGGTTACCGCGTTCGGCTTTCCGCAGTACTCGGAGGCGGCGATCTACCTCCTCATGCTGCTGGTCCTGCTGGTGCGGCCGCGCGGATTGCTGGGCGAGCGGATCGTCCGGTTCGAGTAGCCGATGCCACGCCACCGCGACCTCGCGATCGCCGCCGCGGCCCTGCTGCTGCTGCCGTTCGCATTGCGCATGCTCGGCCTGGGCATCACGTCGGCGAGCGAGGTCGTGATCTTCGCGATGGCGTGCATGGCGCTCAACATCCTCGTGGGATACACCGGCCTCGTCTCCTTCGGGCACGGCGCCTGGTTCGGCCTCGCGGCCTACGCCGCCGCCATGGCGCAACGCGAGCTCTTCAAGGGGCAGTTCCTCCTGCCGCTGGCGATCGGCCTGGCGGCGGTTCTCGCGATCGCGTGGGCCTTCGGCTTCCTCATCCTGCGCCGCCGCGGCGTCTATTTCTCGCTGCTCACGCTGGCGCTCTCCGCGATGCTCTATACGGTCGCGTTCCGCTGGACCGAGGTCACCGGCGGCGAGAACGGCCTTGGCGGGATCACGCGGCCCGCCGCGGGAGGCGTGTCCTTCGAGGATCCGGCGTGGTTCTACGCCCTGGTGTCGGCGCTCGCGTTCGCCTCGCTCGCGCTCCTGTGGCGCTTCCACCGCTCGCCGCTCGGCAGCGTGCTCGTGGCGATCCGCGAGAACGAGCAGCGCGCGCGCTTCGTGGGATATCCGACGAACCGCTACAAGCTGGTCGCGTTCGTGGCGTCCGCCGGCCTCACGGGACTCGCCGGAATGCTGCTGCTCTTCAACAACCGCATGACCTCCGCCGACCCGATCTCGGTCGCGTTCTCCGGCGAGCTACTCGCCATGGTGATCATCGGCGGCATGCGCTCGTTCCTGGGTCCTGCGCTGGGCGCCCTCTTCTTCGTGATCTTCCGCGACAGCCTCTCGCGGGTGACGGAAGACTGGCTGCTCTACTTCGGTCTCACGTTCGTCGCGTTCGTGGTGCTGTCGCCCAACGGGCTCGTGGGCCTGTACGAGCGTCTCACGCGCCGCTGGCGCAAGCACCCCGTGCTCGATGCCGCGATGGCGAACCGGCAGGCGGGCGACGTGGCGCTCCCGCAGTTCCTGAAACCCGCGCGGCACGGCGACGGCCCGGTGCTCGAGGTGAAAGGCGTGGCGAAGAGCTTTGGCGGCATCCACGCCGTCCGCGATGCGCGCCTGAGCCTGCGCGATTGCACGCTGCACGCGCTCATCGGCCCGAATGGCGCCGGCAAGACCACCGCGTTCAACCTCATCTCGGGGATGTTCCGTCCGGATGCCGGCCATATCGCGCTCGACGGACGCTCGATCGCGGGGTTGTCGCCGGAGCGCATCACGCGGGCGGGCGTGGGCCGCTCGTTCCAGATCACCAACCTCTTCGGCGCGCTCACCGTGGAGGAGAACGTGCGGCTGGCGGTCCAGGCGCGCGACCCGCGGCGCTTCTGGTTCTGGATCGACGCCGCTTCCCTCGCCGACGTGAACGCGAAGACCCATGAAGTGATTCGCGCCATGGGGCTCGCCGGCATCGAGGCGGCGCAGGCGGGTGCGCTCTCCTACGGCGGCCAGCGGCTCGTGGACATGTCGCTGGCGCTCGCAACGCGCCCGCGCGTCTTGCTGCTCGACGAGCCGCTCGCCGGGCTCGCCGCCGCCGAGCGCGAACGCGTGGGCCAGCTCATCAAGGGCATCTCGCGCGACCTGCCGGTGCTGCTGGTGGAGCACGACATCGACCGCGTGTTCGCGCTCGCCGACGCCGTCACCGTGATGAACGAAGGCGAGGTGCTGGTCGAAGGCGGCGTCGCGGAGGCGCGCGACTCGCCCCGCGTGCAGGAGGTCTATATCGGCTCCGGCACTCACGCGCTCGCCGGCCGGGAGCTCCCGGGCCAGGCGAAGGACGACGTGCTCCTCGCGCTCTCGGGCGTGAACACGTTCTATGGCAAGAGCCACATCCTGCGCGACGTGGCGTTCGACGTGCGCGAGCGCGAGATCGTGGCGCTCCTCGGGCGCAACGGCGCGGGCAAGTCGACCCTCCTGAAGACCGTCATCGGCATCGCACCGCCCGCCGCGGGCTCGGTCGCGCTCGCCGGAGAGGACGTCGCGCGCAGGCCCTCGGCCGAGATCGCCCGACGCGGCATCGCCTACGTCCCGCAGGGCCGCGGCCTCTTCGCGGGGATGTCGGTCGCGCACAACCTGGAGCTGGGGCGCCTCAAGCGGCGCAACGGCAACGGCACGCACTGGGACGAGGAGCGAATCCTCGAGACATTCCCGCGACTCAAGGTGCGCTGGCGCTCGCCCGCCGACTACCTGTCCGGGGGCGAGCAACAGATGCTGGCCGTCGCGCGCGCTCTCGCGGGCGACACGCGACTGCTGCTGCTCGACGAGCCCTTCGAGGGCCTGGCGCCCTCGGTGGTCGAGGAGCTCTTCGAGTCGTTCCACCAGCTGCGCGGCGAGGTCTCGATCGTGATCGTGGACCACCACCTCGACCTCGTGCTGGCGCTGTCCGACCGCACCGTCGCCCTCGAGCGCGGCCAGGTCACGCACGTCGGCGCTTCGCGCGCGCTCGCCTCGGACATCGAGCTGCGGCGGCGCGTGCTCTGGGTCTGAATCGATGAAAGGAACCTCATGGCAACTGCAGCGATCGTCGGCGCGGGGCTGATCGGGCGCGCCTGGGCGAACGTCTTCGCCCGCGCGGGCTGGGACGTGCGGGTCTGGGACCCGGTGGATTCGCAGCGAGGCGTGGCCGCATCGCTCGTCGAGCGCTCGCTGCACGAGCTCGCCCGCCACGGGCTCGTCGCGGATCCCACGGGCGCGGCGAAGCGCGTGAAGGTGTTCGCGTCCCTCGAGGAAGCGGTCGAAGGCGCGAAATACGTGCAGGAATCGGGACCCGAGGTGCTCGAGGCGAAACGCGACACGTTCGCGCGCCTCGATGCCGCCGCCGGCCGCGACGCGATCCTCGCCTCTTCCACGTCGGCGCTGATCCCGTCGCTCTTCACCGAGAAGCTCGCGGGGCGTGCGCGCTGCGTGGTAGCGCATCCGGTGAACCCGCCGCACCTGGTGCCGGTCGTGGAAGTCTGCGGCGCCCCGTGGACCGCGCCCGAAACCAAGCGCCGCGCGCTGGAGATCCTGCGCTCCGTGGGCCAGGTCCCCATCGACGTGAAGCGCGAGATCGACGGCTTCATACTCAACCGCCTCCAGGTGGCGCTCCTCACCGAGGCGTTCCGCCTGGTGCAGGAAGGCTACGTGAGCCCCGAGGACCTCGACCACACGGTGGCCGACGGCCTTGGCCTGCGCTGGTCGTTCATGGGCCCCTTCGAGACCATCGAGCTCAACGCGCCCGGAGGCGTCGCCGACTACTGCCAGCGCTACACGCCGTGGTTCCGCCGCTACGTGGCGGACCTGCCTCCCGCCTCCGTGTGGGACGATGCGAGCTGGCAGCGCGCGGCGAGGGCGTGGGGGCGAACGCCCACGCCGCAGCAGGTCGCCGGCAAGTCCGTCTGGCGCGACGACCGGCTGGCCTCGCTCGTGGCGCACAAGCGCGTGCAAAAGCCCCATTCCGACTGATCCCGAAGGAAACGAAATGTCCTCCGCCCCCTCGCCCCACAAGTCCGGCCGCAAGGTCATCATCACGTGCGCGGTCACCGGCGCCATCCATACGCCGACGATGTCGCCGTACCTGCCGATCACTGCCGACGAGATCGCCGAGGCCGCGATCGGCGCGCACGAGGCCGGCGCGGCGATCGTGCACCTGCACGCGCGCGACCCGAAGGACGGACGTCCCGACCAGCGCCCCGAGGCGTTCGAGCCCTTCCTCAAGAAGATCCGCAAGGCGTGCAACGTCGTGGTGAACATCACCACGGGTGGCGCGCCGACGATGTCGGTCGAGGAGCGCCTCAAGCCGTGCGCGCATTTCAAGCCCGAGGTCGCCTCGCTCAACATGGGCTCGATGAACTTCGGCCTCTTCCCGATGCTGGGGCGCTACCGCGAGTTCAAGCACGACTGGGAGCGCCCGTATCTCGCCGAATCCGACAGCCGCATCTTCAAGAACACCTTCAAGGACATCGAGAACATCCTCACCACGTGCCGCGCGAACAACACGCGCTTCGAGATCGAGTGCTACGACATCGGCCATCTCTATACGCTGCGCCATTTCGCCGACCGCGGCCTGGTGCAGCCGCCCTTCTTCATCCAGTCGGTATTCGGCATCCTCGGCGGCATCGGGCCGCATCCGGAGGACGTGGCGCACATGCGGCGCACGGCAGACAGGCTGTTCGGGCACGACTACCAGTGGAGCGTGCTCGGCGCGGGGCGCAACCAGCTGCCGATCGCCGCGCAGTCGGTGTCCCTCGGGGGAAACCTGCGCGTCGGCCTCGAGGACTCGTTGTGGATCGGCCCGGGCCAGCTCGCGAAGACCAACGCCGACCAGGTGCGCGCGGCGCGACAGATCGTCGAGGGGCTGGGTCTCGAGCTCGCCACGGCCGACGAGGCGCGCGCGATCCTCAAGCTCAAGGGCGGGTCGAACGTGAACTTCTAGAGGTCGCGCAGCGCGTACTGGTAGGCGCCCGTCGCCTCGAGCGTGCTCGACGCGGAGCAGTTGAGGTCCCGCACCAGGCCGTCCTTGAGGCCGTAGGCCCAGCCGTGCACCGTGAGCTCCTGTCCGCGCTCCCACGCGTCCTGCACGATGGTGGTCGCACAGACGTTCGCGACCTGCTCGACGACGTTGAGCTCGCAAAGGCGATCGTGGCGCTGCGGGCCGTCGGGCACGAGCGCCAGGCGGTTGGCGTGCTTCACGTTCACGTCCTGCACGTGCCGCAGCCAGTTGTCGGCGATCCCGACCCGGCGATTCTCCATCGCGACCCCGACGCCGCTGCAGCCGTAGTGGCCGCAGACGATGATGTGCTCGACGCGCAAGAGCTCGATGGCGAACTGCATCACCGAGAGGCAGTTGAGGTCGCTGTGCACGACCACGTTCGCGACGTTGCGGTGGACGAAGAGCTCCCCGGGCGCGAGGTCCACGATCTCGTTGGCCGGCACGCGGCTGTCGGAGCACCCGATCCACAGGTACTTCGGCCGCTGCTGCTGCGAGAGCTTGCTGAAGAACTCGGGATCGTCGCGGCGAATGCGCTCCGACCAGGCGCGGTTGTTCTTGAAGAGTTGGGCGAGCGAATGCATGACCTCGCATTCTACCGTGTCGCTGCCGTTCGACCGGCGATGTAGGCGCACGCGCGTACGGTAGAACCTTCCCGCAAGGATTACGCGCGTGTCTCCGATCGGAAACTCCGCGCGGCGCTGACCCCCCGTATGACGCGGCAGACGCGGGCACATCGCTTGCATGGAGATTCCAGCGGGCCGCGCACGGCCCCGGAGCGGCATTGCCCGCGTTCCGCCCACCTCCCCACCCGACAGGAAAGGAACACCCAATGACTTCCAGGAAACTCGCCATCGCCGTCGCCGCCATCCTCGCGGCCGGCTCGGCGTACGCGCAATCGCAGTCGTCCAGCACCAACCAGCCCTCGACGAGTTCGCAGTCCGCCACCAGCTCGCAATCGCCTTCCAGCGCCTCGAGCGCGAGCGCCATGCCCTCCAGCTCGACCGAAGCGAACGCTTCCACGAGCACCCCTGGCTCCAGCTCGGGCGCGAGCGCCAAGGGCGACGAGTCGGTGCGCCAGCAACAGCAGCAGCTGAAGGCGCAGGGCTGCAACCCCGGCCCGATCGACGGCATCCTGGGACCGAAGACCCAGGCCGCGATGGACAAGTGCGGCCAGTCGGGCTCCAGCGCCTCGAGCGCGTCGCCCTCGTCGAGCACGTCCAGTTCCACCTCGAGCGACACGTCGTCCAGCAGCTCGCCGTCGTCCTCGAGCAGCCAGTCCAGCTCGATGCCGTCGTCCTCGAGCTCGAGCCAGTCGCCATCGAGCAAGAGCCAGTCACCGTCCAGCACCACCAGCAGCGGCCAGACGAAGTACTAGTCCCCGCTCGACGCGCGAACGGCCCTCGCCCGCGGGGGCCGTTTTCTTTTTGGGTATCGTGTCGGCCATGCACGCCGACCATCCGCTGCGCGCGGCACTCCCCCTGATCGTCGCCGCGGGGCTGTGCTTCAGCACGCTGGACGCGACGGCGAAGTACCTGGTGCAGGACCACACGCTCTTCGTGGTGGTATGGGCGCGCTACGCCGGGCAGATGATCGTGGTGACCCCGATCTCGTGGCATCGCGGAGGCGGCGCCTTCTGGCGCACGCGGCACCTCGGGATGCAGCTCGCGCGCTCGCTCTGCCTCGTGGTGGCGACCCTGTGCTTCTTCGGGGCGCTTCGGTTCCTGCCGCTCGCCGAGGGCAGCGCCATCAGCTTCCTCGCGCCCATGTTCGCGATCGTGCTGTCCATGCCGGTGCTCGGGGAGCGCCCGACGCGAGCGCGCTGGATCGCCGCCATCGTCGGCTTTGCCGGGATCCTCATCCTCGTGCGGCCGGGCTCCGCGGTGTTCCATCCCGCGACGGGACTCCTGGTGATGGCCGCGATCTCGAACGCGCTGTACCAATTGCTCACGCGCCGCCTGCCGAACGACTCACCGCATACCACCCTCTTCTATTCGGCGCTCGTCGGCACCGCCATCCTCTCGCTCGGCATCCCCTTCGCCGACCTTCCCGACTTCTCCTGGAAGGACGCGTTCTTCCTGGTGATGCTGGGATTCCTCGCGGGCATCGGCCACTGGATGCTCATCACCGCGTACTTGCGCGCGCCTGCCTCGCTCATCGCGCCGTTCACCTACCTGCAGATGATCTGGGCGACGGCCTACGGCTACCTCGTGTTCGGCCAGCTGCCCGACGGGCTGTCGGCGCTCGGAATGGCGGTGATCGTCGCCAGCGGCGTGGGCCTCATCGTGCACGAGCGGCGCCGCACCCTGATCCGATAGGAGCATGCACGGCTTCCGGCCGGGACGGTCCAACGGGCATGAAACGGATTTCCCTCCTGCCGGCCTTGCTCGGGCTGGCATTCAATGCGGGAGCGGTCGTGCTGTACAAGGCGACCGATTCGAATGGCCGCGTGACGTATAGCGACTCGCCTCCGCCGGCGGGGATCGCGGCCCGCGTAGTGCCGCTGGACATCGACACCAGCGCGCTGCCGACCGCCTCGCCTCGGGATTTCGCCCAGGCGGCCGGGGCGCGCGATGTCGAGGAGCTCATCGTCCGCCGTCCGCCGCAGCCCAGCGATGCCGGCGTGCGCGCGGCGCAGGCGCGATTGGATCGCGCCCGCGCCGCGCTCGAGTACGCGCAGGACAACTCGACGGCCGAAGACTGGATCTACTTCGGGCGCACGCAGCGGCGCGCACCCAGGCCCGAGTACGAGGCGCGACTGAATTCCCTGCAGGCGGAGATCGACGCCGCGCAGTCGCAGCTCGACGACGAGGAACGGAAGTTGCGGTTGGCTTATTAGTCCATCGCAGTGGTTGAACAAATCCGCGCGCCGCGCTTCAAAACGGTTCCAACCATTTGCTGGAGGAACTGACGATGAATCCCAACAAGAATGCGGGCTCGCCGAATCGCGATCCGATCAGCGGCGCGCCGGGTGCGCACCCGGTCGGCACAGGAGTCGGCGCGGCAGCCGGCGGCATGGCCGCGGGCGCCGCGGCGGGCAGCGTGCTGGGTCCGATCGGCACGGCCGCAGGTGCGGCCATCGGCGCGATTGCGGGCGGCCTCGCCGGGAAAGGGATCGCCGAGCACTTCGATCCCACGCTGGAAGATGCGTACTGGCGCGAGGCCTACACGAAGCGGCCGTACTACAGCAAGGACTACTCGTTCGACGACTATGGCCCCGCCTACGCGTACGGCTACCAGAGCTACGCCCGCTATCCGGGCAAGCGCTTCGAGGACGTGGAGTCCGATCTGTCGCGCGACTGGCAGCGCACCAAGGGCAAGTCGCGGCTCGAGTGGGAAAAGGCGAAGGACGCCACGCGCGATTCGTGGCAGCGCCTGAGCGACACGGTCGAGCGCGCCGTTCCGGGCGACTCGGACCACGACGGCAAGTAACTGCGGGGAAGGACCGCCGGGGCCTTCGGGCCCCGGATCACTTCTTTCCGCCGGGTGGCGGCTTGTGCCTCGCGAGCAGCTCGCGCTTGCGCGCGAGCGCCTGTTCGCGCCGGCCGAGCGCGAGGTTCTGGTCGCCGCGGGCGTTGCCGGCCGCGCCGGAGATCCTTTTGCCTTCGAGCTTCTCGAGTTGCGTTCTCTTCATGCCCCGATGCTAGCAGGCAGGAAGGTCAGGGCGCGACCTCGAACTTGATCCCCTGGGCGAGCGGCAGCTCGCGCGAGTAGTTGATGGTGTTCGTGGCGCGGCGCATGTACGCCTTCCACGCGTCGGAGCCCGACTCGCGCCCACCGCCGGTCTCCTTCTCGCCGCCGAAGGCGCCGCCGATCTCCGCGCCGGAGGGACCGATGTTCACATTGGCGATGCCGCAGTCGCTGCCGGCCGCGCTCACGAAGCGCTCGGCCTCGCGCATGTCGTTGGTGAAGATCGACGAGGCGAGCCCCTGCGGCACGTCGTTCTGCATCGCGATGGCCTCGTCGAGCTCGCGGTAGGTGAGCACGTAGAGGATCGGCGCGAAGGTCTCGCGCTTCACGAGCGCGGTCTGCTTCGGCATCTCCACCAGCGCGGGCTTCACGTAGGCGCCGTTCGGATAGCGATCCGAGAGCGCGTGGCCGCCGCCGTGGACCTTGCCGCCGTCGCGACGCGCTTCGTCGAGCGCCGCATCCATGCGTTCACGGGAGCCGGCGTCGATGAGAGGACCCACCAGCGTGCCCTGCTCGAGCGGGCTGCCGACGGGGAGCCCGTCGTAGATCTGCTTGAGGCGCGGCAGGAGCTTCGGCGCCATGCTCTCGTGCACGATGAGGCGGCGCAGCGACGTGCAGCGCTGGCCGGCCGTGCCCACCGCCGAGAAGGTGATCGCGCGCACCGCGAGCTCCATGTCCGCGCTGGGGGCCACGACCATCGCATTGTTGCCGCCCAGCTCGAGGAGCGTCCTCACGAAGCGCGGCGCGGTGCGTTCGGCGACGGCGCGACCCATCCGCGTCGACCCGGTGGCCGAGACCAGCGCCACGCGCGGATCGTCCACCAGCCATCCGCCCTGCTCCTGCAATCCGGGGATCACCGTCGAGAGCGCGGCGGGGACGTCGCCCAGCGACTCGTTCGCGCGCTTCAGGGCGCGCTCGAAGATCGCCTGGCAGGCGATCGCGCAGAGCGTCGTCTTTTCCGACGGCTTCCACACCACGGTGTTGCCGCACACCCAGGCGAGCGCCGCATTCCAGGCCCAGACCGCGACCGGGAAATTGAACGCGGTGATCACCGCAGTCGGTCCCAGCGGATGCCACGTCTCCATCATCCGGTGGCCCGGGCGCTCCGAGGCGATGGTGAGGCCGTAGAGCTGGCGCGAGAGGCCGACCGCGAAGTCGCAGATGTCGATCATCTCCTGCACCTCGCCGAGGCCCTCCTGCAGGATCTTGCCGGCCTCGATGCTCACCAGGCGGCCGAGCGCGGGCTTCGCCGCGCGCAGCTCCTCCCCCAGCAGGCGCACCACCTCGCCGCGGCGCGGCGCCGGCCAGTTGCGCCACTCGAGGAACGACTCGTGCGACTTCACCACGAGCTTCGCCACTTCTTCGCGCGAAGGCACGCGCAGTCCGCCCAGGTCGCTCCCGTCGATGGGCGTGCGCGCCATGATGTCGGCGCCGCGCCAGCGGCTCATGTCGACGCCGAGCTCGTTGAGGAGATGGCCGATGTCGAAGCGGGCGGTGTCCATGGGAATTCCCTACGCGTAGTACGAGCCGAAGCGGTTGCCGAGGAAGTCGGCGAGCGAGGCCTGCTCCTGGCGCACGAAACCCGTTTGCGGCAGCTTCCCCTGCACCAGCAGGTCGACCATGGCGCAGATGCCGGCGGCGGTGGTCACCTGGATCGCCGAGAAGAGGCGCCCGTCGATCTCCCGAGCGTATATCTTTTTGGCGTAGGTGTCCTGCTGCAGTCGCCCCTCGCGTTCGCCGGTCACGGTGACGAACACGAGCACCACGTCCTGGCGCGTCATCGGGATCGCGGTCTCGAGCACGTCCTTCAGCAGGTCGCGGCGGCGGTCGAGGCGCAGGTCGCGCACCAGCATCTTGATGATGTCGCGGTGGCCGGGGTAGCGCACGGTCTTGTAGTTGAGGTTCTCGACGCGGCCGGCGAGCGAGTCGGTGAGCGTGCCCAGGCCGCCCGAGGTGTTGAACGCCTCGTAGTCCACGCCGTCCAGCGAGAAGCTCTCGACCTCTTCCAGCGGCAGCGTCTCGATGGCGCCGCCGTCGCGGATCGCGAGGCACGGGTTGCAGTACTCGTTGATGAGGCCGTCGGTGCTCCAGGTGAGGTTGTACTTGAGCGCGTTGGTGGGATACGTCGGCAGCGCCCCTACGCGCATGTTCACGTCGCGCAGCTTGTCGAAGCGCTTGGCGAGGTCGTTGGCGACGATCGAGATGAAGCCCGGTGCCAGGCCGCACTGCGGGATGAGCGCGCGCTTGGAGCCGGCGGCGAGCTTCATCACCTCGCGGGTGCTCTCGACGTCCTCGGTGAGGTCGAGGTAATGCGCGCCGTTGCGGGCCGCGGCCTTCGCGATCATGACCGTGAGGTAGTACGGCATGGCCGACATCACGACGTCCTGGCCGCGGATGATGGTGTCGAGGTCCGCGTCGCCCGTGATGGAGTGCGAGACGCACTTCACGTTCTTCGCCATGAGCGGTGCGAGGCGGTTGGCGTCGGAGTCGACGACCTGGATGTCGTACTCGCCGGTGCGGGCGAGGAGGTAGACGATGGCCTCGCCGATCTTGCCGGCGCCGAACAGGGTGAGCTTGGTCATGGCGGGTCTCCTTGGGATGGCGCTAGGGTATCGCCGGTCCCCGCCAATTCGTAGCCGTGAATTTGCCGGTTCGACGGGGTTGTGACATCATTTTGCCGGTATCCACCGTCGAATTCACCGAATGACGCCCAAGGATCGCCAGCTCATCGACCTCCTCCGGGTGAATGCCCGGGAGTCGGTCTCGTCCCTCGCCCGGAAGCTCCAGGTCGCGCGCACCACCGTGCAGGAGCGGATCCGCCGCCTCGAGGAATCGGGAACGATCGCCGGCTACACGGTGCGCCTGGGCCAGACGCCCGAGCGCCCCGCCCTCACGGCCCACGTGCTGCTCGAGGTGAATCCCAAGAAGGCCGACGGGATGATCCGCGAGCTGAAGGCGATCCCGGCGGTGCGGGGCGTCTACGCCCTCTCCGGGTCCTTCGACTACCTCGCCATCGTCGAAACCGGCTCGCCCCACGAGATCGACGAGGTCGTCGACCGGATGGGGCGCGTGGAGGGCGTGGAAAAGACCGCCACCTCGATCGTCCTCTCGGTCAAGTTCGAGCGCCCTTAACAGGGATTGTCCGGTCCTCGCGGAAAGCTTGACGTGCGTCAGTCCGAAGGCGCTAAATCCCGAATACAAGAACACGAAGAACCGGCGCACCTTCCGGGAGGCCCCATGCTGGAAAACGCGGAAAAGGAAGGACTGCTGGCGCAGCTGCAGCTTCACCAGCACGAGGTGGTGGAAATTACCCGCGAGCTGGCCACCCTCGCGAAGCCACGCGCCACGCCGGCCCTGCCGCAGAACAACGCACAGGTCGTCTTCCTCAAGGCACGCATGACGCGGCATCGCATCGACATGGCGTTGCTCGCCGCTCGCCTCCAGCGCACCGGCTGATCGCTTTACCGCCGTACGGTCGGCCCTCTCGTGCAATGCACCATGGTGCAATTGCGAGGGTGTCCTCGTCGGCCCATCGTCATCCCACGGCTAACGCGGCGGCGTGTCGCGCCTGGGACCCGCATGCAACCGTTCTTCCTGTGGCTTGCTGCCAATTCGTACATCCTGCTCTTCGCAGTGGTGTTGGCCGCTGTGCTGCTCGGACGCGCGACGCTGTGGGGGTATGCGCTCGGGGCAGCCGCCTCCGCGATTGTCGTGGGCGCGGCGGTGTCCGCCGGGGGCAGCGCCTTCGGCGTGAGACTCGGCGTCGACGCGACCACCCGCTCGATCTTCTACCTCCTGTTCATGTACGCGCTGGGGCTGCGCATCGGTCCTTCCCTCGCGCATGCGCTGAAGGGTGACGGCCCGAAGGTCGCCGGCCTCGCGCTCGCGTGCTCGGTGCTGGGCCTGGTGGCGACGATGCTTTTCGTGGCCCTCTGGGATCTCCCGCTCGGCGCGGCCGGCGGGATCCTCGCGGGCTCGCTCACCGTCCCGGCCGCGATCGTCTCGGCCGAGGAAGCGGTACGCCAGGGACTGCCGGCGCTCCCGCGCGGCGTGTCGCCGGCCGACGTGACCGGAACGATCGCGCTCTCGTTCGCGCTCACCGTCGTCTGGGGCACGGTCGGAGCACTGGTGGTCTGCCGGTACCTTCCGCGCTGGTGGGGCCTCGACGTGCACGCCGCGGCGAAGCGATGCGAGGACCAGTTGGGTGTCGCGAACGTGGATGACGCGGGGCTCACGGGGCTGCGACCCCTCGCCGTGCGCGCCTATCGCCTGGTGAACGACGGGCTCAACGGGCTCACCGCACGCCAATTCACCCGGAAGCATCCGCATTTCAAGCTGCTGGACGTCCTCAGGATCGCTCCGGACCGCGCGAGCACCGCGGATCCCGCCGCCGAGGTGGCGCTGCAGACGGCGCCGATGGCGCTGGCGGCCGCGGGAGTCCAGATCGTCACGCTGCTGCGGGACGCGCAGCCCTCCGGCCCCGCGCGCCTGGAACGCCACCTGCTGCCCGAGACGCGCTACGAGAAGCTCGGCGCCGCGGACGACGTCGTCTTCCGGCAAGGCGACGTCGTGATCGTCGGCGGGCGGCTCGAGGACATGGCGTCGAACGTGGGCCTCATCGGGCCGGAGGTCAACGATCCCACCGCGGTCAACATCCCGCTCGACCACGCCGAGATCGTCGTCACGCAGCCCGCGTTCTCGGGGCGCGAGCTCGAGGAGCTGCGCGCCGCCGACTATGCGGGCCAGGTCGCGATCCACCACATCGAGCGCGGCGGCGCGCCGTTGCCGCTGGGCGCGCACGTGAAGCTGCAGCGGCTCGACGTGCTTTTCGTCGCCGGGGTGAAGAGCGCGGTCGAGAAAGTCGCCGCGCAGGCCGGCCGCGTCGCGCGCTCGAATCCCGCGGCCGAGCTCGCCACGCTCGCCATCGGCTTCGTCGTGGGCCTCGCCCTCGGGGCGATCAACTTCCCGTTCGCCGGCTCGCACGTGGGCCTGGGCAATGGACCGGGCCTCCTGGTGGCCGGCATGATCGTCGCGTCGCTCTCACCGCACTCCGGACTCATGGGGGCCACGCCCAACGGCGCGCGCCAGCTGGTCGAGGAGCTCGGGCTCGTTGCCTTCATCGCCATCGTCGGCGTCGAGGCGGGGACGCACCTGTTCACTCGCGTGACGGGCGACCTGGCGATCCGGATCCTCGTCGCCGGATTCGTGGTGTCCACCATCCCGCCCATCGTGGCGTGGGCGATCGGCCATCACCTGATGAAGCTCAACCCCGCGGTGCTGATGGGCGTGATCGCCGGAGCGCGCTCGCACGCCGCACCCGCGGGCGATGCCGCGCGCGAGCTCGGCAGCAGCGTGCCGTGGCTGGGATTCCCGGTGGCCTTCGCCGTGTCGACGCTCGCCGTCACGCTGATGGGATATGTGGCGATGGCCATGTCGCGTTAGCGGCGGCACCTTTGTGCCATTTGTTTCCCCCCGCTTCCGGGGCATTGTTGGGCGACCCAGAACACGCCCCCAGAGGCTGAAATGGCCCGCGTTCTCTCCCTGCATTTCGTCGACGGCTCGAAGCTCGCGTTCGAATTCCCCGAGCAGACCGACAACGTCACCGCACGACGCCTCAAGCTCGCGGACCTGATGGCCGGAAAGCACGTGGTCATCGAGGCCGAGGGCAGCGTGATGGTCTTCCCTATAGGCAACATCAAGTACCTGTCCCTCACCGCACCCACGCTCGCGCGCAAGGACAGGGCGGCCGCGCTCCCGGCGCACGCCATCGTCGGCGCGCGCATCATCTCGTGAGGGGCGGCGCATGAAGCTCTGGATCGGCAACGTCGAGCCCGGCACCAGCGATGCCGAGCTGCGCGAGTTCCTCGCCCGCTACGGGATCGACCAGGTGGACTCGATCCAGCAAGTGGAAGGCGACGGCAGCCGCCCGGCCGTGGTGGTGGACGTTCCCGCCACCGCCGACATGCTCAACAAGGTCACGCAACGACTCAACGGTTTGCACTGGAAGGGACGGACCCTTACCGTCCAGGCCCTCACGAGGTGATGCCCATGGAAAAGAAACCCTCCCCTGCCCTGCGCGCGGTCGCTTATGCCATCACGGCGAGCCTTGTGATCGACCCGCTCGCCTTCGCGCAGCAGCCGCCGCCCGCCGGGGGCGCGCAACCCGCCGCGGCGGGCCAGCAGGCGGCGCAGAAGCCGGCGGCCGGCTCGCAGCAGGAAAAGGACGAGCTGCTCGCGCCCATCGCGCTCTATCCCGACGCGCTCCTGTCGCAGATCTTCATGGCCTCGACCTACCCGCTCGAGATCGTCGAGGCGGCGCGCTGGCAAAAGTCGAACGCGAGCCTCAAGGACAAGGAGCTCGAGGCCGCGCTCGAGAAGCAGTCGTGGGACCCGAGCGTGAAGGCGCTCGCGACCGTGCCGCAGGTCCTCACGATGATGAACGAGAAGCTCGACTGGACCACGAAGCTCGGCGACGC
>Ga0068858_100000587_pt1 | contig 38232 bp, 35 predicted proteins | sample KBSSwiS12_FD_66589 | JGI IMG/M metagenome (GOLD analysis project Ga0068858, IMG submission 66589) | Switchgrass rhizosphere microbial communities from Kellogg Biological Station, Michigan, USA - KBS Switchgrass S1-2 | ecosystem: Host-associated > Plants > Roots > Rhizosphere > Soil ... | reverse complement strand
CCGGTCCAGCGCGCGCCGCGCGGGATCTGGTTGCGGGCGTAGATCATCGCCTCAGGCGTTGCGGGTAGGCCATATTTGGTGCCGAGCACGAACGAGAAAGGCACGTTCTTCGGGATAGCCCCCTTCGCCATCAGATCATCGGCGAACACGAAATCGCCCGCCTCGAAACATTCGATCTCGGGCAGCACGCCCGCGTCCTGGATCATATGCCCCATGCGGGTGATCATCGGATCGAGGTTGATCGCGACGCCGCCCCAGAGCTGCATCGTGCAGATGTCCAGCGTGCACATATCGGGCTTGAGATCGAGGATATGCTCGAGCCGCCGCTCGGCGGTGAACATCAGCGTGCCTGGGCCGGCAACCGCCGGATCCTCGTCACTCTGCATCCAGGTGCAGCCGGGTCCGGTGGTGACGTTGAGGATCACCGCGTCATTCTTCGCGCGGATCAGGCCGACGACTTCGCGGTAATCGTCGAGCGCCTGGCTCGGCACCCCGGTCTCGCGGTCGCGGACATGGAGGTGGATGATCGCCGCTCCCGCTTCGGCCGCCGCCAGCGCCTCAGCCGCGACATGTTCGGGCCGGAAGGGAAAATTGGGATGATTGGGCATCGGCGAACTGCCAGTAACCGCGCATGTGATGAAGACCTTGTCGGCCAAGCTTGCTTCTCCAGTCTAACGCCGCATTCGTGCTAGCGCTTCGAGATCGGAAGTCGCAGAATGCGGCGAACCGCACTAGACGGCTGGGTGTGCCATCATTGGGAGTAACTGGATAAGTCATGGCGCATCGTGAAGAACTCTCCCGATTCCTGAAATCAGCCCGAGCCAGATTGTCACCGACCGATGTCGGGCTGCCGGCCGGCGAGCGCCGCCGTACCCAGGGCCTGCGCCGCGAGGAGGTCGCCGCGCTCGCGGGCATGAGCGTGACCTGGTACACCTGGTTCGAGCAGGGCCGCGAGGTCCAGCTGTCAGTCCCGATGATCGAGCGGCTCGGCCGCACGCTCAGGCTCGATGCCAACGAGCGCGAGTTCCTGTTCGCGCTGGCCCAGCACCGCCCCCCGCCGCTCGAAACCCAGATCGACGAGGACATCCGCCCGGCGACCCAGCACATGATGAACAGCCTTTCGATTCCGGCGCTGATCATCATCGAAGACTGGACGGTGATCGGCTGGAACCCGCTGGTCGCGCGCGCCTTTCGCGACTACGCGCCGCTCCCCCGCAACGAGCGCAACCTGTTCAAGATCCTGATGCTCAGCGAGCGCTATCGCAACGATCCAAGCCATTACCGAGAAATGGGCCACCGCCTCGTTGCGCGCTTCAAATGGGATTACAGCCGGACCTCGAAGCCCGAGATCTTCGACGAGATCATCGAGGAGATGATGGAACGCTCCGACCTGTTTCGCGAATGCTGGCAGGAATCGAACATCCTCCCCTATTCCGAGCACATCAATATCGCGCTGATGCCCGGCGTCGGCGATATCAGCTTCTGGCACAGCTCCTATGCCGTGGAGGGCGCGCCCGGCCAGCGCCTGATCCTGTTTGCCCCCCTCGATGAACCGAGCGCGGAACGGCTGGCCAAGCTGGCGGCGGCCACGCACTGAATCCGAGCCTCGCGGCCCACCTCCTTCTTCACTTCCCCAGCGAAGGCTGGGGCCCAATTGGGGGACGCTGGTGATGTGCGTCGCGGGTCGTTACCTCTGCTATCCCAACTGGGCCCAGTTCCGGGTTGAACATGCCTCGCATGTTCAAGGATCGTCCCGAGGACGATCCGACCCAGGAACTCTCCGCTGGGGAAGCAAGAAGAAGAACCGGCTCCGCGCCCCCGCTCACCGGCTGAAATACGCAATCGCCCGAAACTCATAACTCTCGCGCGTCACCGCGTCCGGCCGGCTAGTGTCATGAAACGCAGTATGCGGCGCCCGCCATGCACGATCATGGTCGCTATCGTGGAACTTGATAAAGATCACCTCGTCCACCGTCATGTCCGGAAAGTACCACCAGCGATGCGCGGGATTGTGATGGAAGATGGTCGCCGCCGCCATCTCGTCCTCGCCCTCGATCGGCGCGTAGAGCGCGTCGCCGGTCGGGATCTCGTCGACATCCACCTTCACATTGGCGACCGCATCCTCATCCCCAACGCTGCGGAAATCGCATAACGCCAGCGGCCAGTCCTGCGGCGGCGGCGAGAAGGTCCGCCACAGGCTGAAGGCAATGAAGCGCCCAAAGCCCGGCCCATCGGGCACCGCCTTCTCGTAGATCTTGCCCGCGATGCGGTGCGCGGTCGCTGTGTTGAAATCGACATGCGCCTCAGCCGCCGGCGGCTGGATGCCGGGGCCGGAAATCACCGGCGAGCGAAGCTGCCCGCCCATCGGCACCACCAGATCACAGCCGGTAAGCGCCTTGGCGATCGCGATCACCTCGCCCGGATAGTCGCGCTTCAGCTCCTCCTGGTCGCGAAAGTCGCGGATCGCACTCGGCTGGCGTGAAATACAAAAGCCATGCGTATCGAGCGCGAACGGCGCCTCCGCCAGTCGCGCGTTGCGGATCGTCACCGGATAGGGCCGGTATTCGCCGGTGTTGAACTCCTTGCCCGGCGCCCAGAAGCGACGATTGATCTTCGACGTCGGCAACAGATAGTCGATCTCGGTCTCGACAGCCTCGGGCGCCCGGCTCGGCTCAAGCATAGTCGCCATCCTTCCTCTCCTCCCAAGCTACGGCATTCACACAATTCGGCGGCACGCCTCTTCTCCCTCTCCCAGCGGGAGAGGGAAGGGGCCCATCGCGCAGCGATGGGAAGGGTGAGGGTGACGAAAGTGAGCGTCTCGCGCTCAACCTCACCCCGCGCTGCTGCGCAGCTTGCCCGTCTCCTGAAAAGGAGAGGGGAAGAAGGGCGCTCGCAATATGCGTCAATCTGGCAGCCTCCTAAGTCCCGTCAGGCCAGGATGTTCTTGCCCTGCGCGACAGTCTTCGCTTCCATCTCCTCGGCCTTGGGCGGCTCGGGCACGAGCAGTCCGCGCTGCACCGCCGGCCGCGCGGCGATGGCGTCGAACCAGCGCAACAGATGGTCGAACCCGTCGATCGGCACCTGCGCCCAGTCATGCCCGCGCACCCAGGGGAAGCACGCCATGTCAGCGATCGAATAGTCGCCGGCGAGATACTCCCGCGTCGCCAGATGCGTATCCATCACCTCGAACAGCCGCTGGCTTTCGCGCACATAGCGATCAATCACCTTGGGCAGCTTCTCCTCGAAATAGCGGTTGAACACAGTCGCCTGCCCCATCATCGGCCCGAGCGCCGACATCTGCCACATCAGCCACTGGATCACCCGGCTGCGCCCCGGGACATCCGCCGGAAGGAAGCGCCCGAACTTCTCGGCGAGATAGATCATGATCGCGCCAGATTCGAAGATCGCGAAATCGCCCGCGTCATGGTCGACCAAAGTCGGGATGCGCCCATTCGGGTTGAGCGCGATATACCAATCCTCTTTCTGCACGCGGTTGGTGAGCGAGATCGGCGTCACCTTGTAGGGCACGCCAAGCTCCTCGAGCAGGATCGCGACCTTCCAGCCATTCGGGGTCTCGGACGTCAGCAATTCCAGCATGGGCCTCTCCTCTTTTCAGCGGTGAAGCAGCGCGAGCGGCGGCCAACAAGCGCACCCGCCATGCTGTCATTGCGGGTGATAGTATCGCCAGACGACTTGCAGCGGTGCCGCGCGCCCGCCAGCAGGATGGCAACGCGCAACGGCGCGATTCCGCCAAGAGCCCGGCTGAAGCAGGAGAGAGCGCCTTGTTGACCCTTTACAGTTTCGGCCCGGCCGCCAACTCGCTGAAACCCCTGCTCGCGCTCTACGAGAAGGGCCTGGAGTTCACGCCCCGCTTCGTCGATCCGACGAAATTCGAGCATCACGAGGACTGGTTCAAAAAGATCAACCCGCGCGGCCAGGTGCCCGCGCTCGACCATGACGGCCATATCATCGTCGAATCCACCGTGATCTGCGAATATCTCGAGGACGCTTTCCCCGACGCGCCGAAGCTCAGGCCGACCGATCCGGTGAAGACCGCCGAGATGCGGGTCTGGACCAAATGGGTCGACGAATATTTCTGCTGGTGCGTCTCGACCATCGGCTGGGAGCGGATGATCGGCCCGATGGCCCGCAAGCTGAGCGACGAGGAGTTCGAGGCGAAGGTCGCACGCATCCCCGTCCCGGAGCAGCAGGTGAAATGGCGCAACGCCCGCGCCGGCTTCCCCCAGGCGCTGCTCGACGAGGAGATGCGCAAGGTCCGCGTCTCGGTCGCAAAGCTCGAGGCGCGGCTCGCGGAAAGCCCCTGGCTCGCCGGCGACAACTATAGCCTCGCCGACATCTGCAATTTCGCGATCGCCAACCGCATGCAGTTCGGCTTCGCCGAGATCGTCAACACGGAGGCGACGCCGAACCTCGTCGCCTGGATCGAGCGGATCAATGCGCGGCCGGCCGCCCAGACGATGTTCGCGAAATCGAAGAGCGAAATGCCGGCGCCCCAGCCGGCTCCGGCCGCCTGAGGAGACAATGATGGCCTGGAACGACGAGCCGGCAAGCGGCGCGCTCCGCATGTATCACATCCCCGGCTGCCCCTTTTCGGAGCGGGTCGAGTTGCTGCTCGACCTGAAAGGCCTTCACGATGTGATGGCCGATCATGTCATCGACATCTCGAAACCGCGCCCGGACTGGCTGCTCAAAAAGACTCGCGGCACCACCGCCCTGCCCGCGCTCGAACTGGAGAATGGCGAGACGCTGAAGGAGAGCATGGTCATCATGCGCTATTTCGAGGATCGCTTCCCCGAACGCCCGGTCGCCCGGCGCGATTCCTATGAACATGCCGTCGAGGCAATGCTCTGCGCGACGGACGGCGCCTTCACCGGCGCCGGCTACCGCATGATCCTCAACCGCGACCCCGCCCAGCGCGACGCGTTGAAGGCCGAGGTCGATGCCCAATATGCGCGGCTCGACGATTTCCTCCGCTATTACGCGCCCGATACCGATTTCCTGTTCGACCGGTTCGGCTGGGCCGAAGTCGCCTTCACGCCGATGTTCAAGCGGCTCTGGTTCCTCGATTATTACGAAGGCTATGAGGTACCGCAGCACCTCACCCGGGTGTTGCGCTGGCGCGAGGCCTGCGTGTCGCATCCGGTCGCCCAGCGCCATCACGGCCACCGCGAACTGATGACGCTCTATTATGATTACAGCCAGGGCGGCGGAAACGGGAAAATCCCCGACGGGCGCACCATATCGAGCTTCACGCTCGATCCCGCCTGGGACACCCGCCCGATGCCGCCGCGCGACAAATGGGGCACGCCCGCCACCGATACCGATCTGGGCCTGCTGCCCGCCTGAATCCCCCCGAGAGGACCTGCCATGAAGAATTATCCGCAAAATTACATCGATGGCCGCTGGGTCGACAGCAAGGGCGGCCGCAAGCACCAGGTGATCAACCCGGCGACGGAAACTGTCGCGTCCGAAATCACGCTCGGCACCGCCGCCGATGTCGATGACGCGGTCGTCGCCGCGCGCCGCGCCTTTGAAAGCTTCTCGCAAAGCTCGAAGGCGGAGCGCATCGCCCTGCTCCAGCGGATCATCGAGGAATATGGCAAGCGCGTCCCCGACATCGCCGAGGCCATCGCGACCGAAATGGGCTGCCCGATCTCGATCGCGAAGACGGCACAGGCCGGCTCCGGCATGGGCCATCTCGCCAATGCGCTGAAGGCGCTGCAGGACTATGAATTCAGCGAGAAGATCGGCGACAACACAGTCGTGCGCGAGCCGATCGGCGTCGTCGCGCTGATCACGCCATGGAACTGGCCGATGAACCAGATCGTCGCCAAGGTCGGTCCCGCCCTCGCCGCCGGCTGCACGATGATCCTGAAGCCGTCGGAGGAAGCCCCCACGTCCGCCGCGATCTTTGCCGAAGTGATGGACGCGGCGGGCGTGCCGCCAGGCGTATTCAACCTCGTCCAGGGCGATGGCGAGGGCGTCGGCACCGCGCTCGCCAAACATCCCGGCATCGACATGGTGAGCTTCACCGGCTCGACCCGCGCCGGCATCATGGTCGCGAAAAACGCGGCTGACACAGTCAAGCGCGTCGCGCAGGAGCTTGGCGGCAAGTCCCCCAACATCATCCTCGAAGGCACACCGCTCGACAAGGCCCTGCCCGGCGGTGTCGGCGGCGTGTTGCTCAATTCCGGCCAGAGCTGCGTCGCGCCGACGCGGATGCTCGTCCATACCTCCCAGCATGACGAGGCCGCCGAAAAGGTCGGCGCGATGTTCGCGGCGAAGGAGGTCGATGAGCCGCTGACCGAGGGCGATCATATCGGCCCGGTCGTCAACGAGAGCCAGTGGAACCGGATCCAGGGCCTGATCCAGAAGGGCATCGACGAGGGCGCGACCCTCGTCACCGGCGGCACCGGCCGGCCCGACGGCAAGGACCATGGTTTCTACGTCAGGCCCACCGTCTTTGCGAACGTCACCCCCGACATGACGATCGCGAAGGAAGAGATTTTCGGCCCGGTTCTCGTCATCATGCCGTACAAGGACGATGCCGACGCGGTGAAGATCGCCAACGACACGCCCTATGGCCTCGGCGCTTATATCGCCGGCGACCCGGCGCGCGCAAAGACGATCGTCCCGAAGATCCGCGCCGGCGCGGTGTTCGTCAATGCGGGCGGTCTCGCGTTCGACATGCCCTTTGGCGGCTACAAGCAATCAGGCAATGGTCGCGAGTTCGGCAAGTTCGGGCTCGAGGAGTTCCTCGAAGTGAAGTCGGTGATCGGCGCGCTGCCCGAGGATGAGCCGGTCGCCTGAGTCCGATCGCCTCCACGCAAGCTGACCCCGCCTTCTTCTCCCCTCCCGCCTGCGGGAGGGGCCGGGGGTGGGCTCGCGCTCACCCGGGACGGTACCGTTCGTGATTGGCCGGGAGCCCACCCCCTACCCCCTCCCGCAAGCGGGAGGGGAGAGCCTCACGCGCACGCGAGCCTGATAACCCGACCGTAAACCGCGCCAGCGTATGGCGCGGCACCTCGATCCCGCCGAAGCGGGAACCGCTCAATCCGCAGGCTGGAAATTATGAAGGATCGGCGGCCGCGGGTTGAACGGGATGCGCGTGGACATCGGTGCGCTAGGATCATTGCCGGCGCGATGCCAGCGGCCGGCGACGGCGGTTACCACATCGCCCTGATCAGCCACGAAATAGGGCATGCCCTCAAGCTTGTAGCCGATCCGCCCCTCCATGATGAACCAGAATTCGGTCATGCGGATATGGAAGTGGCCCAGATTGCTGTCCGGGGGCACGGGCGCACCCTTGCCGCGCAGGATGTTCGACGTGAAATGATCGTCCCAGACGAACTTGCTCGGCGTGCCGCCATCCTGCACGACCTGTTTCCAGAAATCGACATAGATCGGGTTGCTCTCGGTCTCCTTGTTCGGGCCGGGCTGGGCACTCACTCTCTCATAGGTAAAGCCGGGAACGGGATCGGGCGTTTCGGTCGCCGGGTAGAGCGGAATGGCCCCGGCCTGCCGCACCTCGAAGCGCAGCGACGGCTTGTCGCCAAGCGACTCGATTGTGTACACATGGCGGAACGGCACATTGACCATGAAGCCCTTGGTCGCGACGAAGGGCGGATAGCCGTCGATCGTCACCTTCATCGATCCATCCTGCACGATCCAGACGATACGGTCGTCCGCATAGAAACGGGGCTTGGTCTTCGTGCCGGGCGCCATCGAGATGTAATCGGCCTCCTGATCATTATTGCGCACGATCGGCTGAACCCAGGCCGCCTTTCCCTTATGCGCGGCGAGGATCTCGGCGAGGCGCCAGATCGGCTTGTTCGGTGCGACATAAGCGGGGAGCCTGGTCGGCTTGGGCGACCATATCGTCCCAAGCTTGGGGGCCGTCACCGGCATCTCGGACTTGCCGAGAAACTGCGCGGACGCCGACACCGTCACGCCGGCCGCCAGCAGAGCGGCGGCTATCCCCCATCGCATTTTCATTGACCTCTCCAGGTTGGGCGTCTCGGACAAGTTTGTTCTGGTCCAGAGCCTTAGGATTGCACCGCACCTTTGCGCAGACAAGCGCTAAAGCGGCAGTCGACGAACAGGGTCCAGTTTGGCACCTTCCTCTCGACCCGCCTGCTCCCGTTCGTCTTCGCCTTGTCTTTCGTTCAAACTTGACAATGAGCGTGGATGGCGCGCCACTTACGGCATGATGATTCACCGTGATCATGATCTTTACGGGCCTGCTTTCCGCCTCGTGCCGGGGCCGCGCCCGTGAGCGCCGCGATCCGCTTCATATTCGGGCACTCCGCCGACGGAGTGACCCTGATTTCCCGCCAGCGCGTCGACATGACCCTGCCTGCCCAGGATCCCGCCAGCGAGGATGCGGAACCCCATGCGTTCCTCGCGGAGCTACGCGGGTCCGAAGATCAGGTGCTGCACCGGACAGCGATCCCGAATCCGCTGGAGGCCCATCGCGAGGTCTTCTCCGAGGAGCCTGGCCGCTCGATCAGCCGGGTGCCGGTCGCGCAGCCCGAAGGCGCCTTCACCGTGATCGTGCCGGACACTCCTGACGCGGATCATCTCGCGCTGATGATGGCGGAACCGGCACACCCCCATGCGGACGCCACGCTCGCCGGGTTCGAGGGCGGCGGGCCTCGCGAAATCGCGCGCTTTTCGCTGCGTGATCCGGATGAGGCCGGGGCCCAGCCGTGACCACCGCCGACGGGAGCATCGTAGGTACGACGAAGATCGTCGACAACGGACCCGCGTCGGAGCGCTGGAACATCGTGATCATGGGCGACGGCTATCTGGCGACACAGCTCGGGCAATATGCAGCCGACGTTCAACGCATCGCCGATGTCATCCTGGCGACGGCGCCATTCGATGCGCTGAAAACGGCAATCAACATATTCCGCATCGACGTCGTTTCGATGGATTCCGGCGCCGCCGACCCGGTCGCCTGCGGAGGGACGGGTGCGGCGCCGCGCACCTATTTCGACGCGAAGTTCTGCGGCGATGGACAGATACGCAGGCTGCTCGTCGTGAATAACCAAACCGCCCTGACGACGGCCGCGGCCCAGGTGCCGCAATATCATCTTGCCATCATTCTCGTAAATTCGGCCGTGTACGGTGGCTCGGGCGGACAAGTGGCGGTGCTCTCCCTTGCCAGTGGAGCGGCGGAGATCGCTCTCCACGAGATCGGCCACAGCGCATTCGGCCTTGCGGACGAATATGAATATTGGGCCGGCTGCGGCGTCGACGCTCCCGGCACCCATGATCGCCATCCCCCCGGCGAACCCCCACAGCCCAACGTCACGCTGAATGCGGATCCCGCCTCCAACAAGTGGCGCGCGCTCGTCCTGAATACGACGGCGATGCCGACGACCACCAACCCCGATTGTGGGCACTGCGACCCTCGCCCCAGCCCGGTCCCGGCGGGAATTGTTGGCGCGTTCGAAGGCGCCCATTATTATCACTGCGGCGCGTTTCGCCCCGCCTTTGACTGTCGCATGCGTGCCCTCGGCTTTCCCTTTTGCGGGGTCTGCCAGGACGTCATCAAGCGGACGCTTGCGCCGTTCCTGCCGCGTTGATTGCTACTGGCCGAGGTTCCGAGGCTTGAATCCCGAAAGCGGTCCGCCACCGCCCGGCCGCCCGGTCGACGCCGCGTTCGACGCGCCGCTCAGGATCGGGCCCGGCAACGGCCGGGTCGAGATGCCGCCCCGGCTATTGCCATGACACGTGCGATAACCCCTATTTTGTAGATGCAATCGCACGTCTCGCCGTTAACGAACCCGCCCTTTTCAACTGGCGTCGCAGAGATCAGTTCGCGGTCGCCCGAAAGATGTCGCCATTGTCGCAGGCGATGTAGACCGCACCCGCGGCGTCCTGCACCAGGGAGACGGGTTGCGTGATCGTTCCGTTCGCCGGGGTGAAATCCAGGTCGCGACGTTCGAACGTGCTCGCCGCGACGGTGCTGCCGCGTTGCAGGCTGGCGAGCGGCACGGTAAAGATAGCGCCGCTGGCATCCAGGAATATGTAGGCGCCGGCCAGCGATGCGTTGCTACCCTGATAGACGATACCGCCGATGATCTGCTGCCCCATCAGAGGGCCGCTGCCATGTGGATATTCGAGCACCGGCGCGATCAGGCCGGCCGGCTCGCCCGCGGTGACGAGGCTGGTCCCTTCCCGATACGGCCAGCCCAGATTGTCGACCGTGCCAGCGGTGAGCGGCAGGGCATTCACCTCCTCGCGTTCCGACTGGCCGCGGTCGGGCAGCAATAGCCCGCCTGCATAGAAGGCACCGCCGATCGGATAGTGCAGCCCGCGGGCCAGCTGAGTGGTCGTGATCGGGGGTAGGGGAGTCGCGCCCGCATAACGGTCGAACTCGAGCGCCGAGAAGGTCACCAGCTTGCCGAACGGCGAGCCCGAGCCTTGTGCGCTGCCGCTCGGGTCAGCGGTACCGCCGGCGTCCCCTAACGCGGCGTACAGACGCCCGTCCGGGCCGAAGCCGAGCCAGCCGCCGATGTCGTTCGCGTAGAGCGCGTGCGAACCAATGCCGAATTCGGCCCAGTTCGTTGCATCGTAAATCTGCCGGACGGCGATACCATAAGGATGGGCGACCAGCGCATAGACAGTGTGCCGGACCGCAAAATCGGGCCGCGCGGCGATGCTAAGGACGCCCTGCCCATCGGCATTGGTGAGGCCGTCGACGCTTGCGTAGAGCGTGCGCAGCCCGGTCGCCGGATCGAAGAAGTAGATGGCGCCGGAGCGCTCCGCCACCATGAGCTTGCTCTGGCCCGGGATGGTCACGATGGCGACCGGGTGGTTGAAGCCGGTGGCAATCCGCTGGACGTCGACACCCTCCTTGCTGTTGGTCACGGTGATCGTCACCGCCTGGCTGGTGATCGCCTTGCCGTCGCTTGCCGAGAGCTGGATCGAGTAGGCGTTGTCGCTATCTGCATCCGTCGGCCGTTCGAAGTTGGGCGACGACACGAAACGGATCTCACCCGTGCCGCTGATCGTGAATCGCGCCGCGTCGGTACCGGTCAGCGACAGCGTGACCGCATCGCCATCGGCATCCGTTGCGCTCGCCTGGTAGACGCCGCCGACGCTGTTCTCCACGACGCTGGCGACGAGAGCCGAGGTGATGACGGGCGCATGGTTGGTCGAGCCAGGCGTCGAACTTAACGTGCCGGACCCGCCGCACCCGCTCAATGCAAGGCCAAGCATGGCAGCCAAAACGGTGCGCGTAGCTGCACATGTTTGCAAAATGTTCATAGCCCCCCCGAATAACGAGGCCGGGCCTATCAGGCTCCGTACCGTCACGCCAGCGCCAGGCGCGGCGTTACGGGCAGTTTATTCAAAGCCTTACGCCAGTTCCTTGGCTGGGACGCCGATCACGAGTACTCGACCGCTAAAGTCCAGGTCGAAACTCGCTAGGACTCGCCCCCACCACCTTGCAAAAGCTCGCCGCGAAGGACGAGGCGGTCTGATCCCACGCACAAGCCGACCTCCGATTATGGCAGGTGTGACTTTCTGCAAATTAAATCATTAATATCAAATAATTAATACGATATTCCAGAGCTTAATACGCGCACCACAGGCCTGGAGCCCAAACATCGTACAATACTCTGTACAAGCAGGAAATGTCAGCAACCCTCATGACATTTTCAACCGGCGTTCCAGCGCCGGTTACGACCTGGAACGTATGAATGGCCCAGCACCACCACAGCGACACCCCCCGGATAGGCATGACATGAGTCGCCACGCCTCCACGCCGGTTTTCCGAGCATTTCTCTCGCGATAACCCGCTCCAGCCGCCGAATTCGCGCCGAATTATGTCACACTCTCCAACATTTCCCCATCGACGTGGGCGCGTGATTCAAGCTCTGGCTGAAATCCGCCACAACGACGCAAGCCGACCGTAAGAATCGGCCGTGCCCGCTCTTTCACATGACTGGAATTACCCGCATACGCTGCCCAAGCCCGAGCAGCAGCCCACCGGCGCACGTCAGTCGATACGGATCACAACCTTGCCGAACAGATCGGGCGACGCCTGATATTCATAGGCCTGCCGCGCCTCATCGAACGCGAAGACGCGGTCGATCTGCGGCTTGATCCCCGTCGCGTCGACCGCGCGGTTGAGCGATCGCGCCATCGCGGCCGAGCCGACGAAGATGCCGCGCAGGCTCGCCGCCTTCAGCATAAGCGGGAGCGGCCCGGTCTCGCCCTCACGCGTCAGCACGCCGATCAGCGCAACCTCGCCGCTGAAGCCGACCGCGGCCATGGATTGCTGCAGGGTTCCCGCACCACCCACTTCGATGACGTGACCGACGCCGCCATCGGCGAGCGCCGCCGCCGCCGCGCCCCAGTTCGGCGTAGTGCGATAGTTGATGGTCGCGTCCGCGCCCAACGCGCGGACTCGCGCCAGCTTCTCGTCCGACGAGGAAGTTGCGATGACCCGCGCGCCCGCCGCCTTGGCGATGGCGAGCGCGAGCAGCGATACGCCCCCCGTCCCCAATATGAGCACTGTCCGCCCTGGGCCGACCGGGCTTGGGCCGCGCATCAGCGCGTTCCAGGCGGTCACGCCCGCGCAGGGCAATGTCGCGGCTTCCTCGAATGACAGGCTCTCCGCCAGCGGGACGACGCCATATTCGGGCAGGACGACATATTCGCTGAGCATGCCGGGCGCGGAAGGAGCACCCAGCGCGGGGCCGGGATTGGCATTGGGCGGACCGGCCACCCAGCCCTGGAAGAACGTGCCCGCCACGCGGTCGCCCGGCTTGTAGCCCTGCACGCCTTCGCCCACCGCCTCGACGACCCCGGCACCATCGGACAGCGGCGTCTGATCACACTGGATCGGCCCGCCGAAATACTGCCCTTTCACGATCATCTGATCGCGATAGTTGAGCGAACAGGCACGGACGCGGATGAGCAGTTCGCCCTTGCCCGGTATCGGCTTCGCCGCATCGACCAGGCGCAAATCGTCGAGGGAGCTCGCGCCGGCGGCCAATTGCCACGTCTTCATCGGCGCTCTCCCTTTTCCTCTATACGCCGCGAAAAGTGGCGCTAGATTGTATGCAAGGCAAGCGATTTCTGCCGATCGATCGGGAGCGGGTGCGCGATGGATGAAAACAGGCAAGCGGGTTTCTGCCCCGTGCGGGGCACGTGTCGGTGAGCGGCGCGCGGCCATTGGGCGCTCCGCCGCGCGACGAGGAGGCCTTGCCGGTCAGGCCGCATCTCCGCCTCGTCCCCGACACGCTGGAAACGCTGTTGACGCGGGTCGTCGCCGATCTGCGGTCGTCATTGCCGGGCAGCGTGACGGCGGATTCCGAATTCGGCTCCACCTGTCGTCGGGACGCGATCGCCGTCATCGAGGCGGGTCACGCGGCGGGACTCCTCCACGCGCGCGGAACCCTGTCGACCGGGCGAGGATAGGGCGCGCCTCGGTCGCGCGGCGAGGGTCGCTCTTGATCCTCGTCAAATCCCCCGCCCCGCAAATCCGCGACAAGACCGGCTGGAGGAGTCGAAAGGAGCGCCGGGCCATGATCGACAGCGATGCCACGATGGATTTTCCAGTGGACGATAGTTCGTCCGCGCCGCTTCACGCCCAGTTCCATGATGATCACGACGCCCGTCTCGCGCTCTGCGGCGAACTCGAATCGATCGCCGACATGCTTCCCTCCCTGCCCCGCCCCGCCCGGATCAGGCGGCTCTGCGGCCAGATCGAATGCGCCGCCACGCTTCATTTCAAACGGGCCGATACCCTCCTCGCCGGGCTCGCGCGCGGGCGGGAAACGCCTTCGCTGACCGACCTGCGCGGGCAGCTGGCGGAAATGCATGCGATGGACACTATCCACGGAGAAGACCTGATCGGGCTGTTCTGGGACAGCATCGCGCGCGGTACAGTCACCCGGCCCGGCGAGTTCGGTTATATGCTGCGCTGCTATTTCGATGGCTGTCGCCGCGCGATCGCCCTTGAGAGCGCTTTACTGATGCTGCTGGAGCAGCAGGGCAGCTAGCCCGGGTTGGCAAGAGCTGCCAGTAGGGAGCGGTCGCTCACGTAAATGGTTCGGCCGCCGCGCGACAATGCCACGGCACCCTGTGTCTTCAGACGGTTCAGTTGCCGGCTGACGGTTTCGATGGTCAGCCCCAGAAAATCCGCCATATCGCGCCGGCTGACCGGCACATCCACGGTGACCGCACCGTCGCGGGTACGCGGCCCAGTCCGGTCGGCCAGATCGAGCAGGAAGCCGGCGACCCGTTCCTGTGCACCGCGCTGGCCAAGCGTCAGCATGCGCTCCCGCGCATCGTTCAGCGCGGCCATCGTTCGCCGCAACAATGCCCGCTCGAGTGCGGGCGCATCGCTGAGAGCGCGCTCGAAACGCTCGCGTGGATAGAGACACAGGTCGCTTTCGACGAGCGCGGTGACCGTCACGGTCGAATCCTCGCTGAACGGTTGCCCGACGAAATCGCCGGCGAACAGCAGGCCTACGATCTGCTCGCGGCCACTCGCGGTCGAGGCTGTCACCTTCAGGATACCGGCGACGATATTGGCGCAGAGCAGGTTCGCATCCCCGGCCCAGGTCAGGACTTGCCCGGCGGCCAATATCCGCCTGCGGCCGATGATGCCGAGGGCCGCCAGCTGCTCTTCATCAGCCGCACCGCACAGCGCGGTGTCGCGAACGGCGCAATCGAGGCAGCGATGAATGACTGTTCCCATACCACGCATATCTCAGGAAGAGAGCGCGCCGCCTTTACGTGAATATCCCTACTCCGCCTGGTCCCTCCGGCCGCACGTGGCGGCGTGACATCCGGCCGGGCAATCGCGGGCCGGCTCCGGCCTGCGGCCACCAAGCGGAATGCTGACATGGCCATGGCCGCTGCAGAGTTCGACCGTGATGCTGTTCCCCGGTTGGTCATGCCGTGGCGAGGCATTCGACGACAGGCCGGCCAGCGCAGCGGCCGCGAGCAGCGCGCCAAAGCTAGACGGCATTGCTGAACCGTGCGTGGCTCTGCCGGCGATAGGGATCGAGCGCAGCCGCGATCCCTCTGGCATAAGGCAGCGCATCCTCGGCCAGGATCAGCCGGTCGCCGGACCAGCGCAGAAGCTGCTCGCGTTCGAACCTGTCGAGATCCTCGCGGATCGCACCGAGGCTGGGCAGCCCGGCAAGATCGGCCTGGCCAGCGCATAACAGCCTCTCGATAGCGCGGCCGGTGACGCGGTCGATCGGCGTGCGGTACAGGCCGCGCGCCGTCGCCAGGCCACCATTGCCGATCCTCAGATGATAGCGGCCGGCATTCTTCTCGTTCTGGAGCAACCAGCCGGGAAAGGCGCTGATCGCCGATGCGCCCAGACCGATCAGCACGTCCGATGGGTCTTCAGTGAAGCCCTGGAAATTGCGGCGCAGCGTGCCGCTACGAGCGGCGATCGCGATAGCGTCGTCGGGTTTCGCGAAATGATCGAAACCGATCGTCTGGTAGCCGGCACCGGCCAGGATCCCGTGCGCCAGCGCGGCCTGCTCGAACCGCTCCCGCCCGCCGGGCAGCGCTGAAGCGTCGATCCGGCGCTGGCGCGGCAGGAGATGCGGGACATGCGCGTAACCGAACACCGCGAGCCGGTCCGGCTCCATCGCGATCGCCTGGTCGAGCGTTTCCGCAAGATCGGCCGCGCTCTGGCCCGGCAGGCCGTACATCAGGTCGAAATTGATCGAGGCCACGCCCGCGTCGCGCAGCCGGGCGTTGGCACGCGCGATGTCGCGCGCTGGCTGCACACGACCGATCCCCTCCTGCACATGCCGGGCGAAGGTCTGCACGCCAAGGCTCGCCCGGCTGACAGCATTGCGACCGAGTGCGGCGGCCCAGTCCTGATCGAAACCACGCGGATCAAGCTCGACCGACACGACCGGGTCGTCACAGCGAAAGGCGCGCGCGATCCGCGTCATGAGTGCATCGAAAGCCTCAGGCGCGATCGCGTTCGGGCTTCCACCACCCCAGGCGATACGCCGCACCCGGCCGCGACCGCCGAGCTTTGCCGCCACCAGATCGACTTCCTCGCCGAGCCGTTGAAGATAGGCGCTGACCCGCGCGGTCCGGTTAGCCGCGCCTGTGTTGCAACCGCAATACCAGCAAATCTCGCGGCAATAGGGGATATGGAGATAGAGCGAGACGGGCTCGTCCACGCCGATCGCGGCGAGGGCGGACACCATGTCCGCCGCCCCGACATCGTCGCCGAACTCGGCCGCGGTCGGGAAGCTCGTATATCGCGGCACGGGCGTCGCGAGCAGGTCTGGAAGATAGCGCCACATGCTGGTTCGCGTGCCAGAGAACCCCGTTCAAGCCTTTGACCGATGTCAAAGAGGTGGTTGCGCCTGCTCAAAGCCGCCTTCCGCCGGCCCGCCTACCCCGCCGCCACGGCAAAAGGAGGCTGGATATGAAACATGCAAAGACTCTCGCGGTGACCACGATGCTCGGGCTCGCCGCGATCGCGACCCCGGCAAGCGCGCAGAGCGATAGCGGAATCAAGCGAGGCTATGTGCTGGTGCGCGTGCGCGCCATCCTCGTCGCCCCGACCGAGTCGACCAGCGGCATCACCCCGACCTTCCCCGCCGAGCATGCGAGCGTCAACAATTCGGTCATGCCGGAAGTCGATGTGACCTATATGGTGAGCGACCATATCGGCTTCGAGCTGATTGCCGCCACGACCAAGCATACCGCTTCAGGCGTCAGCGGGACGACGGGAAGCATCGGCAAGCTCGCCTCGACCTGGGTCCTGCCGCCAACGCTGACCGCGCAATATCACTTCAACCCGCATGGCACGATCCGTCCCTATGTCGGCGCCGGCGTCAACTACACGATCTTCTGGAACGAAAAGGCCTCCAAGGGGCTGGAGAGCGCAGTCGGCCCGACACGTGTCCATATGTCCGACAGCTTCGGCTATGCAGCTCAGGCCGGTATCGATGTCGACATCGGCAAGCACAGCTTTCTGAACTTCGACGTCAAATATATCGACATGAACACGACCGCGACGCTCCGTACCACGGCGATCGGCACCCAGTCCGTGCGAGTTCACCTCAATCCCATCGTCTTTGGAGCGGGCATCGGCTTCCGCTTCTGATTGCCGCCTTCTTCCCCGGGCCGGTGGCGACACCGGCCCCTTTTCGCCTCTCGGGCTCAGCGAGGATCGGGCCGGTTCTCATCATCGATCAGGATGCGCAGCGCGGCGCCATCGAGATCCTCGAACTGCCCCGAACGCGCGGCCCAGAAAAAGGCGCCGAGCCCGGCCAGGCCCAGCACCAGCGCAATCGGGATCAGGATGACGAGCCCTGTCACCGGGCAGCCCGCCGTAACCTGAGGGCATTGGCGACAACGAGCAGCGACGAGCCCGACATCGCCAGCGCGGCGATGAGCGGCGTCACCTGCCCCGCAATCGCGAGCGGCACGGCGAGCAGGTTATAGCCAATCGCCAATCCAAAATTCTGCCGCACGACCCGCATCGTCCGCCGTGCTGCGGCGATGGCGATCGGCACGGGCATCAACCGGTCACCGAAGAAAACAAGATCAGCGGCAAGCTGGCTGACATCAGTGCCGGAAGCCGGCGCCATCGCGACATAAGCCCGCTTCATCGCCGGGCCGTCATTGAGGCCGTCGCCGACCATCAGCACCTTGCGGCCCAGCGCCGCTGACTCTTCGACGATGCGGTATTTGTCAGCCGGCGCCATGCGCGCGCTACCGGCGATGCCGAGCGTACCGCCGATCGTATCGACCACAGACGCGGCATCGCCCGACAGCAAGCGCGGCACCAAGCCTTGCCCTCGCAGTCGCTCGATCGCGGCTGCGGCATCGGGACGCAAAGCATCGCCGAAGATCATGAGGCGGACCGGCCCAGCCCCCACCCTGAAGGCGGCCGAGACCTGATCACCACCGGTTCCGGCAACGCCGACCCAATCCGGCCGGCCGAGGCGAACGACCTGCTCGCCGATCCGTGCGGCGACACCCAGGCCGGGATGCTCGATCGTGTCGGACAGCGCTATTGCTACCGTACCCTTCTGTTCGAGCCACGCGGCGATCGCGAGCGAAAGCGGGTGCCGGCTGGCCCGAGCAAGCGAGAGCAGAATGCCGCATTCGGTCGGGCGATCGGGCATTCCGGATAACGGCTCGACACGACCGAGCGTGACTGTGCCCGTCTTATCGAGCAACACCTCATTCGCGCCTGCCAGCCGCTCGAGCGCCGAGCCGTCCTTGATCAACACGCCCGCCCGCATCAGGGCACCGGCTGCGACGACCTGCGCGATCGGAACCGCGAGTCCCAACGCGCACGGGCAGGTGATGATGAGCACCGCCACTGCGACCGTCAGCGCCTGATGCAGCCCGGCGCCCGCAATCAGCCAGCCGACCAGGCTCAGCGCGGCCAGGCTGTGGACCGCCGGCGCATAGAGCCGCGAAGCGCGATCGGCGATCCGGACATAACGCGACTTGCCCTGGGTCGCGCTCTCCATCAGCCGGGCGATGTCGGCGACCATCGTCGCATCGCCGGCCGCGGTCACCCTGATCGTCAGCGGACCGCTCAAGTTGATCGTCCCGGCAAGAACGGTGTCGCCACATTCCGCCGCCACCGCGATGCTCTCGCCAGTGACGAGCGAGCGATCGACGCTGCTCCTGCCCTGCTCGACCACACCGTCAGCGCCGATCCGCTCGCCCGCCGCGACGAGCAGGCGCATTCCCGGTGCGAGCTCGGCCGCAAGCCGGCGCTGGGTGGTCCCGTCGGGAAGCCGCACCAGCGCGTCGCTCGGTACGCGCCGCATCAGCGCGGCGACGCCGTCCGCCGCCCGCGCGCGCATCGCGCTGTCGAGAAAACGCCCGGCGAGGAGGAAGAACAGCAGCATGACCGCGCCATCGAAATAGGCATGGGCGCCGCCGATCATCGTCTCATACAGGCTCATCGCCGCGGTGAGCACGACGCCGATGGAGATCGGCACGTCCATATTGGTGCGGCCATGGCGCAGCGCGCTCCACGCGCTCCTGAAGAAAGGTCGGCCCGCATAGGCGATCGCCGGCAGCGCGATTGCCGCCGAGAGCCAGTGAAACAGAGTACGGGTCGCGCCTTCGGCACCCGACCAGATCGAGACCGAGAGGAGCATAACATTCATCGCGGCGAAGCCGGCGACCGCCAGCGCGGTCATCAGCATGCGGCTCTCGCGCTTCGCCGCCGCATCGCTTTCGCCGACGAAAAGCTGTGCCTTGAAGCCGAGCCGGTCGATCGCGGACAGCAAATCCTCGTCCGCCAGGGTGGCGGCATGGTCGATCCGGACCCGCTTGCTGGTGAAATTCACCCGCGCCGAAACCACCCCCGAAACCTGCGGCAGGCCGGATTCGAGCTTGGCGATGCAGGCAGCGCAGCGCAGCCCGTCAACGGTGAACGTCGAGGTTTCGACGCCTTCTCCACGGTCGAACTGCGCTGCGGCGTTCATGCTGGAATCTCGTCGTCGAACCGGGCGTTCCGGCCCCCGGCGTCGATATCGACGCGCAACAGCCAGCGCCCCGCTGGAAGCGGCTCAGTCGCGACGAACCTGCCAAGGCCAGCGCTGTGCAGCACGATGGTACGCGCCGGCAGCCGGCCGAGCGGGTGCGTCGCGACGACCTCGACCCGAGCGCCCGACAAGGGCCCGGCCGGCGTGACGGCGGTGACGACGATTCGCCGGTCCGCGCCGACCGTCGCGTCCATCGTCCAGTTCAGGCGGCGCTGCGCCCGCGCCTCTGCCAGCCAGGTGTTGAACTGCTGGCTCGCGACATAGCTGTTGTCGACGACAGTGCCGCCAAAGGTGCCGATCGCATAGCCCGCCATGAGGAAATTCACGGCGATAACGAGGCCGAACATCGCGACGATGATTCCGGTCATGTGCCAGCCGGTGAAAACTCGGGTCATTCCTCATGCTCCGGACGTTCGAAATGGGTCTTGTCGCGGGCGATGCCGCCCTCGGCGTCGAGCGCGCGTACAGTGAAGACCATGTCGTCACGCTCAGGTCCGCTGCCGGGCGCGCCGACGAACAACTGGGCCTGCGCGACCTGGTCCGGCGCTACGTCCAGCTTCAGATGAGTCGACGCGCCATCGCGCCCCGAGGCTTCGCTCCACAGGGTCGCGCCCGCAGGTCCGGCGATCGAGATATCCACCGTGCGCGGGCGCGCCTCCATGTTGCGGACCTTGACGATATAACCGTTGCGGATGCTGCCGTCAGACAGGCGCACCCATTGCGGATTGCGGGTCTGGAGCACGCTGACATCGATCCGGGTGCGGTTGCCGAGCGCGAACAGCATCGCAAGGCCGATCCCGGCCCAGGCCCCGAAATAGACGAGCGTGCGCGGCCGGAAGAGGCGCTTGAGAGCGGGCAAGGGCTGCTTGCCCGACGCCGCCAGGCGTTCGTCGAGATCGGTCGTATAGCCGATCAGCCGGCTCGGTCGGCCGATCTTCGCCATGATGCCGTCGCAGGCGTCGATGCACAGGCCGCAGGTGATGCAGCCGATCTGCGGCCCCTCGCGGATATCGATGCCCGTCGGGCAGACGGCGATACAGGCGTTGCAATCGATACAGTCGCCGATCCGCGGCGCGAGCGACGGGTCGGCCGCAAGCGCAACCAGCGAGGGCATCCCGCTATGGTCGAGATCCTGCGCGGTCGCCTCGCGCTTCAGGCCGTGCGTGCGCGGCTCGCCGCGCCAGGCCTTGTAGGTGACGGTCAGCGATTTCTCGTCGAGCATCGCGCTCTGGATGCGCGGCCAGGGGCACATATAGATGCAGACCTGCTCGCGCATCAGCCCGCCGAAGATATAGGTCGTGGCGGTCAGCACGCCGACCGTGGCATAGGCGACGAACGGCGCGGTGCCATGGACGAATGCGTTGCCCAGTGCCGGCGCGTCCGCGAAATAGAAGATCCAGGCGCCGCCGGTCAGCGCACCGATCACCAGCCATATGGCATGTTTCGCCACCCGCTTCGCGATCTTCGCCGGCCCCCAGGGCGCTTTTTGCAGCCTGATCTGGGCGTTGCGGTCGCCATCGATTGCGCGTTCGACATGGACGAACAGGTCGGTCCACACCGTCTGCGGGCAGGCATAGCCGCACCAGGCCCGCCCCACCGCCGAGGTGACGAGGAACAGCCCGATACCGGCCATGATCAGCAGGCCGGCGACATAATAGAATTCGTGCGGCCAGATCTCGATCGAGAACATGTAGAAGCGACGATGCGCCAGATCGACCAGCACCGCCTGGTTCGGCGCCCAGGGCCCGCGGTTCCAGCGCAGCCAGGGCGTGACGTAATAGATCAGCAGCGCGACCGCCATGATCGCCCATTTCAACCGCCGGAACGGACCGTCGACCGCCTTGGGGAAGACCTTGCGGCGCGCTTCGAAGAAATGCTCGTCGGGCGCGGTCAATTGACTTGGGCTGGACATGTTATTTCTGCGCGACCGCCACTGGCCTGGCCCCAGCGGGTTTCGGCGGCAACGCTTCGCCGCCTCCGAGCGAGTGGACATAGGTTGCCAGCATCTTGATCGTCACCGGATCGAGCCGCGATCCCCAGGCCGGCATGATGCCGTAGCGCGCATTGGTCACCGTTTCGGTGAGCGTGTCGCGGTCGCCGCCATAGAGCCAGATGCCGTCAGTCAGGTTCGGGGCTCCGACAGTGCGGCTGCCCTTCGCGTCGGCACCGTGGCAGACAGCGCAATTATTGGCGAAGATCGTTGCGCCACGCCGCGCGGAAGCGTTCGCCGCCTCCTGATGCGACACGAAGCGGACATAGGACACGACGTCCTGCACCTCCTCGGGCTTGAGGATACCGTCGCGGCCGAACGCAGGCATCTGAGACATGCGAGTCTTGTCGTCACCGGGCTGGCGGACGCCATGCGTGATCGTTTGCTGGATCGTCGCGACGTCGCCGCCCCACAGCCAGTCATCGTCATTGAGGTTGGGATAGCCCTTGGCGCCGGCCGCACCGCTGCCATGGCATTGCGTGCAATAGACCTTGAACGCCGAACGCCCACCCTCCTGCGCCGCGCGCAGCAGCTGCGTGTTGGCCGGCAGCCCTTCGATCGGCGACGCCGCCAGAGCGTGCATGGTCGGCGCGCGGCGATCATGATCGGCCGCCATCTCCTTTTCGAGCTCGCCATGGCTCGACCAGCCGAGCGTGCCGCGGCTTGCGCCGTGCAGCATCGGGATCGCCGGATAGAGAATGACCATTACGACCGCGAATATGATCGTGGCGTAGAGCGTCAGGAGCCACCAGCGTGGCATCGGCGTATCGAGCTCCTCGATGCCGTCCCATTCATGGCCGACAAAGCTAGTGCCGGTCGGCCCGTCGATGCGCTTTTCGTCAGCCATCGATCTCGTCCTCTTGTTCGAAGATGCTCATTGCGGCGTGCCGGTGGCCGGCGGAAACCGATCGCAGGAAGGTCCAGCCGACCAAGACCACGAAGGCGACGCCCATCAGGACCAGGCCCCAGCTGTCGGCGAAGGTACGTAGTGCGTCGTAGCTCATCGTTTCTCCTCCCGCGGCGCCGCCGCCTTGAAGTCGACCTGGGTGCCGAGGCCCTGGAGATAGGCGACCAGCGCATCCATCTCGGTCAGCCGGCCTGGATTGCCGTCAAAGTCTCGCGCCTGTTCCTTGGGGTAGCGGTTGGCGAGCCCGGTGGTGTCGCCCTCGCCCGTAGCTTGCGTCGCCGCGTCCTCGGCCGCCTTGGCGACATCCTCGTCGCTATAGGGAACGCCGACCCGGCGCAGCGCGGTCAGGTGATCGCCGATATGGCTGAGGTCGAGATCGCGGTCCGCGAGAAAGGCATAAGGCGGCATGATCGATTCGGGCACGACCGCGCGCGGATCCTTCATGTGCTGGACATGCCATTCGTCCGAATAGCGGCCGCCGACCCGCGCCAGATCAGGACCGGTGCGCTCCGAACCCCATTGGAAGGGGTGATCGTACATGCTCTCGGCGGCGAGACTGTAATGGCCATAGCGCTCGGTCTCGTCGCGGAACGGCCTGATCATCTGGCTGTGGCAGCCGTAACAGCCCTCCCGGATATAGATGTCGCGGCCGGCCAGCTCGAGCGGCGAATAGGGCCTGACGCCCTCGACCTTGGTGACGGTCGAGTCGATCCAGAAGAGCGGCGCGATCTCGATGATGCCGCCGATCGCGACGGTTATGAAGGCGAGGATCGCGAGCAACGTGACGTTGCGCTCGATCACCTTGTGGCGGTGAAGCAGGTTTGCCATCGTCTCGTCCTTACGCGGCGGTGGGAGTGAGGACCGGACGATCGCGCGCCGGATCATAGACTGGCGTCGACAGCGGCGCCTCGTCGCGAAGCTTGCCGGCGATGGTCATCCAGATGTTCCAGACCATCACCAGCGCACCGGCGAGGTAGAGCAGGCCGCCCGCAACCCGGATCGTGTAGTAAGGGTGCAGCGCCTGGACGACCTCGGCGAACGAGTAGACGAGGTAGCCGTCCTGCCCGTACTCGCGCCACATCAGCCCCTGCATGATGCCCGCGACCCACATGGACGAGGCGTAGAGAACGATGCCGATCGTCGCGAGCCAGAAGTGCCAGTTGACCATGCGGAGCGAATAGAGCCGGGTCCGGCCCCAGAGCCGCGGCGCCATGAAGTAGAGCGCGCCGAAGGTGATCATGCCGTTCCAGCCGAGCGCGGCGGAATGAACATGGCCGATCGTCCAGTTGGTATAGTGGCTCAAGGAATTGACCTCCTTGATCGACATCATCGGCCCCTCGAAGGTGGCCATGCCGTAGAAGGCGAGCGCGAAGACCATCATGCGGATGATCGGATCGGTGCGGATCTTGTCCCAGGCGCCGTTGAGCGTCATCAGGCCGTTGATCATGCCGCCCCAGCTCGGCATCCACAGCATCACCGAGAAGACCTCGCCGAGCGTCTGCGCCCAGTCGGGCAGCGCTGTGTAGTGGAGATGGTGCGGGCCAGCCCAGATATAGAGGAAGATCAGCGACCAGAAATGGATGATCGACAGCCTATAGCTGTAGATCGGGCGCTCGGCCTGTTTCGGCACGAAGTAATACATCATTCCGAGGAAGCCGGCGGTCAGGAAGAAGCCGACCGCGTTATGGCCGTACCACCACTGGGTCAGCGCATCCTGCACGCCGGCAAAGGCGGAATAGGATTTCGAGCCGACCAGCGAGACCGGCATCGAGACATTGTTGACGAGGTGGAGCATCGCCACCGTGATGATGAAGCCGAGATAGAACCAGTTGGCGACATAGATGTGCGGCTCGGAGCGGCGCACGATCGTGCCGACGAACACCGCCAGGTACGAGACCCAGACGATCGTCAGCCAGATGTCGACATACCATTCGGGCTCGGCATATTCGCGGCCCTCGGTGATGCCCAGCAGATAGCCGGACGCCGCGAGCACGATGAAGAGCTGGTATCCCCAGAACACGAAGCGGGCGAGCCAGGGGAAGGCAAGCCGGGTCCGGCAGGTCCGCTGCACGACATAGTAGCTGGTGCAGATCAGCGCGTTGCCACCGAATGCGAAGATCACCGCTGAGGTGTGCAGCGGGCGCAACCGGCCGAAGGTGCTGAATTCGGAATGGAGGTTGAGCAGCGGAAAGGCGAGCTGCGAGGCGATCACGACACCGACCAGCAGCCCGACCACGCACCAGAAGACGGTGGCGATCACGCCCCAGCGGATGACCTCGTCGTCATAGCGGTCGCGCGGCGCCGGGAGCGATCCGCCCGACGCAAGCACCGCGTTGCCAGCCCCGCGCATCGCCCAGACCGCGGCCAGCAAGGCGGCGCTCGCGACGATCGCCATCTGCACCGCAAAGCCATGATCGATCGCATTGGCTGACATCGCCAATGCCAGCAACGCAATCAGGAGCCATCCCCCGGCTCGCAGCAATATATCGTCCATTCGCTCCTCCACGGCCATGACCGGACGGCCCGGCGCTCGCCCTTTGACGAGCGTTGCCGGTGCGGCCCTTGACCCTGGTCAAATCGATTAGAGGTGGGCGAATAGCCGGGCTGTACGTAGAGTTACGAAGTCGCGAGCCCGAGCTCAGGCCTTCGCGCCGAGGCCGGCCGCGAAGGCGATCCTGAGCGCGTCCGAGAGGCTGCGCGCCTGGAGCTTGGCCATGATATTGGCCCGGTGCACTTCGACGGTGCGGGGTGAGATGCCCAGATCATAGGCAATCGTCTTGTTCGGCAGACCGTCAGCCAATCCCTCGAGCACCTCGCGCTCGCGCGGGGTGAGCCCGGCGACAACGACCTCGGCCTCGCCGGCGCGGACAGCGCTGCTTTCGGAGCGATCCATCCGCTCGAACGCTGCCTCGATCGCGCCCATCAGCACCGCTTTCTCGAAGGGCTTCTCGATGAAATCGATCGCGCCGGCCTTCATGACCTGCACCGCGATCGATATATCGCCATGACCGGTCAAGACGATTACCGGCATGGTGACGCCGCGTTCGTTGAGCGCCTGCTGCACCTCGAGCCCGTCCATCTCGGGCATGCGGACGTCGAGCAGTATGCAGCCAGGCGATGCATGGCGCACCTCCTTCAGAAAGGCGGCACCGGACGTCCAGGTCTCGACCTCGAAACCCGATGTCTTGAGCATGAAACTCGCCGAGCGCCGGATCGCATCTTCATCGTCAACGATATGAATCAGACGTTTCTGGCTCATTCGGCACCTTCCTCCGCCAGCATCAGCGTGAAATGAAACGCGGCCCCCCCGCCTTCGCGAGGCTCCATCCAGATGCGCCCGCCATTGGCCTCGACGATGGTCCGGCAGATCGACAGGCCGAGGCCGAGGCCCTCGCTTTTCGTGCTGTTGAAAGCGCGAAAGAGATTAGCGGCGATTTCGGGCGCGATGCCGGGGCCGGTGTCAGCGACGGTAACGCGTGTGAACCCAGCCGCGTCCCTGCAGTTCGAGATGAACAGGCGTCGTGCGTCACTGTCGGCCATCGCCTCCGTCGCGTTTCGCATAAGGTTGATCAGTACCTGCTGGGTCTGGACTTTGTCGACCAACACCGTCGCCGGGACGAGATCGAACACGACCTCGATGCCCTTTTCCCGCACGCCGATCAGCCCCAGCTTGGCCGCTTCTTCGACCAGCTTCACCAGGTCTTCGCCCGATTTCTCGACCTCGCCACGCGCTACGAAGTCGCGCAGCCGGCGGACGATATTGCCGGCGCGCATCCCCTCACTCGCCGTTTCGCGGAGCGCCTCCCTGATCATCGGCAGGTCCTCAGCCTTGGGATCGTCGAGCAGATCGCTGATGGCCTGGACATAATTGGTGACGGCCGTGATCGGCTGATTGAGCTCATGTGCCAGGGTCGAGGCCATGGTACCCATCGCGCTGACGCGCGCGACATGGATCAGATCGGATCGAAGTTCCTCGATGCGCTCTTCGGCGGCGAATTTCTCGGTGAGATCACGCACGAAACCGGTGAAGACGCGCTGATCCTCAGTGATTGCCTCCCCAACCGAGAGCTCCATCGGGAAAGTCGAACCGTCGCGGCGCATGCCCCTGACCACGCGGCCGACGCCGATGATCCGCTTCTCGCCGGTTCCCAGATAGCGTTCGAGATAGCCGTCATGCTGTTCCCTGTCGGGCGACGGCATCAGGCGGCTGACATTGGTCCCGATCATCTCCGCCTCGGTATATCCGAACAGCCGCTCCGCCGCCGCGCTGAACGACAGGATATGCCCGCGATCATCGATCACGACCATGGCATCGGGCACCGTCGAGAGGATCGATCCGAGATGGGCGGCGTTGGCCGAGAGCGCGCGTTCGGCCGCGCGCTGATCAGTTACATCGCGGATCACCTTGCCGAACCCACGCAGCGTGCCGTCTTCGTCGCGGAGTGCGGTGATCGAGATATGAGCGAGAAATTCGCTGCCGTCCTTGCGCCGGCGCCAGCCCTCTTCCTCGAGCTTGCCCAGCTGCTCGGCCTGCGCCAGATCGTCGAGGGGCTTGCCCGCGGCGATGGCGTCGGGCGGGTAGAAGATGGTTGTGTGCTGCCCGAGCACCTCTTCCTCGGCCCAGCCCTTCAGGCGTTCCGCCCCCTTGTTCCAGATCGTGACCCGGCCATCGGTGTCGAGCATATAGATCGCATAGCCCGCGGCTCCATCGATCAGGAGATTGAGTTCCTCCGCGAGGTCACGCGCCTCATCCGTCTCGCGGCCCGCTTCGCCGGCCGGTTCGATCTGCCTCATTGCAAGCGGCCCGTTCGACCCGATATCGCTAAGATCATGCCCCGCCGGGCGCGCGAACATGCGCTGAACCCATTCCCGAACAAAGGCTTGGGCGCTATCCCAGACTTCTCAGACATCACGAATCGATACACGAGAAAGCGCCGCTTGTCGCTTCACCAATGCGGCCGGAATGAAGGGATCTGTGGACGTCGCACCCGAAGCTTGGGGGATAGCCATGATCGAGCGGTATGACCTAGCCGGCCTTCGCCACCAGAGCGTGCTGCGAATAGGTTGAATCCGGCTATTCGCAATCAAGCACGCAACCACGAGGAATCACGGAGCGGGCTGTGTTTTCGAAGAAACGCAGCCCGCTCCAGCCCGATCGATCACGAGGCCCTGACGACTGGCGCCGCTCAGGGCCCTTCAAGGGCGGCAAGGGGTGGGTCGCGGCGATAGACGTCATCGAAATAATCGACGCCGCCCGGCGTCGCTGCATTGGCGACCGCGGTGAAATAGACGATATAGACCGGCACCGGCTTATCCAGCGCGATGGTGTGGTTGGTCCCCGCGGCCAGATATTGATCGAAGCTGCGCGCGCCCTCGGCGCTGAGCAAGGTCCTGGCCAGCCGCGCGGGATCCTGAGTGCGGATACAGCCATGCGAGAAGGCGCGCACCTCCTTGTCGAAAAGCGCGCGCGACGGTGTATCGTGGATGAAGACGCTATAGGGGTTGGGTAGTTCAAACTTGACCTGGCCGAGTGCGTTGAGCGGGCCGGGGCGCTGCCGGACCTGAAGCCCGCCCGCGCCGCGTGTCGCGACATAGCCGAGCCGTGCTGCCTCGGCCGGGCGATTGCGCACCGTCGCACCGACGCTCTCCGCGACGATATTGCGCGGCACGTTCCACCACGGATTGGCGGTGACGCCGGTAACGAGCGCAGCGAATACCGGGGTGGGCGTAGCCGGCTTGCCGACGATGACGCGGTGAGTGTCGATGACACGGTCGTTCTCGACCAGATCGAGCTGATAGGCGGCAGTATTGACCCAGAGATAATGATAACCGAGCGGGCGCGGCAGCCAGCGCCAGCGTTCGAGGTTCAGTTTGATCGTCGCGCAATGCGCGGGTGTGTCGCATGCCGGAAGCGCCGCACGCAGGCCAGCATAGCCCGGCGCCTGCGGGAGCAGGCGCTGGAGCGCACCGCCGATGTCGTGCCGGTCGAGCGCGTCCTGTAACCATGGGCCAAGATCGATCGGGTCGGTGGCGATCCCCCACCCCTTCCGCGCCGATGACGGCGCGGATCCGGTCGCATAATCCTGCGCGAGCAGCAGCGCGCTTCGGTCGGCGCGCGCATCGAGATCGCGCGCACCACGCGCCATCGCCTGGCGCAGCTCGGCAGCGCCGTAGCGCTCGGAATGCAGCCCCTCGCGCGCGGAGCGGTCAATCTCCTGCAGAAGCGCGTCGAGATCGCCGGACGACCAGTGCGCCGGCGCTGCCATGGCGGGCAGCGCCGCTGATTCCAGCTGCGCCGCGCTGGCGAATGTCGGGCCTGCTAAGGCCGCAAGGACCGCGGCCAGGTAAAATAGCGACCGCATCAATGCGCCAGGAAAACGGGGATCGGGCTTTTCGCCAACATGGTCCGAGTGACCCCGCCAAGCAGCGTCTCCACAAAACGCCGATGGCCGAACCCTCCCATCACCATATAGCCAAAGGTTCCGCCCGCCGCCTTGTCGAGCAACACCTCGGCCACCGGGCGGTCGCGGGACTCGAGGCGCTCGATACCCGCACGGATATCGTATCGCGAAAGATAGGTGGCCGCATCTTCGGCAGGCCACTCCGACGCCCGGCTTCCCACCTCGACGATCGTCACCCGGCGAGTCAGGCGCAACAGCGGCACGGCGGCGCGAAGCGCAGCGGCGGAGGCGTGCGATCCATCCCACGCGACCAGGGCGCTATCGAGATCGAACCGCTTGAGGGTGTCGGGCACTGCCAGGACGGGTGCGTGGCAGTGAAGGACCAGCTCGCCGGCGACGGTACGCATATCCGGCAGCGGGAACGCATCCAACTGGCGATTGACCACGATCAGATCGGCAAGGGCGCAGGCGTTTTCGAGACAATGCGCAATTTGCCCGGTCGCATCGGCCCAGTCCCATGGCAGATCCTCATGGGCGAGGCGCGCCCCTATTTTCGTGCGATTGGCGGCCTCGCGCTCGCGCTCGTCATCGAGCAGCATCCCGAAGCCCGCGTCGCCGACATAATCCGCGCCGACCAGTGCGGGAATGACGGTGACGTCGAGACAGGAAAGATGCCCTTCGACAGCACGCCCGATGTCGAGCGCGGCCTGGAACCGCGCCTCCTGGCCGGCATCGTCATGCACGAGCAGCAAGATATTCTTCATCATCGCCTCCTGGTTTCAAGGTTCGACCAAGGATTAAAATCGCCGCTCCCGCGCCGACATTGGGATTAGTACGAAGGCAGCGCCGTCAGGCGACCAGCGCGCCGGCCAGCTCGTTGGGCCGAAGTGGCTTTTCGAGCACTGCATCGAACCCGCAGGCCTTCGCGCTGTCGAACAGCGCCGAAGAGGGGAAGGCGGTGATCAGGATCGCCCGCCCTTGCCAGCCCGCGCGGTGGAGTGCCCGCAATATGCCAAGGCCGTCGCCGTCAGGCAGCCGGTAATCGGTCACCAGCAGATCCATGTCGTCGCAGCGCAGATCGTCGAGAAAGGGCACCGCCGAGGCAAAGGAGCGGACATCATAGCCACGCGCGTGCAGCACGAGCTGGAGCGACCGGCGAACGGGTTCGTCATCCTCGACAAGCACCGCGCGGCGACGCGGGCCGGACAGCGGCGACGTTGGCGGGAACTGGGACATCGCGGCACCTGGTTGTTATCGATGTACCTGCTTGCCCCCGTCAGCCCGCCGCCGTCTCTACGCAGAGTTCCTAATCATCGAGCCCCGCCGCGAACGCGATGCGAAGCGCGTCGGAGAGGCTATGGACGCCGAGCTTGGTCATGCAGTTCGCACGGTGCACCTCGACCGTGCGCGGCGAAATGCCGAGATCATAAGCGATCGTCTTGTTGGGATGGCCACGGACAAGACCGCGCAGCACGTCCTGCTCGCGCGCCGTCAGGGCGGCGATCCTGACCCTGGCATCGTGTTCCGATGCGGCGACATCCTCATGCCGGTCGAGCCGATCGAATGCCCGGCCGATCGCATCGAGCAGCGATGCCTTTTCGAACGGCTTTTCCAGGAAGTCGACCGCGCCCGCCTTCATCGCCCGCACCGCGATCGCAACATCACCATGCCCGGTCAGCACGATCACCGGCATCGTCACGCCGCGCGCGTTGAGCTCCTGCTGCACGGCGAGCCCGTCCATCTCCGGCATGCGCACATCGAGCAGGATGCAGCCGGGCGCGGCCGTTTTCACCTCTTTCAGGAAGGCGACGCCGGACTCATGGGTTTTCACCTCGAAGCCGCAGGTCCTGAGCAGGAATCCGGCCGACCGTCGGATCGCGTCCTCATCGTCAACGAGGTGAATCAGTCGCTTATCCATTGTTGCCCCCGCTCTCCACATTGAGGATCGTGAAATGAAATATGGTGCCGCCGCCTTCGCGCGGCTCGGCCCAGATCCGGCCGCCATGGGCCTCGACGATTGTCCGGCAGATCGAGAGGCCCAGCCCCATCCCCTCGTCCTTCGTGCTGGCGAAAGCCTCGAACAGCTTCGGCGCGAGTGCGGCATCGATGCCGCCTCCGGTATCGGCGATGGAGATGCGGATGAGCCCGTCGCTGTCTCGCGCCGTGGTCACGATGATATCGCGCTCGTTCCGGTCCGCCAGGGCCTCGGCCGCATTGCGAAACAGATTGACCAGCACCTGCTGGATCTGGACCCGATCGACCATCACGGGGCCGATCGCGGGATCGAGACGATGGAATAGCCGGATCCCGCGCTCATGGGCGCCGACAAGACCAAGGCGGCTCGCCTCCTCGATCATCGCCGGCAGATCTTCGAGCTTCTTCTCGGTTTCGCCGCGCGCGACGAAATCGCGCAAACGGCGTACGATCTGGCCCGCCCGCAATGCCTGTTGCGCGGCTTCGTCAACGGCTTCGCGAACCTGGGCGACCGCCTCGGGCGAGGGCTCATCGAGCAGATCGCAGCTCGCCTCGAGATAATTGGCGATCGCCGCGAGTGGCTGGTTGAGCTCGTGCGCCAGGGTCGAGGCCATGGTCCCCATCGCGCTGACCCGCGAGACATGGATGAGCTCGGCCTGAAGCTCCTTCACCCGCAGTGCCGATTGCTGTTGCGCGGTCAGATCCCGGATGAAGCCGGTGAAGATCCGGTGGCCCTCGCTGCTCGCCTCTCCGACCGACAGCTCCATCGGGAACTCGCTGCCATCCCGGCGGCGACCGACCACGATGCGGCCGATGCCGATGATGCGGCGCTCGCCAGTGCTCCGATAGCGCGCAATGTACTCGTCGTGCCGCTCGCGATAGGGGCTCGGCATCAGCAGGGCGACATTGCGCCCGAGCACCTCCGCCTCCGCATAACCGAACAGGCGCTGAGCGGCGGTGCTGAAGGACTGGATCTTGCCGACGTCATCGATCACCACCATTGCGTCAGGCACCGTCTCCAGGATCGACCGATAGAGCATCTCGCTTCGTTCCAGCGCCTGCTCGGCCGCCTTGCGGTCCGTGATGTCATGAATGCTCTGGCCGAAGCCGTGATGATCGCCGTCGGGCCCGCGAAGCGCCACGATGGTCACGTCGGCAAGGAACTCGGTGCCGTCCTTGCGCAAGCGCCACCCTTCGTGGTGGACAGTGGTGCCGGCGATCGCCGCCGCCCGTTCGAGTTCCGGAGCCCCGCGCTCCGCATCCGCCGCCGGGTACAGCAAACCGACCTCACGCCCGATAATCTCGGTCGCGGCCCAGCCGGTGAGCAATCTCGCCCCGTGGTTCCAGCTGCGGATCAGCCCCTCACGATCAGTGAGGAACAGCGCACGATCCCCGGCGCTGTCGATGAACAGCGCCATGTCGTCGGCCAGCGCCGCCGCCGCGTTCACGAAGCGGACCGAGGAGGGAGGATCAGGGTCATTAATAGCCGGGATTTTCGCGGCTGTGGCCGCCGGAGCCCATCCGTAAACCTACTTAGACGCCGGCTCCGCGATCATGAGTGCGAGCCTTTTGTTGAGCATGCCCAATCGCGCGTTCCGCAGAGCATCACCGTCGAAAAGCGACAGCGAAGCTCAACCACAATAACAGGACGATCACCGCGCTGATCGCCGCACCCCAGAACCAATAGGGAAACAGCAGGGCATCGGCGATGGCGCTCGTATCGGATCGATGCAGCTCGCCGCCGATGCTTCCTCCGGCGCTGAACAGATATCCGAATTGCTCCCACACGCTGATGCAGGCCTGGACGCCAAGGAGCTGGATACCGAATTGCCGCTGATCTGCCGTGCCCCGCCATGCGAGCTCGAGGATGGCGATTCCCAATGCCGGAAGAACCAGCCAGCCGGTCAGCGTCCTCACCTAGATGACCGTCGAGACGATCAACGCCAGGCCCACGCCCGTCAGCGCCAACCGCGTCGCCTTGTCAGTCCGCGAGGCGATAATCAGCAATGACCCGGCAATCGCAGGCCCCAATGGTCCGCTTGCCGCGATCAGCGCATGTGTCAGTCCGGAAGCATTGGCCGGCACCATCGACTGAGCGATTCCGGAACCATCGGGGAAGATCAGCAGGCGCTCGAACGACGCGCCGGTGAACATGGCGGCGATGCCATGGCCCATTTCGTGAAACCAGGTTGCCAATATGGTGAAGGGATAGAGCAGAAGGCTGCCGATCTCGGTCTGCCAAAGGAGGACGGACACGACCGCAATCCACATCAGCAGAACGATACGCTGTCGATGGGCCTGGTCGGCAAACATGCTGGACATCAACGCTCCGGATGAGGACGTAAGGTCTGTGGGCCACCCCTATCAGGCATCGCGCCGGCCTGGCTAGGGAAGCGGGCTCGTCACCCCGATCTATCCACGCTAATGGCATGAAATCGTTGCCGCATTGCTCCGAGTGGCAGTTTTTTTCCAACCAAGCCGACGTTCCATCGCCGGGCGTGATGCGATCGCCAATGTGGATCAGGACGATTTAACCTGAATGGAGGGAATCGCATTTACTGGAACGGAAATGATAAACACGCCGCCGATCGCCGATGGTCAAAAACAAGAAAACGGCCTGATCGCTGTCTCACTTATGTTCACCACGATATCGGTATCGATCTTCACGACGATAGAGTCGGCGATATCGTTCATCGACGAAGGCCCCTGGTCCGCCCTTTCATTTACGCTTATCCTGACCGCAGCAACAGTGTTTTGTGTGTGGATGACATGGAAATATCTTCCAAATAATGGGAAGATTTCTTCTTTACTGGCGGGGATGCAATATGCTCTCGCGCCGCCGTTGCTATTCAATATTGCAGTATTAAGCCACGGCCCCAGGGGGTCACGTTTTTCCGACGAGGCATGTACTCTCCAAGATGCATATCTCGGTGTCTTGGCAGTCGCGATTGCTGTGCTCGCTTATGCGCGCTGGAAAGTTCGGCATCCCACCCTCGCCAAGCCGCGACCGCCCAGCTGGAAAACGGCTTCATATGTCGTCTATTCCTATGGCACACCGTTATGGGTTTTTGTCGCCCTGGCCGCAGGGTTCACTGTCGTCGCGGGCTGCTTGTGGTTTGCTGTCGGCTATGAGGAAGGGTTGAGCAACCGATCAATTAGCCAATTTTATCAGATCGATGTTTGGGGACCAGGTTTCTATTTGATCTCAGTCGTCGTCATTTACCACCTGGCAAGGTCGAAGTTACGCGCGCGATTTCCTGACGAACCATACATATGGCTGACAGCCAGCGGCCTGAACATTCGAGATCGCCTGTTTCTCGACTGGACAAAGGTGACGCGCATCGAGTTTCATTGGGTGCAACAGCGCACAGGGAATCGGAAGACGGGTCTGGATATTTATAGCCCAGAATTCAAAACTGGCGAGTACGTAACGATTCCATTCTTTAATGCGACGGTTAAACCCGACGAGGCCATGGACGCGATAAAGTCACTTCAGCAGGCGAAACACATATCGTTTGAGGATGCATAGATGGTGGCATAGCGACTATGCCGTCACCTATGAACCGGAGAGAAGTCCGCGCTATCGAACTTGCGCGGCAGGGCGGATGGGCGAAACGCAGTCGTCAGCCCACCTCACTTCACCGCACCGTAACCGGAAGGTCGCGCCCCGCCAGGGCGACATTCCCCGCCCGGTCCCCGGCATAAATGCGGATCGTGTAATTGCCGGGGGAGAGGGTCGCCGGGTTCCAGCCGCCCACGCTCGCGCGGCCGTCGCGCACCATATTGCTGACGACATAGAGAAACCGCGTTCGCTGGTCGCTATGCACCGCGTCGCCGCTCTCCGCAGCATAGGCGATCTTCGCGGCATCCGCTGATGTCGGCATGCGATCGAATTCGATCGTGATGCGCGGCTGTTCGAACCCTGGCACCGGCGTGCCGTCCGCTTTCAGGATCTGATAGCCCGCTTTGTACAAGCCAAGCCGCCGGCGCGGTTCATTCTTGTCGACCTGGTCCCACGCCTCGGCGACGATGCTTACGAGACCGGCACTCCTGGGCAGCACGATGCGCCCATTCTCCTCGGCCCTGAGGCGCTGGCCGGCGGCATCCAGTATATAGACATCGTCGATGCGCGGAGCGACATGATCGCTAAAACCCGGAAAACTGAGCCACGCCGCGTTGATCTTGGCGCGCGGGGCCCCGAGTTCCAGATGGACATGGGCCATGCGGTTGATCGTGCCAAGCGCGTCGCCGACCCGGAAGCGGGTGCCGCGCTTGACCCGAACCCTGGTGACCCGGCCCTGCGCGTCGCGGATCAGCTGGAAGCGTGTCGGGTCGAGCGGCTCGCCTGTCGCGGCGCGGCCGACGCGCATATGGATATAGGTCATCTGGTCGAGACGGAGGCCTTCACTCAGCCCCTCGACGTCCCAGTTGGGCAATGGATCCCGCACCCGCTCGTCCGCTGAGGCGACCACGGTCTCGCCGGGCGGGGCGCTGATATCGAGCCCGGCATGGAGGTGATCGCGACTCTCCCCGGTATAATTGCCGCGCACTTCTCCCATGTCTCCCACCACCTCGTGCCAGCCGGTTTGCGGTCGAACCGGCCATGGGAAGAGAGGCGCTCTGGTCAGGGCCGGCAGCGACGGCTCGGCAATGGCGGCGGGAATCGGCGCGGTATCCGCTTTGCGCATCGCGAGCTTGCGGATCGCAAAGGCCGAGGCATCCGCGACGTACAGTGCGCCGGACCGGTCGATCGCGAGCCCAGCCGGGCCGGTCATCGGCAGTGCGGCATTGCCCTGGATCGTCGATCCGGGCCCGGCGAGCACGCGCAAGGCGCCCGAGGGAGACATTTCGACAATCCGCCCCCGGCCATAGGAAGCGAGGTAGACGAACCCGTCCCAGGTCGGCACCAGCCCGACAATCTCCCGCAGGAGGCCGGCGCCATCCTTCGGGTCGCTATGGGCGAGCGTCGAAACTAGGCCGTCCCGATCGATCCTGCGGACAGCGTCATTGCCCGAATCCGCAACCACCAGCACGCCGTGCCGATCGATCGCGATCCCTGTCGGCGTATCGAACGCGGCGCCTGAACCCTGACCATCGGCAAATCCCGGCGCAGCCTGGCCCGCCAGGGTCCGCACCTGGCCGTCGGGAGTGATGACGCGGATGCGATCATTATAGCTGTCCGCGACATAGACATTGCCCTTGTCGTCCACCGCGACACCGATCGGGCCGTTAAAGCGCGCCTGTTTCGCGGCGCCGTCGTTAAAGCCTGCCACGCCGTCTCCCGCGAGCGTCGTCACGGCACCGTCAGGACTGATCTTGCGGATCGCGTTTGCGCCAGTCTCGGCGACGAAGAGATTGCCCGACTTGTCGAGGGCGAGGCCAGAGGGTGTATCGAACGATCCTGGCAAGGTCGTAACATTTCCATCGGCATCGATCTTGCGGATGCGGCCAATGTCGCCGGCATCGGCGACATAGAGAATACCCTCGGCATCGACCGCGACCGCAAAAGGATCCCCGAAGCGCGCTTTTGCCGATGCTCCGTCGAGATGGCCGCGGACGCCGTCGCCGGCCACGGTCGTGATGCTCACGGGCCAGCCGAACTGTGTCGCCTTGGGCGCAAACCAACCCAGCGCGATCAGGAGCCAGACGGAGCCGGCAACACCCGCCACAACAAGCAGGCAGATGGCGATCGCGAGCTTATGGCGTGAATAGCTGAGCATGGCGAGCGCGCCCTAGCAAACATCCGCGCCATCGTCTGCCGGATCCGGTGGGGATCCCGGGGACAGCGCATTTAATTGCGGGTAGCGGACAATGATCGACCTTCCTGCCTCTGTCGCGTTAAATGCCCTGTCACCGCCCGCTTGGGAAAAAGACCACAGGAGATAAAAGTGTCCGCATCAGTGCTCTTCATGTCCATGTCACTGGACGGGTATATCGCGGGCCCCAACGATGAAGTGGGCAATCCCGGCGGCGACGACTTTATGCGGCTGCACGAGTGGTACGGGGATTTTTCCCGACCGACCGGACCGCTCGGACAATTGTGGGACGAATGGAACGCGCCAGGTGCGATTCTGGCGGGGCGGCGAACCGTGGAGCAGATCGATCACTGGGGCGGTGACAATCACGGCGTCGAGATCTTCGTGCCCAGTCACAGGCCGCCCGGGCCAACCGTCGCGAATTATCCGTTGGTCAAATATGTGAGCGACGGGATCGAGAGCGCAATGGCGCAGGCGAAGGCCGCCGCCGGGGACCGGGACGTGTTGATGCTTGGCGCGTATACGGCGCAACGCGCGCTGGCAGCCGGCGTGCTCGACGAACTGCAAATACACCAGATTCCAGTCCTGTTCGGATCTGGCCGCCGAATGTTCGACGTGTTGCCATCGCGCATCGAGCTGGAGATCGTTCGGGTCATCGATACACAAGAGGCCACGCACATCCGCTACCGCGTCCGCCGCTGAGCCCACCGACCCAGCCGTCACGCGTTTGTGGTCGCCAGCATCAACGCACGGAGGGGCCTATGGGGATCCAGATCCCAGGGACAGCGCATTTAATCGCCGGGAGCGGACAGCGATCGAGCCGAATGACGCTGCCCGCTCGGGCCGCGATCAACCAATCCGGTTGAAATAGGTCGTTATCAATTGCGGAAGTTTATCGCCGGGCCAGATAATGGTCTCGGTCATGGATTTCCCATCCCTGGATACAGCGTAGACCCGGGTCGAAAACGGAGCGCCATTTTTCCCCAGGGTCACCACCAACGTATTCGGCGCGGGCTGGCGCAGGGCAACCGTGTCGATGAAACCAAGGTTGCCGCTGACGGGCACGGGGACCCCGTCAGCCGCGGCCGTCGACCCCCCTTGCCTGATGGTGCCGTCAGGCGCCACGATTTCGCAAATACTTGTCCACTTCCGATCCAGCGACAGGCGAAAGGTGAAGGTCACCCGCCGCGGCCGCTGACCATCGTCTGGAAGCCGCGACACGTCCAGCAACCAAGTGCCGACCAGCGGCGACTGCCTCGATATGGCCGTATGGGCGGCTTGCGGCGCGGCTTTATGCGTGGACGGTGCCGCTACGAGGGCCAATCCAATGGCCGCTACGGGCATTGCGATAAGCATGACGATGAATCCTTTCGACCTTTTCAGCCGCGAATATGCGGGCTGAGGCACGGTCTTGACCGGGCGGCTCTGGGTCGAAAGGTCGATATTCTTGTCCCAAATTTTTTGGGCGTCCACGAGGCGCGCCAGTTCGCGGCTGCTCGCGGCGCCCGTCTTGCGGCGGGCATCGCGCAAACGCTCGTTGATCGCGGTTTCCGAGCAGCCAAGCTGCACGGCGATTGTTTTGGCGGTATGCCCTGAAGCGAGGAGGCGCAGAACTTCCAGTTCTCGCTTACTGAGGCTCGCTAACGAGCCGAGC
>Ga0068858_100000583_pt1 | contig 38259 bp, 35 predicted proteins | sample KBSSwiS12_FD_66589 | JGI IMG/M metagenome (GOLD analysis project Ga0068858, IMG submission 66589) | Switchgrass rhizosphere microbial communities from Kellogg Biological Station, Michigan, USA - KBS Switchgrass S1-2 | ecosystem: Host-associated > Plants > Roots > Rhizosphere > Soil ... | reverse complement strand
GAGATGTTGCGGATGCAATTGCCGCTGGTCTGGATGGCATGCATCTCGACCGAGGCGAGATCGGCCAGGATGTCGGGCGCGTCCTCGAGCTTGATCCAGTTATACTGGATGTTCTGGCGCGTGGTGAAATGGCCGTAATCGCGATCATATTTGCGCGCGATGTGGCCGAGCATGCGCATCTGCCGGCCATCGAGCGTGCCATAGGGCACCGCGACACGCAGCATATAGGCGTGCAGCTGGAGATAGAGCCCGTTCATCAGCCTGAGCGGCTTGAACTGGTCCTCGGTGATCTGGCCGGCGAGGCGGCGCTTCACCTGGTCGCGAAATTCCTCGACGCGCGCATCGACGATCGCCTGGTCGTAGTTGTCGTATTTATACATCGGTGCTCATTCCGGCCGAACAGAGAACAGTGTTCCTGCGAAAGCAGGAACCCAGAGCCCCAGGCGTCGCGCTTGCGACCCTGGGCTCCTGCTTTTCGCAGGAGCACGATAACTGGATAGCGCGAAGCTGCGTCATCATATGACCCAATCCCCGGCCGCCGGATCGGCGGGCTTGAGCGTGAGGTCGGGGCGCACGGTCGGCCCGAGCGCACGCACGCGGTCCTTGATATGCGCGGGGCGGGGCCCCTCGGGGGTAAGCGTGGCGTCGATCACATAGGCCGCATTGGCCCGGCGCGCGCCTTCCTCGGCGCGCGCGATGGCCTCGCCCTGATCGCCGACGTCGGTGGCGTCCTCGACATGGCGCGACCAGCCATTGCCGGTCCACCAGATCACGTCGCCGCTGGGGAGATCGTTACCCGTCAGCAGTTTCATGCCGCCATTCCTTCCACGACGCGCGCCCAGCGCGCCAGCTTGTCCTCGGCGTCCGACAGTTCGACGACCTCGCCGACGACGATGATCGCCGGACTGGCGACGCGCTCGCGTTCCACCATCGCGCCGAGATCGGCAAGCAAGGTGCGCATCGCGCGGCTGCCCTCGAGCGTGCCCTTCTCCAGCACCGCGACCGGCATGTCCGGCGCGACGCCCTCGGCCATCAGCTTGTCGGCAATGTCGCTCGCGCTGGCGACGCCCATATAGATGACCAGCGTGCGGCCTTGCCCCGCCAGCCCCGACCAGTTCTGCTCGCTCAGCCCCTTGCACTGGCCGGCGACGAAGCTGACCGCGCTCGAATGGTCGCGGTGGGTGAGGGGGAGCATCGCTTCGGCGGCGCAGCCCAGGGCCGCGGACACGCCAGGAATGACCTCGACCGGCAGGCCGGCGGCGCGCACCGCCTCGACCTCTTCGCCGCCACGGCCGAAGATGAACGGATCGCCGCCCTTAAGCCGCACGACGACGCTGCCCGCCTTCACATGCGCGACGATCAGCGCATTGATCGCCTCTTGCGGGAGGGTGTGGCGCGCGCGCGTTTTGGCAACCGAGATGCGATGTGCCTCGGGCGCGGCGATATCGAGCACGCGCCGGTCGATCAGCCCGTCATGGACGACGACGTCGGCGGTCTTCAAGGCCTCGACGGCGCGCACGGTGAGCAGGCCCGGATCGCCGGGGCCGGCGCCGACGAGAATGACGCGCCCGCGGGCGGTCGGATCGAGGAGGCTTGTCATGCGGTGGAGATGGGGCAGCAGGGTGCTGGCGGCAACGGATGGTTGCTTTGGCCGGAGGTAGGGAAACTTTTGTGGGCGATACCGGCAGCCGGCAGCGCGTCGGCGTCCATTGGCGATTGAACAGCTGCGAGATGACGGCCTATGTTCAGCCAATGTCCGAACAGATATTGAACTTCCCGATCGAGAAGCTGGGTGACAGCCGGGGTCATTGCGACTGTTGTGGACGCGGCGGAGGCCGCTGATAAATATCGCGTCACCTGCCACGCGCTATCTATCCCGACGCAAACCTGCCATAGGCGACATATCGCCGGCATCGCCCTTTCGTAGGCGCCGGCGGCTGAGAGATGCGATGTGCTCCCGCTTACGCTCGGGAGAACCGCTTATGTCGCGTGCCATGAACATCAATGCCGAGCGTGCCGACGTCATCGAGACCTGCGCCAAGCTGAACACGCCGATCAGCGCGATCGAGCCGCTGCTGTCGGGCGGCACGCGCGTGGTGATGATGAACGGTGACGATGCCGAGACGGTGCGCAAGGCGTTCAAGTCGAAATTGCTGGTCGGCCCGGTGACCCGCAACCGCTGGGTCCGGAATATGTAGTCGCGTCAAAGGCAGGCAGCGTCCGATCCGCTGCGCCAAGGCCGCTGGAGCGCGCCCTGAATTACCCGGCCAGCACCAGCGCCGCGATCTCCGCGATGCTGCCCACGACGAGCAGCGAGTCGCCGCCGACCAGGCCAATCTTGGTCTGGCCGTTCTCGTCGGCGCGAAGATAGGCGATGTTCGCCGCGACGACAAAATAGTCGCCGCCGCGCGATTTGAGTTCGACGAACTTCATGACGATTTCTCCTCAAGGTCGTCACTGTACCGACACGGACGCTGGATCGGGTTAACGCCGCGAGCGACCAGCAAGGAGATCAGGCGGCTGGTGTTGTCGCGCGTCACCTACTTATCCCTCTCCCGCTTGCGGGAGGGGTTAGGGGTGGGCTCGCGCCAACCGCGAGGCGATCCGCTCGTGGAGGGCGGGCGCCCACCCCCGGCCCCTCCCGCGAGCGGGAGGGGAGTCGAAAGGACAACGCTTTGCTCACCCGTCCCGCAACCCGATGCCGATCGTCGCCCGTGCCTGTTCCGCCTCGTTGCTGACCACCGGATAGGCGCAATAATCGGCGGCGTAATAGGCGCTGGGGCGGTGGTTGCCCGACCAGCCGATCCCGCCGAACGGCGCCGAGGACGAAGCGCCGTTGGTCGGGCGGTTCCAGTTGACGATGCCGGCGCGGGCATTGGCCCAGAAGCGGTCGTAGAGCGCAGGGTCCTGGCTGACCAGCGAAGCCGACAGGCCGTAGCGGGTGTTGTTGGCCTCGGCGATGGCGGCGTCGAAGCTGTCGGCGCGGATCACCTGCAGGATCGGGCCGAACAGTTCGATGTCGGGCCGCTCGGCCATGCTGGTCGTGTCGATCAGCGCGGGAAGCAGAAAGGGGCGGTCGGCGACCGGGCGTTCGAGATGGCGCAGCGGCTTGCCGCCGCGCATCATCAGTTCGAGGAAGCTCTCGGTCAGCAGGTCGGCGCTCTCATTGTCGATCACCGCGCCCATGAACGGCTGCGGGTCGTCATGCGGCGCGCCGACGATGATCCGGCTCATCAGCTTGAGCAGGGTGGCGACCAGCGGGTCGTAGAGTTTCGTGTCGACGATCAGCCGGCGCGCGGCGGTGCAGCGCTGCCCGGCGCTGGTGAAGGCCGACTGCACGACCAGCGTCGCGGCCGACAGCATGTCGGGGGTGTCCCACACGATGATCGGGTTGTTGCCGCCCATTTCGAGCGCGAGGATCTTTTCCGGCCTTGTGGCGAAGGCGCGGTTGAGCGCGATGCCGGTCGAGGCCGAGCCGGTGAACAGCAGGCCGTCGATATCGGCATGCGCGGCGAGCGCCTTGCCCTCGACCGGGCCGCCGAGCAGCAGGCGCACCACCCCTTCCGGAATACCGGCGGCGTGAAAGCATTCGACCAGGAAGGCGCCGGTCGCCGGGGTCTTTTCCGACGGCTTGAAGACTATCGCATTGCCCGCGAGCAACGCGGGGACGATATGGCCATTGGGCAGGTGCGCCGGGAAATTATACGGGCCCAATACCGCGAGCACGCCATGCGGTTTGTGGCGCAGCGCCATGCGGCTGCCCATCGGCGCATCGAGCCGGCGCTGGGCGGTGCGCTCGGCATAAGCGGCGACCGAGATGTCGACCTTGGCGATGACGCTGTCGACCTCGGTGCGTGCCTCCCAGAGCGGCTTGCCGGTCTCGCGCGCGATCAGGTCGGCGAACGGCTCGGCCTTGCCGCGCACGACATTGGCGAAGCGGCGCATCGCCTCGATGCGATAGGTGAGGGGGTGCGAAGCCCAGGCCACCCAGCTCGCCCGCGCAGTGGCGACCTCCGCCTCGACATCGCCGCTCTGCCCGCGCCACAGGACGGCGCCGGTCGCCGGTTCGTACGAAATGAGGTCCGCCATCCGCTTCCCTTAAACGCTGGATTTTGGCTTGTCGAAGGGTGCGCCACTCAGTGTGGGTTCGTTTTGTCAGCTTCGCATAATCGAGGCCGAAAAAAGAAAGAGATAGAGTGGTTCACGCGGAGGCGCGAAGGCGCGGAGATGACGCCTTCTGCCGCGCCTGTGGCCCGAAATCACGAGCGTGCCGCCAAGGATCGCCGGTTGAGGTGTGCTGAGCCTGAGACAACCATCTCCGCGCCTTCGCGTGAACCAACTATCTTCTTGTTGAGCTTCGTTATGTCAGTGCCGCCCCCATCGCCCTGATCGCGGCGACCTTGGCGTGGAGCGGCGCCCAGTCGTCATGCTGGTCGATCGCCGCCCAGATCGCTTCGACCTCGCTGATCAGCATCGAACAGGGTTCGCCCTGCCAATAGGGATCGTCGCGGGTCTTGCGCGGCGCATAGGTCGCCAGCGCGGCGCGGACCGGCGCCCATTCCTCGCCATAGCTGGCGGGCAGCTGACCGCCGAACGCATCGAAGAAGAAGCGGTCGAGCGGCGCCTCCGTGGCGCGCAGCACCGGTTCGATCGCCTGGATCAGCGCGCGGTCGCTTTCGGGGTCGCGCAGGATCAGGCCCAGGCGCCACAGGATCGCGCCCGATACCGCGGGCTGGTAATGATCGCCGAAGCTTTCGAGGACTTCGATCAGCGGCTCGGCCTCGCTCAGCTGGCGCAGCGATATGGCGAGCTGGGCGACGTCCCAATGGATCGCCTCGGGCTGGCGGCCAAAGGCATAGAGCCCGGCATGGTCGAAATAGGCGGCGGTGAAGGCGGGATCCCAGTTCGGCGTGAAGCGCCACGGACCATAGTCGAAGCTCTCGCCCGAGACGTTGATATTGTCCGAGTTGAGCACGCCGTGGACGAACCCCGCCGCCATGTAGGACGCGGCGAGCTTCGCGGTGCGGGCGACGACATGGCCGAGCAGCCGCGCCGGGGCGTCATCGCCGGCCTCCTCGCCGTAGAAATGCCGCAGCACATAGGCGACGAGGCGGCGCATATTGTCGGCGTCGCGCAGGAAGGCGAGACGCTGGAAGGTGCCGATCCGGATATGGCCGTGGCTCAACCGCACCAGCACCGCCGAGCGGGTCGGCGAGGGCTCGTCGCCACGCTCCAGCGCCTCGCCGGTCTCGATCAGCGAAAAGCTGCGCGAGGTCGGCACGCCGAGCGCCTCGAGCATCTCGGTGGCGAGTATCTCGCGCACGCCGCCTTTCAGCGTCAGCCGCCCGTCGCCGAAGCGGCTCCACGGCGTGCGGCCCGAGCCCTTGGTGCCGAAATCCATCAGCCGCCCGGCCGAATCGCGCGCCTGGCCGAACAGGAAGCCACGCCCGTCGCCGATCTCGGGGTTGTACACGCGGAACTGGTGGCCGTGGTAACGCAACGCGAGCGGCGTGGTCAGGCTGCCGGGCAGGGCGGTGAAACGGCCGAAATGCGCGACCCATTGCGCATCGTCCAGGCCCTCCAACCCAACCTCGGCTGCGGCGCGATCGTTGCGGAAACGCAGGATCGCTTGCGGAAAGGCGGCCGCGGCGACCGGATCGTAGAAATCGTCACCGAGCTCGAGGATCGCGGTTTCGGGTCGATAAGCTTGCGGGCGTTCGCACATGCAGCGATATGGGGGCGGATAATCGCAGGACGCAACCATGGCCGCCTATGAAAACTGCTATTGGTCGTCGGAAGACGGGCTGCGGCTGCATTATCGCGACTATGCCGGCCGCGCCGACCGCCCGCCGATCCTTTGCCTGCCCGGGCTGACCCGCAATGCGCGCGACTATGCCGCGCTGGCCGAGCGGCTGGCGGGTGAATGGCGGGTCATCGCGGTCGATTTTCGCGGCCGCGGCGAAAGCGCCTATGCCAAGGACCCGATGAGCTATGTGCCGCTGAGCTATGTGCAGGACATGGCGGCGCTGATCGCCGAACTGGCGATCGATCGCTACGTCGCCTTCGGCACGTCGCTGGGCGGGATCGTCGCTATGCTGCTGGCGGGCACGCCGCACGGGCGAATCGCCGGGGCGCTGCTCAACGATGTCGGCCCCGAGATCGACCCGGCCGGGCTGGGGCGGATTCGTGGCTATGTCGGCAAGGCGAGCAGCTGGCCGACCTGGATGCATGCCGCGCGCGCCGTCGCCGAGAATAATGAGGACGTCTATCCGCACTGGACGATCACTGACTGGCTGGCGATGGCCAAGCGGCTATACCGGCTCAACAATGCCGGCCGCATCGTGCTCGACTATGACATGAAGATCGCCGAGCCGTTCAAGGTGCCGGGCAACGAGGCCGGGCCGGACATGTGGCGCGCGCTCGAAGCGCTCAAGGCGGTGCCGGCGCTGATCGTGCGCGGCGCGCGTTCCGACGTGCTGGCACCGGCCACGGCGGAGCGGATGGTGACGCTGCTCGACGATGTCGAACTGGTGACCGTGCCGGACGTCGGCCACACGCCGACGCTCGATGAGCCGGCGGCGGTGGCGGCGATCGACCGGCTGCTTGCCCGGGTGAAGGCGGAACTGGTTAGCGCCTGAATGCGTCTAGGGCGGGCATGAAACATTCTTTCGACCGCCTCGTCTTCTCACCGCGCGACGTCGACCTGGCGCGCTCGCCGCTGGCCGGCAAGGTCGGCGCGGAGACCTATATCCTCGGTGCGTTCAATCCCGGCATGACGCGGCTGCCCAACGGCAATCTGCTGCTGATGGTGCGCGTCGCCGAGGCGCTGCGGACGCCGATCCGCGATGGGCATATCCATGCGCTGCGCTGGGACGAGGGCGGCTACGCGCTCGATCCCTGGCCGCTCGACCTGGTCGATACATCGGACCCGCGCAAATTCATGATGCGCAGCGCCGGGTGGAAGGTGATGGCGCTGACGTCGCTGTCCTGGCTGCTGCCTGTCGAGCTGTCGGCTGACGGGCGCGGGGTCGTCGCGGTGCATTATGACCGCGCGATCGTGCCGCGCGCGCCGTACCAATGTTACGGTGTCGAGGATGCGCGGATCAGCCGGGTCGGCGAGCGCTGGCTGATGACGACCTGCTCGGTCAGCCCGGAGCGCCATTCGACCACGCTCTACACCTCCGACGACGCGATCGACTGGCGGCTGGAGGGCATCGTGCTCGACCATCAGAACAAGGACATGCTGATCTTCGAAGGGCTGGTCGGCGGCAAATACTGGGCGCAGACGCGGCCGCTCGGCGATCTCTATTTCGCCTATCCGCCGGGCGGCGAATGGCGCGCCGGGCCGTCGATCAATCTGGCGACATCGCCCGACGCGCTGCACTGGAAGCCCTATGACAAGCCCGGCATCCGCCCGCACGCCGCGACACTCGCCACCGCACGGATGGGCGGGGGCGCGCCGCCGATCCTGACCGACCAGGGCTGGCTGTGCCTGTGGCACGGCGTCGAGCCGGCCGGCGTGGTCGGCATCTACCGCACCTATTGGTCGATCCTCGACCGCGACGATCCGTCGATCGTGCTGCGATCGGACCACACGCCGCTGATCGAGCCGTCTTCCGCGCTGACCGATCCGATCAAGGACCTGATGTATCTCGACAATGTCGTGTTCACGACCGGTATCGTCGATGCCGGCGACCATTATGTCGTGGCGAGCGGCGAGGCCGACCTGGCCTGCCGCATCACCCATGTGCCCAAGAGCGCGTTCGTTTGAGTCTGTTTCAGCGCAGCTGAAACAGGTGCGGTACCAGCCCACTCCCCCACCCGACCTCCCATAGGATAGAATGCCTGGGAGGTCGGGTGGGGGAGTGGGCTGGCACCGCCATTCAGCGAAGCTGAACCAAATCTACAGCGCGCCGCGGCAGCCGCGCGTGCGGTAGATGCCGCGCAGGAAGCCACGCCGTGCCACGCCGGCGAAGGTCGCCAGCTGGACGCGCCGCTCGGCGCTGGCCGCGCCGGTCACCTCGCGCACCAGGCCGCGAAACGGGATGATGCTGTCGACCAGCGCGGTGCCGCCGGCCTTGGCGATCGCGCCCTTGCGATTGCCGCGGACCGGGGCATCGTCGCCGAAATCCGGACCGAGCACGTCGTTCAGCGCGCGGATCGACGTCGCGATCGCGGGACAGCTGCCGGCACCGTTCATGGTATAGGGATCCTCTGCCACCTGTGCGAGCAATGGCGGCACCTTTGTCTTGACCACGCCGATATCCTGCGCCGGCCGTACCGCGATCTTGCCGGCTTCGGCGGCGGTGGAATTACCCTGCCCGGACTGGGCGATGCCAGCGCTGGGTACGGTGGCGGCGAGCAACAGGGCGATCGTCAAGGAGCGGCGGATCGACATCAATTCATTCCCTTTTTCGACGGCGACCATATCAGGTCCCGGCGATGTAACGCGCGGCGAAGCGATTCAGCGTCGTCGCCGCTCGCAATAGCCGCTCGGCGGCGCCCACCAAACAGGCTGATTTCGCCGTCAAACCCGGCTAAGCACCCTCGCCATGCCGCAGCCGATCCATATCCTCCACCTCCATTCGACCTTCGCGCTCGGCGGCAAGGAGGCGCGGGCGGTGCGGCTGATGAACGCCTTTGGCGATCGCGCGCGGCACACCATCGTCTCGGGCATGCCCGATCAACTCGGCGCGCGCGCGGCCATCGCGGCGGGCATCAAATATGAGATCGCGCAGAACCCGCCGCCGCTGACCGGCAAGCCCTCCGTCGCGCGGTTCGAGGCGATCGCCAGGTTCATGCGCCGCTTCGACCTGGTGCTGACCTATAATTGGGGCGCGATCGACGGCGTGATGGCGCGCCGCGTGTTCGGCAAGGGCATGCCGCCGACCGTTCATCACGAGGACGGCTTCAACGCTGACGAGGCCCGCGGCCTGAAACCGCAGCGCAACATCTATCGCCGCTTCGCGCTCGGCGCGGCGCATGCTCTGGTCGTGCCGTCGCACACGCTGGAGAAGATTGCGCTCAAGACCTGGCATCAGCCGCGCGAAAAGGTGCATCGCATCGCCAATGGCATCGACGTCGCGCGTTATGCGGCGAAGCCCGATCCCGGGGCGATCCCCGGCTTCCGGCGCAAAGCGGGCGAGATCGTGATCGGCACGCTGGCCGGGCTGCGCGAGGTCAAGGACCTGCCGGCGCTGGTGCGCGCGGTCGGCGGCATGTCAGCACGGGCGCGGCTGGTGATTGTCGGCGAAGGCCCGGAACGCGCGAAAATCGAGGCGGCGGCGGCACTGCTGGGCATGGCCGACCGCGTGCACCTGCCGGGCTTTCTGCCCGATCCCTATCGCTATGTCGGCCTGTTCGACATCATGGCGCTGTCCTCGAAGAGCGAGCAGTTCCCAATCGCGGTGGTCGAGGGCATGGCCGCGGGGCTGCCGATCGTGGCGCCCGCGATCGGCGATATCCCGACGATGGTCGCGCCCGACAATGTCGCCTATCTGCCGTCGACCAACAACGAGATACGGCTGCGCGACGTGCTGCAGACGGTGGCGATCGCCAAGCCCGAGGGGCGCGCCTGGCTCGGTGAGCAGAATCGCGCCAAGGCCGCTGCCGAATATGACGAAAAAACGATGATCGCGCGTTATGCCGCGTTATACGGGGAAGCGATCGGCCGGCCCGATACTTTCACCTGAGTCAATTTACTCGCTTGTCGCCATTCTGGCGCTATAGCGAGCCGAAAGGATTCCGGAGGTCGCTACGTGTTCAAAGGTCTGAAGCCCATCCTGTACAATGGCCGGGAAGTATGGCCGTTGGTAGAGGGCGGCAAGGGCGTTGCGGCGACCAACCATGCCAGCGCCGGCGCCTGGGCGGCGGCCGGTGGAATCGGGACGGTGTCGGCGGTCAATGCCGACAGCTATGATCCGGACGGCAAGATCATCCCGCAAATCTACAAGGCCTTGACCCGGCGCGAACGCCATGAGGAACTGGTCGAGTTCGCGATCGAAGGCGCCGTCCAGCAGGTCAGGCGCGCATTCGACATCGCCGGCGGCAAGGGTGCGATCAACATCAACGTGCTGTGGGAGATGGGCGGCGCGCAACGCGTGCTGCACGGTGTGCTCGAGCGCACGCGCGGTCTGGTCGCGGGCGTGACCTGCGGCGCTGGCATGCCCTATAAGCTGTCCGAGATCGCCGCCTCCTACAATGTCAGCTACCTGCCCATCGTCAGCTCGGGCCGCGCCTTTCGCGCGCTGTGGAAGCGGGCTTATTCCAAGGCGGCGGAATGGCTCTCGGCGGTGGTCTATGAGGATCCCTGGCTCGCCGGCGGTCATAATGGCCTGTCCAACGCCGAGAACCCGCTGGAGCCGCAGGACCCATATCCTCGCGTCAAGGAGCTGCGCGCGACGATGCGGGAGGGCGGCATTTCGGACAGCGTGCCGATCGTGATGGCCGGCGGCGTCTGGTATCTGCGCGACTGGAACGACTGGATCGACAATCCCGAGCTCGGCCAGATCGTCTTCCAGTTCGGCACCCGCCCGCTGCTCACCCAGGAAAGCCCGATCCCGGCCGACTGGAAAGCACGGCTGACCAATATCGAGGAAGGCGAGGTGCTGCTGCACCGCTTCTCCCCGACCGGTTTCTATTCCAGCGCGGTGCGCAACCCGTTCCTGCGCAACCTCGAGGCCCGATCGGAGCGCCAGATCCCGTTCTCGACCCAGGAAGCGGGTGACCATACCTTCCAGCTCGACGTGGGCGTGAAGGGCAAGAATTTCTGGGTGACGCGCAACGACCTGCTGCGCGCGCGGCAATGGTTCGGCGCCGGCTTCACCGATGCGCTGAAAACGCCCGACAACACCTTGGTGTTCGTCACGCCGGCCGAAAAGCAGGTGATCCGCAAGGACCAGGCCGATTGCATGGGCTGCCTCAGCCAATGCGCCTTCTCGTCCTGGGCCGATACCGAGACCAATTCGACCGGCCGCCTCGCCGATCCGCGCAGCTTCTGCATCCAGAAGACGCTGCAGGACATCGCCCATGGCGGCGACGTCGAGCAGAATCTGATGTTCGCCGGGCACGGCGCCTATCAGTTCAAGCGCGATCCCTTCTATTCCAACGGCTTCGTGCCGACGGTGAAGCAACTCGTCGATCGTATCCTGACCGGGGACTGAGCGGGACGGCGCGGCACCCCTCTTAACAATGCGTTGAGAATTTGCCGTCACCTTACCCGATACGGGGAGGGCTGATGGCGTCCAGGGCTACTCAATATCGCGCGGTCGCACCGGCGTCGTTCGAGCAGCGCGCCGAACCGCGTCACCGCGTCTGCCTGTCGCGTGCGACCGTGCGGCGCAACGGCAAGGGCGCGATCGATGCGCAACTCCATGACATCTCGATCTATGGCTGCCGCGTGTCATGCGCCGAGGCGCAACCTGTCGGCGAGCGCATCTGGGTCCGGCTGGCCGGTGGCCTGCCGATCGCGGCGATGATCGTGTGGTGCAGCGACGGCTTCGTCGCCTGCCGTTTCGACGTGCCGATCGCCCGCGCCGTGGTGCGCGCGCTCACCATTGGTGTGGCTGCCGTCTAGAACAGGCTGCGCAAGACCTGACGCAAGTCGCCTGCTCCGGACTGGCAGAACCGCCTCCTCAATATTCGATTGTTGGTGGCACGCAGAGGGCACGCAGTTGATCCGAAGCGCTGTCCCACTGTTCGTCAAAACCGATCGAGACAGAGCTGTAGCCCAATAGCTGACGCAGAGTGCGCGACGTACCCTCCATGACCTGCGGATCGAGCACCAGCGGGAAGTTGATCATCGGGCGGCACCATGGTGGGCAATAACCAACAATGACGCCGGCGCGCTCACGGTCCGTCGACACGTTGGCGCCCGTCCCGTGCAGCAGCATGTCGGAATAGATGATGAGCGACCCAGGCGATGCTTCCGCGGGCACCGATTCATAATAGGTGCCGCCCGTCATATCGACGCGATCGTTCCACAAATGGCTGCCTGGCACCACGCGCGTGGCGCCATTTTCCGCGTCGAACGGATCCAGGCACCAGATGAAGCGCGACTGGAGCGGCTTGGTCTGATCGTGAAAATCCATGCCACGATCAAGATGGATGAACTGCTCGCCGCTGCCGGGCTTGGTCAGGTTCGCGCCGTAACTGTGGACGAGATAGCTTTCGTTCAGCAGCGTCGGCCCGAGAATATATTTGGTGAGTTCGAGCGCGACCGGATGTTCGAGGAAATCGCGGAACATGCGATGCCGGTTCGGAAGGCGGCTGAGCCGACGATTCTTGTCGTCGGGATCGGTGAAGAAGCGGCGAACGCGGTTCTCATCAATGGCCTCCTCGCGCGCGATTTCGCTGACGAGCGCGTGGCGTGCTTCGCTGACTTCGCCAGGTGTCAGGACATCTGCCATGATGGCATAGCCGGCCCGATCCAGATCGCGCTTGACCTCCTCGATGCTGCGCGTCGGACGCGGCAGCGGGCCATCGAAAGCGACCGGCACCACCGTCCTGACCGGCGCGCTGCTGTCGGTATAGTCCTCCATGAGGACCGCGTCGCCAATTGCCATGATCTTCTCCTCGGGTTCGGTCTCTTGTGCTTCGTCCAGACTGACAGAATAACAATTCGCGCGGTTCCTGTCAGGGTGGATTTGCGCTGGTCCGTGCATGTGACAGGGCACGCGCCGCGAGCATCGGGTAAGCAGCGGCAAGTTCCAGGGCGTGGGCAGAGGCGGCGTTTCCACGCAAGGCGCGCGCCCTGATGCCGTGATAGATCGCGGCCAGACGAAACAGGGCGAACGCCAGCAGCCACGCCATTTCGGCTATGTCGGTTCTCCCGGTGCGCGCGCAATATTGCGCGACATACTCGTCTTCGCTGGGCAGGTTGAGCGCGACCAGATCGGTTCCCTCCAGCCCGGAGAGTATGGTGGGCGGCAGGTGATACATCATCGCGTGATTGACGAAATCTGCCAGGGGATGCCCCAGCGTCGACAGTTCCCAGTCGAGCACGGCAACGACCCGCGGCTCTATGGGATGGAAGACCATATTGTCGGCGCGATAGTCGCCATGGATCAGACAGGTTTCATCCGTTGCCGGCATATGCGCGGGAAGCCATTGGATCAGGGCGCCCATCGCATCATCTCGTCCCGCAATGTCCGCATCCGCCTCATATTGGCGTGACCAGCGACTGATTTGGCGCTGGAAATAGTTACCCGGTTTTCCGAAATCCGACAGGCCCAGTTCGGCGGGATCGAAGCTGTGCAGGCGCGCGAGCGTGCCGTTCATGGCATCGAAATAGGCGGGGCGCTCCGCCGCGGCGACACTTTCGAAACGCGCGTCCCAGAAAATGCGGCCCTCGACAAAGTCCATGACGTAGAACCACCCGCCGATGATCGCCTCATCGGTACAAAGCGCGTGGATATGAGGAACGGGAAACCCCTGTTGGCCCAACGCACGCATCACACGCGCTTCCCGATCGACGGCATGTGCGCCCGGTGCCAGAACCCCCGATGGCTTGCGGCGGAGCACATAGTCGCGTGCCGGCGTCGACAGGCGGTAGGTCGGGTTGGACTGCCCGCCGGCAAAGCGGCTGATTGTCTGCGGACCTTCATAACCATCTATGTTGGCCGCCATCCACTTGGCAAGGCGCGCTTCATCGAGCGGTGATGATGCACTCGCGGCGCGGTCGCCGCCGGTATCCTCGCTTGTCATGCAGCAAGTGCTGCACGTTTGATCGACTTGGCAAGGCTCCATTTATGAACTTCCGTGGGGCCATCATAGATACGGAAGGCGCGAATTTCCCGGAATATCTGTTCGACGACGGTGTCGCCACTCACGCCAGTCCCGCCCATCATCTGAACACAGCGATCCGCGATCTTGAATAGTGCCTCGGACACGGCGACCTTGGCCATCGAACTTTCGACAGTGCCCAACTGGCCGCTGTCCAGCACGCCCGCGCACCAATCGATCGTCAACTCCGCCTGTTTCAAGGCGATATGATTGTCAGCCAGCATGAAGCCGACTCCCTCATGGTCGATCAGCAATTTGCCAAAGGCATGACGTGACGTTGTGTAGGCGGTGGCGATTTCCTGTGCGCGCGTCGCCGCCCCGAGCCAGCGGCTGCAATGGGTCAGCCGGCCGGGTGCCAGTCGGACCTGTGCGTAATGGAAGCCCTGGTGAACCGCGCCCAGTATCTGATCGTCCGGAACCCTCAGATCGTCGATCGTTACAACCGCATGGCCACCGGGGGATGCGCTGTCGATCGTATCGATCAGCCGCTCGATCCTGATCGCGGGATTTGGCAGGTCGACCAGGAAAAGGGTCGCGCCCATCTTGTCACCGCCGGTGTCGGTCCGTGCCATCAATATCCCGACGGCAGCTCCCGTCATACCGGTTATAAAGGCCTTTTTTCCGTTGATGACCCAGTCTCCGCCATCGCGCCGGGCAATCGTCTTCATCATCGAAGGGTCAGAGCCAGCGCCGCCCTCCGCCGCCGGTTCGGTCATCAGAAAGGCCGAACGGGATGTCCCGGCGACCAGCGGCTGCAGGAAATGCGCTTTCTGCTCCGGCGTGGCGACCTCGCCGAGCAGGTACATGTTGCCCTCGTCGGGTGCCATAACGTTCACAGCGAGCGGCCCCAGCGGCGAAAGGCCGGCGCGGCGCAGGATAGTGGCTGTGGCGCGATGCGAAAGATGGAGGCCCCCGTCCCCTATATGCGGCGTCAGCACACCGGCCTTGCGCGCCTTTTCCCTAAGTTCGTCGACCAATTCATCCAGCGGTCCGTGGCGGCCCTGTGTTCTTGGATCAGACTCGTAAGGCATCACTTCGGCGCGCACGAACGCCTCGACTCGTGCGGCAATCCGCTCGCCCGTATCCAGCCCGTTTGCGCCCATCAAAACCCGCTCCTCACCATGGCCTGGCGAATCAACCGCCGACACGGTAGAACAATATCGTAGAACAATATGGCGTTGCTTCTGCCTCGATATGGCGGCAAAGTCATCGGAAATTTGGTATCCGGCTTTCGGGGCGGGTTTCGGGAGAGGTGCGATGCGAGGCTATCTCGGCCTTCGACATGAGTTCCACCATGGACGGCTGGTTCGTGCCATCCCGGATCGCCGCGGAGCGATCGCGGAGATGCTTGATGCGGCGGTGCTGCGAGCACCCGATCGCATTGCGCTGGTCGATGGCAACTTGCGGATGACGTATCGGTCTCTTGAAGACGCCGTGAAACGGACAGCCGACTTTTTCGTGACGAAGGGCGTCGAGCAGGGCTCGCGGATTGCCTTGCTTCTGGCGAACCGTGCCGATTTTGTCGTCGCCACGCTCGCAGCCGCCCGGCTGGGTGCGATCTGCGTGCCGATGAATATCCGTCAGAAGCGACCCGAAACGACGCACATGCTTGTCGATTCCGGTGCAATGCTGTTGCTGTACGAAGCGGATTTACTTTGCGAGATACCTGAAGCGGTCGATACGCCAGATCTGAGGCACCGGATTGCCGTCAACGATGAGGCGCGCATCTGGGACGTCGCCAGCAACGTGGTGAAAACGCCCCCGGTCGCCGCGCAAAACGAAGATGACAGCTTCTGCATCCTGTATACATCGGGAACGACCGGACGTCCGAAGGGCGCCGTTCTGACTCAATTCGGCGTCATCACCAGTTGCATGGGTGCCGTTGCCGCGTTGGACCTCGCCGAAGGGGAGGTCGACGTCGTTACCGTCCCGCTCTCCCATGTCACGGGTATCGTCCTCAACGTCATGACGGTCCTTCATCTTGCCGGCACAATCGTGCTGCACCGTGCGTTCAAGGCGAGGCACTTTCTGGAGACGGCGCAGGCCGAGGGCATGACCTATTGCTGTGTCGTTCCCGCCATGCTGGTGCTCTGCCTTCGCGAGCCGGACTTTGCCGCTTTCGATCTCTCCGCATGGCGCGTTTGTGGGTTCGGCGGGGCGCCGATGCCTGACAGTGCGATAGAATCCCTGGCGACGAGCAATCCCGGCTTGCGCCTTTCCAACATTTATGGCGCGACCGAAACGACCTCGCCTTCCGTCGTCATGCCTGCGGCCGACGCCACCAGCCGCCGCGGGCAGGTCGGCCTGCCGTTGCCCTATTGCGACCTGTTCATTCTCGACGAGGAAGGGCGTGAAGTAGAGCGTGGTCAGCAGGGTGAGATTTGGATCGGCGGTCCCCATGTGATTCCACGCTACTGGAACAACGAACCGGCGACCCTCAGGGAATTCTCCGGGGGCTTGTGGCGTTCCGGCGACATCGGCGCGATGGATGAGGATGGCTTTGTTCGCCTGTACGACCGTCGCAAGGACGTCATCAACCGCGGCGGTTACAAAATCTATTCGGTCGAGGTCGAAAATGTTCTGATGGCGCATCCGGCGGTGATAGAGGCCGCGGTCGTCGGCAAACCCTGTCCGGTTCTCGGCGAACGCGTCCATGCGTTCGTGGTCGTGGCGCCGGCGGCGGTAGAGGCTGCGCTGTTAAGGCAATGGTGCGCTGAACGTCTGTCGGACTACAAGGTGCCCGACACGGTTGAACTGATGTCGCAACCGCTGCCACGGAACGCCAATGGCAAACTCCTGAAACGCGAGCTTCGTCTTGCGATGGGAACTGACTGAGCGACAAAAAAGGTCTGCGCTGTTGGTCGAATCCGGGGAACCGTCGCTATGCTTCGATGATCTGACTATCCGCGGCATCGACATCCATCAGCTGTGAAATGATCCGTCGCACGGCGCGCGTATGTACCCGCCCGGCTGCCTCGGCCGCGTTGCCATCTCCAGCCGCGACCGCGTCACTTATGCGCTTATAGTCGGCGAGCCGCACTTTCTGCAGCTTTGGAGAGTGAAATTGCGAGAAGATCAGGTGCGTTCCAACGGCAGGGAATATGCGTTGCAACTCCCTGTTGCCGCCAATGTGCAAGAGGGTGCGATAAAAGCGGCGCCTGGCCCTGCCAAAGGCTCCATACGGACTGTCGGAATCCATGGCTCCGAGCTGCGCCATCGCGTCGTCCAGCATTGCGCCATGGATGCGCGCGTCAAACCGGCAAGCCGCCAGGCGGGCCGCAAGCGCGGTCATATATTCCGCTACCTCCAGCACTTCGAGGACTTCCGCGTCGTCGAGAAAACGGATCGCCGGGGAATGATTGGGTTTCAGGTCGGCGATGCCGCGCGTTGCAAGTCGCTGCATGGCCTCACGGACAGCATTGCGTCCCACCCCATATCTTGCGGCGAGATCGGTTTCGACAAGTCTCTGACCCGGCACCATCCGGCGGTCCTCGATATCCCGCATGATGCCCAGATACACTTTGTCCGACGCCGTCGATGCCGGTGCGGTCATGGACGTTTTCCGCAATCGAGCATCAACCCGCCGATTCCACCGAAGATCATCACCCTGATAATGCCCGTGCTCCTCGGGGGACTATGACGGCAGGAAAACCCGAAATCGTGCAAGACTCAAACTTCCTCCAGCCCCACCATCACCTGCCGGGCCCGAATAGCTAGGCCCAGCCTTCCAGCACCTGGTCGGGCGGGCGGTGGCCGTCGGCCCACATGCGGATATTGGCGATGACCTTGTCGCCGGTCGCCATGCGCCCCTCATAGGTCGCCGAGCCCATATGCGGGGTCATCACGACATTGGGCAAGGCGAGCAGGCGCGGGTCGATCTCCGGCTCGTGCTGCCACACGTCGAGCCCGGCACCGGCCAGGCGTCCATTTTCCAGCGCGACGACCAGCGCTTCCTCATCGACGATCCCGCCGCGCGAGGCGTTGATCAGATAGACGTGCGGGCGCAACAGGCCGATACGTCGCGCATCGATCAGATTCTCGCTATCTGCGCTACGCGGGGTGTGGATCGTCAGAATGTCGATCGCCGCGAGCATGTCGTCGAGCTTTTCATGCCAGGTCGCGGCCAACTGCGCCTCGAGCACGGCGGGCAGGCGGTGGCGGTTGTGATAATGGATCGACAGGCCGAAGGCGCGGGCGCGCAGCGCCACGGCCTGGCCGATCCGGCCCATGCCGATGATGCCGAGTGCCTTGCCGCCAATGCGGTGGCCGAGCATCCCGCCCGGGCTCCAGCCTTTCCACTGTCCCGAGCGGACCAGTTTTTCGCCCTCGGCCAGGCGCCGCGGCACCGAGACGATCAGCGCCATGGTCATGTCGGCGGTATCCTCGGTCAGCACGCCTGGCGTGTTGGTGACGATGATGCCCCGCGCGCGCGCCGCCTTCAGATCGATATGGTTCACACCCGCGCCGAAATTGGCGATCAGCCTGAGCCGTTCGCCGGCGCCGGCGATCAGCCCGGCGTCGATCTGGTCGGTGACGGTCGGCACCAGCACGTCGCAATCCGCCATCGCCGCGGCGAGCTGGTCGCGCGTCATCGGCGCGTCGCCACGGTTGCTGGTCGTGTCGAACAGCTGCTCCATGCGGTCCATCACCGCATCGGGCAGTTCGCGGGTGACGATCACCCTGGGATTCGCGACGCGTCTCATTTCGGGCACGAATTCGGCTTGGCGGAGGTGCGCCGCCGCGTCAACGGTGGTTGAAGCGTGACTGGTCGGCGCGGTAAACGCCGTGATGCGGCATAAGGGGCGAGTGGATGCGTATCGGGCACAAGTCGGTTTCATGGGGGCTGGCGATCGGCCTCGCCCTCGCCGGACTCGCGCCGGCCATGGCTGGCCTCGTCAACAAGAAGACGCCTTATTATGGCTCGATCTCGGCCGGCAAGGCACGCATGCGCACCGGACCGGGGCGCACCTATCCCGCCAGCTGGCTGTTCCAGCGCGCCGACCTGCCGGTCAAGGTGCTCGACATTTACGATCATGGCGCGTGGTACAAGGTCGAGGATCCGAGCGGCACGCAGGGCTGGATCATGGGCACGCTGATCAGCGAGACCCGCACCGGCCTGGTGATGGGCACGATCGCCGAACTGCGCGATTCGCCGCGCTTCGGCGGCAGGATCGTGTGGCGCGCGGCGCCGGGCGTGGTCGGCCGCCTGAGCAAATGCGCGCGCGGCTGGTGCTATCTCGATGTCCATGGGCGCGGCGGTTTCGTCGAGACCAACCATCTCTGGGGGGTCGACCCGCAGGAGACGCTGAACTGAGCAACACAGGCTTCCACATCGTTCGCGACGACCTGACGCACCCGCAGGTCGTCGCGCTGATCGAGCTCCATCTGCGCTCGGCGTTCGAGAATTCGCCGCCCGGCGCGGTGTTCGCGCTCGACCTCTCCGGCTTGCGCGATCCGGCGGTGACCTTGTGGACCGCATGGGATGGCGACGACCTGCTCGGCATGGGCGCGCTCAAGCAGCTCGATGCGGCGCATGGCGAGATCAAATCGATGCGCACCGCGCCGGGCCAGCTACGGCGCGGGGTTGCCGCCAAAATGCTGGCGCACCTGCTCGCCGAGGCGCGCAGGCGGGGCTATCGGCGTGTCAGCCTGGAGACGGGGTCGAACGAAGCGTTCGCACCGGCGCGGGCGCTTTACGAGCGGACGGGTTTCGCAGAGACCGGCCCGTTCGCCGACTACACCGATACCGGCTTCAGCCGCTATTACACACTGGCGCTATAGGGCGTTCAGGCGGAACGCGGCACTCGACGGACCCCTGACAAAATTCGCCGTCGTTGCGCCGCGCCTTTACCGCGCCTGCCTCGGCAAGGCGTCAAACGCGGGCCCTTGTCGGGCCGAATTTTGTCACACCGGCCTTCGCCCCGAGACCGCCTCCTATACAAGGTGATTCAATCGCGCCCAGCGGCGCGTTATTCGCCGTTCCATGCTCGCCGGATGGATCATCCTCGATACAGGATCGGCCGACGTGTCAGTTCATCAGTTCGATCGCCATGGCGGTCGCCTCACCGCCGCCGATGCACAGCGAGGCGAGGCCGCGCTTCTGGCCCGAGGCCTGCAGCGCCGACAATAGGGTCGCGATGATCCGCGCGCCCGAGGCACCGATCGGGTGGCCGAGCGCACAGGCGCCGCCATTGACGTTCACCACATCGTGGCTGAGCCCGAGATCGTGCATTGCGATCATCGCGACGCAGGCAAAGGCTTCGTTGATCTCGAACAAATCGACATCGCCGGTCGACCAGCCGGCCTTCTCCAGCGCCTTGCGCATCGCGAAGACGGGCGCGGTGGTGAACAGGGCAGGGGAGTGCGCATGGCCGGCACTCGCCACCACGCGCGCGATCGGATCGAGGCCGAGCCGCTCGGCGACGCTGGCGCGGGTCATCACCAGCGCGGCGGCGCCGTCGGAGATCGACGAGGCGTTGGCGGCGGTGATCGTGCCGTCCTTGGCGAAGGCTGGTTTGAGGGTCGGGATCTTGCTCGCATCGCCCTTGGCGGGCTGCTCGTCGAGGCTGATCGTCTCGACGCCCTTGCGGCCCTTGATCTCGACCGGAACGATTTCGCGCACGAACGCGCCGTTCTGCTGCGCGCGCTGCGCCCGCTCCAGCGAGACGATGGCATAGGCGTCCTGCATCTCGCGGGTGAACTGGTAGTGCTGTGCCGTCTCCTCGGCGAAGCTGCCCATCAGCCTGCCGGGCTCATAGGCATCCTCGAGACCGTCGAGATACATGTGATCCATCAGCCGATCATGGCCGATGCGCGCGCCGCCGCGATGACGCAGGGTGAGATAGGGCGCGCCGGTCATGCTCTCCATGCCCCCCGCGACGACCAGATCGGCCGAGCCGGCGGCGAGCGTGTCGGCCGCCATCATCGCCGCCTGCATGGCCGATCCGCACATCTTGTTGACCGTGGTCGCCTCGATATGATTCGGCAGGCCGGCCTTGATCGCCGCCTGACGCGCCGGGGCCTGGCCCAGTCCCGCGGCCAGCACGCAGCCCATATAGATTTTTTCGATCGCCTCGCCCGACAGGCCGGCCCGCTCGACCGCCGCGCCGACCGCGGTCGCGCCGAGTTCGGTCGCCGTCGCGCCGGACAGCGAGCCCTGGAAGCCGCCCATTGGCGTACGGGCATAAGACAGGATGACGACGGGATCGGTGGACATGACGGGCGACCTCTACAGGAACGATTCGCCCGCGATCTAGTCGCGCGACCGGCGCTTTACAAACGCCCCGGTGCGGTTTTGCGCAGTTCAGCGCTTGAAGAAGTGCTCGATCACTTCGCGCGCTACCCGGGCCGGGCGCAGCGTTTCGGCGTCGAGGCAGCACCAGCTCGACTTGACCTCGGCGAGTACGTCCTCGCCGCGCCGGATGATCGTTTCGTAAAAGGCCCGAGCACCCTGGACCTTTTCAAGCAGGACCGTGGCGATCACCACGTCATCGAGAAAGGTCGGCTTGCGGTAGGTGATCTCGTGCTTGAGCGCGACCCACAGATGCTCGGCGACTGCTTCGGCGGGCGCAAAGCGTTGCCAGTGATTGATCACCGCCGCCTGTACCCATTTGAGATAGCTGGCATTGTTCACATGGCCCATGAAATCGATATCGGCCGGGTCGATCTCGACATTGTAGCTATGCGACGCGAAGGTTTGGGCGGTCATATGCTTATTCTTAACGTAAACGGAAACCGCTGGCGAGCCGCATGCGCCGGACGGCGTGATTTTATCGGCAGACGTACCCGACGCCACCGCGTATCCCTTTTGTGATGAGCACCGTGATCCTCGTCCTCAAATGGTTCGCTTCGGGCAGCGGCATCATCGCGGCCCTGATGGTGTCGCTCGATTCCGGCCGCAAGGTCACCGGCTGGGGCTTTGTGATCTTCGTCGGCTCGTCGATCGCCTGGTTCGCCGGCGCCGCGCTGTCGCATGACTGGGCGCTCGGCACGCAGAACGCGGTGTTGTTCGCGATCAACCTGTTCGGGGTTTATCGCTATCTCATTCGCAAGAAGCTACATGGCTGACATCTGGCTATGGCCAGTCGCGCTGGGCCTGTTGGGCGCGATCATCGGCAGTTTCATCGCGACGCTGGTGATCCGCTGGCCGCAGGGGCGGTCGGTGCTGCGCGGGCGCTCGCATTGCGATGGCTGCGATACCGTGCTCGGTCCTCGGGATCTCGTGCCTCTGCTCAGCGCGGTAGCGGCGCGCGGACGATGCCGCCACTGCGCGGCCCCGATCGACCCGCGTCATTGGCAGGTCGAACTGATGGCAGCCGCGATCGGCATGCTGGCGGGGCTTGCGGTGCCCGGGCCCGTCGCGGCGGCCGGGGCGGCGTTCGGCTGGTTGCTGCTTACGCTCGCGGTGCTCGACCTTGCTGTCTTCTGGCTGCCCGACCGTCTGACCATCGCGCTTGCCGTCGGTGGGCTGCTGACGGGCGCGATCGGCATCGATCCGCCGCTGACCACGCGCCTGATCGGCGGCGCGGCGGGTTTTGGCGGGCTGTGGTGCGTCGGGCAGGGCTATCGCTTGCTGCGCAAGCGACACGGTCTGGGCGGCGGTGACCCAAAGTTGCTTGGCGCGATCGGCTTGTGGCTCGGTTGGGCGATGCTCCCGGCGGTGCTGCTGCTGGCCGCGTTGACCGGCCTCGCGCTGATCCTGATGGGCCGCCTGGCGGGGCGCGCGGCGCGGCTCGACGACCGGGTGCCGTTCGGCGCGCTGCTGGCGATCGCCGCTTACCCGGCCTGGTTGTTCCTGCTAGGCACTGCGCCATGATGACCGCGATGCTCCTGCCGGCGTTGCTGCTCGGCCAGACCGCGCCGCCGGCGTCGATCGATGGTCTGCCGCTGGGCCCCATTCCCCGCCAGACCCTGCCCGAGCACGGTTGCGCCGCCTTTTTGTGGAGCGCGGGTGAGACCCGCGCGCTGATCGCCATGGCGAGCGCCGAGCCCGCCAGCCTGCGCCTGTCGATCGACGGCGCGATAACCGATCTGCCGCGCAGCGCGGAACAGGGTGCCGCGGGCTTCGGTTTTGCCGAAACCACCGAATATCGTGCCGGCACGACCAGCGCGACGCTGGTCATCAGCGTGAAGACTCGTGGCGATCTCAAGCAAGGCGCCGTGGTGCCGGAGGCGACGCTGCGGCTCGATCGCGAAGGCAAGGACAGTGTGGTCTTGCCCGTCGCCGGGATGATCGGCTGTAGCTGAGGGGAAGCTGATGGCGACGATGCAGGAAATTCTCGCGACGCAGCGCGCGGCGTTCATGGCCGAATTGCCGGTTGGTCTTCCCATGCGCAAGGATCGCCTCAAGCGCGCCGCCGCGATGCTACGCGAGCACCAGGACGCCTTTTGCGACGCGCTGTCGGAGGATTTCGGCCATCGCAGCCGCGAGCAATCGCTGCTTACCGATATCGCCACCTCGATCGCCCCGATCAACCACGCGATCAAGTCACTGGATCGTTGGTCGCGGCCAGACCGACGCCCGGTGCAATTTCCGCTCGGCCTGCTCGGCGCCAAAGCGTGGGTCGAATATCAGGCCAAGGGCGTGGTCGGCCTGATCGCGCCGTGGAACTTCCCGGTGCAACTGGTCATGTCACCGCTCGCCGGCGTGTTCGCGGCGGGCAATCGCGCGATGATCAAGACCAGCGAGTTCACCCCGCGCGTCGCGGCGCTGTTCGAGCAACTGTGCCCGCGTTATTTCGCCGTCGAGGAACTCGCCTTCGTCTCGGGCGGGCCGGAGGTGGGCAAGGCCTTTGCCGCGCTACCATTCGATCACCTGCTGTTCACGGGCGCGACCGGCATCGGCAGGCATATCCTTCACGCCGCCGCCGACAACCTCACCCCCGTCACGCTCGAACTCGGCGGCAAGTCGCCGGTGATCATCGGCAAGGGCGCGGACATGGCGCGGGCCACCGAACGTGTCGCGCTGGGCAAGATGCTCAATGCCGGGCAAATCTGCCTCGCGCCCGACTATATGCTGGTGCCATCGGCGCAGGAGGAGGCGGTGGTGGCCGGCCTCAAAACCGCGGTGACGGGGATGTATCCCGCCTTGCTCGCCAACCCGGATTACACCGCGATCATCAACGATCGGCACTATCAGCGCCTCAACGAATGGCTCGACGATGCCCGCGCCAAGGGAGCGACGATCGACACGGTCAACCCGGCCGGCGAGGATTTCTCCGTCTCCAATTCGCGCAAGATGCCGCTGCACATCATTCGCGACGCGACCGACGACATGATCGTCATGCAGGAGGAGATATTCGGACCGATCATGCCGATCCGACGGTATGACGGGATCGATCAGGCGATCGGCGAGGTCAATCGCCGCGACCGCCCGCTCGGCCTTTATTATTTCGGCAGCGATGAGGGCGAGCGTCGCCGGGTGCTCGACAGGACGATCTCGGGGGGTGTGACGCTTGACGACGTGATCTTCCACGTTTCGATGGAGGAACTGCCCTTTGGCGGCATCGGGCCGTCGGGGATGGGCGCCTATCATGGTGTGGAGGGCTTTCGCACCTTCAGTCATGCCAAGGCGGTGTACAAACAGGCCAGGGTCGATGTGGCCAAGCTTGCCGGGCTCAAGCCGCCTTATGGCAAGGCGACATTGGCGAGCGTGAAACGGCAGATGAAATGATTCAGCGTGGCAGCGTCGCCTTGGGAAAGCCGGACCACACCTGATCATAATCCTCGTCGAGCGCACTGGTCTTCAGGGCGTGGTCGGTCGGGCGGAACACCCAGCGGCTCTCGACCATGAAGGCCATGGTGCCGTCGATCTTGTGCGGTTTGAGGTCGGCCTCGCTCGCGCCCTTCCAGCTGGCGACGTCGGGGCCATGCCCGCTCATCTGATTGTGCAGCGACAGCGCGCCGGGCTGGAACCCTTCCGCCTTGGCATCATAGGCGCCGTAGAGCAGGCCCATGCATTCGCTCATCGTGTTGCGGTGGAACCAGGGCGGGCGGAACGTGTCCTCGGCGACCATCCAGCGCGGCGGGAAGATCACGAAATCGGCATTGGCCGTGCCGGGCACGTCGCTGGGAGAGGTCAGCACGGTGAAGATCGAGGGATCGGGGTGATCGAAGCTGATGCTGCCGATCGTGTTGAAGCGCGCCAGGTCATAACGCCACGGCGCATAATTGCCGTGCCATGCGACGACATCGAGCGGCGAGCGGCCAAGCTGTGTCGTCCACAGGCTGCCGAGGAATTTCTGGACGAGCTCATGGTCGCCCTCGACATCTTCGAACCACGCCGCCGGCGTCTCGAAGTCGCGCGGATTGGCCAGGCCATTCGACCCGATCGGGCCGAGATCGGGCAGGCGGAAGGGCACGCCATGGTTCTCGGCGACATAGCCGCGCGCCTTGCCGTCGGGCAGTTCGACGCGGAAGCGCACCCCGCGCGGGATCAGCGCGACCTGGCCGGGGGCGATATCGATCCGACCCAGTTCGGTGAGCAGACGCAGCGCGCCCTGCTCGGGCAGGATCAGCATTTCACCATCGGCGGAGACGAAGGCGCGGTTCACCATGTCGCGGCTGGCGCGATAGCCGTGCACCGCCACGCCTGCCTGACTTGCCGGCGCGCCATCACCGGCGACGAGCATCGTGGTCAGGCTGTCGAGCCAGTCAGCGTCCTGGAGGTCGAGCCCACGCCAGCGCAGGCGGTTGGGGGCGAGGGGTTGTTGCGAGACGCCTGGAGCGAACAGCGGTGCGCCTTCATAGCGGGTGAAGGCGGGGTGTGTGGCTGACGGGCGCAGGCGGTAGAGCCAGGACCGCCGGTTTTCGTGGCGCGGCGCGGTGAAGGCGGTGCCCGACAGCTGCTCGGCATAGAGGCCATAGGGCGGCTTCTGCGGCGAGTTGCGGCCGACGGGCAAGGCGCCCGCTACCGCTTCGGTCGCGAAGTGGTTGCCGAAGCCGGTCATATAGTTGGGGTCGGTCACATTCCCTCCTCTCCCTCGCCCCTTCAGGGGAGAGGGTTGCGCAGACTTGGTCCGCGTTCTTCACGCGTGCCTAGTCGGAGCTGGGAGAGGGGTGTGCGGCGCCCTATAGACCGCTCAACCCCTCTCCCAAGCTTCGCTAGGCAGCAAGCTGCCAAGCTACGCTATCCCTCTCCCCTATCCAGGGGCGAGGGAGAAAAATTACGCCTCCACCCCAGGCACCACACCGCGCCGAATCTGGTCCAGCTCGATGCTTTCGAACAGCGCCTTGAAATTGCCCTCGCCAAAGCCGTCATTGCCCTTGCGCTGGATGATCTCGAAGAAGATCGGCCCGACCATATTCTCGGTGAAGATCTGCAGCAGCAGGCCGCCGCCGGTTTCGGGGGCGCCGTCGATCAGGATGTCGCGCTTGCGCATCTCCTCGATGTCGTGGCCGTGCCCGGGCAGGCGCTTGTCGATCAGGTCGAAATAGGACTGCGGTGTGGTCTGGAAACGGATGCCGTTGGCGCGCAGCTTGTCGACCGTCGCGAAGATATCGTCGGTCGCCAGCGCGAGATGCTGGATGCCCTCGCCGTGATAGTCCTTGATGAACTCCTCGATCTGGCTGTGTTCATCCTGGCTCTCGTTGAGCGGGATGCGGATCTTGTCGTCCGGCGCGGTCATCGCCTTGGAAAACAGGCCGGTCGCCTGTCCCTCGATATCGAAATAGCGGATCTGGCGGAAGTTGAAGATGCGCTCGTAATAATCAGCCCAGTAATCCATCCGCCCGCGCTGGAGATTGTGCGTCAGATGGTCGAGCGTGTGCAGGCCGACCGCGTGATCATCCTTGCCCGCGCCCGGCACGGGTTCGAAATCGATGTCGTAGATCGTCGCCGCGCCGCGCCGGTCGACGAGATAGAGATTGGCGCCGCCAATCCCTTCGATCGCCGGAATGTTGAGTTCGGCCGGCCCGACCTTGCCCTCGACCGGCACCGCACCGCGCTCGACCGCCAGCTTCAGCGCCTTGGCGGCGTCGGCGACGCGGAACGCCATCGCGTTGGCCGAGGGGCCATGCTCCTTGCGAAAGTCGGCAACCTGGCCGCTGGCATCCATGTTGAGCAGGAAGTTGATATCGCCCTGCGCATAGCGACGCACATTCTTGGAGCGGTGCGTGCCGACATGGCTGAAGCCCATCTTCACGAACAGGTCGGCCAGCGCATCGGGGTCGGGACCGGTGAATTCGACGAATTCGAACCCGTCCAGGCCCATCGGATTGTCATGCGGGTCGGTCATCGGGGCTGCTCCGAATTTAGTATCACGTGAAACTATTATCGCATTTCACCCGGATCGTCCACTATACATCGCCATGCCGAGCTTGTTTCGCGCGTGAGGCTCGCCCATCAGTCGTTTCGGAGGCGCAGCGATGAACCAACTGAAGCTCGAGAAATTTCTGCCCTACCGCCTGTCGATCGTGTCGAACCGCGTGTCGGAGGCGATCGCCACCGCCTATCACGCGCTGTTCGGTCTGCGCATTCCGGAATGGCGGCTGGTCGCGGTGATCGCGGAGTCGGATGGCATCACGCAGCAGGCGCTGGTCACGGCAACACGCATGGACAAGGTCAGCGTCAGCCGCGCGGCGATCGCGCTGGTCGATCGCGGTCTCGTCGATCGCAAGCCGAACCCGGGCGACCAGCGCTCGCACCTGTTGTCGCTGACGGAGGCGGGCAGGGTGCTCTACGAGAGCGTCGTTCCCAAGGCGCTGGAACTGGAAGCACGCGTCTTCGCCGGTTTCACGCCGGACGAACTCGCTTGTTTCCATGCGATGCTCGACCGCATCGAGAATGCCGCCGCGGCGCTTGATCCCGCCAGCGAATAAATCATCTCAAATTTGCGCCTGCCTTTGCGTCTCGAATGAAAACCGAATATCGGGTATCTTGGAGACGATGATGACAGCAGAACATTTCGACGTCGTGGTGGTGGGTGCCGGAATATCCGGTATCGGCGCGGGCTATTATCTGCAGGAGCGCTGCCCCGATCGCAGCTATGTCGTGCTCGAAGGACGGGCGGCGCTCGGCGGCACCTGGGACCTGTTTCGTTATCCCGGTATCCGTTCCGACTCGGACATGTACACGCTCGGCTATGCTTTCCGGCCGTGGACCGAGGCGAAGGCCATCGCCGATGGTCCATCGATCCTCAATTATGTCAGCGAGACGGCCGAAATGTACGGTATCGATCGCCACATCCGCTTCCGCCATCACGTCAGGCGCGCCAGCTGGTCGACCCCTGATGCCCGCTGGACGGTCGAGGTCGATGCACCCGACGGGCCAGTCAGCTTCACCTGCAATTTTCTCCACATGTGCTCCGGCTATTACAATTACGCGCAGGGGCATTCGCCCGAATTTTCCGGTGCCGCGGACTTTGCCGGGCGCATCGTTCACCCACAATTCTGGCCGCAGGATCTCGATTACACCGGCAAGCGGGTCGTCGTGATCGGCAGCGGCGCTACCGCCGTTACCCTGGTGCCGGCGATGGCCGACAAGGCGTCGCACGTCACCATGCTGCAACGTTCGCCAACCTATGTCGTGTCGCGCCCGGCCGAGGACAATTTCGCCAACATGCTCAAGCGCCATCTGCCGGCCAAGCTGGCTTACGCATTGGTGCGCTGGCGCAATGTGCTGTTCCAGATGTTCTTCTACAATCTCGCGCGCAGGCGGCCGGCACAGACAAAGGAACGGCTGCTGCAGATGGTGCGCGCCGAGATGGGGCCGGACTATGACGTCGGCACGCACTTCACGCCAAGCTACAATCCCTGGGATCAGCGGTTGTGCCTGGTGCCCGATGCCGACCTGTTCGAAGCGTTGCGCCAGGGCAAGGCGTCGGTGGTGACCGATCGGATCGAGCGCTTCGTGCCCGAGGGGATCAAGCTCGAATCCGGGGATATCGTGCCGGCCGACGTCATCGTCACGGCCACCGGCCTCGAGCTTCAGGTGCTGAGCGACGTCGCCTTCAGCGTCGATGGCGTGCCGGTCGATCTTTCGAAAACCTTCAATTACAAGGGGATGATGTTCAGCGACGTACCCAATATGGCGTCGTCGTTCGGCTACACCAACGCCTCCTGGACGTTGAAGGCTGACCTGACCTGTGCCTATGTCTGCCGTCTGCTCAACACGATGAAGGCGCGTGGCATGCGCCAGGTGACGCCGCGGGTCACCGGCGCGCCGCTCAAGCCCGAGCCATTCCTCACCTTCAGTTCGGGCTATGTCACGCGGGCGATGGAGAAATTCCCCAAGCAAGGCAGCCGCAAGCCGTGGAAGCTCCATCAAAACTATGCCAGGGATCTGCTGACGCTGAAGTTCGGTTCGGTCGATGACGGGGCGGAATTCTCCAATCCGGTGCCGCGTGCGACGACCGGCGCGCCAGCAACGGAATCGGTCGCCGCCTGATCGCTGAGCGGAACGGGTTGGTAGATTGTCCGTTTGAAGAGCGACCTTCGTCATCACCGCGTGTTTGGGCTTGCCTTGTTCGTTCGAACGAATTAATCAGCCCCATGGTTCAGCGCCGACTCCTCGACGTCGCGGTTCGCGAGTTCAGCCTGAAGGGGCTGGAAGGCGCCAGCACGCGCGAGATCGCCGCGGCGGCGGGCACGGTGATGTCTTCGATCACATACCATTATGGCGGCAAGGAAGGCCTGTATCTCGCGACGGCGGACTATATCGCGGAGCAGATGGGGCGCGGCATGGTCGATGGCCATACCGCGGACGGAGCCGAGCCCAGTGTCGCGGAAGCGCGCCGCCTGCTTCATGAATTGTTCGGCCGGTTCATCATCAAACTGATGGATGCGCATTCCGCTGCCTGGTCCCTGTTCATCGTGCGCGAGCAGACGAACCCGACTGAAGCGTTCGACCGCATCTGGAGCGGCATGATGGGCCGGATGATGGAGCGCGTCGTCGATCTGGTCTGCATCGCTGCTGGCCGGTGCGACGCCAGGACGGCGCGCCTCACCGCGATTACCTTGCTCGGTCAGGTCATCGTGCTGCGCGCCGCGCGCGCATCATGTCTCAAGCTGTTGCAAGCCGACGACTTCGAACCCGATGACATCGCCGCGCTGAAGGCGCGCGTCGCGACCAATATCGACGCTATTCTCGACACGCTGACGGCAGAACGACAGGACCCGCAATGAGCGACCAGCACGCAGAGCAACCGGCCGACGCCGCCGAAGGTAATGATGCCAAACGGCGCAAGCCCTCGATGTTCAGCAAACCGATTTTCTGGATCGTGCTGGTGGTCGTCGTCGCGACGATCGCGATCGGCGGTACGCTCTATTACCTCCACATACGGCAATATGAATCGACCGACGATGCGTTCGTCGACGCCCATATCGTGCGCATCTCGCCGACCGTCGCCGGCACGCTGCGCTTCGTCGCCGATGCCGATAACCGCCATGTCGAGCCCGGGCAGTTGCTCGCCGTCATCGATGCCGCCGGAACCGAAGCGCGCGTGACCGAAGCCGGCGCCAACATCGCGCAGGCTCAGGCGCAATATGATCAGGCGCGGGCGCAGATCGTCGCGGCCGAGGCGACGCGAGACCAGGTCGCCGCGCAGGCGCGGGCGCCGCTAGCCACCGCCGCCAGGGCCGCGGAGGATCTCGCCCGGTACGAGGCGCTGCGCCGCCTGGACCCTAATGCCGTTGCGGCGCAGAAGCTGGACGAGGCGCGCGCCCAGGCACGCTCGACCGCGGCGGAGGCCGCGGCCGCGCGCCGCCAGATTGCCAGCGCCGAGGCACAGATCACCGTCGCGCGGCGCCAGATCGGCGCGTCGCGCGCGGTCATCGCCGCGCGCCAGGCGCAGGCCCGCCAGGCGCAGGTCACGTTGGGCGATAACCGTCTCGTCGCGCCGATCGCCGGGCAGGTGGTCAATCGCCAGGTCAATGTCGGATCCTATGTCGGCCCCGGCACGCAACTGATGGCGATCGTTCCCGATCATGTCTGGGTCACCGCCAATTTCAAGGAGACCCAGCTGCGCCACATGCGCATCGGCGACGCGGTTTCGATCAAGGTCGATGCCTATCCCGATATCGCATTCGCGGGGCATGTCGACTCGATCCAGCGCGGCGCCGGCCAGGCTTTCGCGTTGCTCCCGCCGCAGAACGCCACCGGCAATTACGTCAAGGTCGTGCAGCGCGTGCCGGTTCGCATCGAATTCGACGCCAGGAACGGTCCGGACCCACGCAAATATCCGATCGGTCCGGGCATGTCGGTCACACCGACGGTGAAGCTCGGGGGCCGCTGACGTGGCGAGTGCCGCCGCGCATCCGTGGAACGGCGATCGTTCGGCCGCCGGCGTGTACAGCCCCTGGCTGATCGTCGCGCTGATCAGCGTTCCGACCTTCATGGAGGTGCTCGACACCTCGATCGCCAATGTGTCGCTCGACCATATCGCCGGCGGATTGTCGATCACCACCGATCAGGCGACCTGGGTCCTGACCAGTTACCTCGTCGCGAACGCGATCATCATTCCGATCTCAGGATGGCTGAGCGACGCGATCGGACGGAAGCGCTACTTTCTCATCTCCATCGCGTTGTTCACGCTGTCGTCCTTCCTGTGCGGCATCGCGCCGAACCTCTCGACGCTGGTCATCGCGCGGATATTCCAGGGTATCGGGGGCGGGGGGCTCGCGCCCGTCGAGCAGTCGATGCTCGCCGATACCTTCCCGCCACAGCAACGCGGCATGGCATTCGCCGCCTTTGCGATCGTCGTCGTGGTCGGGCCCGTGCTGGGTCCGACGCTCGGCGGCTACATCACCGAGATGGCCAGTTGGCACTGGGTGTTCCTGATCAACGTTCCGGTCGGTATCGCCGCCTTCTTTCTCGTCGAGATTTTTGTCGATGAGCCCCCGCGGGTGAAGCAGGATCGCGCCGAAAAGCTGCAGGGCGGCCTGCGCATCGACTATATCGGCGTGATACTCGTCGCGCTCGGACTCGGCTTTTTCGAGCTGACGCTCGACCGTGGCGAGCGCGAGGGCTGGTTCTCGAGCGGGTTGATCGTCACCACCGCGGCGATTTCCGCGTCGTCGCTGTTCGCGCTCGTCTTCTGGGAACTCAATCACGACGACCCGGTGATCGACCTGCGGTTGATGAACAACCGCAATTTCTCCCTGACGCTGCTGGTCATGGGGATTGTCGGCGTGATCATGTTCGGCACGACCCAGCTGATTCCCCAGATGCTGCAGCAGGTGCTCGGTTATTCCTCGTTCCAGGCCGGCCTCGCGCTGACTGCGGGCGGCGTCGCGACGCTGGTCGCCGTGCCATTTGCCGGCCGGCTGACCGGCAAGGTCGACCCGCGTGCCCTGCTGATCCCGGCGCTGCTCGTCCAGGCCGCGGCGCTGTGGAACATGACCCATCTCACTGCGGACATCAGCTTCCACGACGCGGCATTTGCGCGGCTCTATCAGGCGATGGCGCTGCCGTTCCTGTTCGTGCCGATCAACGCCGTGGCCTATGTTGGCCTGGCGCAGAACAAGACGGCGCAGGCTTCGAGCCTCCTCAACGTCGCGCGCAACCTGGGCGGGACGATTGGCATCTCCAGCGCGCAGACGATGTTCGCCAGCGCCCTGCAGCGCAATCAGGCGAGTCTGGTCGAAAAGCTCAGCCCGATCGACGCCAACTACAATGACTGGATCGGCAAGGCGACCAATGCGTTCGGCGGCGACCAGAATACCGCGCTGGCGGTGCTCTATAGCCAGGTGCAGCGCCAGGCGGCGATGCTCTCGTTCCTGGACGTTTTTCATTCGCTGATGATCGTCGTGCTGATCGTGACGCCCGTGGTGCTGCTGATGCGCCCGCCAAAAGGCGGTGGCCAAGGACAGGGAATGATGCACTGATGCGTAGAAATTTCATCGTCCCGTTGGCCGCGCTACTCGCCACCGCCTGTACCGTGGGGCCGGATTATCGTCCGCCCGAAGCGCCCGTGCCCGCGGCTTTCGCAGCGCCTCAACCTGCAGCCGGGCCGGGCGCGACGATCGACCCGGCGCGCTGGTGGACGGCGTTCGGCGACCCGGTGCTCGACAGCCTCGTCACACGGGCGCTCAAGGACAGTCCCGACATCGCCATAGCCGCCTCGCGCGTGCGCCAGGCGCGCCTGCAGGAGATCGCCGCCGGCGCGGTCGGCAAGCCGACGGTGAACGCCAGCGGCAATGTCAGCCATATCGAATTCAGCAAGAATGCCGGTTTTTCCTCGCTTGCGCGGCTGTTTTCGGGCGGCGGCTCGGGTTCGGGCAGCGGTTCAACGGGTGGGGTCGCGCTACCGGGCAGCGGGATCACGACCTACGCGCTCGGTTTCGACGCCAGCTGGGAGATCGACCTGTTCGGCGGCGGTCGGCGCGGCGTGGAAGCGGCGGCGGCGCGGGCCGATGCCGCGACCTGGAGTCAGCGCGATGCGGCGGTAACGCTCGCCGCCGAAGTCGCTCAGGCCTATTTCGCCCTCCGCCTGGATCAGGATCAGCTGGCGATCGGCGAACAGGAACTCGTGCGAGAGCGTCGGGCGCAGGAGATTGCCGCCCATGTCGCCGAGGTCGGCTTGTCGCCGCAGGTCGACGTGTCACGCCAGCGGGCCGCGCTGACCACGCTCGAAGCACGATTGCAGCCCGTTCGCGCGGACGCCCAGGTGCGCATCCATTCGCTCGGCATCCTGCTCCGCGCTCAGCCCGAGAGCCTGATCGGTGAATTGCAGCAGCCGTTGCCCGCGCTCGGTGCGGCGCCGGTGATTCCCGCAGGCCTGCCATCGGATCTCTTGCGCCGCCGTCCCGACGTGCGCGCCGCCGAGCGTGAACTCGCGGCGGCGACCGCCGATATCGGTGTCGCGGTTGCCGATCTTTACCCCAGGTTCAGCCTGACCGGCGCGTTGCAGCTCCTCTCGGCATCGCTTGGCAATCTGTTCTCGCGCGACAGCGTCCAGGCGACCGGCAGTGGCGCCGTCAGCTTTCCGCTGCTCGACTGGGGGCGCCGCAAGGCGACGGTCGGGATGCGCAAGGAGGATCGGATTCAGGCCTATGCGCGCTATCAGCAGACCGTGCTCGGCGCGTTGCGCGATGTCGAGGACGCGCTGGTGAGGATCGATGCGGAGCGTAGCCGTAACGCCACCTTGCGCCGCGCCGTCGACGATGCCGCGCGGGTCGCGCGGGGCGTCGATGCGCAGTTTCGCACCGGGCTGGTCGCACAGGATGTTTTGCTTGCCGCCGAGAACCAGGCGCTGGTCGCGCGCGAGCAACTCGCCGGCAGCGATGCCCAGCTAAGGCAGGATAGCGCATCGCTCTTCAAGGCGATCGGTGGTGGCTGGAGCGACGAAGGCGGCGCGTCAATGCCGTCGAATTGAGGAATTCGGCGCGTCGTCGCGGCGAGACATTGCAAGAAAATGGTAAACGCGCGCACCATGGTCGGCGGCGCGGCATGCCCCGTTATGGGACGAATCCCGAATCGGGACGGGTCGAAGCAAGAGCCACGCGGCGCAAGCTGAAATGACCGCGGGGCAATGAGCAAGAGGGTAGAAGGTTATCGACCCGATCCGTCACTAACTCGTTCTAAAATCGATTGAATCAGTGCCGTATCGGGTCGATCGATGCACTTACCAAGGGCGGATGTTGTCGCCGTAGATGAGTGCAAGAATGAAACGAAGCATTCGCTTTCTCCCTTGTCGCACCCCTTCGAGTGCCAAGGATTATTAATTGAAAGTTAAGGATAAAGCAACGGGATTTTGGGTCTGTTTCGCGTGCCGTCGGGCCGGGTTTAAGGGTTCGTTCAACGTCCGGTGCTAGCTCCAGACGCGATGGGCCAGTCTGCGCAAAAGATCCGTATGCCGGCGACGGCGAGCAGGCGCTCCAGCCGGTTGCTCTCATCGACCACGCTTGCGTCAGTGCGCGCGGCATGGCGTCGCGAAACGGCGGAGGTTCCGCTGGGGTTCGTCACGGGGAGCCTCCTCTCGGCCTTTGGCGGGGCTGGAGATGATCGCGACCGCGTCGAACTGCCTCCCGTGCCCAAGAGCTGGCAGTTTCTCGCGCTGCTCGAGATCGTCAATTTCGTCGCCCTGCGCCGCCATGTCGGGGTCGCGCGCGCTGATTTGCTGGTGATCGACATCAGCGACCGTATCCTTGCCGCCTTTCCCTCGCTGCGGCTGGCCGAGGTCGGTCGGACCCAGCTCGAAATCGCCGCCGATGGCGAGGCCTTGGCCGATCTCGAGACGCTGAGCCGCGCGATCGTCGCGCTGTTCGACGAGCCGCTGGATCTCGATGGCGAACCGCACCGTATCGAGGTCCTGATCGGCGGCGCCGCGGTGCCGCTGGGCAATGCCGAGGAGGTTCGCCTGATCGAGGAAGCGGAAAGCGCCCTCGACCATGCGCGCACCGAACGGCACCCGGTGATTCGTGACCTTTCCGTCGGCGCGCCGGCCTTTGATCGCCGGACACTGACGCGGGAGCTCAACAGCGCGATTTCGCAGGGCCAGATGTTCCTGCAATATCAGCCCAAGGTCCATGTCCGCCGTCAGGAGATTTCCAGTGCCGAGGCGCTGGTGCGCTGGCAGCATCCCGAGCGCGGACTGATCCTGCCGGGCGACTTCATCACCATCGCGGAAGAAGCGCGCGAGATCTGCGCGCTGACCTTGTGGACGCTTGACCAGGTGATCGCCGACCAGCGCCTGCTTGCCGCGGACGGCCATCCCCTGACCGTGTTCATCAACATCTCGGGACAGTTGCTTGGCGATGCGCGCTTCGTGAAGCAGGCCTGTGCCAAGGTCGTCGAGAGCGGCGCCAGGATCGGCTTCGAGATTACCGAGACCGCGGTGATCCGCGATCCGCAGAGTGCGATCGCCAATCTCAAGACCTTCGCCGATGTCGGTATTACCATCGCGATCGACGATTATGGCGCGGGGCTGTCCTCGCTCGCCTATCTCAAACAGTTGCCGGCGCGCGAGTTGAAGATCGACAAGATGTTCGTGCTGCAACTGACCAGCAGCAACCGTGATCCACTGATCGTCCGCTCGACCATCGACCTGGCGCACGCGCTCGACATGGAAGTGACCGCTGAAGGTGTCGAGACGCAGGCGGCGATGGCACTGCTCACCGTGATGGGCTGCGACATGGTGCAGGGTTATCTGCTCAGCCGCCCGCTGTCGATCGACGCGTTTCGCCATTTCCTCGCCGTCGACAAGGCGGCGACGCCCGAGGAGCAGGCCAAGACGATGTTCGCGCGCCCGGCCAGCTTCTGGAAGAGCGCCTGATCCCTCAGGCCTGCTTAGCGCGGCTTTAACGGATCGGGATGCACGGTAGCGGCGATGGGCCGGATCATTTCCTCGCGAACGCTCGTATCGTTCCTTGCGGCATTGATGCTGGTGACGGGAATCGTCGCGTCGCCGATCGCTGCGGCCCAGCAACCGGTTTCATCCGCTCCGGCCAGCTTCGAGGCGATGATCGCCGACGCCAAGGCCGCGATGCTGGTCGACCCGCATCAGACCATCGCCAAGGCGCAGGCCGCGCGTTCCATCGCCGGGCGCCTTCCCGCCGCGGAACGCCCCGTTGCGGTTGCCACGATCCAGTGGCTGCAGGGCGAGGCGTATCTCCGGCTTGACGACACCGCCCATGCCGGCCCCCTGATCCAGCAGGCGCTTGCCGCCGTCTCGGGCACGCGCCGACCGACCAAGCTCAACGGCGATATCCTCTTGTCGCTCGGCGGTTACCATACCGCGATTGCCGACGTCGCCAACGCGCTCGACGACTATCAGCGCGCGCACAATATTTTCCGCGACATCGGCGAGACCCGCAGCCGCGCCGTCGCGCTGTTGAGCATCGCGTTGCTCTATCAGGAGGCGAAGGACTATCCCAACGCGCTCAAATATTACGACCAGGCGCGCGATGTGTATCAGGGCGACCCCAAACTCCTGCTGACGATCTACAATAATCGCGGCAACGCCCTGAAGGAGATCGGCCGCTACGCGGAGGCCGAAACACAGTTCCGTGAGGCGCTTGCGCTGGCGCGCACGATGAACAATGTGCCGATGGTCGGGCGCGTGTTGAGCAATATCGCGCGCAGCCAGATCATGTCAGGGCATCTCAATGCCGCCGAGCAGACCATTGCCCAGGGTTTTGCCCTTGGCCGGGGCGGCGGCGAGGCGGCCGCGGCGACCGAGCAGTTCTGGGGCATCGCCGCGCAGGCGGCGTTTCAGCGCGGCGATCTGGTCAAGGCGCGTACGCTGATCGAGCGCAGTTTCGCGGCCGGCGACGACGGCAACACGCTCGGCGCGCGCGAAGGGCATGAGACCGCCTACAACATCTATCGCAAGCTTGGCGACGACAAGCAGGCCCTGGTCCATCTCGAGGCGCTCAAGAAGCTCGACGACAAGACCTCGCAGCTTGCCGCATCGACCAACACCGCGCTCGCCGCGGCGCGGTTCGACTTCGCCAACCAGGAACTGAAGATCGCCAAGCTGCAGCGCGACGAGGCGCAGCGCACGGTCGAATTCGAGCGCAGCCGCGCCCGCACGCAATTGTTCATCTTCGTCGGTCTCGGCGTCGTTACCGTGGTGATCGTCACCATGCTCGGCTTCGGCCTCGTCACCATCCGCCGCAGCCGCAACGAGGTGCGCGCCGCCAACGTCGATCTCGCCCATACCAACAGTGCGCTGGCCAAGGCGCTGGCCGCCAAAACTGAATTCCTCGCCACCACCAGCCACGAGATTCGCACGCCGCTCAACGGCATTCTCGGCATGACCCAGGTAATGCTTGCCGACCGCACGCTGGGCGAGGCGCTGCGCGATCGTATCGGCGTGGTGCACGGTGCCGGCATCACGATGCGCGCGCTGGTCGATGACATTCTCGATGTCGCCAAGATGGAAACCGGCAATCTCACGATCGAGCAGGCCGTGTTCGACCTGCGTGCCACGCTCACCGACCTGTCGCGCATGTGGCAGGAGCAAGCGCAGGGCAAAGGCATCACCTTCGCGCTCGATCTCACCGATTGCCCGCAATGGATCGAGGGCGATGCCGCGCGGTTGCGCCAGGTCGCGTTCAACCTGCTGTCCAACGCGCTCAAATTCACCGAGGCCGGCACGGTCACGCTGCGTGCCGCCGAGGCCGCCGGTGCCGATGGCCCGCGACTGAAGATCGAGGTGTGCGACACCGGCATCGGCATTGCCGCGGACAAGCATGAACTGATCTTCGAATCCTTCCGCCAGGCCGATGGCGGCACGACCCGCAAATTCGGCGGCACCGGCCTCGGCCTGTCGATCTGTCGCAACCTCGCCCGCGCCATGGGCGGGGACGTCACCGTGGTCAGCGCGGCGGGGCAAGGGGCGACTTTCACGCTCCTCCTGCCCTTGATCCGCGCCACCGCGCCCGAGGCGGTGACGGCAGAGGAGCAGGCGGAAACCAGCGCCTTGCTGATCGTCGATCGCAACCCGATCACCCGCGCGATGCTCCGCACCATGCTGGAGCCGCGTGCCGGAACGGTGCTGTTCGCGGCGTCGGTCGACGAGGCGGTCGAACGCATCG
>Ga0068858_100000576_pt1 | contig 38385 bp, 56 predicted proteins | sample KBSSwiS12_FD_66589 | JGI IMG/M metagenome (GOLD analysis project Ga0068858, IMG submission 66589) | Switchgrass rhizosphere microbial communities from Kellogg Biological Station, Michigan, USA - KBS Switchgrass S1-2 | ecosystem: Host-associated > Plants > Roots > Rhizosphere > Soil ... | reverse complement strand
CAGCAACTATGCCAAGCTCTTCATGGACCGCATGGTTCAGGAGCAGTTCGCACAGATTAGGACCATAAACACTGCGCTTCAATACAAGCGTGAAGATCTAGCGATCGCCCCTGAGGAGGAGCAAATTCATGTCTGAAGTGGAAACCGCATCATCAAAATCCCTTCTCGATAAACTCACGGCGGATATGGAAAAAAAGCCGATCGTAAAAGTATCAAAGACCCGCAAGGAGATTCTTGAGGAGCGTTTCGAAAAGCTAACTTCGTCTCAAAAAGAAGCCTTCCTAAATGAGCTTGAGAACCGCAAAGCTAAACTCAACAAGAAGCGCGCGAATTCAAAGAAACGTGCGAAAATGGCTAAAGCAGCGCGTAAACGAAATCGAATGAACTAATATTGGTGTAGAATTTTCCCTCAGGGGAGGGCTTCACACGTGTTTCAATCAATCCTTTTGCCATTCATTATTGGCGGACACCTTGCCACAGCTCCAATTGGCGTGGTCAAATATGAGATCTCAGATAACAATGGGGTCGCACATTGTACGGCAACGGTTGCTAAAGATTACAAGATCTACTCCGCTGCCCATTGTGCAGTGGTTTCAGGCAAGCAGGAGATAATTCTCCACAACGTGCGCTATGAGGTGAAGTTCGATGATATTTCGGAGGAGAAGGATACAGCGATTGGCCATGCAACGACGCCGCTCAGAGTCATGCCAGACAAACTTATGGAAACCGATTTCAGCGAGCGTTCAAACGGTGATGAGATCACACTTGGCGGCTTTGGATGCTACAATACCAACGAGGACATCGACTTCCAATACCGCGAGGGCACAAGTCATGTGGCTACTACAGCTGCCAATGGATTTACTACTAATGGCGGTGCTGTCGTATGCCCAGGTGATTCGGGCGGCATGGCGCAAGCTAACGGGAAGCTCATAGGAATTATCTCGGCCGTGAGCCCCTGGAGTACGAGCTATCTAGTCCAGCCATGAAATTTCATTGTTTTGTGCCAAAAATAGTTAAATTTGATCAAAATTAGCCAAATTTAATTAAAATCCGTGGATTCCAAATGAAGGTGAATAAATTTGGAATAGCAATCGTGCGAACTATTGGTTGGCCATCTAGGACTCGAACCTAGGGTGGCAGAGTCAAAATCTGCTGCCTTACCAGCTTGGCTAATGGCCAATGAATGGTCCGAATGGCTGGATTTGAACCAACGACCCCCTGCTCCCAAAGCAGGTGCTCTAGCCAGGCTGAGCTACATTCGGATGTTTTTTGATTGGCCGAAATTCAGGCTTTCGGTGGGCGCGAGTAAATTAAGCCGGTGGCTGTTGCTGTGGGCTGACGATGAATTTGAAATTCGTCACGCTCATTAGGTTGCTTTAATTTCTATTGATTCGCAACATTAATCTCTAGAAGAACTCGCCGATACCGACGTTACCTAGAGACGCCTCGGCTAACAGCACCTTGGAGTGGGTCAGGGTTGAGAAGAAGGGTTGCAGCCCCACCCGGGAAACCCCGATATCCGTAGCCCTAGACACGTCGGCTCCATCCGGTCCGATGAAACGTAAACACAATCCCCGGGTCCTCAAATAGAATTATAGCCTGCCGCGGCCGCAATCTTCTACCCAACAGCAGAAGTCTAACAAATTTATAGTTTCGCGTTCGTCATCGGGAGCCACCAGGTCCAAGTTACCGGCCAACGGCATTAGATTGAGGATAACTTATTTGGGCGCGTATTGGTCGATCTTGGCCTGCATGTCCTTCATCATAGACTGAGTGTCTAAATAAACGCAGGTTACGTTCAATTTGCCGTCATCTGTGACGTAGTGCACAGTCCATCCATTTGAGGCCTTGTCGCAAGTCATATGCATATTAGGGAGCCCAATACCATTCTTTGATGATGATGCAGGATTTTCCGTTGAACTCGGCATCTGAAATCTGCTCCCCTTTATAATCAGCACCCTTTTTAAACTGCTCCGAATGGCAGATCATTTCCTTATCTTTCTGCGGAAGTGTGCAATGATCCCGAACAGCGCATTCGTCTTGAGGAGTCATGGGTGGCGCCGGTTTTGGATCCGGCAGTTTGCCGATTGGTCCCGTGGGACCTGGAACTTGGATCGGTCCATTGGAGCAGGCTGCGAGAGCCAATAGAATCATGGCGCTGATCTTATTTCGCATCGAAAAAGAATACATCATTAACCGTTCGCCAAACAACTGTTTTGATATTTGATCCTTTCCGTGCGACTTTAGAGTGATGAAGCTACTCGCGGCACTTGGGTTACTCATATCAACGATCGCATTCGCTCAGAGCACCCCGCCGCAGGTAATAAACAAAGTCTGCCCAGCCCACCAGTGGTTTAAGACGATCGTCCCAGGACAGGTACCCACCTGCACACAGCCTGGATATACGGATCTGAGTGGTTCACCTATTCCAGCCCCAGTTTCTTGGGGAGAGATTCTTGGAACGCTTTCAAATCAAACCGATCTTCAATCAGCGCTCGATGCAAAACAACCCGTTGGAAATTACCTCACAGGAACGACGGGAGATGTCTCGAGCTCTGGACCAGGAAATGCATCTGCCACCGTAAACTCTGTTGGTGGTTCTTCGGCAGCGAATATCAACACGGCGACAGCCCTTGTTAATGGCTCAAACCCAGCTAACAAGTTCCTGGCTAGCCCATCTTCAGGTTCCGGTGTTGCCACATTTCGCAGCATCGTAGGCGGTGATCTACCAAACCCAAGCTCTACAACGCTTGGCGGCATTCAAAGTGCTGCGAATCAGTCACATAAATTCATAGACTCTATCTCAACCTCAGGCGTGCCATCTTTGACGCAACCAGCCTTCAGTGACCTTTCAGGGGCCGCCACACCGGCTCAGATACCGTTATTTAGCCCAGTGGCAAATGGAGCGGTCTCCGCATCCGGTGGAGGCACATCAAACTTCCTTCGGGCCGACGGCACATGGGCAACCCCACCAGATGTTGGCGTCACCACTATCGGAACGATTGATAGCCAAACCGCATCAGCGAATGGGGCCGTGATCTCAGGTGCATCGCTATTCATGCAGAGTGCCTCGGAAACTGTCCCTGGGCTTATGAACAACACTACCCAGGTTTTCTCAGGGGATAAGTTTTTTGATGGAACCGTTGGATCTTTTACCGCTTTTGCTAGCGGTTCATTTCAGGTCGATGGCGCAGGCATAGCAACGATCAGACTACCCACTGCATTCGCCACAACGTACAATTTCAACCTTCCAATTGATGCCGGAACCGCTGGATATTTACTGACCTCACAAGGTGGGGTGAACGCCAACATGACCTGGACGAATCCAGCGTCCTTCCAGCCAGCAGGGAACTATCTCACAGCTTTGACAGGAGATGGTATTGCATCTGGCCCCGGAAGTTCAGCGCTCACCCTTGCGACCGTGAACTCAAACGTCGGATCATTTACAAATGCTGCCATAACGGTGAACGCCAAAGGTTTAGTTACTGCAGCCAGTAGCGGCACGACTGGAAATTTAACCGATGGAGGTACTGATGGAATTATCGTCACTAGCGGAACTGGTGCTGTGCTCGGCTCTGGAACTTCTCTTGCTCAGCATGTGGCTGACACTACGCATAATGGATATTTGAATTCGACTGATTGGAATACTTTTAATGGAAAGCAGGCTGCTGGATCATACATAACGGCTTTGACGGGTGACGTTACCGCTGCAGGCCCAGGATCGTCAGTTGCAACACTAGCCGCGACAACGAATTCTACGCTCACAACACTATCGGCTTTGAGTCTTCCAGCAACTCAGCTCACCGGAACAATTGCAGCAGCACGCATGCCTGCGTTCACCGGAGACATTACAACATCCGCAGGATCTGTGGCTACAACACTAGCCACAGTGAATTCAAACGTAGGCACATTTGCCTCGACGGCAGCTAAGACACCCTCACTTACGGTGAATGCCAAGGGTCTTGTAACGGCAGCAACGGAACAAAACATTCAGATCGCAGAGTCGCAGGTCACGAACTTGACGACTGATCTTGCAGGTAAACAGCCATTGGATGCGACGCTGACCGCATTGGCTGCATACAACACGAACGGAATTATGACCCAGACCGCCGCCGACACCTTCACTGGGCGCACGATTACAGGTACGACCAATCGGTTAGCCGTCACGAACGGCGATGGCGTATCTGGAAACCCGACTCTTGATATCGATAGCGCATACGTTGGCCAAAGCTCAATTACAACACTCGGAACGATTGCAACCGGTACATGGAGTGGAACAACTATTGCCGCCAATAAAGGGGGCACTGGCCAAACGACAAACACGATTCACGGGCTTCTCATCGGAAATGCCGGGAGCGCAATTAATGCCATGTCGGCTGGATTAAGTGGGCAGATAGTTCAGTCTGGTGGAGCATCCGCTGACCCTGTTTATTCGACTGCCACATATCCAGCTACAGCAACATCCGCTGGAACCTTCCTACGTGCAGATGGAACTAACTGGGCGACATCCTCAACGACCATACCTAACTCATTAACCTCTGGTGGAATTTTGTACGCATCGAGCACCACCGCTCTTGCATCGAGTGGAGCTCTCACACAACACGCAATCGTCCTTGGTGGGGGCGCTGGATCAACTCCTACAGTTGTTAGCGGCCTTGGCACATCAACTCAAGTTTTGCATGGTGCGGCTGCTGGAGATCCAAGCTTTTCGGCATTGGTTGGTGCAGATCTTCCAAATCCATCTGCAAGTACTTTGGGTGGAGTTGAGTCGATCGCAGCTGTTTCCCATAACTTTTTGACATCTATATCAACAAGCGGCGTACCTGCTCAGGCGCAGCCAGCATTCACTGACATATCAGGATCGGTGGCAGCGTCTCAAATGCCGGCATTCACCGGAGACGTCACTACATCTGCCGGTGCTGTGGCCACGACGCTAGCAACTGTCAATTCAAACGTTGGCTCATTCACGAATGCTTCTGTAACTGTGAATGCCAAAGGCTTGGTGACGGCGGCATCAAGTGGAGCTGCTCCAATTGTCTTGGCTGCTCCAACGGTTCAGAGATTTACTTCTGGCTCAGGAACTTACAACAAAGACTATACATTCGTGATCACATCTGGATCTGCAACCGTGGGCGCAACCTATACCAACAACGCAATTACCTACACGGTTTACGCAACCGTTTCATCTGCAACCCAAGTCGTTATGTCAGGAAATGGCGCGCCGACATCTAGCGGAACACTCACCAAAGCTAGCGGAACAGGTGATTCAACTCTCACATTCTCGCAAGTTCTAGCTCCTCTTTATCTTGAGGTAACTGTCGTAGGCGGGGGTGGTGGTGGTGGCGGTGGTGGCGCTAGCTCTTCAAATGGAACGACAGGAAATAACTCTACGTTTGGATCAAGTCTTCTAACCGCAAACGGTGGTACTCAAGGATCTGGAAACGGAGGCGGAGTTGGTGTCGGTGGATCAGTAACTGTTGCTTCTCCTGCCGTACAAATAATTGGCGTGAGCGGTGGCGGCGGCGGTGGCGCAGGTACCGGCGTTGCAATGGGCGGAGGTTTAGGCGGTAGTTCAATACTCGGAGGCGGAGGCAAAGGATCCGTTCCTGGAAACGCCGGCGGTGATGGAGCTACAAACTCTGGAGGTGGTGGCGGCGGCGGTGCGGTAAATGCTGCAACAGGGTCCGGCGGTGGAGGCGGAGCCGGGGGAGGTCTTGTAGCTCTTATTAATAATCCATCAGCAACGTATTCATATGCGGTTGCTGGCACTGCGGCAAATGGCGGTGCAGGTACAAGTGGTACAAATGGTGGTGTCGGCGCAGCCGGCCAAATAATCGTTGTTGAGCATTATCAATAATGGAACTCTTTAACGCTGATCAGAGATTCTCATTAAGCTACGCGGCATATGATCTCGCAGAAGATTTGGACATTCGTTTCAAAGCCTACGACATAAGCACGGGGACTGCTGTATTCCTTGAAACTCTAAATGCGAGCTTCGTTGCACTTGGAACCTATGAAACGAGCTATATCCCAGAGGCAGGTAAAATTTACTTGTTCATTGGATTGGCCTACACTGGAAGTATTCCGACGCCTTATCGCGCGCCAGTAGTTTACACATACAGGGAAGTTGGCTCGCTAATGCTAGCCACTGCTTATGCAACATATGACCAGAATAATGCCCTTTATCTCCAGACAAGTATCTACGACGCTTCAACCTCCACGCCCGCCTTCATTCAGAACACTTCTATGGTTCTTGTTGATTTTGGCGTGTACTTGGCTATGTACATTGGGGCTTCGGGTAAATCCTACCAATTTCTAAGCGCAGTCTATGATAGCTCATACACGACTGTTGATCCGAACCGCGCCCCGCTGGCTGATAGCATGGATGTCGTTGGCGATGTCACGGTCGTGATAGAATTGCAGGACGCGGTCCTCGAGGGCCAGGAGCTTAACGCAACACTAGAAGCCTACGTGGCTTGAACGGGGGAATCTAAATGGCCTGCACCAGACTCACAATCACTCAGGGCGATACAGTCACATTTAATCTCACGGCAAAGAATGCAGGACTACCAGTTGATTTGACGGGTGCCGTATTCACGACGACTATGCGTGGACCTGGGGGACTTGTGAGGACATTTCCGAACGGTCAGCACACGGCAAATCCAAATCAGACCACGCACAAGGGGGAGTTCACTCTGGCTCTTTCTGCTGCTGATACCGCATCGCTTGTTGTGTTTAGCGGACTCGAAGTTCTAACTAAAATCGTTATCGGAGCTGCTACCGTTTACTTCCATGGGCCTGATATACTCACGGTCCTGGCGAACGTGCCAGCATTATGAGCGAAGAAGAGAAGCCAAAAAAACCACGCAGCAAGTTCCAGCCTCATTCTCCCAAGTCATTGGAGAATATTAAGCGGCATCAGTTTAAACCTGGCCAAAGCGGTAATCCTGCCGGGAAGCCAAAGGATCCCATTAGCAATGCCATAAAATTGATGAGCACTCAGGACTACATTGTTGTCGTAAATACTATGGTTGAAAAACCAATGAGCGAACTCAAGAAAATCATTGAAGATCCAACATCTTCATCCCTTAAGGTTGGACTTGCGCGCTCAATTCTAAAGGCTATTCAAAAGGGCGAATATAACGTTTTTGAGCGTCTGACTGACCGTCTTGTCGGTCCTGTGACCTCTAAGCTTCAGGTCGACTCAAAGAACGAATCTGTAGTCACAATTGTAGACGAAGCCAAGATCGAAGCGATTCTCAAGAAGCTGGAAAATGACATCTGATGAGGCGAACGAGATAGCGATCGCAAAGCTCCAGTGCCAGAGGGATCACCTTTGGTTCTCGCGTTTCTTTTTCAAGGCCCGTCAAAACTCTAAGTTCATAATCAACTGGCACCACCGTGTTATGTCTGATGCGATTCAGCGCGTGATCGATGGCAAGACAAAATGCCTAGTGATTAACGTATCACCAGGAAGCTCAAAAACTGAAATCGTGGTGATCAACTTCATAGCCAGAGGGCTTGCTTTGAATCCCCGGTCCCGATTCCTTCATCTATCGTATTCCGATGACCTAGCACTTTTGAACTCAAGTACCGCACGAGACATTGTGCTGAGCGATGAGTATCAGCGAATGTGGCCCCTAAAGATCGCAGACGACTCGAAATCAAAAAAGCGATGGAATGTTCTAGTCGATGGAAAGCCTGCAGGCGGGGTGTATGCCACATCACTTGGCGGTCAGATCACTGGTTTCCGTGCCGGCCACATGGTGGATGGATTTCAAGGGGCCATCGTTATCGACGATCCTCTTAAGCCAGAGGACGCTTTTTCTAAACAGAAGATAGAGGCCGCGAATCGAAGATTACTCACGACGGTTAAATCACGGCGTGCGAACCCAAATACGCCTATTGTGCTCATCATGCAGCGCATAGCAGAGACCGATCCATCTGGTTTCATTATTGCAAAAAATCTACAGATCGAGCCTGAAGTGCTTACAATTCCGTCTTTAATCGACATGAATTATATAAAAAAACTTCCACTGGATTCACTTCCTAAAATCGATTTCAATGAACAGGACGATCGCGGCCGATTCTCCTATTGGCCATACAAGGAGCCATTGGCTGATTTGCTCGCTATGGAGCGCGGCGACGGACCTGACCGAGACGGTTCAAAGATAAGCCGACATGTTTTCACATCGCAGTACCAACAGAACCCCGTCGCTCTCGGTGGAAATATTATTAAGGGCGAATGCTTCACGCGATACTCAATACTGCCAAAAATCCGACACCGTAAAATATTTGCAGACACGGCGCAGAAGACCAAAGAACGAAATGACTTCTCGGTATTCGAGTGCTGGGGCTTGGGCGTGGACAACAGGATCTACCTGCTTGATCTCATACGGGGGAAATGGGAGGCGCCCGAGCTCCAGAAGCGGGCAGAGGCCTTTTGGTCTAAGCACAAGGTATTGGACGGAGATGTTCTCGGTAATCTTAGAAAAATGGTCGTCGAGGATAAATCATCCGGTACGGGATTAATTCAGACCCTAAGGCTATTGAACGGTGTCATGATTGAAGGGGTTGAGCGCGTGAAGGACAAACTCACACGGGTGATGGACGCACTTCCGTACATTGAAATGGGTATGGTTTGTATACCGGAGAACGCACCGTTCACATCGGATTTTATAACCGAGTGCGAGGCGTTCACCGCCGATGACTCACACGCACACGATGACCAGGTAGATCCATGCTTGGATGCTATTCAGGACATGTTATCCTCTGGTAATAACCTAGGTGTATGGGCCCGACTGGGCAAACAGGGGTAAAGATGAAAAAGAAACAATCCGCATCGAAATCAATCACCCGCGATAGCAATGGGAAATTCGCACCGAAAGCTGGAAAGCAGCTCACGTTCGATGGGTTCGATAACTTCATCTCGCGGCTAGGTCTGAATAACAACAACGCGCTATCAGGTGGTACATACATCTTTAGCCAGCTCACAAAGAACCGCTTAAAGCTTGAGGCTGCCTACCGTGGTTCATGGTCCGTTGGCGTGATCGTTGATGCAGTTGCTGACGATATGACCAGGGCTGGTATCGATGTCACCACGAACGAGGCCGACGAGGATCTGAAGGATCTTTTTGTAGCGATCTCGCGGCTTAAAATTTGGCAGTCACTGAATCAGACGATTAAATGGTCACGGCTTTATGGTGGCTGTTGCGGTCTTATTCAGATCGCTGGACAGGATCCATCCACTCCACTTGATGTTGATACTGTGGGCGAGAAGCAATTTCTTGGGATCGTTCCATTTGACCGTTGGCAACTGAATCCAGATCTCACCCGTCTTATTAAGAGCGGACCAGATATGGGTCTGCCAGAGTACTATCAAATCGTTTCAACAAACGCTGAGGGTGAGCCTCAAGCACCAACGCCAGGAATTGGCGCTATCACTGTTCACCACAGTCGCATGATCCGCATGGTCGGCATCCAATTGCCTTACTACCAGGCCATAAATGAATGGATGTGGGGAGAAAGCGTGCTCGAGCGCCTATTTGATCGCCTCGTCGCTTTCGATAACGCCACAATGTCCTCTGCATCCCTTATCGACCGTGCGAACTTGCGCACAGTGAAGATCAAGAACCTTAGGGAAATAATAGCTTCTGGCAACGAAGCAAAGGCTGGATTGACCGGCATGTTCGAGATGATGCGCCTACTTCAGGTAAACGAGGGGCTGACACTTTTGGATGCCGACGATGAGTTCGCGTCTACTGCCTACTCTTTCGCTGGACTTTCGGACATGATGCTTCAGTTTGGACAGCAGTTGGCTGGAGCTTCTGGAATCCCACTTACACGTATGTTTGGACAATCACCAGCTGGTCTTAGCGCCACCGGAGAGTCCGATATGCGCATGTACTATGACAATATAAACGCCCAGCAGGAATCGAAGATGAGAGGCCCTTGGGACTTGCTCCTTAAAGTTCTCTGGCGTTCCACTTTTGGAAAACCGGCACCTAAGGACCTCGAGTTCACGTTTACGCCACTCTGGCAGATGTCTGCCATCGACAAGGCGACGATCGCTAAGAGCAACACCGAGACCATTATCGGAGCATTCGATGCTGGTTTGAACGATAAAGAGACCTCAATGAAGGAGCTTCGCGAGCAGTCTGGAGATACCGGATTGTTCAGCAACATCACTGATGAGGCCATCAAAGAGGCTGGCGAGGAAGAGCCACCATTGCCAGATGCTCCTGAGCCTGACAAACCGGACGGTGAAGGCAATCCAGATCAAAAGGATCTAGCGAAGAGCAATGACAGATCGTGGAGGTTCCCATGGAACAGGAAAAAGAAGTAGCCGAAATACCGAAACCCATTGAGGTTAAGGAAAGCATTCAAGATCAGACCAATCGCTTGTTGAGCCAGGGCTACGTATGGAACCCGCTTTTAAAGTTCCCGCGCAATCTTAAATGTCCATGCGAATCTGGTAAGAAGTTTAAGCACTGCCATCTGTCTGGCATTCCACCGGTGATCCCGCCAGATGCTGCAAAAAAGATAGCAGAGGCCATGAAACTACCCGAGTCCGTCAAATTCGTGGAGGATCCAACGAGTGAAGAAGTTACGATCCCTAACGCTTGACGCTGAGAAAGTCATCAAAGGAAAATTTAAGCCCAGCACCAAGGCCGAGCAGGATTTTTATAGATCACTTAAAAAGGTAGCCCAAGCTTCTGGACACATTGTGGATACCCATGTCGATGGCGTTGAGATCAAGAATGCGCGCGCCATGCAAAAGGCCCTTGAGGACTATTCAAAGAAGCTAGAGCCATGGGCCATTAGACAATCAAAGAAGCTCCTTGAGACCGTTTCGAAGTCCAATAAGCGCGCATACCAGCAACAATCGAAGTTCATCGGAAAGGTCTTGCAGACAAATATTGCCGAGAATAACATCAATAAGACGGCCATCGCGCTCATGAACGAGCAGGTAGCCTTGATCAAATCCATTCCTATTGAGTCTGGTCTTCGAGCCCAAGAGATCGCGCGCGAGGCGTTTTTGAATGGAACTCGTGCGCAGCCGAATGAAGACACCATAGCTGAACTAGAAGAGCAAATGGGCATGACTACAGAAGTAGCCACCTCTCGCGCAAAGCTCATCGCAATCACCGAAACGGCCCGCGCGAACTCAGCATTCAATCAGGCGCGCGCAACCGCAGTGGGAGCGAGGGGATATATTTGGAGAGCAACGATGGATGGCGCTACGCGTCCAGCACATGCCGCGATGAATGGAAAGTACGTAGCATATGACTCTCCTCCTCACCTGGAAGATGGAACAACCGGACATGCGGGGACATTTCCTAGGTGTCGATGTTATGGCGAACCTGTTTTTGAAGACTGATTGCAAATAAACGGAAATGACCTATCCTAGTAAAAATGTTAGTCACTGACGTTGCGTTTCAAAATATCGTAACGGGGATTAAATCGTTCAAACCTAACGGGGGAATTTAAATGTCAATTGCAAAAATGGTTCTTGTTAATCAATTCGGAGAAGAGTCCATAAACGCACTAGAGGGCACAGTTCTTCCGTTGGTTCCCCTTTCGAACATCGTTCTCTTGAGCGGCGCGACTGCTCCCGTGAATGCAACGACCGGCGCAAACGTCGCTGACGTTGGATCTCTATATATCGCTCAAGACACGGGCGCTTCTTATTACAACACAGGAACATTGGTATCTCCCACTTGGACAGCGATTGGTGCTGGTACGACCTCTACTCTTTTGACCGGTTTTGTTGCTGGCGCAGGTACTGTATCCGCTGCTGATACAGTTCTTCAGGGTTTTGATAAGCTCGTAGGTAATCAGTCCGCACTTCAAAATGGTACTCCCACATTTCAATCTGAAACTGTGGCTGCTGCAGGTGCTTTGAGCACCACAAAGGCAGAATCTTTGGTGAACAACGGAACGAGCGGCACATACGCAGTTACGCTTGCAGCTCCTTCTAGCCAAGATGGCCAAATGAAAGTAATCAAATTGGGGACCGCAACCCATACAGTAACTTTGGCTTGCACGAACATTTCTTTCTCTGGCGCATACACTCCCGCTGGAACAACCACATTGACATTCACCAGCACTGGCGATTGCGCCATCCTGATGGCTGTAGGCGCTAAATGGCAATACTTGGGTGGATCTGCAGTAGCTTCGTAATCTTAAAGAAGGATGACGATGAAATTCTACGCTCCGGTCAAGCTCTCCGAAAACATACATGTAACCCCTGAGGGTTACCTTTTGTGCGTTGGAGTCGCTATCGCGCGCACGGGTGACATGATCTACGGTCCGAATGAGACGCCGCTTAAGGTTGGAGCTGACGGAAAAGTGATTGTATCTCGAGATGAGGCAGACGTATTCCATGAAGATACGATTGCTTCGTTTGAGGGAAAGCCACTCACCATCGGACATCCAAATGATTTCGTAGACCCATCAAATTGGTCTCTTCTATCGAAGGGCATAATTCAAAACGTTCGACGTGGAAAAGACGATCAAAAGGATGATCTCATCGCTGATATCCTGATCACTGATTTACTTGCCATCGGTCTCGTAAAAAATGGTTTACGGGAAGTATCATGTGGATACGAGGCGGAGTATATTCAGACTGAAGAGGGCAGGGGAATCCAAAAAAGCATCATCGGAAATCACCTAGCGTTGGTCGAACAGGGCCGCGCAGGCGCAGAGTACGCGATAAACGACAGCAAAAATGGAAAAGGAGTTCCAGTAATGAAAAAGACATTCAGCGAGAAACTGAAGGCGATCTTCGCCCGAGTGGCAGATGAAGCCGAAAAAATGGATGACGAGGCACCTGCCGTCGCCGCCGAGAAAAAAGACGACAAGAAGGTTGATGATGCCGCTGCCATGTATGGCGATATCATGAACATGTGCAAAGACCTCATGGGTAAGATCGAAGCAATGGCTAAGCCAAAAGACGCAGAAGCTCCCGTTGTGGAGAAGAAAGCCGAAGAGAAGCAAGGCGATGAAGAATCACCCGCTGAAAAGACCATGGAAGACCGCCTCAAGGCTGTTGAAATGGCTCTCGCCAAGATCATGGAAAAAGAAGCTGTCGAAGAACAAGGCGACGAATCTGCCGTCGAAAAAGAAGTTGAATCAGACGATGCAGCCGCTGAAGGCGAAGAGAAAAAAGACAAGTCTGAGGACGAAGAAGAAGTCGAGTTAACGGGTGACACCGCTTCTCGCGCCGAGATCCTCGCTCCGGGAATCGCCCGCACCAAAGACGTGAAGGTAAAGGCCCTTAAGAAAGCCTATGAAACCAAAGACGGCAAGAAGATCATCGAGGCATTAAACGGTGGCAAAGCTCCTGCTTTTGATTCTGCCGCTAACGTCGATATGCTGTTCATTGCAGCATCCGAGATCCTGCGCCAATCGCGCGATGAAGATATGGCCAAAACACGGAGAACAGTCCGTGACAATGAAACACCTGGTGTGATGACCGCTGAGAAACTCAACGAGATCCACGCCAAACATTACGGACTAAAGAATTAAAAAGGGAGAATCAATAAAATGAGCACAGACGCATTACTATATCAAGCACCTGCCGGGGTTATCGGCGACGTTACCCGTGTAGACGAGAGCAACGTAGAACCAGCAATGCTGGTGGCCGCATCCACCGTTTTTGCACAAGCATTCGGCATTCCAGTTAAATACGTAGCTGGTGGCATTCAACAATTCAACGGTGGTGCAGAAACTGCCGCTGACTTCGCAGGCGTTTTGATCCGCGAAGTTCCAAGCATCTCTGGCAGCGCCGCTCAAGGCCTGACCGATAACATTCCCGATCCCACAGTTCCCCAAGGGTTCTTGGTTCGTGGATACTGCTCTGTGAAAGCATACGGTTCCGCTGCGGTAGCACGCGGCGCTGTTGTTTACATCCAGATCATCGCCAATGGCGGCGTTCCTGTAGGCGCATTCCGTACTGACTCTGACGGTGGAAATTCTATCGTCCTGTCAACCACACAAGCAACATGGGCAACTGACGGCAAAGACGCTGACGGTATCGCTGAACTACGAGTAGCTCGCTAATTAAAGGGGAAGGGGAAAGAATAAAATGTTACAAACCTCACGTTTCAAAACACGAGACTCTGCTCTCGCATATTTCATCAACCAGTTAACAAACCTGGACCCGATGCTGCACCAGCCTCTGTTCAGCACGACCTATGGTCGCGACATCAAGATGCGCCCAGGCATCACCATGAGCAATGAGAGCACCTCGTTCATTCAGTCGACCTTTGCTGGTCCCGGCTCACTGAGCAACCCTTCGACTGCCGCTAACGGCGGTAACATGCCATGGATCTCTGCAGAAACTAATGCAATCCCTGGCGTGAGCGTGAACGGTCAATTGTTGACCAAGCCGTTGCGTCTTTTGGCCCGCGAATTGAGCTACACCTCGGTTGAGCTCGATCGCTCGCAATTGACCCAACAGCCCATCGACGTTCAGAAGATGTCGGCATTGAATGACCTCTATCAAATGAACACCGACCAAATGGTGAACATCGGTTCCACAGAAGTGAGTGCTTATGGCCTCTTGAATAACACTGCTGTTACCGCTGGAAACGTCGTCAATGGCATCTCCGGTTCGCCTTTGTGGATCAATAAGACCCCTGATGAAATTCTTGCAGACGTGAACACCTTGTTGACCGCAACATGGGCGGCCTCCGGTTACGCAGTTTGCCCCAGCGAACTTCGTTTGCCTCCCGCTCAGTTCAGCTACATCTCTTCGCAAAAAGTTAGCTCTGCTGGAAACGTTTCAATTCTGAAATTCTTGCAAGACAACAGCATTGCACTCACGATCAACGGTAGTCCGTTGAACATCCAACCCATCAAATGGTTGGTTGGTCGCGGTGTTGGTCCCACGGACCGTATGGTTGCGTACACTAACGACCTTAAGTTTGTGCGCTTCTCGATGGTTCCTGTTCGTCGCGAGACACCTTACTACACCGGCATTCGCTTCGTTGCTCCGTACTTGTGGGCATTCGGCGAAGTCGAAGTGGTTTATCCTTCGACGATCCGATATGCAGATGGCATTTAACTCAAAGCGTTAAATAATAAGGACGGTGAAAAGATGTCCAAAATTTTAGACAGTCTCAAGACTCAATTGGAATACATGCCTGATACTGGAAACTTTATCTGGAAGGTCTCAAAATTGAGTTTTGCAGGAAAAACAAGCATTGGTGAAATGGCTGGCACCAGAAAGGATGGATATGTGAAAATTGGATGTGATCAACGCCAATATCGCGCCCATCGTTTGGCCTGGCTATTTATGACCGGTTCTTTCCCTGCAAAAGGATTTGAGATTGATCATATCAATGGCGATCGTGATGATAATAGTTGGAAGAATCTTCGCCTTGTCACACGATCACAAAATAATATGAACGCGAATCCATCGGTGAAAAATAATAGTGGAACTAAAGGTGTTTCTTTTCGAAAAGACATCAATAAGTGGCACGCTCGAATTCAAGTTCAAAAAAATATACTCTTGCTCGGAAATTTTGATTCTAAGGAATCTGCCGTTGCCGCAAGACAAGAAGCTGAAATTAAATATTTCCGCGGATACGTGAGGAATTTATGAAAATACATGTCAAGCAGCCATTTGGGCTGGATGGGCATGATTACGCGGTCGGGGTGCATGACATCCCAGACGCGCATTCATCCCACTGGTACTTTCTGGCGCATCAGAATAACGGCGGCCTCGTCGTGCTTGAAGCCCCTAAAAAGGCGAAAGCACCGAAGGCCGTTGAAGTGAAGAGTGAACCTGAAGCTGAGGAGCCTGCCAAGGAATTGGATGAGGCGCCCGCGGTTGATGAGTCTGCTCCCGAAGAAAAATCATCGAAAGGTCCGAAGAAGAAGAAACGAGGCTAGTACGTGGACATTACGCAGTTTCGACTCGACTTCCCTGAATTCAGCGACACTGCGAAGTACACGGATGGGTCTCTGACATTCTGGGCAACGGTTGCTGAGAAAATGGTCGACCAGTGCATCTGGAAGACCATGTTCACTCAGGCAGTGAAGCTATATGTTGCGCATGAGATCACGCTTGCAGCGCAGGATCAGCAGGCTGGCCTCACTGGCGGTATGCCTGGAACTTCAGGTGGCGTGGCCAATACCAAAACCGTGGGATCAGTGACCGTTGGATTCGACTCTTCTAGCGATCGTGGAACGGGTGAAAAAGACGCCGGATGGTGGAACCTTACCAACTACGGCCGTCAATACATGCGTCTAGCCCGTATATTTGGCGCTGGGTGCGTTCAACTATGAGCACAAGCCGAGTTACAGTCACGGCTGATTTTGTGGGCGATTTTCTAGATGTGCTTGCAAAATTAAAGACAGATTCTGTTCTGGTCGGTATTCCTGAGGAGAAAACGGCACGCAAGGCAGGCGATCCGATCAATAACGCCACCCTTCTTGCCATCAATAACTTTGGGTCTCCCGCTAACAATATACCTGCGCGTCCTGTGATGAGCATTGGCATTAAGAACGCACAGGATGCCATCGCTGACCAGTTCGGAAAGGCGGCAAGCTTTGCGCTCACGAATGGATCAAATGCAGTGGATGTATTCTATGAGCGCGCAGGAATAATCGCATCTAATTCGATCAAGAAGGCGATTAATGATCAAGAGGGGTTCCCTGGTCCGGCTGAATCAACGCTTAAGGCGCGCGCACGTCGCGGTTTCCGCGGGACAAAATCCCTTATCGTAACTGGCCAAATGCGCAATGCAATTACCTACGTGGTGGTGAAGCCAAATGGCTAACGTAGATGTTTCCCAGATGATGTATGACCCAGATTTCGTGGACCCCATCGTGGTGATCCGCCGTCAGACGACGGTGAATGACTTCGGAGAGAACGTCCCAACTGAGTGCACATATAATTTTGTCGGATCAGTGCAGCCAGCCTCAGGAAAAGCCCTATCGCGTCTACCTGATGGTTTGCAGATTGCCGACGTGACGAGTTTCTGGATCAAGGGGCCTATTACCGTAAATGGCACTGGAAAATATCCAGACATCCTCGTATTCAAAGGAAAGCGATACCAAGTCCGGCAAGTTAATGACTGGACCAATTTCGGTGCAGGATGGTCAGAAGGTCTTTGTGTGGCTGAGAAACCGGATGGCTCAACATGAGCAACACATCAGCCACCGGTGGGTATTTAGTCCCAACATCAAGCCAAGCTTTACCTGGTGGGCTTACGCTCAATCAGTTCCTACAAACAGTTCTTGTGGGCATTTCTGGATTGGATGGCACGCTTGTAAGACCTCGATGGCAGGTTGCGCCACCAAAGCAACCTGATCTTGCGACAAACTGGATCGCGTTTGGCGTCATAATAATTACTCCTGACGCCAACTCATATGTGTGGACAAACAACACCGGCGGATCGGATTCACAGCGTCAAGAAAACCTCGAAATACAGTGCGCGTTCTATGGTCCAGACTCAATGGAAATAGCAGGCGTTGTTCGTGATGGGTTCTATATACAACAGAACCTCGAGGCACTTCGAAGTGCTAACATGGGATTTGCGTCCGTTGGTCCGGCGTTCCACATGCCGGATTTAGTGAACGAGAGATTTATCAATCGAGTCGAGATGGGTGTATTCTTAAGACGTCAGGTGCAGAGGGTTTATCCGGTCCTTGGAATTCTTTCGGCAAACGGCACGATACACACGGTCTTGGGTAACGAGGAATATCTGCTAAATTGGCAGGTATCGGAGGAGATTTAACAATGGCTTTTGTAAATTACAATAAAGGGTACTTCAACCCAAGCGTTCCCGCTGTGATTGCCAGCAGCGGCACCACAAGCGGAGCAATTGATCTACAGGGTATGGCGCTCGTTGGTTTGATTCTTCCGGCGACATTTACCGGGACCGCTCTAACATTCAGCGTATGCGACACTTTAGCAGGTACATACACTCCGCTTTATGATGCATCAAACAGCGCTGTATCGATGACCGTGGCACAGGGTCGGGCTTATGCTGTAGATCCTGCTAATTTTCAAGGGATTCAATTCATAAAAATCGTGTCGAATGCGACTGAGGGCTCTGCCCGTACCATCATCTGCTCAACGAAAGGATTATAAAAAATGGCACTATCTGTATCTGATCTTGTTCGGGTCACAATTAACTTAAGCCCGTTGGCGGCCGCGCGCCGATCATTCGGTGTGCTCATGATCGCAGGTGACTCAAATGTCATCAGTGGTGCTGAGCGCTTCCGCACCTATACCACAATCGACGGTGTGGTGGAAGATTTTGGAACCTCTGCTCCTGAATACAAGGCTGCGGCTCTGTATTTCGGTCAATCTCCAAAGCCATCAACTCTTATGATCGGTCGCTGGCTACGTACTGCTAGCTCAGGTTTCAACGAGGGTGGAATTTTAAGCGCATCTGAAAAGGTGATCACAAACTGGAACGTGATCTCAAGCGGTGGATTTGATATTTCTATTGATGGAACCCCTCAGACTTTAAGCGGTCTCAATTTTACCGCACAGACAAATCTAAATGGTGTTGCATCCGTGATCACCGGAGCGCTTTCTGGAGCAGTATGCACATGGGATGGTTCTGAGTTCATTATCACGAGCTCAAGCACAGGCGCCGGCGTTAAGGCTTCTGGTACCGTGACCCTCGACACGAATCCAAGCTATGGTGTTCAGGCCCACGGGACTATCACTCTTAGTGGCCAGCCAAGCAATGGTGACACCGTCACAATCAATAGTACGGTGGTGACCTTCGTAACCGGCACGCCCACTGGGAATCAAGTTCAGATCGGTATTGATACTGCCGCAACGAGTGCAGCGCTTCAGTTATTCCTGACTAACTCAGCGAATGCTGGATTGGCTGCTTGCACATACAACACAATTTCATTGGTAACGACCGTCACTGCTCGCGCATATGGAACCGGTGGAAACGCTTTCACGCTCGCTAAATCAGGAGCTAATATCGCGGTATCTGGATCTGGAACCTTGGCTGGTGGCGTGGCTGCTGACACGTTGACCGTAAACGGAACTGCAATCACTTTTGTGGCTGCGACACCCACTGGAAACCAAGTTCTTGTTGCTCCAACTGTTGCTGGAACCGCTGCAAATCTGCAGGTGTTCTTGGCTGCATCAAGTGACTCAAATATTGATCAAGCAACGTACTCGACAAGCGGAACCGTCACCACGGTTACCTTCGGAGTGACTGGCCTTGGCGGGAACGCATTTACATTAGCTAAATCGAGTTCGCATATCAGTCTCTCAGGTGCAAATCTCACGGGCGGCGCAGTCGCATCGTCGGTTGGGTATGCTACCACTGGATCTGGTACTGATATATCGGTCCAGCTCAAGCTCACAAGTTCTACAAACGTGGCGCTAGTTGGCGGATACGATGCTGAGACACCGGTCGAGTGCGCGGCGGTTCTCGCGAATCTTTCTGCTAACTGGTACGGTTTGATGTTCCAAGCATCCGTTCAGCCAACAGATAATCAAAGCTTAGATGTGTCCGCTTTCATCGAGGCATTGGATATCACGCGCATCTACGGCGTAACTATTATCAATTCAAACGTTTTGAGTTCGCTCGTGACGAATGACCTAGCAAGCCTGATGAAGGATGCCGGTTACCGTCAATCGATGTGCCAATATAGCCAGAACGCATATGCGATCGCCTCGCTATTTGGTCGTATGTTCTCTGTGGACTTCAACGCGAACCGTTCGACAATCACTTTGATGTACAAACAAGAGCCAGGCGTTACTGGTGAGGATCTGTCAGAAACACAAGCTGCTGTTCTTAAGGACAAGCGCTGTAACGTGTTCGCAGACTACGTGAACGACACCATGATCATTCAGTTCGGCGTAATGAGCGGTTCTGCATATATTGATGAGATCCACGGTCTTGATTGGTTCCAGAACGCAGTTCAAACAAACTGCTATAACGTTCTTTATCAATCGACATCAAAGATCCCTCAGACAGACGCAGGTGTTAACCAGCTTACCAACGCCATCTCAAGCGCGTGCGACCAGGCCGTAAATAACGGTCTTGTGGCTCCCGGAACATGGAATGCGGATGGGTTTGGAGAGCTTTCAAACGGTCAATATCTTAAGACCGGTTACTATATCTACGCTCAGCCCTTGGCACTTCAGTCACAATCGGATCGAGAGGCGCGTATGGCTCCTCCGATTCAAGTAGCAATCAAACTCGCAGGCGCTATCCAGTCGATGGACGTACTGATCAACGTGAACAGATAAGGGGAAATTAAAAATGGTATATTCATTCCTTAACGTAAACGCCACCATCACAGGGCCCGGCGGAATCGCTGTGAACCTAGCTGCTGGTGCGGCTGCTGCAGAAGAAGGTATAACGATCGAGGCATCGACGGACAAGAACGTCATGACCATTGGCGCCGACGGATCTGGTCAGCACTCTTTGATCGCTGACAATTCATGTCTTCTGACCGTTCGATTATTAAAGACTTCACCCGTCAACAAGCAGCTGATGATTATGTATGACCTTCAGTCAGCCTCAAGCGCTCTCTGGGGACTCAATGTATTTACCATCGTAGACTCTGGCCGAAATGATCTGACAATTGTGCAGGCTGCTGCGTTCAAGAAAAAGCCTACTATCACCTATGCCAAAGAAGGCGGAATGATGGAATGGGCTTTTGATGGTATCAATGCAAATACAGTCCTTGGGGCTGGGCAGTAACCATAAGGAGCCAGGGCAATGAGTGATAGAGACTTTGAGATCGGCAGTCGGAAGTTTAAATTAAACAAGATCGATGCGATAAAACAGTTTCACATTGCCAGAAGAATAACACCAGTTCTTAGCGAGTTGATCCCAGCAATGGGGTCAATCGCTAAAGCCGCAAAATCAAAGAAGAAGGTTTCAACGGAAGCCGAATTCGAAGAGATCGCTAAAGTCCTGTCTCCGATTATGACTGGTATTTCGAAGCTTTCGGATGAGGATTCGGACAAGGTACTTTATGGGCTTCTATCTAGCGTTGAAATGCAGCAGCAGACTGGAAACTGGGCGCGCGTGGCAACGGATAGCTCTCTTATGATCAATGACCTTGAACTGAACGTATTGCTGAACATAGCTGGGAGGGCCTTCATGTTTAACATGGGGGGTTTTATCAGCGCTCTCCCGCAAAGTTCATAAGCGGGGGAGTGAGCACTGAGCGCCAGGTTGACTGGGTCAGTATGCCGGAAAATGAGGACTGGGTAATGCGCCCTGCCATTGAGGGCGTGTGTAAATACGAAAGTCTGATCGATGGTACTCTTAGTTTGCTAGACGTGGCTCGAATGAACGACGCTCTAGATGTAAAATGGGAAAACGAGCGGAGATTTAGAAAGGCGAACGATAAATGACAGGCGAAGTGATCAAATCTTTTCTTGTCCAACTCGGTTTCGACATCGATGATGCCGGTCTCGCCAAGTTCAATAACGGAATAAAGACTGCCTCGATTCGAGTCGCTGGATTGGCGGCTGCCATTACTGCAACTGCCGGAGTAATCACTAAAGGCATTTCTGGTATCTCAAAAGATTTTGAAGAGCTTGGATATGAGTACCGACTCATCGCACCAAGCATCAATCGCGTTCTTGCTTTAAGACGCGAGATGCTAAGGGCCTATGCGGCGGCTGGCGTAAATATCTACAAGGTCGTCCAGAACTCAGTTAAACTTAACTTCTCACTCAACAAGACGAAATATGCATTTGAGGCCATTTATAAATCCGTTGCCTCAAAGTTTTTTCCGTTCCTAACTCAGCAGTCAGATCTGCTTCGTGCTCGTCTATATCAAAACATGCCAAAGATTTTGGCTGTTCTCGAGCGCTTTGTAGCGATCGTATTCAAGGGTCTGGATGCAGTTCTACAGCTTACAGGCAGATTATGGTCGATACTTGGTCGCGTTTATGACTTTCTTGTCGATCTAGATAAGGCGACAAACGGGTGGTCTACAAAGATTCTTGGGGCAGTCGCCGCGTGGGAATTATTAAACGCATCGTTTTTACTCACCCCATTAGGGGCAATAATAGGCGGACTTGTTGCGCTTTTGGCTCTTTATGATGATTTTAAAACCTTCCAGGAAGGTGGAAAATCATTATTCAATTGGGGACCAGTCATTCCTTTCCTTAATGTAGTCACAAAAAGTGTGATGGACGTCGTCCATGCATTCGAAATTCTTTGGGGATGGGTTGAGAAGGTCGGCGGTGCGTTTTGGAAATTCGGAGCTGCCGGAATCACTGCAGTACAGAGTTTATTCGGAAACAATCCATCCAATGTGGCATCAAATATCGGGAACAATCCTTCTGGGCCTCAGCTAAATACTCCGCTTGGTGGGAACACATCGAACGTGAATCAGTCCAATCAGAATGTGAACCAGCAGACGACGATCAACGTTTCTAGTACGGCAGACGCCAGTGCTGTTGCAAACCAAACCGCAGGCGTTCAGGGCAGGGTAAATATGGATCTTATCCGCTATCTAGGTCCGGTGACACGATGAGCTTTATCCCTGGTACAACTCCTTTATCTCTATCGACAATTTTTCCAAACTCACGCTTCATCGACGACATAGAAGTTGACGTGATCGTTAGTGAGACCACAAACGATAATCTAACGATCACAAAGCAACCCGTCCAACAGGGCGCTTCCATTACTGACCATTCGTATCTTGAGCCTACTACTCTGAGTATGACGATGTTTTTTCGAGGAAATGGAATCAGCTCTCTTTCCCAGTTGACTAGTCCATCGTCTCTGCTTTCGAGCGGAAATGTACTTTCATCAATATATCAGGAGCTTCTTGATCTTCAGGCTGAGCGAACTCCATTTTCGGTTGTTACTCCAAAGAGAACCTATGACGATATGCTCATATCCTCAATTGGTATGACGACAGATCGAAACACAGAAAATTGCTTATCAATTCAGATGAGCTTCCAGCAGGTAATTATTGTGCCCATATCTATTGTAACGGTTCCGAGAATTCAGCAGAAGAATCCAGGGGCTACGGCAAAGACCGAGAAGGCTGGAAATAAATCCGTTCTAGCGAAAGTATTTGGTGGCGGATAAAATATGGCTACAACATTTTTAGTACCACTACAGAACATACCGCAACAGTTCACTATCTCGCTTGCGAATAAACAGTATCTAATGACATGCAGATGGAATGATGCCGATGATGCAGGGTGGGTTTTGGACTTCGTTGATTCAGTTACTGACGTTCCAATCGCCTCAAACATCCCATTGATAACCGGTGCTGATTGTCTTGCTGGTCTTGAATACCTTGGTTTTGAAGGACAGCTGATAGTTTTTACTGATGGAAATCCGAATGCAGTTCCAACCCTGATCAATCTGGGAGTCGAGTCGAATCTGTATTTCGAAACGGATGTCGTCACGAATGGATAACAAGACTCTTCAATATGATCGGTACTGCTCACTGATAGTGTATGGATCAGATCTAGATGGGATTGATTTATCAAAGCTAAGGATAAAATTCTCAATAAAGAGATCTGATTCTCTCACTCCAAACATTGCAGACATTCGCGTATACAACCTTGATCTAGAAACTGCTCTTCAGATCAGAAACAGATTTGACCCGAGCGTGATGAATAAGAACCGTGGTCGTGTGCTGCTTCAGGCTGGATATCAGGGTAACTTTGGAGCAATCTTTAACGGTAATATAAAGCAAATCATCCTTGGACGAGAAAGCGCCACGGATACTTTTATTGATATTATCGCTGGAGATGGTGACCGCGCATATAATTTTTCTGTTGTGAATACAACTCTAGCAGCCGGATCAACGCAGGCAGATCAGATAAATGCCGTTGTGACTTCAATGAGTCAAAATGGTGTAACGCAGGGGCATATCGGTGAGATTCAGAATGCCCAGCTTCCACGTGGGAAGGTTATGTACGGTGCAGCGAAGGACTATGCAAAAAGCGTAGCTAGCAACACTGGAACATCTGTGTCGATACAGAACGAAAGACTGACCTATGTTAAGCGAACATCATTCCTTCCGGGACAAGCAATTGAGTTGACCTCAAATACAGGAATGATTGGTACTCCAAATCAGACAAACATCGGAGTTAATGTAAAGTGTTTATTGAATCCGTTGATTGTTATTGGTGGAAGAATTCAGATAAATAATGCATCGGTGCAGAAGCTAAAGATAGATTTGAACATACGTGACGCAAAGCAAATCGCTACTAGTATCCCTGCCCCTTTGACTGCAGATGGCGTCTATTATGTCCTTGCGGCAGAGCATAGCGGCGATACGCGCGGGGTCGAGTGGTACACAAGCCTCGTAACTCTAAATATCAGTGTTAGCTCAAATCCAAATAACGCAGTGGCGGTTAACTTCTCATGAGTAATAATCGCAACCAGTACATAAACGACCCGGTTGAATCACTGAGCGTTGCATTCGATGGCAGACAGTCAAATATTTGGACAGCGATGCCAGGCATAGTCACCGCGGTAAATTTATCGGAAATGACTTGCACAGTGCAGCCATCCATTCAGGGAACTGTTGAACTCGAGAATGGAACTACCCAGTCTGTGAATTTGCCGGTGCTTATACATGTTCCCATCGTATTTCCCAGCGCCGGAGGATTCACAATTACGCTTCCTTTGGCCGTTAATGATGAGGTGCTCGTTGTTTTTAGCTCACGATGCATAGATGCATGGTGGCAGTCAGGTGGCATACAGCGACCAATGGAAGCTCGTATGCACGATCTATCGGATGGATTTGCGATTCCTGGACCCAAATCTGTGCCCAATGTAATAAGCAGCATAAGCTCAACAGGAGCTCAGATTCGGAATAATGCTGGAACGACCTACATCGAAATAGCAGCGAATGGTAAAATTAAACTTGTGACTACGTCGTCGGTGGAAATAACCGGAGACTTGAATGTGTCGGGTGAAGTGAAGGCCGGCACTGTGGCGCTCAAGACACACATACACTCAGGCGTAACTCCTGGTGTTGGGGACTCAGGCCCTCCTGTTCCATAGAAAGGTAGACGCTATGCGATATAGAATATTGTCTGAGGATGACGATTATACATTTGGCGGTTCACAGCTCAATTTCTATCGTGATGTGCCAGCTGCGGTAGGCCAGGCAGCTAAGACGAGGCTGTTACTATGGCTAGGGGAATGGTTCTTAAATACGAACGATGGCACTCCCTACATGACCGGTATTTTAGGCAAGCATCCAAAGTCCACTGCTGATGCAACGATAAGAAATCGAGTAATAAATACTCAGGGAATGGTGAGCATTGAAAATTATCAGAGCGAAATTGATCCAGATACGCGATCGCTATCAGTGACCATGAACATAAACACTATATATGGTCCCACTCAGGCGCAGATACAAAATTACGTGAATTACTAGTAGGATGATGAAAAATGACGACGATAAATGATCTGGTCTATATCGACTCAACTGGATACCACTGGGCCGATTACCCGACGTTCTTGGCGTGGATTCAGGATCAATACCGCTCAATATATGGGGCAGATATATATCTAGAATCTGATTCACAAGATGGACAATTCTTGGCCATACTTGCGCGCGCGTTTTATGATACTGCGGCCGTTGGTGGATCTGTATTCAACTCATTCTCTCCATCAACGGCGCAGGGCGTCGGTCTATCTCGGAATGTGAAAATAAACGGGATCACGCGTAGATCGCCGACGCGATCGACCGTTGATCTTACGATTGTGGGACAGGGTGGAACGATCATAACGAATGGAATTGCACAGGACACGTTAGATCAAAAATGGGATCTTCCCGCGACAGTGACGATCCCAGGGGGTGGTAGCATAACCGTGACAGCCACTGCCGAGGTGGACGGCGCTATAAATGCTGGCGCAAATACGGTTAATAGGATTTTCACTCCAACTCTTGGGTGGCAGACGGTAAATAACGTAGCTGCAGCCGATCCCGGAGACCCAGTTGAGACGGATGCTGAGCTTCGTGCGCGCCAGGCCGTATCAACTGCAAATCCGTCGCTCACCGTTCTCGATGGGACGGTTGGAGGGGTCGCGAACGTAACCGGCGTCACGAACGTTCGGGGATACGAGAACGATACGGCTTCAACGGACGGAAATGGGCTTCCCGCACATTCGATTTCGCTAGTTGTTTACGGGGGAACCGTTCTAGCGATCGCTCAGGAAATTGCTCTTCATAAGACGCCTGGGACTCAAACCTATGGGAGCACATCTCAAGTGGTTTATGACGCCCATGGAATGCCTCTAAACATACATTTCTATAGGCCGACGATTGTTGAAATTACTGCAACGATCACCATCGCTGCGCTTCCATCATACTCGTCTGACTATGATGACCTTATTATCCAATCGATAGTTGACCTTGTGTCCACGTTTGGAATTGGAAACAATGTTCTAATTAGCAAATTTTTCTCTGCTGCTTATCTGAATGGTTCCCCTCTTGGTAACACGTACACTGTTACGTCGATTGAAATTGGCAAGAACATGGATCCACAGAGCACCATAGACATTCCAATTTTGTTTAACGAGCTTCCGGTAAGCGTCTTTGCCGATATCACACTAGTGGTGACCTGATGACGATCGATGAATATCTTGACCTGATCACGTCCGCCTGGAGACAAAAGCCTAAATTTACGGCAATGGTTTCAGCTGACGTTTCGGTACAGGTTCGCGTACAAGACCTTTTGGCGTCACTCATTGAGGCATATGACGTCGATACAGCTGTCGGCAGCCAGCTCGATGTGATTGGTCAATGGGTTGGTATTTCAAGACGCGTAAACGTCCCGATTGCCAACGTATATTTCTCATGGAATGCGGATTACACGCTTGGATGGGAATATGGAACGTGGCAGCCAGCCAATCAACCTTTCTCGGTAACTGTGCTCCCTGATGATTCCTATAGAACCCTTATTAGGGCAAAAATTGCAGCAAATCTTTGGGATGGAACCACTGATCGGGCATATGCGATTTGGGACGCGGTCTTCCCGACAATAACTATTCTCATCCAAGACCATCAAAATATGAGCTACGATCTGGCATTCGTGGGCGGTATTATTGACTCGCTCACACTCGCGCTCATAACTGGCGGCTACATTCCACTCAAGCCAGAGGGCGTTAAAGTGAATGTATATTATATTCCCATTAACCCAGGGCCTATGTTTTGCTGGGATTTAGATGAAACTACGTTGGTCGCAGGTTGGGAAACGGGATCGTGGGCAAGGGAAGTTGTCCCAAGTTAAAAAAAAGGAGCATAGAACATGTCAACAAATAACTATCTTACATTTTGTCCGAACGATACGGGTACAAACCTACTAACGCAGTCGGATTATGCTGCGGCCTCAGACAGAACAAACGGAAACCAGCCTGGTGTCGCAAGCGCTAGGCTCGTGAACAAGGCAATCAGGCAATCGTCATTTGTGACATCGCAACTGGCGCAGATGATGGCAGATACCTTGGGACTAAACGTCCTTGATGATGGAGTAACGGCAACTTTATTGGCTCAGCTAAAGGCCACATTACTTCCCAAGGCCCCTGCGATTGTCACCTATGCGAGCGGGTCGGGAACCCATAACGGATGCTTCTTGTTCACAATCGCTTCTGGCTCAGCCACGATTGGCGCTATGTATACGAATAACGCTGTTACCTTTACTGTCGTTAAAACGGTTGCGAGCGGCACACAACTGTATGCTTCTGCATCTGGATCACCTGCAGTTTCTGGTACCCTCACAAAGGCTTCTGGATCAGGCGATGCCACGATCACATTTTACGCTGCTCAAGCTCCACTCTATATTCGTGTGCGCGCAGTCGGCGGTGGGGGCGGTGGCGGCGGCGGTGGTGCTAGCTCCTCAAACGGTGGAAACGGAGGGGACACAACGTTCGGAACCACATTGATTGTGGCCGGTGGTGGAGCCCTTGGTGGCGCCGCTGGTGGTGGTACAGGATCAGGTGGCTCTGCAACCTTTGGAGCTGGACCCACAGGTGTTGCGATTCCTGGAGGCGGTGGAGGTGGTACCGGTACAGGCGCTGCGATGGGCGGTGGAACTGGTGGTAACTCCATGTTCGGTGGTGGCGGCCAAGGCTCGGTTCCTGGAAATTCTGGCGGCGCAGGCTCTACAAACTCTGGCGGCGGCGGTGGGGGCGGTGCTTCTGACACTACAACTAATGGCGGCGGCGGTGGGGGCGGCGGCGGTTCTGTCGACTGCATAATCTCCGGTGCGACTTTAACTCAAACATTCTCATACGCAGTTGGTGCTGGTGGTTCGGCTGGCGGACCTGGCACATCTGGTCATGCTGGTGGTGTTGGCGCTGCTGGAATCATCGAAGTCACACAGTTTTATCAGTGATAAAGTTGATCCAATATGATAATTTTATCTTATGGAAGTTGAATTAAGTAACGGATATCGTGGAAAAATAGACAAAATATCCTTGCCTATTTTTTTGAAATTCAAATGGTATAGAACTGCTAACGGTTATGCCGCTACTCGTCCTTGGGATAAAGTTAAAAAGACATATTCTACCCTATTACTTCATAGGGTTTTGATGAATTCCCCTAAAGGAAAATGTGTCGATCATATTAACGGTGATACTTTGGATAATCGTTTAAAAAACTTGAGGATTTGTACACATAAAGAAAATATTAGAAATAGCAATAAGCTTAGAAGTAATAATAAAAGCGGTTATCGCGGAGTATTTTGGTGCAATCAAAAACAAAGATGGGCTGCCCGTATAAAGGTTGATTACAAATCAATCCATCTTGGATTCTTTAAAAAAGCAGAAGACGCGTCAAATGCCTATTTAAAGGCTGCAAAAAATTATTTTGGTAAATTTGCCTCGATCCAATAACAAATGAATAAGGTTTATTTGTCGGGGGTTGCGGATCATGCAAATGGTCCCTACCCTGAGAAGATGGGCGATAGAAGACATCCGACAAAGGTAGACGAGTGGCGCGTGTTTTATCAGAAACTCGCGCTTGGCCTCATGAGCCTATGTGGGGCAATGAGCACGTTCATGATCTATAGATTCTTGGGTCAGTTTGACTCTTTGGCACAGAATGTGGCTGGAATGCAGTCTTCGGTATCTGATCTGAATAATTCTCTTAAAGAAAGCTTGTTGATGCAGACCAGTCTAAAGTTAGAGCAAGAACAGCAACGCAAAGAAATTGACGCCATGAAAAGACGCAATCTGCGATAATATCCCTATGGGATGCTCGCAGATAGTTCACTATCTTCCTAAAGTTTACGCTGCGCATATGGCGCTTGAGGCCTATATCGGGCGCAAGGCTAAGGACCAAAAGCTTCCCTATGGGAGTGTTATGGGCGCAATCTGTTATTATTTAATTCTACCGGTGTTGGTTTTCACAGCCACACTGATATTCTCTAGAAAGCCTAAGGAGGGCAAAAAATAATGGAAGCAGATATCGTCAATGGTCCTATCGGTCCCGAAGCAAAGTATGACATCGCATTCAAGGGTGGCCAACTTGTCGTTGAACTTGATTATCAAGGCAAGCTCCTTGGCGCAGGCGTATCCATCAAACTCGACGCAAACGCAGTGATTAGCGCAATCGAAGTTGCCATACCTGGTAAGCTCGACGACGCGGTGCTTGAGTTGCTCCGTGGATTGCTCGCTAAATAAATAAAAATGGGTGATATAGACATCACCGATCTAGTTAATGCTATTGCCAGTGCCGCAGTGAAGGTGGAGGTGGATCTTTTGTTCCAAGCCTCCACCTCGCTATGGTTTACAGCATGGCTTAAGCTTCCAGTTATAAGTGACATCTACAAAACGCTTTTGACCTGGTTGTTCACGTGGATTTCTACTCAGGAAGTGAATCTCGCATTTTACGAGAACACTGCCATCAGGAAAGCCTCGCAGGGCAATGATTTTATGAATGCCCATAATTTTCTTAAGGCGCTTCCGCCTAATGTCACCGAGGAGGCATATGCAAAAGCTGAACAAGCTGAGATCGCAGCGTTTAATTCTTTTGTTCGCGCCACTACTTAGTTGCTGCACTCCCACTCCTCCAGACGTTCCAGTGTGCGAGTATCTCCAGCAATACCTGGCCACAGATCCCACAAACGGTCATCTTGTAATGAAGCCAAGCCCCGCCTGCCAGAAGGCCATTAACGAACCAGAATGCGGGCATTGCACGTATATTGTGTCTGGCAAAGAGATTTATGTGGGCGAGGCGAAGACTACATTTCTGAATAACAAACCCTGGAGTGCGCTTAAAGCAGAGAGCGTGTACGTTCCTGCCGTAGAGAGCTATGCGCCGCTCATCACATACATCATCAACGCGTGCAAAAAGATGAACTGCTCAGATGCTGTTGACCGTTTTAAGGTAAAAATTGATACCTTAAAAACCACGAACGTCGCACCCGGAACCGTCGTAATAAGCGAATAGCATGCTCGACTGGAAAAAAGAGAAGTTCGGTCAGTTTAAAAACAAGGGAAAATCCGCCGAGGAGCGTCAAAAGGTCCGACGGAAGTACCAAGTGTTTCACGTGGAACAATCCGGTGAACCCGGAATGCATTTAGGGCATATTTATTCAGAGAGCTTAGAGATGGCCATTCTTCATGCCGAGCATTGGTTCTCGTTCATGGGGAAGCCAATTCTTGTGATCAAAAGCCCTAACGCTTAAAAACACGGTTTCCACTATGCGGAGCCACGCATTGAACATGGCACCAACCGATTGTTGATACTGGATCTTCTAGCCACAATCCAATCTCCTCGAGCTTGTCTAGATTAGCCAAGCACCAAGCATCGAGTTGACCGTCTTTGTCTTCTAGATCACATGCAAGGGCGCGCATATGGTTGCTGAGCGGGGCTGCGCCTGGTGTTGATGCGTTGACTGTGGGGGGGCGCCAACCGCTGACCACGCGTCTTGAGAAGCCTGATACCTGAAGCAATTGATTGACCTTCGCCACGATAATCGCCGCATTAATCTGGATCTGCTGAGTGAAGTCGAGTGGAAATAGTTTATCGCGTCCCATGTAGTATTCAGTCACGTCAATCATGTCATTGTCCTCATGTGCCGCCATCGATTGATGCAGGCCTCGAAATACCACCCATTGGCCATCATCCATGATTTGGCTTCGGGGTGAAGTAAGATGAAAGTGGTCATTCCCACGTTATGAATTTTTTGATGCATTTCTCGACAGAGAGGAATTAAATTCCAGTCTTCATCTCCCCCACCTGCTCCACGTGAATAAAGGTGATGAAGGTCAACAGGGGTCTGTCCGGTTACACAGCATGGAATTGTGTTCGAGACGTAGAGGCGTTTTTTCCCCATAGATGCAGTATAACATGCCAATGAGGCTTGAATTCGTATTCAAAGGACTTCCCCCTTCGACAAATAATCTTTTCCTAACCATCGGGAAACGAAGGGTAAAAACAAAAGAGTATCGTGAATACGAGGCATATATACATATTTGCCTAGCAATTCGTGGCGATAAGGCGATATTTAAAGACGCTGGAAATTCACCCTATAGAATGATTATTGAGTTATCGGCTCCCGATTGGATTTGCGCGAATGGGAACGTGCGACGCAAAGATATTGGAAATCTAGAAAAATCCTTAAGTGATTGCATCGCCTCATTTTATGGGTGGCGAGATGAGAATTGTTTTGAACTGATAATCAGAAAGGTCGATGGCGCCGTTTCGATGACTAAAGCAATTTTTGAGTTCCCTTCGCGTGACGCTCTCCATCCTCTACGTAGTTAGCCGCGACGTCAGCAAGATGTGCCGACATAAATCGTTCAAATGACATGATCTTGTGGAGCTTGCCTAATACATATGCGTGATGAGCTGGAATTGGTTTTTCCCCTCTGAGCATCATCTCCACGAATGAACGACTAACGCCAAGCAGAGCGCAAAGTCGTCTGTGGTCGCCGGACATTTTCTTGAGAGCAAACTGCATCGCCTCGGCACTATTGGACCAGCGTATTTGATATCTCATAATTCATCACCAAGCATTGATTTGTAAATCCTCTGATGTTCCTTCGGTACGTATTTATCGATTAGATCGTGTGCAATATTGCGCGGCAATTTACTCAGATCAATTACAATTTTTGCTCTCTCCTCAACACCATTCATTGCTACCCGGTGAGAATCGCTCCAATCGTGCTCATAGTCAGCCTTCTTCATTCGTTCTTCTAGGTCTGTTACACAACCCATATGAAATTTCCTTTATGTGGTGGAAGTGATGTTTTAATTGTTTTTATTTCCATTATTGGCAATATCCTGTGTAGTTCACACTTGAATCGATTTTAATAACGATACCCGTTTGGTTTCTGATTGAGTTGCTAACGCCTGGCTGCCAAAGCGGACTCGGATTCGTTACCGTCTCAACATCAGATGTCACGCCAGAAGATACGCCATCAATTGCAGCTTCATTCGCAATGGCTGCCATGATCCAGTTTCTATCGCCTACGTTCCAGGTGTGCCCGTAAAATTTTCCATCGGTGCTCGTCATAGCGCAAGGCACGTAGGTCGTTGCTCCAATCGTTACCTGATCAGCCAATAGGCACACTGGATCTGCCGTTCGTCCTGCCACGTTATCTGATACAAGTCCTGCGTACAGAGTGGGAGTTGTCCCGTTCGTGAGCGCCACCGTGTAGTCCGTGCGTAGCTCATGAGGTATGCAAAATGTATTGCTTGGCACTACTGGTGCGGGTGCGGGCGGTGGCGCTGGGCTTGGAGAGGGTGGCGGGCTCGGTGTTTCAGCTGGCGGAGCACTCACTCCCACAGATGCATCGCAACCGATTAGCGATAAACCCAATGCTAAAATTACCCATCTAAGTTTGATATCGTTTTTCATATAACCTCCTTTGGGATCATGATTGTCTGGCCAATTTCCATGTCATGGATCGCCTCGAGTTGAGGATATAACGTATGCTCATCAAACATATTGCTCACGACTTCGATTAACTCGCCTGTGCTCATCGCACGAAGGTCTGCAGTTTGTTTGTCGATATCGCTGGCGAAATTTTGTACGCCGTAGCTTGATTCAGTTAGCTTGGTTATTCGAAGTCTTGTTGCCATCTTGTGCTCCTTTTTGAGGTCTGTAGTCCTCGTTTGTATGATTTAATTATACACCGAAATGGTGCAAAATTCAACCAAAAAGGTGTATGAGCACATTAAGTTTTGATTAAGAACTACTAAATAACTACTGTTTACATGCGGGAACAGTAATTGCAGGGGGCATTATTTTGAACGGTAATATCGATTGATTTCAGACACCTTTTTATTGTGCTTTGGAAGCAACTTTAAAAGGCCATTCATGGGGCCAATATTGGTCTTTAAGCGTTTGAGCAAATCAGAAGAAACGTGAACAAGTGAGCCACGTTCGATATGGCCCATGTAGGCTTCGGACAATTTCACGGCCTTGGCTGCTTGTTTGCGCGTGAGGCCTTTTTTGAGACGGGCGCGCTTGATTATGATTCCAACTTTAGGGGTACCTTTAATTTTTGGTTTTTGCATTTTGTATGCTCCTTTGGGGAGGACACAAACTAAAAATCAAATAAAGAGTCAACGAGAAAGTTTGGACCATTCGATCTCGTTGCCGTTTGATTCGCGCAAATAAGCCTCTTCATCAGTATATTTACACCAGCGATTTATGATTACATCGCAATAGCTTGGATCTAATTCCATCATGAAACAGTTTCGTTTTGTTTTTTCGCAAGCAATAAGTGTTGAACCTGAACCACCAAAAAGATCAAGAATTTTTGTTTCTCCAAGATCATTCAGCATTTTTTCCAGAAGGGCCACGGGTTTTTGTGTTGGGTGAACCCTGCTATTAAGCTCGTCTTTTTTTGTGCCAGATCTAAAATAACCGTCCCAAACATGCTGATAGGATTTGACCATTACGCCCTCTAAACTAGTCCATATGAGTTCACAGTCAGAGAGTGTACGGTCAGAGTCGAAAAGCTTTTTTTGCCAAACCATCCATCGTCCTGATTTTGGTAAAGTATGGGCAAAATAATTGCCCCCAAATAACACCACCTTTTCGCAATATCCAAAACAAATATTGGCATCGAATTCAGCGTCATCGCCAATGATTTGTCTAAAATTCTTTTTTCCTGTTTTTCGATGTCCGCCGCCTATTTCACCATTTTGGCCAACCACATTTATTCCATATGGCGGATCAGTAAAAACTAAATCTGGCTTTTCGCCCTCAAGCAACTTTTGAACTTGAAGAATGTCAGAGCTATCACCACATAAAAGTCGATGAGCACCGAGTATAAATAGGTCACCAATTTTTGTCTTTGGCTGTGAAGGAATGCCGCCAACAATGTCTTCTGGTGCATCTGCAAGCTTGTCCGCAGGCTCAAGCTCAAAGCCCTTTATGCCCAGTAGGTCGATATTAAAGTCAGGGCCTAGGTCACCCAAGTCCACGTTGATGTTTGGCATGTCGAGCTCGGACCAAAGGCCAATAGCATTGTCTGCAACAGCGTGCTGGTATTCTTGTTCAGGGGAATCAAAGTCCTGATAGATCACTGGCAGTTCTTTAAACCCAAGCTGACGTGCTGCGATCAAACGTCCGTGGCCCACCACAAGCTGCCCAGTTTGATTTGAAACTACTAGGGGTGCTCTGAACCCACTGTACTCAATAATTTCTTTTAGGCGCTCAATCTGCTCCTTAGGATGCTTGTTGCGGTTTTTGACGTTTGGCATGATTTCATCGATCGAAACCATCTGAATTTCTTTTGCTTGATTCACTTTGCTCATTTACGAACCTCCGCGGATTTGTCGCCGCCTTTTCTTATTATCACACCACCCCTTTTGACGTATTGATCTACGGCATTACGTACTTGTTCCTTGCTCATAAATGGCATTTTTATTTTTTTCACTTTTTTTGGCTTTTTGTTAAGTAGTCTTTTGCGTTCCTTTTTGGTGATTCTTTGATATTTTTCTTCTTCAAACAGCGGGATTACTGCTGTGGGTTTCGTCCGCTCATTTAAATGCATTTCTGGTTTATTTAAAATTCTCTTTAAATATTTTGCACAGCAATCAAGACTTTTGTTATCTAAAGCATTTACTCGAATAACCACATAGCCCGCTTTAAATAGCCAAAAGTCTTTTTCATCGTCTCGCTTCTGCTGTTCTTCACCTTCATGGCTTTTCCCATCTACCTCTAAAACCAATTTATCCCTCTCAAAAACAAAGTCTCCAAACCAACGATTTAGTAATGCTCGATTTGGAAAGTAGTTATTGATTCCTTGCCTTGCTAAAGCTTCCCTCATAAGTCTTTCACTTTTGAAATTCGACTTATTCAACTGATTTGTTTTTAGCCTCATGTAGGCAGGGTCCATCGGCCGCTTCATCTGACTGTATTCTTTCCCAAAGAATCGCTGAAGCTGTCGTTCTATTGTTCCACATTGTCTTGATCTCAGTGCTCTACGTGCTCGCTTGCGCATCTTGCGTTGTAGTCGTTTTTCCTTTGCACTTAGCTTCACCTCTACATCCTCCTATTCATACATCATGGGGGTTCAGACCCGAGCTCCGCTCAAAGTTTCCCCAACCCCATTCACCAGGGGGAAACAGCAAGCAAACGCACACATCACGGTGGACGAGCCGTCGCATCGCTCCCGAAAGTTGTCATGTGGATTTCCCCTCCCCATACAACCAAGCTCCACTTTTATTTAACGACGTGTAAGTAGCCCACGGGTGGGCAGCGCGTATCAGCCACTGGCTTTACCAGACTCACGACTACGCTTTTGGCTACGTCGGCTTAAAAAACTTATTGACGGGATTTTGGGTTAATGTAACCCTAAGGCCGTTGTTTCTAAGCAATTCAACAATACCCCCGAACCTTTTGAACGGGGAAGGGGTATGCCCTTAAATTCACTTAAATTACGCACAGCGCAAAAATAAACAATATGGGGTTGCCTTCCATTGCTTATTTTGCAATAAGTGATCTCACACGGCGAGTCCTACAGCAACGCGCCAGAGGAGCATTTGATGTCCCCTTTGAACAAACGCAGTCCGAATGTTAACGAAATAGTATCTTATGCTCCACGCCACGGAGACTGTAGGGCGGTGGGTAGTCCCGGTCACCCCATCGTTTCTTTGTGGCACCATAAGAGGCCGAAGCCCCCTAGGTCCGGGCCATGGGGGCCAAGCCACCTTCACGAGGTTCTCTTGTGAATAAATCCGACGTTATAAAAGAAATGGATGATGCGGTCGCTATTTCGGCTGGAATGATTCTTCGCATGGAAGGCATTTCTCATGAATGCGCAGCAATAGCCTGCACAATGATTCTGCGATATCTGCGCGATAGGCATAGCATTGCAGTTGAAGAAATAGGCGCGCTTTTAGATCAAATCACCCAAGAACGTTCAATAGGAGCAAATTAGATGAGCAACTTTAAACCAGCCGCGCGCGTGCAGACAAAACTTCGTCTTGCACTCACAGGCCCTCCTGGCTCAGGAAAAACATTGTCGGCATTGAAGTTTGCTCGAGGACTTGTAGGTCCCGAAGGCAAGATTGCCGTGATCGATACCGAGGGTGGCCGGGCCTGTTACTATGCTGACAAATATAAATTTGAGACGATGCAAATGGACCCTCCATATCTCGTTAAGAAATACCTTGACGGCATTGCTGAGGCAGCGGCCGCCGGATTCGATTGTGTGATCCTAGACAGCATCTCGCATGCGTGGGCCGGTGCTGGCGGCATCCTTCAGCGCAAAGAGGCATTAGACGCCAAGCCAAACTCAAACTCCTACACTAACTGGGCGAAGATGACCCCAGAGCAGAACGCATTCGTAGAGGCGATTCTCCAGACCAAAATAAATTTAATCTGCACCATGCGGTCAAAGACCGAGTACGTGATCGTACAAAACAGTAAGGGAAAACAGGCTCCTCAGAAGGTTGGTCTGGCTCCAGTGCAACGCGATGGCATCGAGTACGAGTTCGATATCGTTATGGACATCGAGCAAGAGACGCATATGGCTACTGCATCGAAGGACACGACCGGAGTGTTCGCTAAGATGGAAGCAATCATAATTGATGAATCCGCCGGTGAAGCGATGGCTAAGTGGCAAGCTTCCGGTGCCGTGCCTCCTCCTAAACCGGTGAAAAAAGAAGAATCAGTAAAAACAACACCAATTACTGAGAAAAAAGAAGAGTCAAAGACCGAGGTACCTAAACGCCCACCGAACCAAACTCCGGAATGGCTAGCCGTCGGCGAGGAAATCAAAGCTGCGATGGCTGAGTACCGATGGACTTGGGACGGCGTAAATCAGTACGTCGAGAACACTTATAAAAAGAAAGTGGCTATGCTGAATCTAGAAGAGCTTAAACAAGTTTTGTTTCACATAATCAACCCACCAGTGCCAGACAATTTGCCGGAATTTCAGAGTGATTCGAGATAGCGATGATGGACATTCAGCAAGTAAAGGATCTGGTCGAGTACATAAACACAATCGCCTACGACGATGAGCGCGCACATAGCATGGAAGACGCGCTCCATCAGGATGTGCTCAAGGCAATTGCCGAAGGTGCAACGAACGGCATCGAGCTAGCCACCGAGGCGCTCAAGACAAAAGAGATTGAGTTTAATAGGTGGTGCGCATGAGGAAATACGATTCAGATTCCCTAAGAGAATATTTAGGAAATGAATTATTTAATACGGAAAATGCTCTCGAACATACCCAGGTTCACGACAAATATTTTATGGGGTTGAAGTTGTTGAGGGCAACTTTGTGTAACGGAATTCTTTTGGATCGAATACTTTCGTGCATGGAAGACGAGATCAATCGGAGCAGTAATGAGCGATATTAAGGAATTCGATTCGATCATCGCCGCCATTGAAACGTTTGTCGGTCCCACGTTTGAGATCGAGGTACGATCGCCTGAAAGCATGGCAGCTGCCATGGGTGTCGCTCGCCAAATAAAAACATATGAGAAGCTCGTCGAGGCGAAAAGAGTTGAGCTAAGTGCACCTCTGCTTGTGCGAACTCGTGAGATCAACGCGAAGGTGAAGGGCATACTTGAGCCCATATTGCGCGCTGAAAAACACTTGAAGGCAGAGCTAATCGCATACGAGCAAAAACTGGCGAAAGAACGCGAGGCTGAATTCAAACGCCTAGCAGAGGAACGGGCACGCGCTGAACAAGAGATAAACGCGCGTGAGCAGGAGGCTAAGGCGACTGCGGCATTGTTCGGAGCATCCGCTGCATCGGACGACAATGCTGCGGTCGCCAGGAGCCATATAGAGAAGCAGGCTGAGCGCATTGAGCGTGACATCGCCGACAATCGCGTGAGTGGAACGTCAAAAGTTTGGAAGGTGGAAATCACCGACGAGAATCAAGTTCCGCGCGAGTACTGCGATCCGAATATGACGTTGCTTCGTGATGCTGTAAAGCGAGGAGTTCGTGAAATACCAGGCAC
>Ga0068858_100000572_pt1 | contig 38524 bp, 28 predicted proteins | sample KBSSwiS12_FD_66589 | JGI IMG/M metagenome (GOLD analysis project Ga0068858, IMG submission 66589) | Switchgrass rhizosphere microbial communities from Kellogg Biological Station, Michigan, USA - KBS Switchgrass S1-2 | ecosystem: Host-associated > Plants > Roots > Rhizosphere > Soil ... | reverse complement strand
ACTGCGTTATGTCTTGAATTCCTTCCGGTTGGGGAAATCAAGGCGCTGAAAATCCCCGGCATGAAGACAGAAGAATTGGCAGCCGATAACAGGGAAGTTGTTTTTGAGCCTAGCCCGAAGATCATTTTGAACTATCTGCTTTCTCACTATCTCGACATCTACATTTACCAAGTTCTCCTGAATGCCAAAGCCAGCGAGCAAAGTGCTCGCATGGTATCGATGAAGACTGCTACCGAAAGTGCGGAACGGCTCATCAGCGATTTGACACTGGAATACAACAGGCTACGGCAGGGCAACATCACCAACGAATTGCTGGAGATTGCCGGCGGACAGGCGGAATGAAATTGAGCCGCTGTAGGAATATGGATCATTCGAACCAGGTGTGAATATGAATACAGGCACAATCGTGAAAGTCCTTGGACCGGTGGTGGACGTCGAATTTCCTGAATCTCTGCCTGCCATCTACAACGCCTTGACAGTCGAACATCAAGCTCAGAACCAGCCTACAAAGGTGACACTCGAAGTGCAGCAGCACCTTGGCGACAAGTGGGTGCGGTCCATTTCGATGTCAGGCACCGAAGGCCTCAAACGCGGCTTTGCGGTTACCGACAGCGGTCATCCAATCTCCATGCCGGTTGGACCAGGGGTAATGGGCCGTGTGTTCGATGTGACCGGCAATCCCGTAGATGAACGCGGGCCGGTAATCGCGGAGAAGTATTATCCGATCCACCGTCAGCCACCGTCGTTGGCTGACCAGTCGCCTTCTCCTGAGGTGCTACCTACGGGAATTAAAGTGATTGATTTGATCTGTCCTTTCCTGAAGGGCGGCAAAGTGGGCGCGTTTGGCGGGGCCGGTGTGGGCAAGACCGTCGTCATTATGGAACTGATCAACAATGTAGCCAAACTGCATGGCGGAGTATCTGTATTTGCCGGTGTCGGGGAGCGCACACGGGAAGGAAATGATCTGTATCACGAGATGTCCGAAGCCGGAGTCATCAAACAGGACAATCTAAGCGAATCAAAAATCGCCCTGGTGTATGGCCAGATGAATGAACCACCAGGAGCGCGCCTCCGTGTGGCGTTGGCGGGACTCGCCATCACTGAATATTTTCGGGACGAAAAGAACCAGGACGTGCTGCTGTTCATCGACAATATTTTTCGCTTTTCACAGGCTGGATCTGAAGTTTCGGCTTTGCTCGGGCGTACTGCGAGCGCCGTCGGATATCAGCCTACCCTCGCGGCCGAAATGGGCGCCCTGCAAGAGCGAATCACATCCACAAAAAAGGGTTCCATCACTTCCTTTCAAGCAGTCTATGTTCCCGCCGATGATCTGACAGATCCAGCGCCGGCCACAACTTTCGCCCATCTCGATGCGACGATTGTGTTGGAGCGTGCGATTGCGGAGTTGGGTATCTATCCGGCGGTGGATCCGCTGGCCTCTACATCACGCGCCCTGGCGCCTGATGTTGTGGGCCAGGAACATTACGATGTGGCGCGTGGTGTACAGAAGGTGCTCCAGCGGTATAAAGACTTGCAGGACATCATTGCAATTCTCGGCATGGATGAACTTTCGCCGGAAGACAAACTCACAGTGTTCCGTGCCCGCAAGATTCAACGCTTCCTGAGTCAACCATTCAGTGTTGCCCAAGTCTTTACCGGCCGCGAAGGCAAACAAGTGCCTGTGGTGGAAACCGTTCGTGGATTTAAAGAGATCCTGGACGGCAAACATGACGATGTGCCAGAAGGCAACTTTTATATGAAGGGACCGATCGAGGAGATCAGACAGAATTGACAGCAAGTGGAATGTCAAAAACCATCATGCTGATTAAGGATAGCAATGACAGACACCATACGATTAGAAATCGCAACCCCAGAGGCGATGGTCTACTCCGAAGATGTAGAGATGGTTACCCTGCCCGGAGTGGAGGGCCAGATTGGAATACTGCCTGACCACGTACGGTTGATGACGCAGCTGGTGCCTGGTGAATTGATTATTCGAAAACAGGGACAAGATGACTTCATGGCTGTTGGTGACGGGCTCGTCGAAGTAACCAGCGACCGCGTGTCCCTAGTGACGAATATGGCTATCAGTGTTGACAAGATTGACGAAGCGGCAGCTGAAGAGGCCCGGCAACGAGCCGCGGCTCGCCTGCGCGAAAAACTTTCCTCCGAAGAAGTTGCATCCGTAAACGCCTCGCTCGCCCGGTCGTTGGCACAATTGCGGGTCAAGCGACGCCATCGATAGATGCAGACAACTGTGTTCATCAGTTGCGCCCTCTGCTACTAATTTCTGAAGATCCACACACACACTCTCTCTCTCGCGCGCGCTCTCCTAATGCAAAAGTCCTGTTAGTTCTCACAGTTCCAATCCCATGTTTATTGGCAGTAGCCTGTCGCCGTGTTTCCGGCCTTTTGAAATTAGGGCTCCCGAACACATGCTGTCCGTGTCCTCACGGTTAATCAGCGAGTACTCGAAGAGGAGTGTCGATATGCATAAAAGGCACTTGGGCGCAGCATGCGTTTTTTTAATCATTGGGCTCGGGCTACTGGGCTGTGAGGGGTTCTTTGTGGATCCAGTCCTTACCGGGATTGCGGTAGGCCCAGCCGCGACTATTCAGACAGGCACAACTCTGCAGATGAGTGCGGTCGGAACTTACGATGACGGTTCACAGAAATCGCTCTCCGACAACGTATTCTGGAGCAGTGGCGCTACCAGTATTGCCTCAGTCGACAGTTCTGGTGTGGTCAAAGGCATCAGACCAGGACAAAGCACAATTACGGGCGCATCAGGTACAGTCGTCGGTAGTACAACAATTACTGTAGCTCTCGGGGGCCTCAGTTCAATACAAGTCACCAGTGAGGATGGCTTCTTTAATATTACTTACGGCAGCAGCGAACAGTTCGTGGCGACCGGCACTGCCAATGGGGTACAGATTGATGTCACAGATTCAGTGACTTGGAGCACGAATCCCAGTCGCATTCCAAACGTGAGCATTGACTCCACTAGTGGTCTGTTAACAACTACTTCGGGAGGAACGCAGCCTGTTCAGTTTGACGTGATAGCAACCGATCTCCCCACAGGCATTTCAGACCACCTGACTTTTATAGTTCGGCCATAGGCTCGCTGGTTTGCCGGCGAATAGCCCGTCAATAGTGATAAATGGGATTTCCGACGTACGACGCAAATGGTCTCAAAAAGAGACGCTTAACTCCGTTTTGTAGAATTTTGTAATTTTTTTTCGGCTCTTGAATTAAATGCGGAGCTATACTCTGCTTTGTACGTAGGGAACATTACTGTTTACGCTGTACAAAAAAGCGCCAGGCCAGCGCCAGCTCTGTCGCTTTTAACAGGCTCTCATTGTGACATTTTGATGTTAGAAAGTTCTCTGTATTTAAATTTGAGGGGCTCATTTCCAGGCGAACCGGTAAGGGATTAAATACTACTACCCACCACCGCGACAACAGTTTCTCTCTTTGCCCTTTGCGCCTGATCTACTCCTTTTTCAGGCCCTTCCGCGACAGATTGCCGAGGCGGGCTCTTATGATCTCGATTTTGCCACTCGGATCTCGACGTAACAAATGGCCGTTTGCCGCAGTCACACTGTTAAGTGCAGGCTGCCTCCCTGATGTTCATCAACTCAAACTTACAGAACGGATTGTCTATGGCATTGTCATCAATACTTTTTTGTTGTGCTGCTTCTTCTGGCACGCGGCTTAGCCGCGAAGGTGGTTCGAAGTGCGCAGGCACAACGACTCTTCGGGTCGTTGCGTGATCCATATCGGACCGAAAACGCTCTGACGAGGAACCTGGATGGCAAACAAAATCTTCTCCTCTATAAAACGTCCTGCTTGGTTTCGCGGATGGCCGATGCTGGCATTCGCCGCGATCTTCACGGTAGAAATATGGGAGTTATTTCGTCCCCATGCATCAGCTGTCACACGGGTGATCCGGCTGCTCATCGTATTGCTCGCCCTGTTGGTCTTGGCCGTCGCACACTACGTTGCCAAGCACAAACTGTCGTCCGACGCGGATATGGCTCGCGAAGCCATAGGGATAGTGATGGCCTCCCAAAAATCGGTGGGATGGGAATGGGACCTTGGCAGCAACCGCAGTAAGTGGTTCGGTGATCTTCGAACCATGTTCGGCATCTCATCCGACACATTTTTGGGAAGTGCAGAAGATTTCTTCAAGTATGTGCATAGGGATGACCTACAGCAAGTCTCAGACGCTATAGACCACGCCCGGGTGAATCACGAGCCCTACAAATCGGAATTCCGCTTGCTCCGGCCGGATGGGAGTGTGCGCTGGATTTTAGATCGTGGCAAGTTTTACTACAGCAAAAACGGGAAACCCGAGCGCATGGTGGGCGTGGCACTTGACATTACCGAATACAAACAAGCCGAGGAGGAACTGAAGAAATCGGAGGAGAAATTTGCTAAAGCATTTCGAGAAAGCCCGGTGGCACTTACTGTCACTAGCACGAAAGACCACCGCTACCTCGAAATTAACGAAACGTTTGAACGAATTACCGGTTGGCGCCGTGACGAAGTGGTGGGACGAACGCCCATCGATATTGGCATTTGGGTAGATCCTGCTGAGAGATTAACGCTCGTCAAGCGGCTTTTGGACGAAGGTAGCGTTCGGGACTTGGAGGTTCGTCTTCGCTGTAAAAACGGAGAGGAGAGAATAGGGCTAGGTTCGGCGGAACTAATTCAAATCGAAGGTGAAACCTGCGTGCTTTCTGCAATCGTGGATATCACGGAGCGGAGGCGTGCCGAACAGGCCCTACAGCGCAAGGATGCTGAATTAATCGAAGCCCAGCGTTTGGCGCAATTGGGGAATTGGCAGTGGAATGCCAACAGCAAAGTGGCGACCTGGTCGGAAGAACTTTATCGCATTCATGGTCTGGACTCCAAGCTGCCTCCTCCGCCCCCTCAAGAACTCCGCGCCCTATTCACAGCTGAGAGTTGGGAGCGTCTGCAGGCATCGATGAAAGTCGCCGCCCGGACCGGCTCCGTGCAAGAAATTGATTTGGAAGTGATTCGGCCGGATGGCAGCAAGCGATGGGTCAGATCCCGTGCTCGTGCGGCGCGCGACGCCAGCGGCAAAATTGTCTCTTTTCGCGGAACTTCCCAGGACGTTACCGAACGCAAGCAAATCGAACAGCAGTTGCATGAAAAGGACATCCGGCTTGATGCCGTAGTCAGTTCGGCGATGGACGCCATCATCGCCGTCGATGAAGGACAACGGATTGTGTTGTTCAACCCGGCCGCGGAGAAGATCTTCGGGTGTGTGGCGAAGGACGCGATTGGAACTACCATTAACCGCTTCATTCCCGAACGCTTTCGTACCGCACATCCAGCCCACATTCATAAGCTCGGCGAGTCAGGAGTTACGAACCGGACTGTCGAAGGAGCGGGCCTGTTCGGTCTTCGTTCGAATGGAGAGGAATTCCCAATCGAAGCCACTATCGCCTACTCAGAAGTTGAGGGGAAAAAGTTGTTTACGGTTATCATTCGGGATATCACCCAGCGTCGTCGTCTGGAACAAGCACAATACCTAACTGACGAACGACTGCGATTGGCGGTTCAAGCAGGCAAGATGTACGTGTACGAATGGGATGCGAAAAAAGACTTGATCATTCTTTCGCCCGGCTCCGCAGATGTTTTAGGAATCAACAAAACGATGTTCAGCCGTCAGTCAATGCTGGCCGATGTCCACCCAGATGACCAAACTGCGGTTGCCGATCTTTTCACCCGAATTGGACCGCAAAACTCTACGACTCACATTACCTACCGGATCATACGCCCGGACCGCAGCATCATCTGGCTGGAAAACAGCGCCCGGGCTTTTTTTGATGACGATGGCAGACTGCTACGGATCTTGGGAGTGGTGACAGACATCACCGAACGCAAACGGGCTGAACAGGCCCTGCAAGCCAGCGAAGAACGTTTTCGCCTGGTGGCCAACACAGCGCCAGTGATGATCTGGATGTCCGGAACTGACAAGTTATGCACGTACGTCAATGAAACCTGGCTCAAGTTCACAGGCCGGCCGATTGAAGCAGAACTTGGAAATGGATGGACTGAAGCTGTGCATCCCGAAGATTACAACCGCTGCCTGGATTCCTATATTCAGGCGTTCGACCGGCGAGAACCTTCCCAAATGGAATATCGACTTCGCCGGCACGACGGAGAGTACCGATGGATATTCGACAGAGGCGTGCCAATGTTCAACGCGGACAGCTCTTTTGCCGGCTATATTGGCTCGTGCATAGATATCACCGATCGCAAACTAGCGGAGGAATCATTCAGCAACATGGGGCGCAAGTTGATCGAAGCCCACGAGGAAGAGCGCACCTGGATTGCCAGAGAGTTGCACGATGATATCAACCAAAAAATTGCGCTATTGGCCGTCGAACTGGAACGATGGGGCCAGCGTCTGCCGGCTGCGAGGAAGGAAGTGCACGAACGCATTCGTAGCACCTGCCATCAGCTTACGGACATAGGAAAAGACATTCAGGCCTTATCGCATCGTCTGCATTCTTCCAAGTTGGAATATTTGGGGATTGTGGCTGCAGCCAGGAGTTTCTGCAAGGAATTTTCAGAACAGCAGAGCGTCGAGATTGATTTCAGCCACTCGGGTGTCCCACACACGATTCCTGTAGAAGTCTCTCTTTCCTTGTTTCGTGTCTTGCAGGAAGCATTGCAGAATGCGGCGAAGCATAGCGAATCTCGCAATTTCAGAGCAGAACTACGCGGTACACCAGAAGAGATCTCGTTGATTGTGCGTGACTCGGGAGTTGGCTTTGACTGGCAAGAAACCGCAAATCAACCAGGACTTGGCCTCATCAGCATGAGAGAGAGGCTGCAATTGGTGAACGGCCAGCTGTTCGTCATATCACAGCTTGGTCATGGCACCACGATCACTGCCCGTGTGTTGCTCACAGAGCAAAAACGCAAGGCAGGATGAGAACCCAGCAACAGCAGAGTACCCCATGGATAACGGTAAAGCTGATCGGCAATCCTGGAGCGATCGCCTCCATTCGGTGCTCCCAATTATCGGCTGGTTGCCACAATATCAGAGGAGCTGGCTCCGGCCGGACATAGTGGCGGGCCTCACTTTGGCAGCTTATGCGATTCCAGTGTCTGTGGCCTATGCTTCACTCGCAGGGTTGCCACCACAAGCTGGACTTTACTGCTACCTGATCGGAGGATTCGCTTATGCCGTATTCGGCAGCTCCCGACAATTGGCCGTTGGGCCCACCTCCGCGATATCCATCTTGATTGGATCTGTGCTTGGCACGATGGCCGCAGGTGATGTAGTGCGCCAGACGGATTTGGCAGCTGCGGTAGCGGTGCTGGCGGGTTTTATCGGCCTGATCGCCTGGGTACTCCATCTGGGACACATAGCGGATTTTGTGTCCGAGACGGTGCTTAGCGGATTTAAGGTAGGGGCAGGATTAGTTATCGCTTCCACTCAGTTGCCGAAGTTGTTCGGCATCCACAGCGGAGGGAGCAATCTTTTCACGCGAATCGCTGATCTGCTGCGCCACCTTGGCGAGACCAATCTGGTCACACTGGGCGTAGGCTTGGGGGCTCTTGCGGTTCTCATTTTGGGCGAGCGGTTCTTGCACAAGTGGCCAATCCCACTGCTTGTCGTGGCGATCTCAATCTTGGTGATGTTCTACTTTCCGTTGGCCAGCCATGGAGTAAAAACCGTGGGTTTAATTCCCCAGGGGCTTCCTCACTTTGGATGGCCAGTTGTGCACTGGAACGAAGTAGATAATCTGCTCGGTCTGGCGATGGCATGTTTTCTACTCTCCTATGTGGAGAGTATCTCAGTGGCCCGCACGTTCTCCGTCAAGCATGCGTATCCCATCAGTGCTGACCAGGAGTTGCTGGCTCTGGGAGCGGCCAACTTCGCTGTCGGTGTGGGGCAAGGATACCCACTCGCGGGAGGCATGTCGCAATCGGCAGTGAACGAAAAAGGCGGCGCGAAGACACCCGCGGCTCTGGTGGTAGCTTCCGGCGGCATCGGATTGGTTCTTTTATTTTTGACCGGGCTGATGCAAAACCTGCCGGAGCCTGTTCTTGCAGCAGTTGTGCTGATCGCAGTGGGTGGACTGATCCGCCCGCGCGAGCTCCGGCGATTGTATCGAGTGAGCAAGATGGAGTTTCGTGTAGCCATGGTGGCTACACTAGGGGTTGCTGCATTTGGGATTCTGAAGGGGGTTCTGTTAGCTGCCATCTTTTCTATACTGCTTCTGCTAAAGCGCGCCTCTTCCCCTAGAATCACACTCTTGGGACGCTTGCCCGGAACCGATCAGTTTGCGGACTCATCGCGCTATCCGGAGAGTGAAGTTTTGCCGCAGGTGTTGGTATTGCGTATCGAAGTGGGACTGTTTTACTTTAACGCCCAAAACGTAAAGAAGGAGGTGCTGCAACACCTGCGAGAGCGCAGCGAAATAAAGCTGGTGGTCCTCGATCTCTCGACATCTGCAAATATTGACCTTGCGGGAGTGGGGATGCTTGGCGAACTGGCTGAGCTCATAAACCATGCAGGAGCTTCCCTAGCCCTCGCCGAGGTTCACGGAGAAGTACGCGATCTGCTGCAAGCGGAAGGATTGGAAACACGAGTTCCCGGTATCGCGCAACGGATGAAAATTGCGTCCTTGATTGAAGCGGAAAAACGAACACTTCCTGTGGCAAGCTGAGTGCCAATAGGCGTGCCTCTGGTGAGCCTGTCGAAGGTTGTTCAGTCCCTCTCATTTGAAAGCGAACTTGAACATCTGGCGAGACATCGTGCTGTGCTAATAGAAGTAAAGTGCGGAAAAATCGCTTCACAGCCTTTGGCTTTAGAAGCTTTTGAGCAGAAGGAAAAGGAATAGGAAAACTCCACTCACGATGCATGCAATCAAGGGTATTAGCGACTCCACCGAGGGATGCTGCGAGCCGGACGGACGTTCCCCGGCCGGCCTGCGTGATTCTCGACAGCTTTGTGGAAGATACTCCCGGTAATTGGTCGGTGAATCCAGATAATTGATCTCTGCCCAAATGTAACAATCGCCAACGTGAAAAGTTCTCCCCGTGATTCGGTGATGGTCCACTGGATAGGTCATAGTAAGCCCCATTGCAACGGTTTATTCACTGACCCAATCTTCATAACTGCCTGAGAAATTTCTACTGATAGTGTTGACAGATGATCGCTCCCCTTGCAGCCGCTTGGCACATGCATTCGCGCACACACAATTCCTCTCGATTGTTAGTTCCGCTTCATTGAGGCGAGCCAAGGACTGTCACTACTGACAGTTACGGCCCTACTTGTCTTTCCCTACACTCGTCGTGTCAATGTTAACCAATTTCAGTCGACTCATTATCGGAGACCGAAGCACTGCTTGTCGCCAAATCGACACCCATGGCTTCGTTCATATGAAAATCTTGGGCAAGATCGAGCGCCTGTTTCTGATTCTGGGGTTGCTGCTGGGCGTAGTATTCGGGACGGTGCTAGCATACCGCGCAATTTCATCGCGTGCGGAATTAAGGCGCTTTCAAAATCTTCAAAGGGAGCATTCGGTTGCGACCAAGACCAGTGCCGACCCAGCGAGCGTATTTGGTGTGGACTTCAGCCTGTGGTCGCCCAATCGGATTACCGCCTACCAACAAAGCCTACAGCAATACTTTCCTGCACCGTTAGCTGTTTTGCGCATCTCCAAAGTTCATCTTGAGGTGCCAGTTCTCGAAGGAACGGATGATCTCGCCCTTAACCGCGGAGTAGGACATATTACCGGTACAGTCCGGCCGGGAGAAAACGGAAACATCGGCATTGCCGGCCATCGAGATGGTTTTTTCCGCGCGCTGAAAGATGTTGGTCCAGGGGACGTTATTGAGCTAGCCACGCCGGAGAGGACTGACACCTATTTAGTGGATCAAGTTCTGCTAGTAAGTCCCGAGGATGTCTCGGTACTAGCACGGCGTTCAGTTTCCTCCATTACGCTGGTGACGTGTTACCCGTTCTACTACGTAGGTAGCGCTCCAGAGCGCTACATTGTTCAGGCTTCCGCTACAAACTTGCCAAGCTTAGCGTCCAACAAAAGCCAGGTTCCGAAGCCGCAAAATTGAAGTGGAGCACACGACAGATATGTTTCAACACGACAAGCTATACAGCCTACAAATTAGTAGCTGCGAAAGCTAGACAAGGAGAAAATACGATGAATTCGAAAACCGGATGGGTACATGTAGGACTGCTGCTTGCGGTAGGGGCAATCTGTGTGGCCTTTGCCGTGCGCGGCAGTGCACAAGTGAAGACAACAACCTCCACCGCGAGTGGTCAGCCCAGTTATGAAGTGACCGTCGAACGCGGGGAAGTGGTTTTGGTTAACGGCCGCGACCTGGTAGTCAAGATGAGCGACGGCACAATCCGGCATATTCCTAACGTGTCGGAAAGCGCCAAAGTCACCGTGGACGGACAGGAGCTCGGGATCCACGACTTGAAGCCAGGTATGAAGCTGGAGCGCACAATTACTACCAGTACGACTCCAAAAACCATTACCACGGTAAAAACTGTGACCGGCAAAGTGTGGTCGGTCAGCCCGCCCAGCACGGTAATTCTGACTCTGGAAGATGGAACGAACCAGAAGTTCAATATTCCCAAGGACCAAAAATTTACCATCGACGGACAGCAGCTGGATGCTTTTGGTCTGAAAAAAGGGATGCGGGTTTCGGCTACCAAAGTCGTCGAAGTTCCAATGACAGAGGTAGAAGAGCAGCGGCGCTTGACCGGCTCTATGCCTCCACCTCCACCAGCCCCGCCAGCCAATGAACCGATTCTGGTTGCAGCGGCGGCTCCTGAACCTGAACCTGCCCCTGCTCCAGCTGCGCCCGCAGCACTACCAAAGACCGGAAGCTCGCTGCCCTTGATCGGGATACTCGGCGGCCTCTTCCTTTTGTCTGGACTCAGCCTGAGGGTAATTCGTCATGCCCTGTGAACACTGACCGGGTCCGAGAAAAACAATGCAGGAACAATTTCTCGGACCCGTTTTTTGTCTTCTCCCGGGCGCAACCTAAGGTTCTAGAGTTTCGCGGGGAAGCCTATGGCACCAATGCCCTTGCCGAGTTTAGGCGAGAAAGCTTGTCCGATTTTTCCGACTTCCCACCGGTAAGGTCATTCAAACACTTGAATGCAAAACCAGATCGACCCTGTGAGGGCAGTTTGATCGTGCGTTTTAAGCGGCTATCAAATGATTTCGTATGGCGTACTGGACAAGTTGGGCGCTGTTTTTCGCGTTGAGTAGCTCCATGATCCGGTATTTGTGGAAGGCCACGGTTCTAGTTGTGATATTCAGGACATCAGCCACTTCCTTCATGCACTTGCCCTCGGCTAACAGCTGTAGCACTTCACGTTGTCTTTCCGTGAGCCGGTCCTCCTCCTCGATCAACTCTTTATCTTGCCTCAAAAGAAAGTTGACCGTGTCTTTAGCGATCATCGGGGACAAGTAAGATTTGCCCTTGAGGACTTCGCGAACTGCGATCGCCAACTCGGAAGCAGCACAGGTTTTCACAAGATATCCTGACGCTCCCCTACGAAATGCTTCGGCCGCCAGATCGGCGTCATGATTCATCGTGAGGTACACCAACTTTACGGAGGGTAAGAATTCCTTTACTTGTTGCCCGGCATCGAGGCCGTTCAAGAGAGGCATCGCGACATCGACGATGATGAGATGCGGCTTGAGCTCAACGGCGGCTCTTACTAGAGCTCGACCGTCATTTACGGTTGCGACCACCTCATACTCGTTTTCAAGAAGCTTCTTGCATGCCTCGGCCACCAAGGTGTGGTCATCGGCAATTAGGATCCGGGGAAGGTTTCTTCGTATGTCCATATGCTTACTCCTGCGGCAAACTATCGTTGCCAAAATTGAATTTTGAATTTTTGCGCGGGACTGAGTTGCTCGATACGACTACTTCGCTTAATTTCGAGGGCCGGGCACACACCATCTGAGTCCCCAAGCCTCCGGCAAAACCTGTAGCTAAAAACAGGGGAATATAATTCCGGATACGGTTGTTCGAGTCTGCTGGCCGATACATTACCAGGTATGCTACTGCCGGTTTGGATACCTGACCACTAGTGTTTTTACTAGGAAACGCAACATTCTGTAATATTTGGTGTGCCCTGAAACCCCAAATCTGATGGACTTCACAGGTTACACCAAGGCTTTGAGCAACCTCATCAAGCGTGAATCCCTACTTACGGTAGATCAGCGGGAGACATCTCCGGGGTGAGATCCTCCGCATCAACTGGTGCGATTTTTCCAACATCTACAGACTCAACTGTGCGCGAATCGTGGTCAGCTATTCCGTCGAAATGTGGGTTTTAAATTCTACTGTCGATGAGGGTTCTCTCTCGTGTTTTACGTCTCTCTCAGGTTGTTGAGGAGCATTGACTGCATGAATGGCGAATACTGGGTTTCTATATTCGCTGCCTAGGTATTTGTCTGGAATCGTAGTCCGATTGCCATCTCGCAAGGACGTGTAGTGAGGTGAATTTATTTCCACTCCAGCCTCATTGAATCTATCTTGAATATTCTGATGCAAGACCGAGTATATGTTTTGCATATCTGTAGGTTTGGCCGTGTAAGCGTTCAACTCATACCCGACATAAAAATCATTGAGCGCTGTTTGCAATACGAATGGCGAAGGATCATGCAATACATTATCGGTGGCGAGGGCTGCTGAAATCAGCAGTTCATGCACTTGCCGCCATGGCGCGCTGTAGCCAATCGTCACTGTCGTGTGGAAGATCACTCCTGTGTTCCTGGCTTCGGCGCTGTAGTTCACGACCACCCCGCCGAGTATCGTGCCGTTGGGAATGGTGATCAGTTCATTTTTCTGAGTACGGATACGAGTCACGAGCAGCGTTTTTTCAACCACCTCTCCTACGTCGTTCCCTATCCTCACGAAGTCACCAAGTTGAAAAGCGCGCATGTAAATCAGAATAGTGCCGGCGACCGCGTGTGCAACTGCTGATGTGGAACCAAGTGACAACAGAACTCCAAGAAATACTGAGATGCCCTTAAATGCAGGACTTTCGGATCCTGGAAGGTAGGGAAAGACAACGATTGCAGCCGCGGCCAGGATCAGGACTTTCACCAACTTGGCTGTTGGTTCCGCCCAATCTGGGTAGAATCCGTGGACGGCGAGTTTCTGGTCGCGGATTTCTCCGAAAATATAGTGATTGAGTTTGATGAGAGAGGAGGCGGCTACACAGATGAAAATCACCAGAATCAAATGGGGAAGATAGCCGATCACCACCCGGCCAGACTTTGCAAGCTCGGAAAATAGCCAATTCGTGATCTGAGACGAAGCATACTCGGTAGATGGGAAAAATCGAAGCACGAATGTGATGTAGGCCTGCGTTAAGGCCAAGATGAGAACCCAAAACGCTGATTTGCTTAGGGTGGCGAGCGGCTGGGTGATATAGCCCCTGAGCCGGTGCGCCAGTGAGTGATCTGAGGGCTCGGGGTTGAGTCGCCCCAGCCACTTTTGCGCACGAGGGCGCAAACTGCGCCGCCCTAGGAACAATAGGAAAAGCGCAATTGAGAACCCTAGCGTGGTAAGGACTGCATAGAACAATCCCCAGAGAACCTTGCGCCAGGTGTGACTCTCTCGGTAGCGTTTTACGACTTGGCGGATGATTTCTGTGTACTCCGCAGCAAGTTCTGATCGGTTTCGTTCGGCAGCCGTAGCGTCATTCTCCGTAATTGCCATGATGCGCTCGGGCCCTGCGAGAATCTCGGTCCACACACCGCGGTCCTCAGCATGGATCGCTTCCAGCCCAATATCTGTTCTCTTGCCGAGCGATACAATGCGTTGCTGTATAGCCTCGGCACGGGCTTCGGGAGTGAAACCTCCGACCGGCGCATAGACCAGAAGAACTGGCCGGCCGTCTACTTCTACAGGAACACCAGCATTCTCGATGGCAGCGGGGTCACTGCTTTCGGTGAAATGATTGCCATTCTCGCCCTCAACCGGCACAACCATCAGCGAATACGAAAGACAGAACAGAACGCTTGTAAGCGTGCCTCGTCGTAGCCGCGATGGGCGAACGCAGTCTTTTCCAACAGTGGTTGGCAGCGAAACTTTCACTTCACATTGCGAGAACACAGGCGGGAACAGTGTCATGACGCACCATGCAGGCATAGTCTAAGGTGTTTCCCTTGGGGGCGGGCACTGTTAATTTAGCTAGCTACAACGAGCGGCGGAAGGAACCCAAAACGCCGTTGTGATGCTCTGAACATGGCCACATGAATTTCTACACCCTAGATCAACCGACCAGATGATGCTTGATAGCATACTGCAGCAGCTCCGCGTTGGTTTTCAGACCGAGAGTCTCCATCATTTTATACTTGTGAAAAGCTACCGTCCCGGGCTTGAGGTCGAGGACATTCGCGATTTCTTTCATAGATTTACCCTCTGCCAGCAACTGCAGGACTTCACTTTGACGGCGCGTGATCCGCTTTTGCTCGACAAAGGAACGGGCGCTTCTCAAAAGATAGTCCACCGTTTCCCTGGTGATGAGAGGTGATAAGTACGATTCCGATCTTTGAGCTTTTCGAACAGCTGTCACCAGCTCGGAGGCCGCAGAGCTCTTTACCACATAACCTGACGCACCGCGACGAAATGCCTCCGCCGCAACCTCCGGAGACATATTCATTGTCAGATAAATCAGCTTTGTCGCGGGTAGCATGTGCTTGATCTGGTCGCCGGCGTCAAACCCATTGAGTTGTGGCATGGCGATATCAAGGATCACAACATCTGGTCTTACCTCGCGAGCTAATTGGAGCAGTGCGCGTCCATTGTTGACAATCCCCACCACCTCGAACTCAGGTTCAAGGAAGTGCTTGCAGGCTTCGGCTAACAGCGTGTGGTCATCGGCAATTACCAGTCGGGTCCTGTGACGATGTTCCATGGTGAAGGTCCCTTGCTATTTCCTTTGCTATATTGAAGCTCCCCTCCAAGACCCGGCGGTGTTCTTCACGAAAACAGACTCTTTGCCTTGTAGTAGCAGTTAAAAAATAGTAACAATCGAAACCCGCCTCCTTGAACTGTTAATTATGTCAGCACTGCAGTATCTGGGAGGCAATCAGCATTTTGCGCTCGATTTCGACAACTTTCGGGTTCGACTTCAACTGACTCTTTTACCGGCATGTCCGGCTGCTGATACTAGCCTTCAGTTCCTCAATCGATTCGCAGCCCAGACGGGGTCATTTTCTCAGAGGCAGTTTATATGCAAATCGCAGATCGCACCAGTTCTCGTCATACTGTTCGGTTGGATAGATTGCAGCATCTACGGCCCGTTACATGCACCGATTGAAATCAAGGCGAAGGAAAGTTCGCCACAATCAACGCGGCCCTCATGTAATGCATAGAACGGTGTTTACGTGAGGTGGATGGCCGGAGAGACGAAGGTACAATCTTCCAGGGCTTTCCGGATGGCTGGAACTAAATCTGAGGCGAGGTGTGATTTAAGCACGTAGCCGAATGCTCCGGCGGACATCGCGGCGCGAACAAAATCGCTGTCTTCGTGCACCGTCAAGAAAACTATTTTGGCTTGCGATCTCGCATTTTTCAGCTGTAAGGCGACTTCGATTCCATTTAAGACCGGCATCGAAATATCCAGTATGAGGATATCAGCATCAAAACGCGGGATTGACTTGAGCACAGTCATTCCATCTTCTGCGGTGCCCACAACCTTAAATTCACCTTTGAGCACTTGTACAACAGCTCGTAACACGTCTTTGCGGTCGTCGGCTACGAAAACTCGAGGCATCGTCCTCGCAGGGCTTTCGCGTGGAGTTAAGACATCCTCTTCTCCATGACTAGTTTCATGTTCCTGATCGATCATGAAGGAGCGGGCCATAATTCACGAAACTATCAAACTCCCAGTGGGGCGTCTGCTGGCAAGCCACATAGTATCCGTGTTTTTTTTAAAAGGTACTTACCTGTAAAAAACTGATACGAAGTTCCTTTGTGTTTGAAGACTCTGAACTGCTAGCCCGAATTTGAACACCTGCACCCGACGCAACATGTCGATACCGGCCCATTTCCAACCGAGTCACTCAGCCGTGTATTCACCTAAGTTGACCGTTGGGGAAGTGATACATGCCCAATCATTCAGTGCTCGATGACACGCCCTACGCGCCAACTGTAACTTCTGCCAGTATTCCGCGCACCATGTGCACTCTACTCTTTCCGCATCATTATGAAAGCCTCTAAAATCTGCGCGTCAAATGAGCGCGAAGGAAAGCCCAGTGTCGCGAATGTTGCCAAACAGATCAAGCCGCGACACGCTCCTTCGCTTAAGCATCTGTTTCGGAGCGAGACTTTCATGGTTTTTCTAGTCTCTTCCGCAGGAGTTTCCCATGCGAATCAAACCACGACTCCACTGTTTTCGGCTTCATGTTGAGAATGCAAGTCCCGGTAAACCGAAGGGTTCTTTTCCTTCGCAGGCCCGGCGACGCACACTGATGCCAATTTTGTTGTTATTTACAGCATTTACGGCCGGGTGTGCAAAGAAAGAAACAGTCACAGCGGCCGCGCCGCCGGAGGTTGAGGTTGCTACGGTGGTTCAACAGGATGTTCCGCTTTACAGCGAATACATCTCCACGCTGGACGGGTATGTGAACGCGCAGATCCAGCCGCAAGTTACCGGCTATCTAACGAAGCAGAATTATCAGGAAGGCATGGTCGTATCCAAGGGCCAGGTACTTTTTGAAATCGATCCGCGTCCGTTTGAAGCTGCGCTGCAACAGGCCAGAGGACAGGTAGCCGAGGCCGAGGCACAACTTGGGAAGACTAGACTTGATGTGGCACGCGATACGCCCCTCGCCAAAGAAAACGCCATTCCACAAGCCCAACTCGATAACGATATTCAGGCGAACGAGGCTGCCCACGCAATGGTCCTTGGTGCTAAAGCACAATTGGAGCAAGCGCAGTTAAACCTCGATTTCACCAAAGTGCGTTCCTTGGTAGATGGCGTTGCGGGACTCGCGAAGGGACAGATTGGTGACTTGGTTGGACCGACCACGATTCTCACTACAGTATCTCAAGTAAATCCGATCAAAGCTTATTTTGCGATTAGCGAGCAGGAGTACCTGAAGTTCGCCAAGCGGATCAGCGCGGTCTCAGAGGGCCGACGACCAGCAGGAAAACAAAAGATCCTGGAACTGGTCTTGTCCGATGGGAGCGCATACCCACAAAAAGGATGGGTTGAGGTCGCCGACCGTCAAGTGGATGTCAAGACAGGAACCATCCGTATAGCTGGAGCATTCGAAAATCCTGGCGGCATCTTGCGCCCCGGAATGTTCGGACGAGTTCGGGCAGTGACGGGCATGGACAATGGAGCTCTACTTGTACCGCAACGTGCCGTGGTGGAAACGCAGGGCACTTATAGCGTGGTTGTAGTTGGCACCGACAACAAGGCCAGTATCCGTCCAGTCAAGACTGGCCAACGTGTAGGCCGGATGTGGGTCATCCGGGAAGGGGTGAAGTCTGGTGAACAAGTGATCGCAGAAGGCATACAGAAGGCCGGCGAAGGCACCACGGTTCGCACCCGACAATTCAATGCCACCGGGCAAGGAGAATGAGCTATGGGCAGTTTCTTCATCCGACGTCCTATCGTTGCGATGGTGATTGCGATATTCATGGTGCTCATTGGCATCGTGGCCATGAGGCGACTTCCGACTGCCCAGTTTCCAAACATTGCCCCGCCCGAGATTCAAGTAAAAGCTACCTATCCTGGAGCAGACGCAGTGACAGTCGAGCAGTCTGTGGCCACGCCCATCGAACAACAAATGAGCGGCGTGGACAATATGAACTACATGTATTCCAACAACGCCAACAATGGGCAGATCACTCTTACGGTTAACTTCGACATTAAGACCGACCCGAGCACTGATCAGATCCTGGCGCAGATGCGCACCAACCAGGCAAATTCGCAGTTACCTGTCGATGTAGTGAATTATGGTGTCACGGTCCAAAAATCCACGGCAGCTCCATTAATGCTGGTCAACCTTTATTCGCCGAATGGGACCTACGACAACATCTTTTTGGCGAACTACTCCTACGTCAATTTGAATGACCAACTGACGCGCGTGCCGGGGATCGCCAGCGTCACGGTTTTCGGGGCTGGCCAATATGCCATGCGTTGCTGGGTAAGACCAGACCAATTGGCAAAGATGAGTATTACGGTTCCCGAAATCGTCAAGGCAATCCAGACGCAGAATACAGTCAACCCTGCCGGACAGATCGGTGGCGAACCTGTGCCAAAGGGACAGGAGTTTACCTACGCCGTCCTGGCTCAGGGCCGTCTACCATCGGCCGATGAGTTTGGACAGGTCGTGGTACGCGCCAATGCTGATGGTTCCATCGTCCGCTTAAAAGACGTGGCGCGGCTCGAACTTGGAGCGCAGACCTACAACCTGGTAGGACGCTACAGCGGGAAACCGGCGGCGATTGTCGCCATCTATCAGCTTCCTGGATCGAATGCGGTAGAAGCCGCAGCCGGAGTTCGCAAGCTAATGGCGGAAGTGAAGCAACGCTTTCCCAAGGACCTTGATTACGACATCGCACTGGACACGACCCTGGCAGTCACCGAAGGGATCAAGGAGATCGAGCATACGTTGTTCGAGGCCATCTTGCTGGTCATTCTTGTTGTCTACATTTTCCTTCAAGGTTGGCGGGCAACACTGATCCCCCTGCTGGCGGTGCCGGTTTCGCTGATTGGTACCTTTGTCGTATTTCCCTTCCTTGGTTTTTCCATCAACACCCTCTCTCTGTTTGGGTTGGTGCTGGCCATTGGACTCGTAGTCGATGACGCCATCGTAGTGGTGGAGGCGGTGGAACATCATATCGAGCACGGAATGTCTCCGAAAGATGCCGCATTTAAGGCCATGGAAGAAGTTTCGGGTCCGGTGATTGCGATCGCTTTAATTCTCTCGGCGGTTTTCATTCCCACTGCCTTCATTCCGGGTATCACCGGGCGGCTTTATCAGCAGTTTGCAATCACCATCGCCATCTCCGTTCTGTTCTCCGCTTTCAATGCGCTATCTCTGAGTCCGGCGCTGTCAGCGTTGTTACTTCGTCCACGCAAGCCGAGTCGCGGTCCACTGGGAGCATTTTTTCGCTGGTTCAACCGCGTATTCGGTCGGACTACCGACGGTTACGTCGGCCTATGCGGATTGTTGATTCGAAAGGCTGGCGTCAGCATGCTGTTGTTGGTGGGCATGACGGTTCTTGCGGGCTGGTTCGGATCGCGTTTACCTACCAGCTTTCTTCCCGACGAAGATCAGGGATATGTGTTCGCCGGCCTTCAGTTGCCCAATGCCGCCTCGCTGCAACGGAGTGACGATGCATCTCGGAAGATCGAAGAGATGATCATGAAGACGCCGGGAGTTCATGCTGTCACCGCGGTGCTCGGTTACAGCATGTTGAGTGGCGCGCAAAATACCTATAGTTCCTTTTACTGGATCACTCTCAAAGAGTGGGCAGAGCGCAAAGCTCCCGAGGAACAATACGAAGCCATCAAAAAGCGCTTGAACCAAGGACTTTCGAAGATCAGCGAAGGTGTTGCCTTCTCCTTCCCACCACCAGCAATTCCGGGAGTTGGCACAGCCGGGGGCTTCACCTTCATGTTGGAAGATCGTGCCGGCAAAGACCCGCAATTCCTGAGCGATAACCTGGCGAAATTTCTCGCGGCATTGCGCAAGCGTCCTGAACTGGCAACATCCTACACCACCGCTCTGCCGTCAGTTCCGCAAGTATACGTGGATGTGGATCGTACAAAAGTGATCGCGCAAGGCGTTCAACTCTCCGATGTGTATAAGACACTACAGACGTTTATGGGTGGCGTCCTAGTGAACTACTTCAACCGCTTTGGACGGCAGTGGCAGGTGTATGTCCAGGCCGAAGGTGACTTCCGAACCCGGGCGGAGAATGTAGGTCAGTTCTATGTGACCAATGACGCTGGGCAACCGGTACCGATGAGTGCACTGACCACGATTAAACCCAGAACCGGCCCGGAATTTACTCTGCGGTACAACCTTTATCGATGCGTGCAGATCAATGGCGGGGCGGCGCCCGGTTACAGCTCGGCACAGGCAATGAAGGCACTCGAAGAGACCTTCGCACAGACCATGCCATCAGAGATGGGATACGACTACATGGGAATGTCATATCAGGAAAAGCAAGCTGCGGAAGGAGTTTCTCCAGCGGTGATCTTCGCCATGTCTCTGTTGTTTGTGTTCTTGATCCTGGCCGCGCAATACGAGAGCTGGTCGTTGCCGTTCAGCGTTCTGCTGGGAACCCCTATCGCGGTCTTCGGTGCTTTCTGGTTTCTCTGGATGCGCACCCTGGATAACAACGTTTATGCGCAAATCGGTCTTGTCATGCTGATCGGCTTAGCTGCGAAAAATGCCATTTTGATCGTCGAGTTCGCGAAGATGGAATACGACAAGGGCAAACCGGCTGCCGAAGCTGCATTGGTAGCTGCAAAATTGCGCCTCCGTCCCATTCTCATGACTGCATTTGCCTTCATCCTGGGATGTGTGCCTCTCTGGACTGCATCGGGCGCTGGCGCCATCTCCCGCCGGGTACTTGGCACTGCCGTGATCGGGGGAATGCTCGCCGCTTCGGTGTTGGCGATCTTTCTAATTCCAGTAAGTTTCTATGTGGTCGAGCGACTCTCGCATCGAGCCAAGAAAGCGTCTCCTCCAGCCCCAGCGCCGGCCATCCTGCCAACGGAAGGGGATTAGTCATGACCAGAAGCTATTGGGGTATTGCAATTGTGTTTCTGTTGCTCACGGGATGCGCCGTTGGTCCTAAGTACAAGCGTCCGCCGGTAGTAGTGCCCGATACTTTTCGCGGCGCTCCTCCGGATGCTGGGCCGCAGTCCACGGCCTCGATCGGCGATGAAAAATGGTGGATGGTATTCCAGGACGAGCAATTGCAGGGGCTCATTCATGAAGCACTCTCTCAAAACTACGATGTCCGCATTGCTGCAGCCCGCGTGCTTCAGGCACAGGCCATCCTCGGTATAACACGCGCTGACCAATTCCCTACAATTACCGGTGGTGCAGCCGCCAACAATACACGGGATCCGGAAATAAAAGGCGCTCCGCCACTCGAGACCAGCGCGAACCAAGTCAACTTGTCACTATTCTGGGAACTGGATTTCTGGGGAAAATTTCGTCGAGCGACAGAAGCCGCGCGAGCTAACTTGTTAGCCACGGAGTGGGGACAGAAGGCTGTGATGTCGAGCCTGGTCAGCAGCGTGGCTTCGGCCTACTTTCAACTGCGGGAACTTGACACCGAGATGGAGATCTCGCAACGGACTCTGGCTTCCCGAAAAGAATCTTTGCGCTTGGTGAACATTCGCGCTAAAGGTGGTACTACTTCCTTGCTCGACGTTCGACAGTCGGAGCAACTCGTTTACACTGCCGCAGCATCGGTACCCGACTTAGAACGAAGGATTGAGCAACAGGAAAACTTCATCAGTGTGTTACTTGGCAGAAATCCAGCTCCAGTAACCCGCGGAAAATCTTTGGTAGAAAATCCGATCTTGCCCACAGTCCCTGCCGGACTGCCCTCGGCTTTGCTGGCCAGACGACCTGACATTCAGTCATCGGAGCAGCAGCTGATCGCCGCCAATGCGCGGATCGGCGTAGCCAAGGCTGCATACTTTCCGCAGATCACTCTGACCGCAACCGCTGGATACCAGAGTTCTGCACTGACTAGTCTTTTCACAGGGCCGGCTGGATTTTGGAATTTCGGCGGCCAATTAGTGCAACCCATTTTCGAAGGGGGAAGAATCCGTTCCAACGTAAGATTAACCAAAGCTCAACAAGAAGAAGCAGTCCTGTTTTACCAGCAAACGATCCAACAAGCGTTCCGCGAGGTTGCGGATTCACTGGTCGCCTACCGCAAGAATCAGGAATTCCGGGAGCAACAAGAATTGCTCAACGGAGCGGCACAGGACGCAACCCGATTGGCAGACATCCGCTACCGCGGCGGCGTCACCAGCTACCTTGAAGTTCTCGACAGCGACACGCGTTACTTCGACGCTCAACTCGGATTGGCACAAGCTCAACTCAATGAGCGCCTAGCTTTAGTACAACTCTATAACGCATTGGGTGGCGGGTGGCAGCAATAGAGGTGCTTGATTGTCATGTTCACCAGCCTAACCAACCCCTCCGAACGTTTGCTCGACCCGATGGAGAGAATTTCCGAGGTTTTGTTTGGATTGATCATGGTTCTGACCTTCACTTGCTCATTCAGTGTGGCTCAGGCGGGACGTGAAGAAGTTCGCAGCATGCTGATTGGTGCGCTGGGTTGCAATCTGGCTTGGGGAATGATTGACGCGGTCTTCTATTTAATGGCTTGTTTCAGTGCACAAGGCTTTAATCTCCTCAGGCTTAGGGCCGTTCGCATGATTCCCAATACCAGGGACGCATACCGTGTGATCGCCGACGCTTTGCCGCCGTTAGTCGCTTCTATTTTCACTCCAACAGAGTTCGAGCTCATTCGCCAGCGATTGAATGCATTGCCGGAACGGCCAAGTCGCCCGCGCCTGGGTCGAGATGAGTGGCTTGGGAGTCTGGGTGTGTTCTTGATCGTGTTTGTTTCCACGCTTCCTGTGGTCCTTCCTTTCGCATTTGTCAACAACCCCAGGGTGGCTTTACGAATATCCAATCTAATCGCGGTTATTCTTTTGTTTCTGGTTGGCTACCGCTTTGGGCACCACGCTGGGCAACATCCCTGGAGGATGGGCTTTGCGATGGTGGTTCTGGGAAGCGTCCTCGTCGGGATTACCATTTTTCTTGGAGGATGACTACGACGAACCGGTAGTGATTATCGCTGTGCTGTTCTCTCTGATAGTCGGGCCTCTGCCTCCAAAATGCGGGCAGCTGCATGCGTCGCGGGCCTACCAAGTTCCGATTCGCAACACAATACCAGTCGTAACCCGCACGCCTTGGTTGTAGTCGGCACCGGCGACGGGATTTAGCCACGAGTGCATGTAGTCGACGTTACCAACACGAAGTGCCACGGCTTTGTTCAGTTTGACATCTACGCCGCCGCCAGCAGAAATCGAAAAGCCTGTGCTCTCGTCGCGAAGCGGGCGTCCGTTTGGTTCGCTGGTACAGATCTTACCAGGCTCCAGTCCTTTGGGTTTTTTCAACGGGACACTACAGTATTCTTGAGTGATTTTCTGACCGCCCACGCGGAAGTGCATATGAGGACTCCAGCGACCGGAATTGTGCAAGATCCACTGCGGACCGGTATGAAAGATAAGGGAGTCCCCACTCCAACCGTTCGGCAAGGTGTGCGCGAGATTGCAGCCCCCGACTTCCAGGCTCCACTGCCAGCGATCATTGATACGGAAACCGGCGACCCCGCTTCCGCCATAACAGGAGTGATCTCCCATTCGAGTATATGAAGGCATAGCCGCGGTGAGTTCAAATTTGGGGACTATTGGTTTTATGAAATTTACAGACGCATTCGTGTTCGGGCGCAGGTAGAGCTGACCATCAAATTCGCTTGGACTGGGACGGTTCTCGCGATGCCAGGGATATCGCAGCATAAGAATGTTGGCGAAGCTCTGCGGAGGATTGATAGCGGCACGAAGAAGGCTGCGAGCGATGGTACTCCGGGTACGGTTCTCCAGAGGGACAGTGACGTAGCGGTCCACGATATCTCCTCCGATGAGCCAGATCATGCCGAAATTTGGGGTAATAACGTGGTCGACAAAGCCGTTGGCGCAGCAGTAGCGCTGAATTTGGCCGAGCGAAGCTTCGCTGAACAAGCCAATCTCAAACTGCTCGCTGAATGCCCAGGAATACGCATAGGCTCGCAGGCGACTCATCCAATAGTCACGGCTCTTACCAAACTGGACGTTACGGTAACGGGGATCATTGTGTATCCATAGGTAGTCAGAGACGGCGCCTTCGATAGGATGGCCCAGGTAGTTCTCGTAGTACCCATCGCCATCAGACCAGCCATGCATGGAGCCGAGTGCGGCAAAATAGCCGAGCGGTTGGTTGCCCAATGCCTTTCGCGTGCCGTCCTCTGTGGCAAGACGGAAACCCTGCATGATTCCAAGATAAAAGGAGGATTGATACATCAGTGGTTTCCATTGAACGGCGGAACCTCCACCTTCTGCGGTCGGCATATTTGAACTTGATCGAGTGGCTTCTATAAAGGATTGCTCCACTTTAGGAACGGTGCTGCTGGATTCAGGAACTAGGGGCGGAAATGACCGCAGGGTCTGCGCCGATTTAGAGCAGTTAGGGAAGCTTGGGTCTATCAAAGCAGAAGATGACTCGAGTGCCGGTGAATAAGTTAAGCAGAGCGGCAGGTCCCAGAGTAACGACTGGTGTGCTGATCCGTTGTCCAGTTCCGCACAGATACCAGAGCGCGGCAATACGAAAAACAGAAGCAGTATTGAAAGAAGGACTCCTACAGGCCGAGGCGTAACAGACCGCCATTCGAGCCGGCATACAAAGCCACTAACATCTCCTTGGGCATTTCTAGTGCAGATCGTCATCAGTCAGGCCGTAGTCTCCAATGAGAGAGTTAATAGAATCGGTGTGATGAATGAACTGTGTGAAATTACAGAAGATCGGTTTACTACTGGCAGGGGTCCTCTACTCAACGCCGCCTGAGGATTTAAAGCCCAAAGCATCACTCACAGAGCGGCCCCAGATTTGCTCAGACAGCGCGAGCAGATGGAAAAAGTCGCAGGTGTTCCCTCCATGATTTTCTCTAAGGCGCACGAAGATAAAGGTGAACCAACTGTAAGTTCTGTCAGTAGGCGCTGCATTGTTCTGCTCATAGCCTGCGGTTGTTGCATGAAATGGACGACGTTGCGCCAACGCTCTGAGCCGCAGCTGAGTGGCATTGCGTGCGCCTATTCTCTGATACGACTAAACAGTCTGCGTTGGCAGGTTCTTGCGCGGAGGAGAGCAGTCCACTCCGTGACTACCGGAGTCATGACTTTGGGCAGCAACCTATGAAGGGAACTTGTCGCATATCCCACTCTCGGCGCTCGCGAGTCGATCAGGTTAGTTGAAATGATGGCAACAACTGGACTCGAGGTGTCGTTCATTCAGCGGAAGTCCGGACGCGCAACCATGCCAGCCTCATAAAGGCGATCTAGGCAAGCAAGGGAAGCTAAGAGGAGCCGATGTATGGCAGCGGACGCGCACGTCAACATTAAACGCGTGCCAGTAAAGCGGACGGCGTGGAAGGCCCTGGAAGCTCATCATAAGAGAATCCGCGAACTGCATTTGCGGGATTTGTTTGCCAACGATCCCACACGTGGGCAACGGATGACTGTTCAGGGCGCAGGACTCTATCTGGATTATTCAAAAAACTTAATCACGGACCATACTCTCAAGTTACTCATCCAACTGGCGGAAGAATCTGGACTCCAATCGCGGATCGATGCCATGTTCCGTGGAGAAAAGATCAATATCACCCAAAAAAGTCCAGTGTTGCACGTGGCCCTGCGGGCCCCTAGAGGAGCATCCATCTTTGTAGATAACCAGAACGTAGTTCCGCAAGTTCACGCGGTACTCGACCGGATGAGTCATTTCTGCAAACGAGTACAAAGCGGCGATTGGAAAGGCCGCACCGGTAAGCGCATTCGCCATGTCATCAACATTGCCGTAGGCAGTTCGGCTCTTGGTCCCATGATGGCATACGAAGCACTAAAGCATTACAGCGATCGATCGATGACGTTTCAGTTTGTCTCTAACATTGATGGCACCGCGTTCGTTGAAGCTGTCCATGAACTCGATCCATCCGAAACGTTGTTCATAGTCTCTTCGCAGACGTTTACAACGGTCGAAACGATGAGCATCGCAAGCGCAGCGCGGGCCTGGTTACTTGCTGGCTTGCGAGAAGACCCTAAGGCGATAACCAGGCACTTCGCAGCGATCTCCTCCAATGCAGCGGAAGTGGCGAGATTTGGTATCGACACCGCAAATATGTTCGAGGTCTGGGACTGGGTAGGCGGGCGTTATTCGATGGACTCAGCCGCTGGATTGTCAACCATGCTCGCCATTGGTCCGGAGAATTTTCGGGCCATGTTAGATGGCTTCCACGAAATGGATGTGCACTTCATGGCAACCCCCTTCGAACGCAATCTGCCTGTCCTTTTGGGATTGTTATGCATCCTTTACAATAATCTGTTTTCAGCCCAGACTGTTGCTGTCCTGCCTTATGACCAGTACCTCGCACGATTCCCAGCATATTTGCAGCAGCTCGCAACCGAGAGCAATGGCAAACACGTCACACTGATCGGAACGCAAGTAACACGGACCACCGCTCCAATCTATTTCGGCGAGTCGGGCACTAGTAGCCAACACTCTTTTAACCAGTTGTTACACCAGGGAACGAGATTTATACCTTGCGACTTCATCGCTTTTGCACAGCCACTCAATCCAGTCGGGCACCAGCATGACATGTTGTTAGCAAATGCATTGGCACAAGCTGAAGCACTCGCATTTGGCAAAACCGCACAACAGGTCCAGGCAGAGGGTACCCCGGATTGGCTTGTTCCGCATCGGGTCCTGAATGGCAATCGGCCGTCGAACATGATTCTTGGGGAGAAGTTGACACCGAACACTCTGGGAAAGCTCGTTGCCCTATACGAACATTCCGTATTCACTCAGGGCGTAATTTGGAATATCAATTCATTTGACCAATGGGGAGTGGAATTCGGCGATGAACTGGCCCAACGCATTGTGCCTGAGCTCGAGAGTCCGGACGAGCCTCAGCTAGACCACGACAGTTCAACCAACAACCTGATCCTGCTCTATCGAAAACAGAAACAGACATTTCGAGGACGCGACCATGTCGCCATTCCTTTCTCGGCTTCGAAACAACGCTCATGAAGGAAGAAAAAATAAAATCAGTTGCTTTTCAGAATGAAGAATTGCGAAGTGAACGTCTCCGCATCTTCGGAGTGCTTAGCTTTGTTGCTTTGTTTCTTGCGGTAACAGCAGTGCGATTATTTGTTATTCGGACAGCTTCAGGCGCCACCCCTTGGGCCTGGAGCTTTTTCCTGGGCGCCATCGTTATCGCCTACGAGTTGTGGACGCTGCGCAAGGTCGATGGCGCCTTGAAAGCAAACGGCAGCCTTCCTCTCCAATTCTGGATTTTAAGTACGATTTTAGAAACATCGATTCCGGCATTTGCAATCATATTCTTGAACACACAGCTTGATGCCATTTATCGCCTTCTGGCGAGTCCCGCAGTACTGGCCTTTTTTATCTTTATTATTCTCTCCACGCTGCGATTGAACCCATGGATTTGTGTGCTCTCTGGTACTGTCGCAGCCACGACGTATCTATTTGCTTGCTGGCATCTCGGCTGGAGACCTCCCGTGCCGGGCATTCCGGCTCCTATTACCCAATCCAACGTCAGTTTGAATGCGATTATCTTGTTTGTCGGAGGATTGGTGGCTGCCGGTGTGGCTGGGCAGATCCGCAGGCATGTGCAGGCGGCGCTGCGCGAGGCAGAAACCAAGCGGAAGTTAGACGCGATCCAGCACGACCTCCAAGTGGCGCGCTCCATTCAACAGTCACTTCTGCCGCAAGAGCCGCTTCAAATTGAGGGATTCGACATTGCAGGTTGGAACCGTCCCGCCGATGACACCGGAGGCGATTATTTCGACTGGAAGATTCTTCCCGATGGAAAAGTGGTGATCAGCCTCGCCGACGTTACCGGCCATGGCATAGGTCCTGCCCTACTGGCGACAGCGTGCCACGCCTACGCGAGATCCAATTTCAGAGTTGGGCAGGAGCTACCGGCAGCTGTTGAACATCTCAATCAGGAGCTTGGAGCAGATCTCCCCAGCGGACGCTTCGTGACTTTTGTGGCTGCGGTCTGTTGTCCTGATTGTCCGGAGATGGAGATGCTTTCCGCCGGCCACGGTCCTCTGTTTATTTATTCCCGTCCGGAGGATCGCTTTATGGAGTTGGATGCCCATGCACTTCCGCTTGGCATTCTCCCGTCGTTCTCCTCTGCCCCTTCGACACGTCTCCAGCTTCACGCCGGCGATCTGGTACTCCTGGCCACGGACGGTTTTTTTGAATGGGAGGACGATCGAGGCGAACAATTCGGGGTGCAGCGGATGGAAGAAGTAATTCGAGCATCACGAGACTTGGCTGCCGCAGAAATCATTTCGCACCTATACGAGGCCGTCATCAGGTTCTCCAATGGAACCAAACAGCAGGATGATCTCACTGCCGTGCTCATAAAGTTCAGGCCAGACAAACATGGGCTTACGCAAAAAGAGGCTGTGGGAGTGCGAAATTAAGCCGCACCAAATGTATGAAACATTTCTTGAACAGCCTCCGCGACATGCTTGTAGCCGGCTTTTTCTTCCCGCTTCCCGTATTGATTTGAGGGCCTGGGGATGGGGTGATATTTGACAGTAAGGAATACAGCAAGCTGCATCCTGAAGTTATGCGGCGCGCATCTGCTTTTCTTTGTCATCCTCAGCTGCGCTCCAGGCCGGGCACAAGACCTGGCTCCCCGGGCCTATATCATCACTCCTATACATACGAACGCTGTAATCATGACCTACACTTACTCAAGCGGTAATCTTATCTTCGACGGCTCACTTCCAATTACCGACGCCACGGCGAAAGTTAGTGTTCCGGTCTTTAGCTTGTTTCACACGCTCAATTTTTTTGGACGCTCAGCGAACTTTACCGCTGCGTTGCCTTACGGAGTGGGAAATTTTCGAGCGACCGTGGCTAGCGCTGAGGCCAAGACCTACCGTTCGGGTCTGCTGGATTCCTCATTCCGCTTTTCCGTGAATCTTAAAGGCGGCCCGGCGATGGATGGTCGCGAAATGCTCAAATGGCGGCAGAAGACCATCATCGGAGCGAGCATCAAAGTGGTGGCTCCGACCGGGCAGTACGACTCGACCAAACTGATCAACTATGGCAGCAACCGCTGGGCTTTCAAGCCGGAAATTGGGTGGTCGCAACGCTGGGGGCACTGGATCCTGGACGCCTATGGGGCAGTGTGGATTTTCACTGCCAACCACCAACCCTTTTTACCGAATCCACCTCCGGGTACCAATATCCGAACACAAGCTCCTGTGTTCGCATTCGAAGGGCACCTAAGCTACGACGTCAGGCCTCGGCTTTGGGCTTCGTTCGACGGTAACTTCTGGGTCGGCGGCCGCACCAGCCTGAACGGCCGTGAGAACTCGGCCACCGAACAGCGGAACTCGCGCATTGGAGCCACCTTGTCTATCCCGGTGAGCAACCATCAGGCTTGGAAATTCAGTTACAACCGTGGTGCCTACATTCGTTACGGCGGAAACTACGACACCGTGTCTGCGGGGTGGCAGTACTCATGGCAAGGTAGACCGAACTAGAAGGAACAGATCTTATGGAACCTCCCATTTCTCCTTGGCTTTATGCAGTGCTCCTATTCTGTGGCATGCTGATCTTATTAGAAGTCGGCCGACGTCTAGGTGTCAGACGTCGCCCGAGCGAGTCCGAAGGCGAGCGTGGCAGCCTGGGTACGATCGAAGGAGCAGTTTTCGCTTTGTTTGGCTTGCTGATGGCATTCACTTTCTCGGGAGCAGCTCTGCGGTTCAACGAAAAACGGATGTTGATCGCCGAGGAAGTCAATGCCATCGAAACGGCGTATTTGCGCGTCCATCTCGTACCCCATGAACTACAGCCCCGGCTCCAGGAATTGTTCCGTCAATATGTGGACTCGCGGCTCGAGGTTTATCGCAAGCTTCCAGATATGAAAGCAGCTGGTTTGCAAATGTCCAAATGCAAGAAACTCCAAGAGGAAATTTGGGTCGAAGCAGTGGCGGATACGCGGCTCCCGAATTCTCATCCTGACGCAGGCAAGTTACTGCTACCTGCACTAAACAACATGATTGATATCACCACCACCCGCATGATGGCGCTGCAAAGCCATCCGCCGAGAATTATTTATGCGCTCCTGTTCGGACTAGGACTCCTGTGTTCCCTTCTGGCCGGTTATCGGATGGCCAGCGGCCAGCGTCGGAGCTGGCTTCATATTACTGGCTTTGCGGTCATAACGGTCATCATCGTTTATGTCATGCTCGACGTCGAGTACCCGCGTGCCGGGCTGATCCGCCTCGAGGCCGCCGATCAATTGCTGGTAGATACTCGAGCGGCCATGAAGTGACAGGCTTGCTAGCGGCATTACCTGGCGACCACGTCCGGGACTTGCTTGCGAAACTCTGAGGTTGATCTAGCTTTATCAGATTTAGGAGTGTGATGACCGGCACGTTGGCAACATGCTCATGGGTTCAAATAGGTAGCCTTACCGGCTTGTCATTCGTGATCACAATTCTGTTCAACGTGCCTGATGGCCGGGTTCCTCACAAGTCATCCTTCATTAGTCAACGGACTGGCGCAGGGTGCCTCTTACTTGTTTAAGCATCAGGAAATCCCACTCCCCTGTTTGTGCCATTGCGAATACCCGTCATCGGGCGTACGTTCACGCAATGTCCCTTCCCGTAACAGAACCATCCGCATGCCGTCACTTGAAAGACGAATTATGCCAAGCCGTGATAAATAACTGCGGGATGCTGTATGTGCTGATGCGCTGTCGTAACTGCGGAGTAAAGTCCGCCTTCCAAGTGGACCGGGACGGGCGCATTGAGAAAGTTTATGCGCTAGGCCATGTCCCCATTCAATAACTGCGATTCCACTCTCTCAAATTACGCCTATCCTTAACTGTCAAATTTAACAGTATTCGGCCCGCCTGGCTTAGCTTATCCAGCTGTTGACCTGCGGACACATCCGCGATCTGTGGTGGCTCTGGTTTTGCATAGCAGACAGAATTGTCGCAATGATTGGCAGGTGTTGTGCGTGCGCAACTTCTAGTTGCGACACGGTTGCGATATTCCTCTGCGCTGTCACAGTGTCTCTGAAGCTCAACGTAGACATTGCTGTGCCCAAACAATGAGACAAGCGTTTCAACTTCCTTCCATGCACTTTCTCACTGTCCGCTTGAGACACGCGTGAGGCCCTCAGACGCGAGGCGGCGCAAGAGCCGGCCCGCGACGGCGGCCATGTCGCCAGGTAGCTCGGCTGAGACGGACTCACTTGCTCGCGCCACCTGGGTACGCACCACCCGGTCAGTCCCCGTGATTTGAAACTCGACAGCCCCGACCAGTCGTGTCCCACCCGCGGATTCAAGGTTCCACACGAGGAGGGTTGCGGCTAGCGCTGGAGCGCGGCCGTCATCGACGAGGCGTATATCGGGATTCGATGCCACTTCGAGACGCAACGCAGTGTCCAGATATCGGTCAGGAGCAGACGACCATCGCCAGACCGAGTCCTCCGTTAACTCACCATCTGATTGCTGGTACAGGACACGGCGACCGATGTGTCCGCGTGCTTGTGTATCGAGCAGCCGTACAGGGATGGCGTTGGGAGCCTTCGCCACTAACTTCGCTGGTTCGGCCAGTTGCGGCTCGAGCAGTTGCGGCTCGATCATGCGGGTTGGTGTCGTGGCGGGGCGTCGCAGCTGGCAGCCGACTCCCCCAAGGCAAGCAATCGTACCGAGTAGACAGGACCAGGTTCGGAGCGCACGAATCATTAGTGCTTCTCGTGTGGTGGTCGGGGACCATAGACCATCGATTCGGGCTGCTCCTCGAGATGTCGCGCGAGTTCGCGCAGCTGTTCGAGCGAATCTCGAATGGCCGGCAGAGAACGCCGGAGATCGTCCGACGCAAGTCTGGAATTGTCGGCCGCGTCGCGTGCTGATTGTGTCGCGGCAGGAAGATCTGCAGCTTTGATCGCGGCGCGCGCCTCTTCGGAAAACTTGACCACTGCGCCCTCTGTGCCGATCAACCCGCCCAAGTCAGCTCTGATCTGCTCGATTTGCGCACTCGTCGTCGTAAAAAATTTCCGCGAGTCATCGCTCAGCTCTGGTAGCTGGCTTTTCTGAACAATGCGCTCGACGTTGGTGAAGAATCGGTCGCTCCGGTCGAGGCTAGCGGGAATCCTGGTGCTAATCTCCCCGAGGGTTTGCAGTGTCGCTTCCGCACGATCCAAAAGCGCGGGCAGCCGATCCTGTAGCGTCGCAGACACCGAGGGCACCGACGGCACGTAGGGTTGATTCGGGGTAAACCCGAGGGCAATCGGCGGTGGGGGATTTTGCGGCACATCGAGCAATAAGTAGGCTTCGCCTGTCACTGGATTAGCAACGATCCGGGCCCGAAGGCGGGGGAACACTCCTCCAAAATCAGCGATCTGCCGGATCCGGCCGTGGCTCACGCCAATGGTGTACAGGCGGTCGATGAACAGCTCGAAGTCGATTTCGACAGTGGCCCCGCGAGGGTCGACGCGCAGGTCTGTCACCCGGCCGACCGACACGCCTCTGTACCGAACGAGGCTTGAGACGTCAAGGCCGCTGACGTTCTCGGTGGTATAGGTGACCATTCCGATCACGGCGTGGCTCTTCCACCGTTGAATGAAGAGCGCCGCCGTTGCAAGGACGACCACCAGTGTTACAACAATGAAAAAACCCAGTCGCGCGTAACTCCTCTCGACGGCCATTGGGTTACCCTCCCTGTTTCGCGGGCGCACCGGGCGAGGACCGCGTGAAGAAATTGTGAACGAAAGGTATCTCGGATCCGTCACGCAGTTTGCGTGGGTCGCCCCGGGCCACGATGCCTTTTGCGACTTTGTCCAGAACGATGCAATGGTCAGCCACGAGAAAAATGCTTGGTAGCTCGTGGGTCACGATGACGATCGTGATGCCCAGGTCGCGGCTGAGCGTCAGAACGAGCTGGTCGAGCTCGACTGCAGAGATTGGGTCGAGCCCGGCGGACGGCTCATCGAAGAACAGAAGATTGGGCTCGAGTATCAGGGCGCGGGCAATGCCGGCGCGCTTTTTCATGCCACCAGATATTTCGCCCGGGAGATGGTCGGCAAACGGGCCAAGCCCGACGAGATCGAGCTTGGCCTGGACAAGCTCCCGCGCGATCGCGCCGCGTAGCGGGGTCCACGTGGTCAAGGGAAGTGCGAGGTTCTCCGCCAGAGTCATAGAGCTGAAGAGCGCACCCGACTGAAAGAGTACGCCGAAGGGCGGAACGCCCTCGTAGCGGTGTGGCTCTCCCACGCCTTCGATGTCGATTCGCCCAGCCTGGGGCTGTTCAAGGCCAATCAAATATCGCAGCAATGAGCTCTTGCCGCACCCCGATCCGCCGAGGATGGTGAAGATCGTTCCGCGCTTCACCTGGAAAGTGACATGCTCTACGAGCACTCGTGGTCCCCAACCGATGCTCAAATTGTCGACGGTGATGTGCGCTTTGGGTAGCGGCATGTTCAGATCCCCACGAGCGCGAAAAAGAAGGTGAACATGGCGCTGATCACAATCACGCCAAAGATGGCCAGCACGACTGCGGTGGTCGTCCGAGTCCCAACAGCGGCCGCGCCGCCCTGTGCGAGCAGCCCCTCACCACATGCAATCAATCCGATCGCGAGCCCAAGAAACGGACTCTTGACGAAGCCCGCCAGAAAATGCTCGGCGGTGATCGCGTTCACGGTCGCCTGAATGTAGGCGCGCGTCGTTACATGCGTAATGACTGCCGTGGCCCCCAGACCTCCGACGAGGGCCAAGACGTCGCCCACCCAGGTCAAAAGCGGCACCGTGAGGGCGAGAGCGAGACAGCGTGGCACGACCAGCCACTTGATGGGTTCGAGCCCAATGGACCGCAAGGCGTCAATTTCCTCCGACACCTTCATCGTAGCGATCTCCGACGCGAGACCAGCACCCGATCGACCGGCCACGACGATCGCGGTGACTAGCGGTCCGAGCTCCCGAAAGTGTGCGACGACCACCAGTTCGGGAACGTAGGCAACCGCACCGAAGCGTCCGAGCTGTGAGACGCCGAGGAACCCGATGATAATCCCAACCAGCAGGTTGGCGGCGCTCGTGACCGGCAGCGCGTCTGCGCCGATCTCCTGCATCAGCCTCGGCAACGAACGCCAATCGACCGAGCCGGGGGAGGCGGCTGTCTTCGGCAGTGCGACGGCACAGCGACCACCAAAATCAAGCGCTTCGTTCGCCTTCCCCGGCAGCCGAGCTGCAAGCGCACCGATCCGCGCCAGCCGACTTATGGAATGTGTTTGAGATGGGCGATCCGCCCGACGCTCGCGATAAAGTGCGATCAAGCGCGCTGCTTCGGGGTTAAGGTCTTCGACAACGCGCGCGTGGCGTCCATCTGCGTCCAGCCGATCGAGAAACCGTGCTAGCACGACTGCGCCGGCGCCGTCGATTCGATCGAGCTCCGCTAGGTCAACATCGACTGAGACACAGCCACTCAGACGCGCCTCGGTTCCCTTGACGGCCTGCGCCACCGCGGTGGTATGGGCCAAGTCGAACGGACCAGTCGGTACTAGACTCGCGTGGTCTCCTTCTCGGTCGACTCTGACGGCAACACTCATTGCACGGGACCTCCCGAGGTCAGCTGTGCACATCATCAAACTTACTTCCGGAACTGGAAAAGGCGGCTTGTTACTCTTCGAAGAGGCGAAATAAGAAAACAGTCTGGTTCCGTTTTTCAGTGAAGGCTCAAGTGAAGTCGCAACCTATCGAGCGTTCTGCAAAACGGAAACAAAGAGCCATTTTGAGCGCAAAAGGCGCGTTCAAAGCAGAGGGAGCATTCAAGACAGTTGACATGACATCGCTGTTTCACGCTCATTGATCCGATGTTGTCACAAACCCTTGCCAACAAATTGTTCGTGTCCACAAGCGTGGGCATTTGGTTCTTTCTTCGTTGAACCGTCCTTCTCTTATCTCCTCTTCGCCGTCTGCTCCCTCTTGGATTAATTCTGCGCCATCACGAAAACAACTGGTAATTGTGGCAGTCTTCTGTGACGTATGTTGCTGATTTTTTGGTATCACGATATTAGCGGCGAAGGCATTGGCGAAAAGGGACCAACGCCGGTCTTTCACGAACCGATTCTTCGGCTTGCAACCCAACAAGCGATGAACAGAGACTAACCTGTCATTTCTGCCGGTGGTCCGGAAGCCAGCGGGCCATCTACGATTTAGTATTCATGCGCCACAGATTGATCGTCGTCATTCGCTGCACACTGTCCTTGCTGTTTACTTTTCCCTTTCTCACTTTAGGTGCTCAGACATCATTGCCTGATCATCCGGAGCCTCAGCCGTCTTTGCCGGATGCTCCCTCATCCCAGACTCGATTACCCGAACAACCCAAGCCCCAGGCCTCCACTGGTGCGACTCGCGCCGGACAGCGCGTTGACGAGGCATGGCCTCGCAAAGCCACTCGCGGAGACCAGACAGTCTCTATGTACCAACCACAACTGCAAGCTTGGGAAGCAGACAAGATCAACGCCTATGCTGCACTCGCGGTAACGAGTCCAAGCAACAAAACGACCAAATACGGAGTGGTTTGGTTCACGGCCCGAACGGAAGTGGATAAAGTAAACCGCCAGGTAACCTTGGACGAATTCCAGATCACCAGGGTCAAGTTTCCTACGATGGAAACCAAGGAGGCTGAATATCAGGCGTTCCTGCAGGCTAAGCTGCCAGGCAAGTCCAAGGTGATAGCCTTGGACCGCTTGGAAGCTGCGTTGGCAGTCAGTGATGCGGAACAAGCCGGGGTCGAGGCCTTCGAGGTGAATAACGATCCCCCTAAGGTTATCTTTACCACCAAATCCTCATTACTGGTCCTCATCGACGGCCCACCACGGTATAGAGATGTCGGTGGCACCGACCTGCAGCTGATGCTCAATACGCGAGCCACGATTCTGCTCGATACCAAGAAGAAGCAATACTACCTAAATGTAATGGACGGTTGGTTGCAGGCAGCTGATCTCATGGCAGGTCCTTGGTCCTACACTTCGAAGATTCCTGATGATATGAAGGAAATCACCAAGGGCATCCAGGAACGGCAGCAGGCAAATCCGCAGGAAGGTACCACCCCACCCTCACTGAAGCAGGCGCATAAAGACGGCAAGATTCCAGCCATCTATGTCAGTGTGGGCCCTGCCGAGTTGTTGGTAACCGAAGGAGCACCACAGTATGAACGCATTCCGGACACGGGTCTGGAGTACGTCAAAAACACAACCGCCAATATTTTTCGGGATACAACGAGCCTTGATTACTACATCCTACTGGCGGGGCGCTGGTTTCGATCGAAATCCCTAGAAGGGGGCCCTTGGGAGTTTGTTGAAGGGAAGAAGCTGCCCGAGAAGTTCGCTGACATTCCCGAAAGCAGTCCCAAAGCTGGCGTACTGGTGTCGGTTCCGGGAACCGGGCCCGCCAAGGAGGCGCTGATCGCGAACGCCATACCGCAGACCGCCACTATAACTCGCAACCAGGCCCAGTTACAGGTTACCTATGACGGAGATCCCCAGTTTAAGAACATAGAGGGTACAAGCCTGCAGTATGCGGTAAATACTGCGACCCCGGTCATCCAGGTAGATAGCAAGAGTTACTATGCAGTTGAGAATGCGGTCTGGTTCGTGGGAGCGGCGCCAGTTGGACCTTGGGAAGTGGCAACCACAGTACCACCTGAGGTCTACTCGATTCCGCCCAGTTCCCCTTTGCACTACGTCACATATGTCAAGGTGTATCGCTCTACGCCGGACGTCGTTTACGTAGGTTACACACCCGGCTATTACGGCACAATCGTTTCTTCTACCACTTCTACGGTTGTGTACGGTACAGGTTGGTACTATCCGCCCTATGTCGGGAGTTACTGGTATGGAGCGCCCTACACCTACGGAGTCGGCGTTGCCTCGACGTGGAGTTCCGGGACTGGCTGGAGCATCACGATAGGAGTCGGCTACACCTATGGCTATCCTTACTATTATCCGTGGTGGGGACCGTGGGGTTACTACGGAGCTTGCTGCTGGGGGCCGGCTTGGGGGTACGGCTACGGCGGCTATGCCAGCGCAAACGTATACGGCCGCTGGGGCAATACTGCTTATGCGAGTACCGGGGCCGCCTGGGCGAATCCCTATACAGGCAATTATGGCGGGGCAAGTCGAACCGCTTTCCAGAACACGCAACGTGGCACTGTAGGTGTAGCCGGCCGTGGCGCCAATACCAACGTGTACACCGGCAACACTGTCGCGGGGCGTGGGGCGGTGGGCTACAATCCGAACACTGGAGTTGTGGCTGGTGGCGGCGCGGGATACGCGGGCAATATGTACACCGGCCAGGGAGCGGCAGGGCGGGGTGGCTTTGCCTACAACACAAACACTGGCGCCGGGATCGCCGCAGGATCCAATAACATTTACGCCGGAAAAGATGGGAGCGTCTACCGCTACGACCGGCAGAATGGAAATTGGTCTCAGAACAACGGCGACGGGTGGAAGTCCACCTCCAAACCCCAGGCCAATATGCAGCAGCAACAACAGGCACGCGCTGTAGGGCAGCAGCGCACGCAGAACTTTAGTGGCTCGAGAAGTGCCGGAATGCGCAGCGGCGGAGGGCGGAGAAGATAGAGAATCTTCCCTTCCCGGAAGTCATGTGTTGTCCTCCATTGTTAACAACTTCCTGTCCTGCGATGGAAAGTTCCCGGCGCAGATCATCGAGGACTGAACTAGCGCCCGAGACTTCATTTCAGATCAATCTCTGCGTAGAGCTGAGTCGTGTCCAACGAGACCTGCCCCAGCCACGAACAGATCGTGTTCAGATCGACGCCAGCCAAATTCTTGTCCGCACCAATTGTGGCTCGACGAGACTGCAGATTTGTCTCGGTCGAAGATTGCCTGTTTTGGCGTACTTCTCATTTCCGTCGTACTTCCCGGGAGCCCGGCGCAACGCCTGAAGTGTTGTACAGGTACTCAACAATACGTTTCGCAAAGAAGCGACTTTGCTCGATGCGGTCCACATAGGCCTGCGATTCAGCCGGAACGCAATAACAGCGGTCAACGGCTGGTTCGCCAGAGTTGTAGGCGGCCAGTACTAGTCGAGTATTGTTCCTGTATTTCGTGAGCAGATGCGAGAGGTGACGGACTGACGCTTGAACGCTTTCAGTGATGTTTGTCCGATCTTGCACACCAAGGGTGGTGGCGGTCGCGGGCGTCAACTGAGCCACACCGACTTCGCCCTTTGGCCCCAAAGCGAGCGGATCGTACTTGCTTTCTTCCCAGATGAGTGCCCAAACCAGCGATTTCTCCACCTTGGGATAGCGCCTACAGGCAACCTCGACAGCTTGGTTTACTGATCGGAACTCATCATCTGTCGGCCACTCCGGGTTCCGGTGAAACCCTTCCGTTGCCATGGAAGGCAGGACAATAGACAGAGATAAAAGAAAGAAAAACACTCTCACGAAGGACCGAAGCATAGCTCCCTAAATGCAAAATACCAAATGACCCCACCCCTTCGAGCCTAGGGCCGGTCCAAGTCGCTAGCAACTATCAATTGTGACAGGAGGTCGGTTCGATTACGCTGTGGCCGCCCCAGACGC
>Ga0068858_100000571_pt1 | contig 38529 bp, 35 predicted proteins | sample KBSSwiS12_FD_66589 | JGI IMG/M metagenome (GOLD analysis project Ga0068858, IMG submission 66589) | Switchgrass rhizosphere microbial communities from Kellogg Biological Station, Michigan, USA - KBS Switchgrass S1-2 | ecosystem: Host-associated > Plants > Roots > Rhizosphere > Soil ... | reverse complement strand
TCTGAATGAAGCGAATCTTGGTCGGTATCAAGCGCGTTGTGGACTACAACGTGCGCATCCGCGTGAAGCCGGATGGCACGGGTGTCGTCACGGACGGGGTGAAGATGAGCATCAACCCCTTTGACGAGATTGCGCTCGAAGAAGCACTTCGGATCAAAGAGCGCGGGGGTGCCGAGGAAGTTGTCATTGCGACGATCGGCCCGGCCGACTGCCAGCAGCAGCTGCGAACGGCCCTGGCCATGGGTGCGGACCGCGCTCTGCACATTCAAGCCGACGGAGTTGTCGAGCCGCTGGTGGCGGCACGCGCCCTGCTCAAACTCATTGAGCGCGAGCAACCCTTTCTCGTCATCGTTGGCAAGCAGGCCATCGACGATGACAACAGTCAGACCGGTCCCATGCTGGCCGCGTTGTGGAATCGCCCCCAGGTCACGTTCGCTTCGAAAGTCGAGCTGTCGGAGGGCAAGGCCCGTGTTACGCGCGAAGTCGATGCGGGACTCGAGACACTCGAGGTAGACCTGCCGGCGCTGGTGACGACCGACCTGCGGCTGAACGAGCCACGTTACGTGAAGTTGCCGGACATCATGAAGGCAAAAAAGAAGCCCCTGGAGACACTCGCCCTGAACACACTCGGTGTCGAGGCCAAGCAGCAGTTGAAACTCGTGAAATTCGAGCCTCCGGCGCAACGTCAGAAGGGCGTGAAGGTCAAGGACGCGGGCGAGTTGGTCGAGGCACTGAAGAAGAAGGGGTTGATCTGATGGCCGCAAAAGTTCTGATTGTCGCCGAGCACGACGGCACGAAACTCAACCCCAGCACCGCGAAGTCGGTCACCTGTGCCCGTGGAATCCCGGGGGCAGAAATCATTGTTGCCGTGTTTGCCGCCAAGCCCGATGCGGTGGCGGCACAGGCCGCCCAGTTGGCCGGCGTCACGCGGGTACTCACGGTCGAAAATCCTGCAAATGAGCATGCCCTGGCGGCCGTATTGGCGCCGCAGGTTGTGGCGGTGGCGAAGGGTTACAGCCACGTGCTCGCCGCGTCGACGACCTTTGGCAAGGACCTGATGCCGCGCGTGGCCGCCCTGCTCGGGGCCGCGCAAATCAGCGACATCATGGCCGTTGAGAGCGCCAATCGCTTCCGCCGGCCGATCTACGCCGGAAATGCGATCGTGACCGTCGAGACGGATCCTGCGGGCACGATTGTGGGAACCGTGCGCAGCGCCTCTTTCGAGGCTGCCGGTACGGGTGGCTCGGCACCGGTCGAGAAAGCGAGCGTGAGTGTCGAGCTTCCGACTCACACGCGCTTCGTATCGGTGTCAGCGGCCAAAAACGATCGGCCGGACCTGCAGACCGCCTCGCGGGTGGTCTCCGGTGGCCGGGCACTCGGCAGTGCTGATGGCTTCAAGATCCTCTATTCGCTGGCCGACAAGTTGGGAGCCGCGGTCGGTGCTTCGCGTGCGGCCGTGGATGCAGGCTATGCGCCCAACGAATTGCAGGTTGGACAGACGGGTAAGATCATTGCGCCCGAGTTGTATATGGCCATCGGCATCTCGGGAGCGATCCAGCATCTGACCGGCATCAAGGACGCGCGCACCATCGTTGCCATCAACAAGGATGGCGAGGCACCGATTTTCGAAGTCGCGGATATCGGACTCGTTGGGGACCTGTTCCAGGTCGTCCCCGAGATCGAGAAGCTCATCGGATAAGGGAAACCTTATCGGGCCAAAGACCTTATTGGACAATAGGTTGAGTCCCCAGGTGCTCGGGAGCGACCCTCACGAGCACCTTCCCGAAGCTCTCGCCGCGCATCAGCCGGCAAAAGGCGGCGGGCGCGCTTGCGAGCCCATCGGTGATCTCTTCCCGGTAACGAAACAGACCCGCCCGGATCCAACCGCCAACCACTCTCTCCAGCTCCGGCAGCCGCTGGACATGGTCCTGGACCATGATGCCCCGTAGCGTCGCCCGTGCGCTCAGAACAGATTCGAGCGAAGGGCCCGGCGGCGGCACTTCGCTGTTGTATGCCTCGCTCATCCCACAAAGGATCACACGAGCATGCGGCGCCAGAAACCTGACCACGCAGGAAAGCACGTCGCCACCGAGGTTATCGAAGTAAACATCCACACCCTCGGGGCACGCGGCGCGGATCTGCGCGGCGAGGTCTCCCGAGCGATGGTTGATACATGCGGCGTAACCAAGCTCACGGACCGCGTAGTCGCACTTTTCCTGTGAGCCCGCGATTCCAACTGCCCGCGCGCCGACGATGCGGGCAGCCTGACCCGCCGTGCAACCCACAGGTCCCGTTGCAGCGGACACCAGTATCGTCTGACCCGGCCGCGGCTCACCCAGGTAGATGAGGCCTGTGTACCCCGCCAACCCCGGCAAGCCAAGCACGCCCAATCCGGTAGAGACAGGCGCCCTGGCCGGATCCAACCGCCGCACACCCTGCCCGCTGGACAGCGCAAACTGCTGCCACCCGTTGCGGGCCACGATGTATTCACCGGGCCGGTAGTCCGGATGCCGTGATTCGAGTACCTGTGCAACCGTTTCGCCACTCATCACGTCGCCGGGATTCAACCGCAGCGATGCATCGCAGTTGCCCCGCATGGCTGCCCGGTAAAGCGGATCGAGTGACAGGTAGAGCGTGCGCGACAGAAACTGACCCGGACCCGGCGTCGGGACTGCTGTGGTGTCCGCACCGAAGTTCTCCGGCACGGGTATACCCTCCGGCCGGAGCGCAAAGAGAATGCGGTGGTTGCGGTCGCCAGCGTCGTGCATGACCAGATTGCGAGTTGCCTTAAGCCGAGCCCGACACGCTGCCAGGTTCCGTTATAACTTGCTGAGAACGTGCTCCGCCGAAGACACCTTGAACTGGCCCTTCTCCTCGATATCAACGTGCTTGGCTACGCCGTCCTGCACGGTGATCGCGAAGCGCTGGCCCCGAGTGCCCATGCCGAAGCCACTCGCATCCAGCTCCAGGCCCAGTGCCTTGGCGTATTCACCATTTCCGTCGGCCAGCATCAGGATCTTGTCACCGACGCTCGAGGACTTGCCCCAGGCATTCATGACGAACACGTCATTGACCGCCATGCAGGCAATCGTATCGACACCCTTCGCGTGAATCTGCTCAGCCAGCTGCACGAATCCGGGCAGATGTTTCGCATCGCAGGTAGGCGTGAATGCGCCCGGAACTGAAAACAGAACGACCTTCTTGCCTTTGAAGAGCTCGTCCGTAGTGACATCCTTCGGTCCGTCTTTGGTCATCGTCTTGAGCTTGCCCGCGGGCATGCGGTCACCGGCCTTGATCGCCATGTCGAATCTCCTGTTGCCAAGACCTAAGCGAATAAGATGAAGGCCGGGAAGATCGCTCTCCCGGCCTCCTGTACTTTACCTCGAAAGCCGCTGAAGGGCTTGAGGCGCCGGCCTACGCCTGCTTGGCGTGCAGACTCCACAACTCCGCCAGACGCTCCAGGTTCGGATCGCCCTTGACGGCCTTGAACTGCTTGACGGCCTCATCCTTCTTGCCGCTCTTGAGCTGCGCGATTCCAAGCAGCAGGTGGGCCTCTGCCTCGTTGCGCACGCTGCCCTTGGTCAATCCCTTGTTCAGCTGATCCGTGGCCTTGTCGTACTGCTGGTAGCCCAGATACGCAAGTCCCACGCCGACATTCTTGTCGCCGGTGCTGCTGGCATCGGCATCCTTCTCGACCTTCGGCAGCGTGGCAAGGTCCGTCTGGGCGGCCTTCTTGGCCGATTCCAACAGGCGGGTGTTCTTGTCCTTCGAGCGCGGATCCGCGAAGACATTCTTCTGGAAGCCCTTCTCGAGGATGCGCTGAGCCTCACCCGGATTACCCTGCTCGATGGCGAGCTGGGCCATTTCGGTGTAGTCGGTGGCCTCCTTGAGCACATCGACTTCGGACATCAGCCGGTATACCTGCAGAGTGCTCTTGTCACTGAGGTTGGGTGTGCTGCGCAGCGAATACAGCAGCTGCTGCCAGTACTCGGTCTTCGGATGGTATTCCACCAGGCGCTCGAGCTCGCGAGTCGTGCAGTCCGAATCGTTGAGCTTCACACACGCGCTCAACGCGAGCTGCATCGCCTCGTCCTTCGGCGTCTGGCCAGCCTTGATCTGGCTGTCGATGATGCCGTCGTAGTACTTGAGAGTGCCCTTGTAGTCGCCCTTCAGGTAATACGACTGCCCGACGAGCGTCTTCATCTCTTCGTCGGCATATCCGCCCTTGATCGCGCGGTTGCCATACTCAATGGCCTTGTCGTAGTTCTTCAGCTGGTAGTTGACCTGCGCGACGATCTTCACGCGGCCCGGAATTTCCTTCTCATCGAGGAAGCCGTCATTGATCTCGGCTTCAAAGGCCTTCGAGGCCTCCGGGTAGTTGTTGGTCTTCGCGTACGCAACACCGGCCAGCTCGTTGATGATGTGCTGATCGTAGGGCGTCTTCTTCGGGTTGGCGTCCAGCTCCTTCAGCTTGCCGAGCGCATCGGAGTACTTCTTCGCGTTGACCGCATCCGAAGCCTCCTTCAGTCCCTTCGCAAGCTCCTTGCTCACCGTGTTTTTCTTTTTCTCGTCCGCGGCAAAGGCCGGACTGCCGGACATTACCGCCATGGCGCCCACCAGCACGGCGCCTGTGACTCCCAATCCAACTACGCGCCGGACCGTCTTGCTGTTCGCATTCATGATGTGGTTTCGCATCGTAAGGTCTTTAATCCTTGAACTCTTGAGTATTCACGAAGCCGATCTTCTTCATGCGATTGCGCTGGGCCGCGGCCAGCACCTTGGCTACGTAGTCGTACTTCGCGCGCCGATCGGGACGCAGGTGGATTTCCGGCTGCGGCTCCTTGTTGGACTCCTCGCGGAAATACCCTTCGAGCTGATTGACGTTCTGCACTACGGTGCCGTTCCAGACCACCGTGCCATCGAAGTCGACCTCGAGGTCGATGACCTCGGGACGCTGATCCTGCGGCGGCGGGTTCTTGTTCTGCGGCATGTCGAGCTTCACCGCGTGCGTCATGATGGGCAGCGAGACGATCAGCGTGACCAGCAGCACCAACATCACGTCGATCAACGGCGTGGTGTTGATGTCACACATGACCCCGCCGGACGATCCAACATTCATTGCCATGTCAAATTGCTCCTGATGCGGACCGTGTCAGCGAAAACCGCGTACGCCATGGTCGGGCTCCGTGAGGAAGCCCACCTTGACCACGCCGCCGCGCTGAATTGCATACAGGACGCGTCCCACAGCTTCGAACTTCGCATCGCGGTCGGCGCGGATGTGAACCTCGGGCTGCGGTACGCGCACCGCTGCTTCCTTGATGTGGGCGAGCAACTCGTCCTTGTTGGGCATCTTCCGGTCGTTCCAGTAGATGTTGCCTTCCTTGTCCACCGCCACCGTGATGTTCTCGGGCTTGGTCTGCGTCGGGATGTTGACCGCCTTCGGCAGGTCGACCTTCACGGTCTTATTGATGACTGGAATCGTGATGAGGAAGATGATGAGCAACACCAACATGACGTCCACCAGCGGCGTCGTGTTGATATTCGCCATCACCCCTTGCTCTTCCCCCGAGCCACCGACATTCATTGCCATACTTCAGTTCCTCGCAAGTATCCGGCGGCCCCGTCGAAGGCTCACCGGATACTGGTCTGCCAAACCTTCCGCCGACCGGCTGGCCAGTCGCCTGGCCGTCCTGTCGAGGAGGCTATTTACTTGCGCAGGGCGGCAGCGGGTGCTGCGGCCGGCCGCGCGCCACCTGCCTCGCTGGCTCCCACGCGAGCGCCGCTCACGAGATAGGCATGCAAGTCAGCGGCGAAGTTCCGCAGCGCATCCTGGATCAGCTTGTTACGGCCCAGCAGCCAGTTGTAGCCCATGACCGCGGGAACGGCGACGAACAGACCGATGGCGGTCATGATCAGCGCCTCACCGACGGGGCCGGCGACTTTATCGATGCTCGCCTGGCCGGAGATACCGATACCCACCAGCGCCTTCAAGATGCCCCAGACGGTGCCGAACAGTCCGACGAACGGAGCGGTCGAGCCGACCGTCGCCAGTAGCCCGAGACCTGAGGTCAGCTTACTGTTCACCTGGTCGACCGCGCGCTGCAGGGACATGGTGATCCACTCGTGCAGGTCGATACGATCAGTGAGGCGTCCATCATGGTGTGATGCAGCACGAAGGCCGTCCTCAGCGACCAGGCGGAAGTCATCGCCTTTCTTCAGGCGCTCGACACCGTCCTTGATTGACGGAGCGGTCCAGAATTGCTTCTCGGCAACCCGTGCGGACTGCTTGAGCTTGCGCTGATCCCAGAGCTTGGTAAGGATCACGTACCAGGAAGCCAGGGACATGATGGCCAGCAGGATCAGGACCGCGCGGGCTACTAAGTCGCCGGACGCCCAGAGCGCCTCAAGGCCATACGGATTTTCGACGGATGTGGTGGGTGTATTTTCCATAGTTTCCTCGAATCACAAAAAAGCCGGGCTGCGCCCGGCATCTAATAGTCGTTTTAGTTTCTCAACTGGAACTTGATCCGGAATCCAAAGCAAGCGGCAATCGGATTGCCATCCGACGTAGCAGGCTTGTAGCGCCCGCTCGCCGCCTTGGCCAATTTCAATGCGCCCTCATCCAGACGTGGGGTACCGGATGTTTCCGAAATCTTCGGGTCCTCGGTCAGCTTCCCTTTCGCATCGGTACACACGTGTACCGTCGCAGTACCCGACTCGCCGAGACGCGCCGAAGCCGAAGGATAGTAGTCATCCGTCGAAGGGAAGTTCTTGCCCGGTCCACCGCCGACAATGACCGCCTGATGCGTGGGGGCAGGTGGCGGTGGTCTCACGACGGGCTTGTCGGTGGTGTCCACAATCGCGGTCGAGGTCGGCTCGACGGGCACCTCGATGGCGACGTCGGGTGGCGGCACTTCAACCGGCGGGCGTTCGAGCTGCGGTGGTGGCGGTGGCGGCGGCTCATCCCGCTTGACCACTTCGTCAACGACGGTGGTCTGCAGAGGAGGCGCAACCAGCTCGATCGCCCGACGGGCAAGCCCCGTGGCAAGTGCCCAAGCGATGAAGACGTGGAGAGCAACGATGGCGAAGAGAACCACCGTGCGGCGTGTGAGAAATTGAGAGTCGTGTACGTATGCTGCCATGAGTTATTGCGGCGTCGTCGCTGTTACATTCCCAGATAATACGGGCCCAATTGGGAGCAGCGCAAAGTAGCTGGCTTTGTCGCGGCCCGCAAGATGTCGAACCCGGCCTCGAGCGTGCCGGCGGTGAGGCCGACATGCTCATTCATACATGCTGAACAGGCGCGCGCCACCCTTCTGGCTGACGCACGCTCGAGTCTTGAATCCCCTTGAGTAGTTCGATGATTGCGACGTGCGCTTGCAGAAGAACGACACGGCGCACCGTGTACGTCAATGGATGCCTGCTGAACTCTAACCTCTGCCCAGTGCACTGACAACTCCGCCTAAGCTCAAGAATTCCCGGGAGGTACGGTCACCGCACCCTCGGAAGCGCTCCCCACCAGAAACGCGTATTTTGCGAGTACTCCCGCAGTCGCATACGGCTTGCGTGGCTTCCACGCCGCACGCCGCCGCCGCAGTTCGGCCGCGGACAGATCGGCGTGAATCACGCGCTTCACTGCATCGATGGTCACGACATCACCATTGCGCAGCAATCCGATCGGTCCTGCGACCGCGGCTTCGGGCGATATATGTCCAACCACAAAGCCATGGCTGCCCCCCGAAAACCGGCCGTCGGTGATAAGTGCCACTTTGTCCCCAAGCCCGCGGCCCATGATGGCGCCGGTCGGGCTAAGCATCTCGCGCATCCCGGGACCGCCCTTGGGTCCCTCGTGCCTGATAACGACGACATCCCCCGCCCGGACAGTTCCATCCAGGATCGCCTGGGTGGCACGCTCTTCGCCTTCGAACACGCGCGCCCGCCCGCTGAACGTCAGGCCTTCCTTGCCGGTGATCTTTGCAACTGCACCCTCCGGCGCCACGTTCCCGTACAGTACGACGAGGTGGCTGTCCTTCTTCAGCGGATCGGAGAGCGGCCGCACGATATCCTGTCCAGCAAGATACATGCCTGTCTTGGCCAGGTTTTGCGCCAACGTCCGGCCCGTGACTGTCAGGCAGTCACCGTGCAGTAGACCGGCGTCGAGCAGCATTTTCATCAACGGCTGGATTCCGCCGATCGCAATCAACTCAGACATCAGGTAACGCCCACTCGGCCTGACGTCAGCCAATACAGGCACGCGCTTGCCGATGCGCGTGAAATCATCCAACGCGAGTTTGACCTGCGCATCGTGTGCGATCGCGAGCAGATGCAGGACCGCGTTCGTCGAGCCCCCGAGCGCAATGACTACGCTGATTGCATTCTCGAATGCCTTGCGAGTCAGTATGTCGCGCGGCCGGATTCCGTCCTTGACCAACTGCACCACCGCCTCGCCCGCGCGCCGGCTGTCAGCACGCTTGTCATCACCAACGGCTTCCTGGGCGGAGCTTCCAGGCAGCGACAGTCCGAGTGCCTCGAGCGCGGAGGCCATGGTGTTTGCGGTGTACATACCGCCGCAGCTGCCAGGTCCGGGAATCGCCGTTCGCTCCACCTCGGCCAGCTGTTCGTCGGAAATCTTTCCGGCCGCGTGGGCACCGACAGCCTCGAACACCGAGACGATGTCGCGCCGCTGCGCACCGGGTCGGATGGTGCCGCCATACACAAAAACCGCGGGACGATTGAGGCGTGCAATGGCCATCGCACAGCCGGGCATGTTTTTGTCACAACCGCCCAGAGCAACGAAACCATCGAAGCCCTCGGCACCGACCACCGTCTCGATGGAGTCGGCAATCACTTCGCGCGATACGAGGGAGTAGCGCATTCCGGGCGAGCCCATCGATATGCCATCGGACACCGTGATGGTGTTGAACAGCACACCCTTCCCGCCCGCGGCATCCGCACCCACGACGGCCTCGCGCGCAAGCTCTGCGATGTGCATGTTGCACGGAGTAACATTGGCCCAAGTGGAGGCGACGCCGATCTGCGGCTTGCCGAAATCCGCGTCCTGAAAACCGACAGCGCGCAGCATTGCGCGCGATGGTGCCTGCTTGATCCCATCGACGACCAGCCGCGAGCTCGCGCGCATATCGGTCTGATTCTTCTTCGCTGCCATCCGTCCCCAACCCTTCCCAGTCCTTAAAGCTTAAAGTATTGCGGCCGCCACTGACCAGACAAGATTACTACGGATGCGGTGTGTTTTTAGATTCCATGCGTGTCGGATACGCATTATGACCGTCCGGCAACGGCCGCGGGAGTGAGGTGAACAATGGAGTGAGGTCGCGGAAAAATCAGCTGCGCCCGGCAATCAATCAACGCGCGAGCGGATCAAGCGGTACAGGGCACGGATGCATTGCGCCTCGGCACCCACCGGACGGCCCGGGCGATCCTTTGCGTTCCAGGCGTACAGATCGAGGTGCAGCCACGCTGGGGTTGCCGTCACGAACCGCTTGAGGAACAACGCACCAATGATCGAGCCGGCGAACGGCGCCGCCGACACGTTGCCGAGGTCGGCAATCTTGCTCGTGAGCTCGTCGTCATAGCCGGCCCACAGCGGTAACGGCCAGATCGGATCCGCCTCTTCCTCGCCCCTGATCCGCAATGTGGCCAGCAGATTCTCATCCGTCGAAAAGGCCGCCGGCAGCTCGGGGCCGAGCGCCACGCGCGCGGCGCCTGTGAGCGTTGCCATGTCGATCAGCAGGTCCGGACGCTCAACATCCGCTTCGGCCAGCGCATCAGCGAGCACCAACCGGCCTTCCGCATCCGTGTTGCCAATCTCCACGCTCAGGCCCTTGCGCGAACGCAACACATCGCTGGGACGGTACGCATTGCCGTCGATGCTGTTCTCGACCGCCGGAATCAGAACACGCAGCTGAATGGGCGCGTCGAGTTGCATGAGCATCTGCGCCAACCCGAGCGTGCAGGCGGCGCCACCCATGTCTTTTTTCATCAACAGCATGCCGGCCGAGGGTTTGAGATCCAGACCGCCAGTGTCAAAGCACACGCCCTTGCCGACGAGCGTGACCTTCCTGGCGTCACTGTCACCCCAGCGCAGATCGATCAGCCGCGGGGGACGCGGACTGCCGGCCCCGACTCCATGGATCAGATGAAAGTCACGCGCCTGCAACTCATCACCGACAATCACACTGCTGCGCGCTCCCCAACGAGCCGCCAGATCGGTAGCGGCATCAGCCAGCTCGGCCGGACCCATGTCGTTGGCGGGCGTGTTGATCAGATCGCGGGCAAATGAAGTCGCGGCAGCAGCGGCCTCGGCATAGGCGAGGTCGGCTTGCGCAGGTGCGACCAGCACCGCACGGGGTGTGGCAGCTGGAGCGGATCGATAGCGCATCATGCGGTATGCGCCCATGAGCCAGCCGAGAACAAAATGCGTGGCGGCGTCCCGCCGAAGCTCATTGGCAACGTGGTAGGCCTGCGCGGGCAACCGATCCGCCAGGCCCGCTGCGTGCCACACCTTCAACTCACCAACCGAGCGCAGTGAGCCGAGTCCCGCAACCGCACCAGCGATGTCACCATCGGTGCCGGGATACGCCAACACACGGTGCCTCTCGGCCTGAAATCCATGACCGCGGATCCAATGCGCCACGTGGGCGGGCTGCTCGCTCAACCAGCGCGGGAGATCCGACTCGGTCAGCAGCCACAAGGGGCGGCTGTCCGCCACTGCCGCTGTCAACAGGACTTCTGCCATACGCGCAGCTTAACCAATGTTCGTTGCGGCAGCGTACTTTTGGGACGGTCCGCGGATCCCGCGTTGACAACGCCGCGCCGGTTGTGATCACATCGGGCGACTTATTTCTCAGCTTTCGCAACCTGCAAGTCCAATGGCTCTCACCACAATCGGCGCGCTGCTAGAGGTACTTGTCGGACTTGCGCTCCTTAGGAGCGCAAGGTGCGGGGCTCTCGCGCACGCCTGACGGAACACCGGGCACCCGCGAGCAAAGACACCAAAGACCCCGCACCGGCCACGAGCCAGTGCGGGGTTTTTTTACGTTTGACAATCCGGCCGCGGCCGTTTGGAGATCGATGATGAGGCTCTATTCGCAGAAAGACGTCGACAAGAAGGCACTCAAAGGTGCGCGCATCGCTGTGCTCGGCTACGGCAGCCAGGGCCGCGCGCATGCATTGAATCTGAGCGACAGCGGCTTTGACGTCGTCGTGGGCGTCCGCAAAGGGGGCCCGGGTTGGAAGAAGGCGAAGAAAGAAGGCCTCGCCGTTGCCGAGCCCGCGGCCGCCGCCACTGGCGCTGACCTGGTCGCGATGCTCGTGCCGGACCTGGCCCAGAAGTCCTTGTACGACAGCGTGGAGAAGAGCCTGAAGAAAGGCACGACCCTGCTGTTTGCGCATGGCTTCAATATCCACTTCAAGCAGATCAAGCCGCGCAAGGATCTCGATGTGGTGCTCATTGCACCCAAGGGGCCCGGTGACCTCGTTCGCCGCCAGTACCAACAGGGTCGCGGTGTCCCGTGTCTGATCGCAGTTGCCCAGGATGCGACCGGCAAGGCTCACGCGAAGGCGCTCGCCTACGCTCACGGCATCGGCGGTACGCGCGGGGGCGTGCTCGACACCACGTTTGGCGAAGAGACCGAGACTGACCTCTTCGGCGAGCAGGCCGTGTTGTGCGGCGGCGCGACTGAGCTGGTGGTGAAGGGATTCGAGACCCTGGTCGAGGCTGGCTATCAGCCCGAGGTGGCCTATTACGAGTGCCTGCACGAGCTGAAGCTCATCGTGGACCTGCTGCATGAGGGTGGCCTCACGAAGATGCATCAGTTCATCAGCGAAACCGCCAAGTACGGTGACCTGACACGCGGCCCACGGGTGGTGAATGACCGTGTGAAGGCCGAGATGAAGAAGATCCTGAAGGAAGTGCAGAACGGCAAGTTCGCCCGGCAGTGGATCGAGGAGAACGCGAGTGGTGGCAAGAACTACTCGAAGATGCTCAAAGAGGATACGAACCGCCAGATCGAGAAAGTCGGCGCCGAGCTGCGTGCCCGGATGCCGTGGTTGAACGACCGGCGCGCCTGAGGCGCGCCCGCCAACTGTAAGGAACTAAGGCCATGGCTCCCAATCCGGACCGAGTGCTGATCTTCGACACCACGCTGCGCGATGGCGAGCAATCGCCCGGCTGCAGCATGACCCAACCCGAAAAGCTACGCGTTGCGCGCTCGCTTGCGGAACTGGGCGTCGACGTGATCGAGGCGGGATTTCCCGCCGCCTCGCGAGGCGATTGGGAGTCGGTCAATGCGGTCGCGCGCGAGGTACACGGCTCGACCATCTGTGGGCTCGCGCGCTGCAATCGTGAGGACATCGAGCTCGCCGCGAAGGCGTTGCGCGCTGCCCCTCAACACCGCATCCACGTGTTCCTGGCAACCAGCGCCATTCATCGCCAGTACAAGCTCAACATGGCCCAGGAGGAGATCCTGCGCACGGCCGTCGAGGGCGTAAAAATGGCACGCGAATGGTGCGAGGACGTGGAGTTCTCCCCCGAGGACGCCTCGCGCACCGAGTTGGAGTTTCTGGCCCAGGTTGTGGAGGCCGCCATCGAAGCCGGTGCGAGCACCGTGAACATCCCGGATACCGTCGGTTACACCGTTCCCGATGAGTTCGCCGAGCTGTTCCGCTACCTGCGCAAGAACGTGCGTGGCATCGATACAATCCGTCTTTCAGTGCACTGTCACGATGATCTCGGGATGGCGGTCGCAAACAGCCTGACGGCCGTCGTCGCCGGCGCCCGGCAGGTCGAATGCACCATCAACGGGATTGGCGAGCGTGCGGGCAATTGCTCCCTCGAGGAAGTGGTCATGGCACTGAAGACACGCGAAGCGTTCTTCAACGTCCGCACCCAGATCCAGACCACCCGCCTCTATCCGACTTCCCGCCTGGTCTCCAGCATTACTGGCATGCCCATCCCGCGTAACAAGGCGGTTGTGGGCGAAAATGCGTTTGCGCATGAAGCGGGAATTCATCAGCACGGCATGCTGAGACACCACTCCACTTACGAAATCCTTCGGCCCGAGGATGTAGGTCTGTCGCGCAGCCACCTGGTGCTCGGCAAGCACAGCGGCCGCCACGCATTCCGCGACCGGGTGAAGGAGTTGGGCTTCGAGCTCGACGAGCTCGAATTCAACCGCGTATTCGAGGAATTCAAGGCGCTCGCGGACAAGAAGAAAGAGTTGTTCGACGGTGATATCGAAGCGCTGGTGCTGCGCGCCGAGGGCTCTGCCAGTGGCCCATGGAGCCTGCTGGACCTGAAGACTGTCGCCGACAGCAATGCGCCCGCGGACGCGGTCGTCCGCCTGCAGCACACCGACGGACGGACCGTCGAGCGTAAAGCCCAGGGCGACGGACCGGTGGACGCCGCATTCAAGGCGATCGAAACCGCCACGGGTGTCAACGTGATGCTGCGAAAGTTCGAAGTGCATAGCGTGTCCGAGGGTGAAGATGCTCAGGGCGAAGCGATCGTGTACGTGGAATACAACCAGCGCACCTATCGCGGCTCGAGCGTGAGCACCAACATCGTCGAGTCGAGCACGAAGGCCTTCCTCGAAGTGATCAACAGGATCGAGCTCTCACAGGCGGGCACGCGCTTGCGTGAGGAGCGTGCTGCCGCCGCGCAGGTTGCGCAAGCCGCCGTATAAGGGACCGAAATGACAACAGCTCCCCAAACGATGCTCGAGAAGGTCTGGCGGCTGCATGAAGTCTCCAGCGAAACGCCCGACACGCCGGCCGTCCTGTACATCGATCTGCACCTGATTCACGAGGTGACCTCTCCACAGGCATTCGCGGTTCTTCGCGAGCGCGGCTTACCCGTACGGCGGACGGATCTCACGCTCGCAACGATGGATCACTCGACGCCGACGCGCACCGAGCAGGTCTTCGGCGGCGCGCCCATCGCAATTGATTCGGCCGCGAAGCAGGTACGCGAGTTGGAAATCAACTGCGCGCAATTCGGCGTCGAGTTGCTCGGTTTGCGCAGCGCGCAGCGCGGAATCGTGCACATCATCGGCCCCGAGCTCGGGATCACGCAGCCCGGAAAGACCGTCGTGTGCGGGGACAGCCACACCAGCACACATGGCGCACTGGGCGCCCTCGCCTTCGGCATCGGTACGACTGAAGTGGGCCATGTACTGGCAACGCAGTGCTTACTGCAGCGCAAGCCGCGGACATTTGCATTGAACGTGTCGGGCCGCCTGCGGCCCGGAGTGACGGCGAAAGACCTGATCCTGGCGATCATCGGCAAGATCGGCGTGGGTGGCGGAACAGGGCACGTCATCGAGTACCGCGGCGAGACCATTCGCGGACTCGACATGGACGAGCGGATGACTGTCTGCAACATGTCGATCGAGGCAGGCGCGCGGGCCGGGATGATCGCTCCCGATGAGACCACGTATGAGTACCTGGCCGGCCGCCCTCGTGCCCCACAAGGCGATGCCTGGGAGCGGGCACTCGAAGGATGGCGCAAGCTGCCCAGCGACGCAGGGGCGCGCTTCGACAAGCAAGTTGATATCGATGCGTCGGTGCTGGAGCCGATGATCACCTACGGCACCAATCCGGGCATGGTCATTCCGATCAGCGCCGCGATTCCGACCCGCGCCAACGATACGGTGTTTGCCAAATCACTGGCGTACATGGGCCTCGAAGCGGGAGCACCTATCAAGGATCAGCCGGTCAACGTGGTCTTCCTGGGCAGCTGCACCAACGGACGTATTTCCGACCTGCGCAGCGCCGCCAGCGTGCTGCGCGGCCGCAAAGTTGCCAAGGGAGTGCAGATGCTCGTCATCCCCGGCTCGCAACAGGTCAAGAAGGAAGCCGAGGCCGAAGGACTGCATCGTGTTTTCATTGACGCAGGAGCCGAGTGGCGTGAGTCCGGTTGCTCCATGTGCCTTGGGATGAATGGCGATCTCGTGCCGAAGGGCCACTATTCGGTCAGCACGAGCAATCGCAATTTCGAGGGCCGCCAGGGTGTGGGTGCACGTACCCTGCTGGCGAGCCCGCTGACGGCTGCTGCGAGCGCGGTGCGCGGCCGTGTGACGGATCCGCGGGAGTTGCTGGCATGAAGGCGGTTGAGGTTTTGCGCTCGCGGACGGTCGTATTGCCGGCAAGCAATATCGATACCGATCAGATCATCCCGGCCCGCTTCCTGACGACGACCACCCGCGAAGGACTGGGACGCTCGTTGTTTGCTGACTGGCGTTACGACGCTCAGGGCGCCTTGAGTGCGGACTTCGTACTCAATCGTCCCGAGGCCGACGGCTGCCGGATCCTGGTGGCCGGGCACAATTTCGGCTGTGGGTCGTCGCGCGAGCATGCGCCCTGGGCACTGTTGGACTACGGCCTGCAGGCCGTAGTGAGCACCGAGATCGCGGACATCTTCCGCAGCAACTCGCTGAAGAACGGCTTTCTGCCGGTCGTGGTGGATGAGACGACCAGCGGCTGGCTGCTGGCCAATCCGGGTGCCGAGGTTACGATCGACATTGCCTCAACCACCCTGACCCTGCCAACCGGCGTCAGTGTGAAGTTTCCGCTCGAAGCCTTCTCGCGTTATTGCCTGTTGAATGGCGTCGATGAATTGGGCTTCCTGCTGAAACGCCGCGGCGAAATCGAGGCATACGAGCAGCGGCGCAACTCATGAAGGCTCGCATAGCGGTTCTCGGGGGCGATGGAATCGGTCCCGAGGTGGTGGCCGAGGGCCTGCGCTGCCTGGAGGCGCTCGGGAGCTCGTTCGGACACGAGTTCGTCCTCACTCAGCTGCCTTTTGGGGGCGTCGCGATCGATGCCTATGGCGATCCCCTGCCGGCCGACACTCTGCAGCCCTGCCTTGCGGCCGATGCCGTGCTGCTGGGGGCCATCGGGGGGCCCAAGTGGTCGGCACCGGATGCGAAGATTCGGCCTGAGCAGGGACTGTTGCGGCTGAGAAAGGAGCTCGGCGTCTACGCCAACGTGCGGCCGGTGAAATTGCACTCGTGTTTGATTGGGGCCTCCACGATCAAGCCTGAGGTGCTCGAAGGCGTGGACCTCGTGTTCTTTCGCGAGCTTACGGGCGGCATCTATTTTGGCGAGAAGAAGCGCGATGCCTCGAGCGCTGTGGACGTGTGCACTTACACGGTCGCCGAGGTTGAACGCATCACTCGCGCCGCGGCCCGGCTCGCGCGCCAGCGGCGCGGCAAACTCACCTCCATCGACAAATCCAACGTGCTGGAGACGTCGCGGCTGTGGCGCGAGGTTGCGACCCGGATCATGCGGTCGGAGTTTGCGGATGTGACTCTCGACCACATGCTCGTGGATGCGGCCGCCATGCACTTGATCAGGCGGCCGCGCGATTTCGACGTGCTGGTCACTGAGAACATGTTCGGTGACATCCTGACCGATGAGGCGTCCATGCTGGCGGGATCGCTTGGCTTGCTTCCGTCGGCTTCGCTGGGCGATGGCAAGCGCGGTCTGTACGAACCCATTCACGGGTCTGCGCCCGATATCGCTGGCCGCGGGATCGCCAACCCCGTTGGCACAATTTTGAGTGTGGCGATGCTGCTGCGTCACTCGCTTGGCCTGACACGGGAGGCGGACGCCCTGGAGGCAGCTGTCAGTCGGGCATTGGAAGATGGCGCTCGCACACCTGACATTGCCACGTCCGGCGAGCGAAAGTTGACCACCCGCGAGATGGGAGATGCGGTGCTGGGTGCCCTGAAGCGGCCTGCGTAGTCGAGGCCGACGCGCCGCCAACGACAGCTACAGCCGTTCAACCAGGTGAATCGTTACGCTGTCGCCTGGTTCTTTGCCGAGCAATTTTCGCAGCTCGGACCTGATGGGGAGCTTGTGCGTGCCGTTCCCCAGCGCCATGAATGAGCTTCGAAATGGATGGCCGTCGGCTGTGGCTTTGACTTTCACGAGCCCGCGCGTTCCAAAGTAGGACACTGAGTCGGGCCAGGTCACATAGGTCCAGCCGCCTTTGGCGGGACTCTTCTGCAGAATGGCCTTGAAGCGTTTGTTCAACATGCTTTGATCCTTGGTCCGCCAGGTTTTGGCGGGCGGTTCCGAACCAAGGACGATTGGGGATGCCGGGATCCGACACGCGCGGCAGCCAGCCGCGTCCCGCAGAACGCGGCTGGTCGGTCGGGTATCAGGCAGTCGCGACTTTCGGCACGCTCTCCAGCGTTCGTGCGGCACGCTCCAAGCCCGCAGCCAGATCGCGCTGCAGGTCATCTAGCCCCTCGATACCCACTGACAAACGGATCAGGCCATCAGCCAACCCCGCCTTCTGCCGGGCAGCCGGGTCCATCGCGGCATGCGTCATCGTTGCCGGGTGAGCTACGAGGCTCTCAACGCCCCCCAGAGACTCGGCCAGCGAGAAGCACTGCAGATCGCACACGAACTCTCTTACCGCGTCGTGTCCGCCTTCCAACTCGAGGCTTACGATGGCGCCAAAGCCACGTTGCTGGCGCCGGGCAACGTCGTATCCCGGGTGACTGGGCAAGCCAGGGTAATAAACTTTTCTGACATTGGGCTGCTCCTGTAGCCACTGGGCCAACGCCATCGCGTTGCGTCCGTGATGGTCCAGCCTCGCATGCAGCGTCCGCAGGCCTCGCAGTGTCATGAAGCTATCGAACGGCGCACCTGTCACGCCAAGGCAATTCGCCCACCACACCAGTTGCTCGTGGAGCGTTTTTTCGCGGGCGACGACGGCCCCACCGACAACGTCACTGTGACCATTCAAGTACTTCGTCGTTGAATGAAGTACGAGGTCCGCACCAAGCGTCAATGGCTGCTGCCAGGCCGGAGACAAAAACGTGTTGTCCACGACTACCAGCGCTCCGCTGGCGCGACCCAGCGACGCAAACTTCTCAATGTCGGTGATGCGCAGCAGCGGATTGCTGGGCGTCTCGATCCAGAGCAAATCGGCCGGCTTGGAGAGCGCAGCACGCACGGCGGCTTCGTCACCGAAATTGATGAATTCGACCTTCCGTTCACCGCGGCGATGCCATGCGTCGAACAGGCGATACGTTCCGCCATAACAGTCATGCGGAGCGATGATCCGGGCACCGGCGGGAATGAGATACCCGACCAACGTGATGGCGGCCATTCCGGTTGCGGTGATGACACCACCAACCCCGAGCTCCAATTCCGCAATTGCGGCTCCGAGCAGATCGCGCGTCGGATTTCCTGAGCGCGTGTAGTCGTAGCTACGCTTCTCGCCAAAGCAGCGGAAGGCGAACGTTGATGTGAGATGAATGGGTGGAACGACAGCACCGGTGGCGTCATCGCATTCGAGGCCGGCACGTACGGTCTGGGTAATTTGGCTGGGGCGATCGCTCACAACACGCTCTCCAACGCCACGGTGAATATCCGGCGCAATTGTTCAGTCTCCTTCAGGAATGCATCGTGGCCGTAGATCGAGGAAAGCTCGTGCAGGCGCGCGACCGGCAGGCGCGCAACCATTGCACGCATATCAGACAGCGGTACGAGCTGATCCTCGCGGACCGCAACGGCTGTCGTCGGTACGAAGATGCGCCCCGCGTCCACCCGATGCAGATCGATGGACTCGGACAAACACAAAAATGCTTCAGGGCGGTAACGTGACGCGTAGTCGCCGCCGCGTGAAAAGAGGTAGCTCTCAACCGGGAAGACGAAACGTTCGCCATCCACCACTGGGGCGCCGTTGAAGCGTGCAGAAAACTCTTCAGAGCTGCGGTACGTGGACATGGCGAGGGCACGAGCCAGCTGCAGCCCGTCTTTCGGGCGGCCACAATCGAGCGCAAAGCGCACGATCTGTCTCTGCACGCTGCGCCAGGCAGTGGACATCGGATGGGCGCGATCGGACGCGCCAATGACTAACAGGTGCCCTACCCGTTCTGGATAGCGCTCGCCGAAGGCCAACGCCACCATCCCGCCATAGGAGCCGCCGGCAATTGCGCGCAACGCCCTGATGCCCAGGTGATCGAGCAGCCGTGCAAGTACTTCCGCCTGGTCGTAGCTTGAAATGCTCGGAAATGTCGTACCGGGCTCGGGACCTGTTGAATCGCCGCTGCCGCCCAGGTAATCAAAGCTGAGGATTCGAAACTGATTGACGTCGAGGGGCCGGTCGGGACCTGCGATCTGCGACCACCATTCCTGCCGGGGATCGTCGGTCAGACAAACGCGGCGGTTCGCCGAGATACCACCCAACGCACAAACGACCGGCGCCGTCGTTGGACCCGCGACTCGCCACGCAATATGGACGCCCGACAGCTTGCCGCCGTGGTGAAGCGATACTTCGCCGGGAATCTCGAGGATGCCTTCGCGGACAGTGATGTCCGTGGCAAGAGCAACGAGGGTATTTGCCGCGGGCACAACAGCGGACGACGCGCTGTGTCGCGTGGCGACGGGCAAAGTTTCCAGTGAGGCGTTCATCGAAAGCTCCGCGGATACATGGCACGGTCTCACCGGCCTCCTACGGAGCGCCCACCTTTACGGCGGGTTCGTCGCGTCCTTCTCCAGCCGCACGAGTGGCGCTGAAGCTACGCAAACCGCTCATCTGTCGACCCTTTCCGATGGCTTACGCCAGCGGCGGAATCGCAGGAGTTGGCACCTTTCCAGGGTGGTTAAGCCTGGCGGTTGCCCCGGCGTCTAAGGGCCTTATCCCTCAGCCGGTCTCGATGAGTGGGCTGCAGTGTATTGCGGGGGTTGACGGCGCGTCAAGGCGAGGCTCTCGGGGCCCGCCGGGTGCTGGCGCCGCCCAGCCCGTCATTCATTCCCCACAGCGGTCCGGTTTGCCACCCGCCGGAAGGTCTGCGGCGGATGCCCGAACTTGCGGATAAACGCGCGTCTCATGCGCTCGGGGTCAGCAAAGCCGGTTTCCCGCGCCACCACATCAATGGCATGCCGGCTTTCCTCGACCAGGGACTTCGCCGCTTCGACCCGCAGGCTCTCGATGGCCTTGGCGGGTGACTGCCCCGTCTCTGCTCGAAACGCACGGCTGAACTGCCGGGCACTCAGGTTCGCCACCTCCGCCAGCTCGCCCACCGATAGCGTCTTGCGCAGATTTCGCTTCGCGTAATCCAGTGCCTGCCGAATCCGGTCGGACTTCGAGTCCAGCTCCAGCATCGCGGAAAACTGCGATTGACCGCCCGTGCGGCGGTGGTAGACCACCAACTTCTGCGCGACCGATTTCGACAGCCCAAATCCGAGGTCGGCCTCAACCAACGCCAATGACAGGTCAACGCACGCCGTCATCCCCGCCGAAGTCCAGACTTTCTCATCGGCTATGAAAATGCGGTCTTCCTCCACCTTTACCGCCGGGTAGCGACGTTGCAAGTCGCGCGCGTTGGCCCAGTGCGTCGTTGCGCGACGCCCGTTCAGCACACCTGCGGCAGCCAAGATAAATGCGCCCGTGCAGATGCTCGCGATGCGACGCGAGGCGGCCGCTGCTTCCGCGACAAACTTCACTAACCCTTCAGAGGGTGTCGCGATACCAAAATCACCGGTAATTATCAGGGTGTCAAACGTCGGGTCGGCGAATGCCTGGGTGCCGACTGTGATTCCGGAAGACGACACCACCGCGCCGCCATTCTCCGACAGAAGCGTCACGTCGTACGCCATGCGGCCCGCCACAAGGTTGGCCACCTCGAATACCGCGGCGGCCGCCAGGTCGAGAATCTGAAAGCCCGGGAAGGTAACAATGCCCAGCCGCTGCATAAGCCCTTAACATTATGGCCCAAAAGGCGGTAACTGCGTTATTTCGGACATAAGCTTGACCCTTGACCTCCTCTTAGTCAAGGCTGTCTTCGGTTGTACCAATGTGCTAATGTGATAGCACGCTATTACATTGGGACAGCATGAAAAGCCATCGTAACGTCAGCCCCCGGCAGGAGGCGCTTGCCGAGCGTAACTTGTACACGGCCTTGGCCGCGCTGCAGTCCGCGGAGGAATGCCGGGCCTTCCTGCGTGACTTGTGTACCCCTGCGGAAATACAGGCGATGGCGGACCGGTGGAGCGTCGTAGAGTTTCTACAGCGCGGATTGCCGTATCGGGAGATTCACCGCCTGACCGGTGTCAGTGTCACCACGATTGGGCGCGTCGCGCGATTCCTTGCCAGTGGCAATGGCGGCTATGCGGTGGCGGTCAAGCGTGTGGGTAAGGAGGCGGCGCGTCATGGATGAATTGCGTTTGAAGCTCGCCGTTCAGAAGTCCGGCCGGCTGACCGACCCTTCGCTCGACATGCTGGGGCGATGTGGGCTGAAGCTGTCGCGTGGCAAAGATCAGCTCATGGGTTATGGCGAGAACATGCCCCTCGACGTGTTGTTCGTGCGGGACGACGACATACCCGACCTCGTTCAGGAAGATGTCTGTGATCTCGGGCTCGTGGGTCTCAACGTGCTCGAAGAGAAACGCCTGGAATTGCGTGAGCGCGGACAAGCCGCACGCTTTCAACAGATTCGCACGCTGGATTTCGGCCGCTGCCGTTTGTCGCTCGCTGTTCCGGAAGGCGCCACATTTGAAGGAGCGAGCTCGATTCGCGGCAAGCGCATCGCCACCACCTATCCATTTCTTCTGCAGAAGTATTTGCGCGAGCGCGACATCGCCGCAGATATCGTCACCCTCTCGGGTGCCGTCGAAATCGCCCCGCGCCTGGGCCGCGCCGACCTCATCTGCGACCTCGTCTCGACAGGATCAACATTGCAGGCGAATCACCTGCGCGAAGTCGAGACGGTCATGGAAAGTCACGCGGTCATCATTCGTACGCCACTCGCTCTGCCCCCCGAGAAGGATGAGTGGGTGGAGCGGTTGATGATGCGGATCGATGGCGTACAGCAGGTGAAGGAAAGCAAGTACATCATGTTGCATGCGCCACGCTCGGCGCTGCCAGAGATCCGGCGGCTGCTGCCGGGAAGTGAATCGCCGACCATCATTCCGTTGGAGGGCAATCCGGACAAGGTGGCGGTCCATGCGGTGTGCCGGGAGAACGTGTTCTGGGAGACGCTCGAGAGTTTGAAGAAAGCCGGTGCGAGTGCCCTGCTCGTGCTGCCCGTTGAGAAGATGCTGGCCTGACCGATGCGAATCCTTGACTGGAATAGTCTCACCGCCGCTGAGCGCCACAGCGCGTTGGCCCGGCCGGCACAGGAGTCTCGTGCCGACATTGCCGCCGTCGCTCTCGAGGTAGTCAACGCCGTCCGCCGGAACGGCGACGCCGCCCTCCGCTCCTACACGGAACGGTTCGACGGCGTCCGACTCGACAAACTGGCCGTGCCCGAGGAGGAGTTCTCGGACGCTCGGCGGGCTCTTACTCCGAATCAGCATGCGGCGCTCGAGCAGGCAATCAAGAACGTCCAGCAATTCCATTCAGCTCAATTGCCACAACCGTTATCCATGGAGACGACCCCGGGTGTCCGCTGCGAACGGATCATTCGCCCGATCTCTACGGTGGGTCTCTACGTGCCCGCAGGCTCGGCCCCCCTTCCCTCCGCGGTTGTCATGTTGGCCATCCCCGCGCGCATCGCCGGATGCCCAAACAGGGTCTTGTGTACACCGCCAATGCGCGATGGACGCGCAAATCCGGCCGTGCTCGTCGCGGCGCAATTGTGCGGCGTCAGCACAGTGTTCAAAGTCGGAGGCGCGCAGGCCATAGCGGCTCTCGCCTACGGCACGCAGAGCATTCCAAAAGCGGACAAGATATTCGGGCCCGGTAACGCCTGGGTGACGGCAGCGAAGCAACTGGCCGCCGCGGATCCCGCGGGCGCGGCCTGCGACTTGCCCGCAGGACCCTCAGAGGTGCTGGTCGTCGCGGACGAGAGCGCGCGTGCGGACTTCGTCGCAGCCGATCTGTTGGCCCAGGCAGAACACGACACACAGGCACAAGCCATCCTCGTAACCTCCTCACGCCAACTTGCCGAAGCGGTCAGCGCTGCAGTCGAGCAACAGACACAACTGTTGTCCCGGCGTGCCATCCTCGACAAATCGCTCGACTCCAGCCGTTGCATCGTGGTGGCGGACGTTGCAGCGGCGATCGATGTAGCGAATCTGTACGCCGCGGAGCATCTCATCCTGGAAGTGAAGGAGCCGCGGCAGTGGCTGTCCCGTATTCAAAACGCAGGATCGGTCTTTCTCGGGGCCTGGTCGCCCGAGCCGATGGGTGACTACTGTTCGGGCACCAACCATGTGCTGCCCACATATGGCTACGCGCGCGCCTACAGCGGTCTGTCGGTACTCGACTTTGTGAAAGGCATGACCGTGCAGGAGCTCTCGCCAAAAGGGTTGCAGACGTTGGGACCCGTAGCGGTCGAGCTGGCGAAACTCGAAGGACTCGACGCGCACGCGAGCGCGGTAACCCGGCGCTTGGACGCGCTTGCCTCGGGAGAAATGCTGTGAGTTGGGTCAATCAACTGGCCCGGCCCGACATCGTCGCCCTGAAGGCGTACGAGCACGCATCCTGGGAGCCTACACTCGAGCGCCTCCACGCCAACGAGCTTCCGTGGCGATCCTTTTCCGATGAATCCGAGGCCGGGCTCAATCGTTACCCCGAGCCACAGCCACGTGTATTGGTAGAGCGTCTCGCATCACTGTACGAAGTCAGTCCGACTTCGATACTCGTCGGCCGCGGCAGCGACGAGGCGATAGACCTGCTGATCCGGGGATTCTGCCGTGCCGGTCAGGACAGCGTCGTAATCTGTCCGCCCACGTTTGGTATGTATTCGGTCGCGGCGCGTATACAAGGGGCCAACGTCGTGACGGTTCCTTTGCAAGCGGACGCAGGCTTTGCACTTGACGAGCGGGCCGTACTCGATCACTGCGAACGCGACGTCAAACTTGTGTTCCTCTGCTCTCCCAACAATCCTACGGGTAACCTGCTCAGCGCGGATTCCATAATTGCACTGGCGCGTGCATTGGAAGGCAGGGCCGTCGTCGTGGTGGACGAGGCGTACCTCGAATTTTCGGGCGTCCAGAGCCTTGCCTGCCGGATTCCCGAGCTGCCGCATCTGGCCATCCTCCGCACCCTGTCCAAAGCCTATGCACTGGCAGGTGCGCGATGCGGCACCCTGATAGCCGATCCGGAGGTCATTGCACTGCTGCGCAAGGTGATCCCACCCTACGCCATTCCACAGCTCTGCATGGAAGCGGTGTTGAAAGCACTGGAACCTGCGCAAATCGTGGTTTCGAACCAACGCCTGGAGACGATTCGCTCCGAGCGGAGCCGAGTATTGGCGGCGCTTTCAACATGCTCCAATATCACGCGCGTCTGGCCAAGCGCGGCCAACTTCCTGCTGGCTGAGTTTGTGGACGCACCGCTGGCCCTGGCGCGCTCCCGCGGCGCACGCCTGTTGATCCGGGACGTGCGCGGCTATCCGGGGTTGGACCGCTGCTTGCGAATCACCATCGGAACTCCCGAGCAGAACACTCGCCTGTTGGAGGCTCTGCGATGAGCCCGCGAATTTTGTTCGTCGATCGCGACGGCACGCTGATCGAGGAGCCGGCCGATCATCAGGTGGATTCGCTCGACAAGGTGCGCTTCATGCCCGGAGTGTTCGCCGCACTGGCCGAGCTCAAGCAGCGCGGCTTTCGCTTCGTCATGGTGACGAACCAGGACGGGCTGGGCACCGCATCATTTCCGCGCCCCACCTTCGAGGCGCCGCATGAGTTCATGCTCCAGGCTTTCAGGTCGCAGGGCATCGAGTTCGATGCCGTGTTCGTCTGTCCGCACTTGCCGGCCGATGGCTGCGAGTGCCGCAAGCCGCGCATTGGACTCGTACAGGACTTCATTCGAGACGCCGCTGTTGATCTGGGAGGCAGCGCGATGGTCGGTGACCGCGAAACCGATCTCGAGTTCGCGCGCAATCTCGGCTTGCGGGGTCTGTTGATACGCATGAACGGCAGCGATTCGGAAACCTGGCCGCAGATCGTACGCACCCTCACCGCCCGGCAGGCGCAGGTGCAGCGGCGTACAAAGGAAACCGACATCCAGGTTCGTGTCGGATTGGATGCGACTGCGCCGCTCCAGGTCGTCACTGGCATTGGATTTTTCGATCACATGCTGGAGCAGCTTGCCAAGCACGGCGGCTTTGCACTCGAGTTGACGTGCCGCGGCGATCTGCAGATCGACGAGCACCATACGGTCGAGGACTGCGCGCTCGCCCTTGGCGAGGCCCTGCGCCGCGCTCTGGGTACGAAGGTGGGTATTGCACGCTACGGTTTTCTGCTTCCCATGGACGAGGCGGAAGCGAAAGTGGCAATCGACCTTTCGGGGCGAGCCTACGCGCAATTCGAGGGCCGGTTCAATCGGGAGCAGGTCGGCGGCCTGCCCACCGAGCTCGTGCCGCACTTTTTCCACTCGCTGGCCGAATCATTGGGAGCCGCCGTACACGTGGGCGTCACGGGCGAGAACTCGCACCACATGATCGAAGCCTGCTTCAAGGGCGTCGGCCGGGCGTTGCGCCAGGCCTTTCGACGCGAGAGTGACGAGCTTCCAACTACGAAAGGAGTGTTGTAGTGGACGCAGTCATCATCGACAGCGGCGGCGCCAACCTCGCATCGTTACAGTTCGCGTTTGAACGTCTCGGCGCGAGAACCCGTGTGAGCGCTGACCCTGCCGAGATTGCAGCGGCCTCCCGAGTCATTCTGCCCGGCGTCGGATCCGCGGTGGACGCCATGAGCCGGCTGCGCCAGAGCGGCGTCGCGACGCTCCTGCCAGCACTCACCCAGCCCGTTCTGGGTATCTGCCTCGGCATGCAGCTTCTCTTCCAGCGCTCTGAAGAAGGGAATATTGACTGTCTCGGCATACTTGCCGACCAGGTGAAGCGGCTACAGCCCGCGCAGGGGCGCCCGGTTCCACACATGGGGTGGAATCAACTCGCCCCGCTGCGCGGCGATCCTATCCTCGAAGGCATCTCGGCCGACGACTATGTCTATTTCGTGCACAGCTTTGCCGTTCCGGTTTCCGACATCACGCTCGCCAGCACGGACTACGGAGCCGCCCTTTCCGCAATCGTCCGGCGCGGCAACTTCTGGGGCACACAATTTCATCCGGAGCGCTCCGCCGAAACCGGTGCCCGGATACTCGCCAACTTCCTGAGGCTGAGCTGATGTTGCTCATGCCAGCGATCGATCTGCGCCAGGGGCGCTGCGTACGTCTGTTTCAGGGTGACTTTGGAGCGGAGACCCGCTATGAGCACGAGCCGCACGAGCTGTTGCTCCGCTATCGAGGTCTTGGTGCTTCATGGTTGCACGTCGTTGATCTGGATGGCGCAAAGGACGGCGCGCTCGCGAACCGCTCGATCATCGTCGCGCTGGCCTCACACCGGGCAGTCCGGATACAGGTCGGAGGCGGCGTCAGGTCGGCCACGACGATCGATGATCTTCTGCTGCAAGGAGTCAGCCGTGTCGTGGTAGGCAGTACTGCCGTCGAGCGGCCAGAAGATGTCACAGACTGGCTGGTCCGCTATGGCCCCGAGCGCATCTGCCTCGCATTTGATGTTCGGCTCGATGGGGGTGGCGTGCCACGGGTACGGACGCGTGGCTGGACCGAAAGCACCGCGGTCAGTCTGTGGGACGCGATCGCCCGCTTCCCGCCCGATCGGATCAAACACATCCTATGCACTGACATCGAGCGCGATGGTGCCCTGACCGGTCCAAACATCGAGCTGTATCGCCAAGCCCAATCCCGGTTTCCAAACCTGGCATGGCAGGCTTCCGGGGGCATACGCGACGCCGCCGATCTGGCGGCGCTCGCGCAGACAGGCGTAGCCGGCGCCGTAAGCGGCAAGGCCTTGTTAGAAGAGCGAATCACTTCCGAGGAGTTGCGACCATTCTTGCACGACGCATCATCCCCTGTCTCGACGTCCGCGACGGCCAAGTCGTAAAAGGCGTCCGGTTTCGCGACCTCAAGGTCGTGGGCGACATCATGGAACTCGCCGCACGGTATCGTGACGAGGGCGCGGACGAGCTGGTGTTTTATGACATCACGGCCAGCCCGCAGGGCCGCTCCGTCGACCGTGAATGGGTGAGCCGCGTTGCCCGCGTGCTCGACATTCCTTTTTGTGTCGCCGGCGGAATCCGCTCGGTGCGGGATGCAGAGGAGATCCTGAATGCGGGGGCGGAGAAGGTATCGATCAATTCGCCGGCTCTGGCAAACCCGTGCCTCATCGATGCATTGAGTGCCCGGTTTGGAGCGCAGTGTGTCGTGATTGGTATCGACAGCCAACTGACCCCTCAAGGTTATCGCGCCTACCAATTCAGCGGCGATGCACAGGTGACGCACGATTCCGGCCGCGATGTGTTGGCATGGGTCCGCGAAGTCCAGGAGCGCGGTGCCGGCGAGATCGTGCTCAATTGCATGGGCAGTGATGGGGTGCGCAAAGGATACGACATCGAGCAGTTGCGCAAAGTTCGTGAAATTTGCCGGGTACCCCTGGTGGCGTCCGGCGGTGCGGGCACGGTCGAGCACTTTCGCGATGTATTCGCACAGGCTGCCGTGGATGCCGCGCTCGCGGCGAGCGTCTTTCACAGCGGAGCGATTGCAATCACCGCTCTCAAACGCGACTTGCGTGCGGCGGGTATCGCGGTGCGTCCTCCTGCAGCTGAGCTGCACTCATGAACGCGGGCGAGCCGCTCCGGCCAGCAGACATAGGCACGTTGGATTTCTCCAAGGGCGACGGCCTTATGCCTGCTGTCGTCCAGCACGCTGACACGGGTGCCGTACTGATGGTTGGGTACATGAATCGCGACGCGGTGCGCGAAACGCTGGAGCGCCGTCATGTCGTTTTCTTCAGCCGCAGCAAACAGCGCCTGTGGGAAAAGGGCGAGACGTCCGGTCATTTTCTGGAGCTCGATCAGATTCGCACCGACTGCGACCGCGATGCCCTTTTGGTTACGGCGAGGCCGCTCGGTCCTGTGTGCCACGAGGGCACCGCAACCTGCTTCGGCAATGCATCGGTCACGAACGCAGAACGTTTGGCGTTCCTCGGCACGTTGGAGCGCGTGATTGAACGGCGAATCGCCGAGAGCCCACAAGGAAGCTACACCGCTCGTCTATTCGCCGAGGGTCCGAAAAGGATTGCGCAGAAAGTTGGCGAGGAAGGTCTCGAAGTTGCGCTCGCCGCCGTAGTAGAAACGGACGACAAAGTCCTCGCGGAATCCGCCGACCTCATGTTCCATATGCTCGTTTTGCTGCGCAGCCGCGGTCTTTCATTCCAGAGCGTGGTAGCTGAGCTGCAATCGCGTCACGCCACCAAGCCGTAAACACCGCGGATGTGGCGACTGCGCGGCGGATTGCTGTAGCCCGCCGGCCTGTGCGATGCTGACTGCGTTCGGCTGGGGGAGAACATTCCGTGACTGGACCAGCGGCAACAGCCACCAGCGCGCCCGGGTTGCTGTCCCAAGGCAGGCGCCGCGCGGCCTGGGGCTTGGCATTCGTTGCTGGGCTCGCATTCATCGCGGCAGACACCAGGGCCGACCCACCCCCGCACACGCAAGCAAACCAGGCTCCTTCCAAGGACGCGGTCCTTCCGCAGGTCACCATCCGTGGACAACGGGAGGAACTGGAGAACCACCTTTGGGCGTACGTCGGGAGCATCATCCGCCAACCCTTCGAGGCGTCACTCGTGCGCTGGACCAGACCCATCTGCCCCCTGGTGGTGGGATTGGCACGGCAAGAAAATAAATTACTTGCGGCACGCCTGTCCGAGATCGCGGCTGCCGCAGGCGCACAGCTGGCGCAGCGGCCATGTACGGCCAACTTTGCTGTCATCCTGACAACCGAGCCCGATGCGGTACTCGAGGCATGGTACAAACGCGATTACCACATATTCGGTGAGGCGTCAGAGCACACCATCGATCGCTTTATCGAAACATCTCAACCGGTGCGTGTCTGGTACAACATCATCAAAGAAGGTGCGGGTCCGCTATCCAACACCGCTGGAAGTGCGGCTCTCGCCGGTAAAGGCCCGACCGGTGTGCCCGTAGCAGGCGGTTTAGAGGGATCGCGCCTGGTCTTCAACGCGGTGCGGGCGTTCTCATCGGTCATCGTCACCATCGACAGCAGGCAGGTGACGGATTTCAATCTTCGCCAGCTGGCCGACTATGCCGCGATGGTTGGAATGGTGGAGGTTCGACCCCACGCAGATGTGGGGGCTACGACACCTTCGATCCTGCGCTTGTTCGCTTCTTCCGCGGAACCTGCTCCCGCCGGCCTGAGCGCCTGGGACACAGCGTTACTCAACGCGCTTTACACTACCAACAATCGGTCGAGGACGCAGCGTACCGATATCTTCCTGCGAGTGTTCCACGACCTCGCGCCTTGATCCAGGAGGGTAGTCGCGCGTGCGTTTGCAACGCTTGTGCGGCTCAGCGAGGCGACAACGCGTTAGCGCGCTTGTCCGCCTCCGCAGCTTCCTCATTCCGCCGCCGCGACCGCAGCGAATCAGCAATCAAACGCCAGGCAGATGCCTGCGACTGCGGATCACCCGTCGCAAGCGCCAGCGCCTTGTGGCCCATGCTATCCGCCTGACTGTAATCACCCGCGGTGTAGCGAACCCGGCCCAGCTCGATCCACAGCAGCGGATTATCCGGCTCGACGCGCATTGCCCGCTCGACAGTGGCTGCGGCCAATCCGAAATCGCCGCCGCCCATTTGCTTGTGCGCCTGCGCGACGAGCGCCGATGACGCTGCGCCCAAGCGATATTGCTTTGGTGGCGGCCGTGACGGCGCGCCCGGTGGCTGGCCTGGCGGAGCCGCCGGAGGTGGTTGCGCCGTGCCCGGGCCGGGCACGGGGGTCGGCCCCGAGGGCTGTTCGGGAAACGCCGGCGCGGGTGACCGTAAGGAGGGACACGCCGTGAGTAGCGTGACCATGACGGCAATTGCCAATATTGTTCGAATCAGGATCGCGCCCCTTCTGCGCTAGTCCATGGGAAGAAATCGCAGCGCCGTGACGTGCTCAATGCATGATATCGCGGAGCCACTCGCCAGCGCGCTTTACGATCTCGGCAATGCCATTGCCCTGCGGTCCGCACCCCGGCTTCATGGGTATCTGTGTGCCCACGGGCACGGCGATAGGTGCCGCCTCCGAGGAGCAACCTGCCTCCACCTGCAGCCCCGTTGGATAGTCTATCCACGTTTCTGCCAACGACTCCGGCATCGGCGCATTCCAGGAAGTCGTGCCGAGTCCCGCCATGAGCCGCGCCCAGACCGGCAGCGCGCCCGATGAGCCGGTGAACCCCGTAGGAAGATTGTCGTCGTACCCGACCCAAACGACGGCCATGTGAGAGCCGGAAAATCCCGCGAACCAGTTGTCGCGAAGGTCAGAGGACGTACCCGATTTTCCTGCCACCACCAGATTGGCCGGCAGCACAGATCGCGCCGGCTTGCCGGTGCCCCGCTCCATAACCTGCTCCATCATCCGATCGAGCTGGTAGATGTTCTCAGGCGTCGCAACAGGAGTGACCTGGAGCGGAAATGCACGGATGGTCTTGCCGTCTTCACTGATAACCGCACGTACTGCGCGCAGCGGCGTTCGAAAGCCGCCATTGGCCAAGCCGGTGTACATCTGCGCGGCTTCCATCGGAGTCACATCAATCGCGCCGAGCAACATCGACGGCACCTCCGCCGGCGCACGCGCAAGTCCGAAGCGCTGCAGAGTCTGCGAGATCTTCGGCAGCCCCACGTCCATCCCGACGCCCACCGTGGCGAGGTTCAAGGACTCGGCCAACGCTCGTACCACCGGAACCGGGCCGTAGGTCTGGCGCGTGAAGTTCTCGGGCTGCCACACCTTCCCGTTGACCAACTTGATACTGACCGGTTGATCCTGGACCACCGTGGCCGCGTTGTAGCGCCCAGTCTCGAGCGCGGTCAGGTAGATGAACGGTTTGACCAGCGACCCGAACGGCCGCCGTGCATCCAGTGCCCTGTTGAACCCGTCAAACCCAACATTGCGGCTGCCGACGATTGCAATGACATCACCGCTCTGTGACGAGGTCACAACCACGGCGCCTTCCAGCTTCGCATCAGGATATTTGTGGGCGTGATCGAGCCGTTCCAGCTCGCGTTCCAGAGCGTGTTCGGCCTGATCCTGCGCACGCGGCTCGAGACTGGTGTATATGCGCAAACCTTCCTGCGTCAGGTCTTCATTCCGATAGTCCCGACGCAAGGTCCTGCGCACGAAATCAAGATACGCGGGGTAATAACTGCCTGCCGCCTTTGCGGCCACCCCCAACGGTTTGCGTGCAGCCGCCTGCGCGTCCGCAGGCTTTATCATGTTCCGTTCCGCCATGAGCTTGAGTACGAGGTCCCGCCGGACCCGCGCGCGGTCAGGATGCCGCCGCGGATCGTAGTAGGAGGGGCCCCGCACGATCGACACCAGCAACGCGACTTCCGACAGGTCCAACTCGGCCAGCGGCTTGCCGAAATAGAACTGGCTGGCAAGCCCAAACCCGTGGATGGCCCGGTCCCCGTCCTGGCCCAGGAAGATCTCATTGATGTAGGCGTTCATGAGATCGGCCTTGCTGAAGTGCGATTCGAGGGCCAATGCCATGGCCGCCTCGCGCAACTTGCGCCCCGCCGTCCGCCGCGAATCCAGGAAGTAGCTCTTCACCAGCTGTTGGGTCAGCGTGCTGCCGCCCTGTTCGATCTGACCTGCGCGTACGTTGACCCACACGGCGCGCGCGATCCCTGCCGGATCGACACCGTGGTGCGAATCGAAGTTACGGTCTTCGACCGCCTTCAAAGCGGCCGGCAGCAGGGGCGGCACTTCCTGGGGCGTGACCACGATCCGGTCTTCGCCGTGAATCGGAAAGATGCTGCCGATCAGGAGCGGCTCGAGCCGCACGATGGCAACATCCTTACCGGCACTGTCGTGCAGGCTTTCGATGCCGTTGACGTCGACGCTGATCGAAAGGATGGATGCCGGACGCGTCTCATCAGCGAAGCGAGCCGGACGCAACGCGACATCCACCCTGGCTCCCTGCTCCCGATACGTGCCCGGACGCTCGAGACGCTCCACGCGGCGATATTGCAATCGCTGCAGCTCGTGCTCGAGATCGGCCTGTGACAACGGCAGCCCGGCATACAATTCGAGCGGCGCGGCGTAAATCTGCGCCGGCAGAGTCCATCTGCGCCCCTCGAACTGGTGCACCACCTCGCGATCGAGGTAAGTCCCGTAGAAAACCGCAGCCAACACCACCATGGCCACCGCGGCGAGCACGGTCCGCCAGAAAATCCTTCGAAACGTTCCGCGCTTCAGAGGTACAGCTCCACCGCCGGGTCCCGAAGATTGTAGTGCGAGCTCATTGCATTGCCATATGCGCCGGCATTGGCGATCAGGAGCACGTCGCCCTCCCGCGTCGGCGGCAGGAGGCGGTCATGCCCGAGTACATCCGCGCTTTCGCAGATCGGGCCCACGACATTGACCAGTTCAGTTGGAGCTTCGTCCGCACGCGTGAGATTCACGATTTCGTGGTATGCACCATAGAGCGCCGGACGTATCAAAGAGTTCATCCCGGTGGTAACGCCCACGTAGCGCACTTCGCCCTTGGACTTCAATTGCGTCACGCGCGCGAGCAGCACGCCCGCGGCTGACACCAGGTAGCGGCCGGGCTCCATCCAGAATTCGAGCCGCGGATACTCGGCACGCACGGCCGTCAACAAAGTGTCCAACTTCTGCAGATCCACGCCCGGCTGATCGCCGCGCTCGGGCACTCCCAGGCCGCCACCGACGTCAATGACCTTCACGTCGCTGAAATGCTGCGCGATGTCAGCAAGTTGACGCGCCGTGTGCTCCCAGTTCGTGACATCGAAAATGCCGCTGCCCACGTGCGCTTGCAGCCCGATGATTCGAACACCGAGCTCGTGGGAATGCCGTGAGAACTGTTTGAGCTCGGCCACGGGAACGCCGAACTTGGAGTGCGCACCGGCGGTGCGCACGTGATGGTGATGGCCGCGGCCGACGCCCGTATCGATTCGCGCAAAGATCTCGCGATTGCGGAATAGATCCGGCCAGGCGGTCAATGCATACAGGTTGTCCACGGTCACCCGTACACCCCGCTGGAACGCCCAGTCGTATTCAGCGCGCGGCGCGAAATTCGGCGTATAGAGAATCCTCTGCGGCTGCAGATCCGGGAACAGTTGCAGCGCCCGCTCGACTTCGCCGCGCGATACACACTCGAAGTCCACCCCTTGTGCGCGGATGGCCTGCAGGATCCGCGGGCTCGAGTTGGCCTTCATCGAATAGTGGACGCGGCCCAGCGACTGCATGCCACGCAACCCGCGTGCAGCAGAGCTGATCGTTTCCAGGTCATAGACGAATGCCGAGCTGTGGTCGCCTAAAGTCGCGAGCAGCTGTTCGCGTTTCTGCCGCCACCAGGGTACCGTCCGGACGCCAGCGCCCTTCGGCCTGACGAATAGTTGCTCCCAGGTCGGTCCCAGTACCGGGTCTCCCGGCACCGGGCGGATCAGCAGCTCGTGCAGCTGCTCGACCAGCCGATCCCCCTGGTTCTCATCCACCACGAACGTGAAATTCAAATCGTTGGCGGCCTGGCTCACCAGGTAGATCTTCTGCTCCTCGAAGAATTCAAAGGCATCGCCCAACTGGTGCAGGATGGCGCGGATATTGCGCCCCACGAGACTGACCGAGGCACACGGGCCGATGACCTGTACGCGGCACAGCCGCGACAAATCAGTCACCAGCGCGCTGAGCAACGTATTGTCCAGGGTGTTCGCGGCCGGATCGAGCGATACAGTGACGTTGGTTTCCGAGGTCGACACCAGGTCGACCGACATCCCGTGCGCCTTGAACACCTGGAAGGCATCGGCCAGAAAGCCGACCTGATGCCACATACCGGGGCTTTCCAGCGAGACGAGGGTGATGCCCTTCTTCGTACAGACGGCCTTGACCTGTGCACCCCCGCCCTCTGCGCCCTCAGCGCTCAGGACTGTGCCCTCGAGGTGCGGCGCCTGGGTGGCATACACGTGCAAGGGAATCCGATATTGCCGTGCCGGCAGGATGCATCGTGGATGCAACACCTTCGCACCGCTGGTGGCGATCTCCTGCGCCTCATCGTAGTGGAGGTTTCTGAGCAGCCGGGCCGTCGGCGTCGAACGCGGATTGGCGCTGAACATCCCGGGGACGTCAGTCCAGATCTCCAGGCGCTGAGCGCGGATCTTGGCGGCGAAATAGGCGCCCGACGTATCTGAGCCGCCGCGACCCAACAAAACGGTATTGCCATCGTCATCGCTGGCGATGAAGCCCTGCGTGATCACCACCTGCGCCAGCGAATCCAGGCGGGCCTCGAGCTCGCCGTCCGGACCAAATCCGCACGTGGCCGACAGGATGCTCGACTTGCTGTTGGCGCCACGACGCTCTTCGGACTTCAACATCGTGCGGGCATCGGCCCATTCGACGTTGAGTCCCTGCGTGCGCAGGTAACCGACGCCGAGCTGGGTCGCCATCAGCTCACCGGTGGACATCACGCGCGCGCGCGTGCGGTCGCTGACTTCCCCGATGAGGGCAACACCGGCCGCGATCTGCCGCAGTTCCGCGAGATACCGCTGTACTTCGGCACCGAGTGGAATTCCGAGCTCACGCGCAAGCTGTGCGTGGCGCTCTTCGATCGCGTGCAGATCCGGCTCATGTGTTTGTGCGAGCGCCGCATCGAGAAGCTTCTCGAGACGATCGGTGATACCGGTGACGGCGGAGTGCACAATCAACACGCGCGCGCCGCCATCGAGCCGGCTCCGGGTTACTTTCGCGATGTTGTGCCAGTTCGCGAGCGATGAAACGCTCGTACCGCCGAACTTGAGAACTATCCACGCAGAGGGGGTGCGCGTCACGGACTCTTTACCTCGGGCGCTACCACGCGCAGCGGCAGCCGCACTGTCGCCTCGTATGTTGACTTGCGTTGAGTTGGACCTCGAGCTGATCTAAAGCTCGTCGTCGAAGTCCAGCAGGTCCTTCTCGAGCTTCTTATCTGCCAGCACTTCCTCGAGCTTGCTCCAGGCGGCCTTACCCCGCTTACCCTGGTTGCGCACTCGTTTATCGACCCTGTCGAGCAGCCGGTCGTAGTCGGTGCCGTCTTCGGTGGGCCCGCTCAGGAATTCATCGTCGAGATCGAAGCTCTCGTTGTCTCGTTCCGACATTGCTTGGGGACTAAATTCGTAAGATTATCAATGACTAGCGCGGTGCATGCATGCGCCGCAAGGCTGCGAACTATAACGGATTCGCGCGCCGGATCAACTCCATTTGCGGCTAATTGCGTCGCGTGCCCTCCCGGACCACTATGGGGGCGCCCCGGCTCAGGCCCAAGCCCTCGGCCGCACTTTGTTCCGCCCGGGCGATTTCGAGGACCCCGAAAGAATTGACCAGGGCCAGGTAGTCCCCTGGCCGGGCGTCGCCGTAGGTGCGCAGAAGCGGGAAAGTGTGGTTGCCTGCCTGCACCAGGGGCTGACGGAAGCGGCTGATCAGGGGTCCATCGATATTGCTGATGAGGTTGCCGAAGTGATCGATCGTCATGACCACACCCGTGACTCCGGCTGAGTCCACCGTGGGCTCGTCCACCCAGGCCGGGACGAGCTGTCCCGCGGGGGGTCCCAGGTCGGTGGGGGCGCATCTTCCGGCCGCCAGCTCAGCCGCGATCGGCGCGAAGATATCCCGCCCGTGGAAGGTGGCGCTGGGCCGGTGCAGGCCGAACCGCGCCAAGTGCTGCGCATCGAGCCTGATCACGGCCGATTGCGGATATCGCGCGACGATGGGTGCGAGCAGCCCGTTGTCGGGCGCAAGGAAAACGTGGCCCTGCGCGGCCACCGCCACGATGTCCCGAGAGGTGCCGACGCCTGGATCGACGACGGCAATATGTACAGTTCCGGCCGGAAAGTACTCGAACGCGCGCGCCAGCCAGAAGCCCGCTTCCGCGGGCCAGTGCACGACGATCTCATGCGTGAGATCGATGAGCCGGGCTTCCGGGAAACGCGTCAATATGACGCCCTTCATGACCCCGACGAACGGGCCCTGGTGCCCGAAGTCAGTGGTGATGGTTATGACACCCGAAGGCTTTGCCGGACCGCTCATTGAGTGAAAACCTTGTTCGCATCGCGGCTGACTGTCAACTCCAGCGCCTCCAGCCCCTGGGCGGTGGTGGTCCTGCCGCTGTGCTTTGCGCTGAGCGGGCTTGCCGGCATCGTCTATCAGATCGCCTGGACCCGGCAGTTTGCGCTCGTATTCGGTACGACAGAAACGGCCATCACGCTCGTGCTGGCGGCCTATATGGCAGGACTGGGAGTGGGCGCCTGGCTGGTGCAGCGGGTCCTGCCCTTCATACAGCGCCCGATCCTCGCGTACGCCGTGCTCGAACTGATCATAGGCGCGAGCGCAGTCGTGCTCGTGCCAACCCTCATCGCAGCCAGCGACTGGCTGTTGCGCACACTCGGTGGACACCATGGCAGCCCCCCGGGTGCCGAGGAGCTCGGCTGGCTCTCATTTGTCTATGCCAGTGGCGCGTTCGCCGCGCTCGCGGTCCCGACGGTCTGCATGGGAGCCACCCTTCCCCTGCTGACTCGTCAGGTCGTCGAGAACGACCGTCAGACGGGCCGTCGTGCTGGTCTGCTGTTCACTTTCAATACCGCGGGTGCCGTGGCGGGCGCCCTGGCTGGTATCTATTGGCTCCTGCCCACCCTGGGGTTGCTCCGGACCGTATGGTCGGCTGCCGCTGCTAACGTTCTGGCAGCCGGGCTCGCCCTGACAGTCGCCCGGCATTCCGGCCGACGCCGGGCGGGTTTCTCGGCAGCCTGGGCAGCCGCAAGCCGAGCCCCTTTCTCCCGCCCGCCCGCGCCGGTGTGGGTTCTGCCGCTAATGTTCGTTTCGGGCGGCGTGGCGCTGTTTCATGAAGTCCTGTGGACGCGGTTGTTGAGTCACGTGTTAGGAAGCAGCCTGCACGCATTTGGCATCATGCTCGCCAGCTTCCTGGGAGGGCTCGCTGTGGGAGCCGCGGCCGGTTCGGCATTGGCCGGCAACCGGCGCTCGGCCGTACCCGGATTCGCGGTCAGCCAGATGGCCTGCGGCCTGGCTGCGGCGTCCGCATACCTCCTCGTCAACCGTCTCCTCCCGGACAGCCCGGGAATCGCCAGCAACACAATCCTCGCAGCCGCCATTCTCATCCCGATTGCATTCTTCAGCGGCGCAACGTTCCCGCTCGCCGTACGAATTCTGGCCCGCCGTACCGAAGATGCGGCACCAGCCGCTGCGCGTGTGTATGCCTGGAACACCTTTGGCGCCATCATCGGCGCACTGGCTGGCGGCTTTGTTCTGATCCCTGCCCTGCGCTTCGAGGGATCGATTCAGTTGGCGGTCGCTGCGAGTGCTGCGTTGGCTTTGGCCGCGGCTGTATTCCTGGAACGTACGTACCGCGGCATATCCATAGCGGTGGGGGCCATCGCGGTGGCAACCATCGCAACTTTCTGGCCGCCCGCACCGTGGGCTGTGCTGCGGGCCTCGCCCCTGCATATCAACAATGCAGGCCGTATGCTCTACTATGGCGTCGGACGAAGCGCGAGCGTCGTAGTCCTGGAACAAAACGGTGTGCTGGCGTTCCGGACCAACGGACTGCCTGAGGCCCTGGTTGAAATGACGGGTGCCGCGCCCAAGGTGAGCGGCGAAAAGTGGCTCGTGCCGTTGGCAATCCTGACGCGGCCGGACACGGGCAGTCTGCTGTTGATTGGATACGGAGGCGGTGTTGTCCTTGACGACATACCGGCAAGCGTCAAGCGCATCGACGTGATTGAAATAGAGTCCCGTGTAATCGACGCAAACATGGCGACCCGCAGCCTGCGTCGTCACGACCCACTGGGCGATCAGCGCCTCAACATCATCATCAACGACGCGCGCGCTTCTCTTAACCTCACTGATCGGCGATATGACGCCATCGTCTCGCAGCCGTCACACCCGTGGACGGCCGCTGCCTCCCATCTTTATACACGTGAGTTCCTGCTCCAGTCCCGGGCGCATCTGACTGACAACGGCGTGTTCGTCCAGTGGATGAACCTGAGCTTCATCGATGAATCGCTACTGCGAGCGTTCGCTGCGACCGTGCTGGACGTATTCGCAGACGCAAGGCTCTACCGCCCCGACCCTTTCACACTCGTCTTCGTCGCCGGCAAGGGACTCGATCGCAATCGCCCCCTGCCCGCGGAAGCATTTCCACGATTCGGCATCAATACCCCGGAAGATGTCTTTGTTGCGTTGGCTGCTGACGGGCACGCTTTGCGCCGGCTCTCAAAAGGTACCCCGCTCATCACCGATGACCGTAACCGCATGGCCACCGCCGGTGCCTGGCAAACGGGACAGTCAATGACCCCGGAGGCGGCCGACCGGTTGCTTGCGCCCTACGATCCTGTGCGGCTCGTGAGCAACCCGGCGCTCGGGTTGCAACCGGGCTACGTTGCCCGGCGGCTGGGAAGCCTGACCGCAACGCATGCGGGTGCGCGGGCCCGCCTGGATACTCTCGCGAGCGGACTCGACCTCTC
>Ga0068858_100000564_pt1 | contig 38691 bp, 30 predicted proteins | sample KBSSwiS12_FD_66589 | JGI IMG/M metagenome (GOLD analysis project Ga0068858, IMG submission 66589) | Switchgrass rhizosphere microbial communities from Kellogg Biological Station, Michigan, USA - KBS Switchgrass S1-2 | ecosystem: Host-associated > Plants > Roots > Rhizosphere > Soil ... | reverse complement strand
TCAGGTGGTTGGAAATGTCCTCGATCCGGTAGCCGCAATGGAAACCGTGAGTCATATTGTTCGACAGCATCGACACACAGACGTCCAGGGGATGGCGCACGACCCGAACGACTTTCGCGTTGGGGAAGGCCATCTCGATGAGCGGCAGATAGATCTCGTTGAAGGGCATCTTGTCGGTGAAAAAGGTGATGCCGCTTTTGAGGAGACCGTATTGCTCGGCACGCGCCAGGTAGTAATCCCGGAACAGAGTGGCGGTGTAGTGATAGTCCGCCATCCAACTGTAGGCGAGATTCTCGGGAAACCGCTCGGCCGCGGGATAGAGGCTGCTCGCCTGTTTGCTCATGTCCGCCACAAACGGCAACTCGCCGCCGGCGGCAATGGCCGAGTGGCTGCACAGGATCTGCTCAACGAGCGTGGTACCCGAACGCGGAAACCCCATGACAAAAATCGGCTGCGCCGTGTCGGGCCGCAGTTTGGCGCGGGGCAGCAGGCTCACGTGCTCGCGCGTAAAAAAACCCTTACAGCGATCAAACAGCGATTCAACTGCGTCAGCCCGGTACTCGGTACCCGGGTTCTCTTTCAACAACTTGGTTTTGCCGGCAACGAAGTCCTGCCACGCGGCCGGGTAGTTACCCATCCGGTCGTGAATTCTCCCGCGAGCCAGATGTGCTTCTCCCGCAAGCGTTCCGGCTGCGTCGAGAATCGACAGCGCCTCCTCGTTGTGTCCGATCCGTGCAAGATAGTTGGCTCGCAGCAGGTTGATGTCCGCGGGCGAAGAGACCGCTTCGGCCTGGTCGAGAAGCTCTCCCGCTCTTTTGAGGTTTCCCCGGCCTTCCTCGAGGGTGGACCAGTAAGCGAGGGTTTTCATGTCCTGAGGGGCGAGCTCATGCGCACGAACGAAGGCGGCGTCGGCTTCGTCTGCTCGGCCTTGCTTCATCAGGTTCAGGCCGAGGTTCATGAGCACAGGGGCGTGCGGGCCCGCGAGCTCCAGCGCGCTGCGGAAGTGCCATTCACCGGCGGGAAGCTCGTTCTTTTCGGACAGGATGGTGCCGAACAGATTGTGCGCGTGCGCATTACGTGGGTTGGCGCGGAGGGCCGCTCTGGCGACTTTCTCAGCGTCTTCGGGCTTGCCGTGGACCATGAAGAGCTGAACCAGCTCGTTGTACGCCCAGTCCGCACGCGGATCGATTCCAATTACCGTATCCAACGTACGAGCGGCCTGGCCGAACTGTCCGCGCTTCTGTTGCACGATGAACCGGAGCTCCAGCGCGTTGACGTCGCGGCCCGCCGTCTTCAGACGCTCTTCAGCCGCCGCCTCAACGGCACGCATATCGCCGCGTTGCAAAGCTTCACGGCCACGGAGAACAAGAGGATGGGGCGCTGCTGGCATGAAGGAAACCTCGGGGACCGGGTGCAGACTCAGGTGCGTAGACCCGCTATGGTGCCCGCTTCCGGGGCGGTTGTTTAGGGCATGTTAATGGTGAAGGCTGTATTGGGCGGCGTCGGCAGGTCGGCCGCCTCGGCAGTGACTCAGTTGCGTGCGGCATATGTGACTCAAAGGCATACCGCACATGTGGCTCCAAGGGGCGCGGCATATGTGGCTGGCGCTCGCGCCAGGTACGCCCCAAGCGCATTCTCTTGCGCGGTGGTTCACGTAGTCGTTGGCATGGTCGCGACTATGCCCGCGCTCGGGGCACCGATCGCCCAAGCGGCGGCCGCTGTGGTGTCACCTACGTCTCCGATCAACGTGATTCCGCTGCCCGCTCATGTGGAGCCGCGCAGTGGCAGTTTCGCGATCCGCGCGGGCACTCGAATCGCCAACCCCCGCGATCCTCGTGCTGCGCGGGTCGCGCGTTATTTCACGGAACTGATGCTTGCGACGCGGGGCGTTCGGTTGTCCATGGCACCTGCTGTCGGCGCTAAGTCGTCCACGGCGTCGGCGCCCGCAGCCGGCGTTGACTCTTCCGCGGCGTCGGTGCCCGCGGCCGGCGTTGACTCGTCCACGGGGCCAGCGCTTGCAGTTGGCGCCAACTCGTTCACGGGGTCAGCGCCCGCAGCGGGTGCCAACTCGACGGCATCAATGCCGCCGACGTCCGCGGCCAGCGCCAACTCGCCGGCATTCACCCGGCCGGCCGTGTCTGCGCCGGGCGTTATCGTGTTCGAGATTCGGCCTGCCGGCCCTACGCCTCGCACTAGCGGCGCTCCCTTGGCGCACGGCCCCGAGGCCTACACGCTCGACATCGGCCCAAGCCGAGTCGTGCTTTCCGCCACCGATCCACGTGGGCTGCTATACGCGGCCGTCACCCTGTGGCAACTGAGCACGGCCGGACCACCGTCTGACACGATCTCCGTGCCCGCCGTGCACATCGTCGATGCTCCTCGCTTCGCATGGCGCGGCCTCATGCTCGATTCCGCGCGCCACTACCAAAGCCCCGAGTTCATCCTCCAATTCATTGATTGGATGGCGCTTCACAAGCTCAATGTTCTGCACTGGCACCTGACGGATGACCAGGCGTGGCGGCTGGAGATCAAAAAATATCCTCGCCTGACCAGCGTTGGTGCCTGGCGCGTGCCGGCAGGGGCCGCACCGGCGTCTGATATCGACCCCACAACAGGCCGACCGCGTCTCTACGGTGGCTTCTACTCGCAAGACACGGTCCGGAAAATCGTCGCGCATGCCTCTGAGCGAAACATCACGATCGTTCCGGAGATCGACTTGCCGGGGCACGCGACGGCCGCCGTAGTTGCCTACCCAAGGTTGGCGAGCGTCGTCCCCGCACCCGCAGCAGTGCCGTCCGACTGGGGCGTCTACTCCAATCTCTACAACGCTGACGAAGGTACGTTTGAATTTCTAGAGAATGTGATGGCCGAAGTCGTGCAACTGTTTCCAGGGAAATTCGTGCACATCGGCGGGGATGAGGCAGTGAAGGATCAATGGAAAGCTTCGCCCCACATTCAGGAACGCATTCGGGAATTGGGCGTTTCGAACGAGGAAGGTTTGCAGCGATATTTCGTCGAACGCATCGGCAAATTCCTGACCAGGCACCATCGGCGCCTGATTGGCTGGGACGAAATTCTCGAAGGCGGGATTCCCAACGACGCAACGATCATGTCGTGGCGTGGTGTGGACGGTGCGTACGCCGCCGCAGCCGGTGGGCACGACGCCGTGCTGTCTCCATCGCCAACCCTGTATTTAGACCACCTGCAGAGCGCCACCAATACTCAACCTGGCCGCGGTCATGTCATCAGCCTCGAGGACGTGTATAAATTCGACCCCATGCCCGCGTCATTGGCCCCCGAGAGCCGGCAACATATCCTGGGTCTGCAAGCGAATATCTGGACCGAACATATGCGGACGACGGAGCGCGTCGAATACATGACTTTCCCTCGCGCCGCGGCGATGGCTGAAGTCGGTTGGTCTCCCGCGGGAGAGCGCGGCTGGGACGGGTTCCAGTCGCGGCTGCCTGCGCAAATGCACAGGTATGAGCTGGTTGGCATCGCGCCTTACGTCGCTTCGTGGCAGCCCCATGAGGGACTAACGAGTCAGGAGTTGAAGAGCTGTACTGACAAGGTCGTTCTATCGTTGGAAGACGATGCTCCGTTGAATGGGCCGCGCGCGGCGTTCCGGGTTGATATCATGAACCCTTGTTGGATATATCCCGCGGCCGACCTGAGCACCGGTAAATCCCTGACCGCTGCGGTCGGACAGGTGCCTTTCAACTTTCAGCTCGGAGCGGACATCCACGGCATCGAGCTGAATTCCCCGCGGACTCCGTCCGGAGAGCTGGAAGTGAGAGTCGATGGCTGCGATGGCGAGCCCGTCACGACGTTGTCGTTGCAACCGGCGCTTGCCAACAATGCGGTAACAGTGCTTCCGGCGGCAAAGATTGCACGCCGCGAAGGGAAGCACGATCTGTGTTTGAAGTTCACCCAACGATCACTCGACCCGATGTGGGTGATTGACCGGGTCCGGCTGGAGTAAACGTGGGCGCATCCAAACTCATTCTGCTCTCGCCGCTGCAGGGCTGGGGCGCACCTCTGGCCGAAACGCCTGACCCGGTTTTTTCCGGTGGCATGATGGGTGATGGCGTCGCCATCGATCCCACGGGCACGACGTTGCATGCGCCATGTGCAGGCACCTTGATCGTGGTTGCCGCGTCCAGACATGCGGTGACCATTCGCGCCGAAAACGGCGCAGAGATCCTGCTGCATGTTGGTATAGATACCGTGGGGCTGGCGGGGCAGGGGTTTGACCTGCATGTGCGGGAAGGGCAGAAGGTCGAGGCGGGCGATCGGCTGATCACCTTTGATCTGGAGCTGCTGGCGCAGCGAGCCAAGAGCCTGGTGACACCGGTGCTGGTTACCGATACCACCGGATTTTGCGTTTCCCGGCGGAGCGAGAATTGTTCGCTGCGAGTGGGGGACTTTTTGATGGAGGTGGTGGCGACGGCGGACACCGGTACCGCGGACGTTTCTGTTGGCACGATGCAGCCCGGATCTGGCGCCGCCGCGCCGGATCGCACTGCTGCATTGATGTCGGCTGCCACCTCGCATGGAGCCGCTGCGTTCGATGAGAGCGCAATGCGTGCCGCCGCGCTGGGCGCCATCCGCGCTGGCCTGGTAGAGCGCCGCGTGTTGGTGTTGCTGGAGCACGGCATCCACGCTCGCCCGGCTGCCACCCTGGCGGCCGTCGCCAAAAAACTCGCCGCCGAAATCAACATCGTCTTCGGCGACCGCAAAGCGAATGCCAAAAGCCCTGTTGCCCTGATGTCCCTGGGCATCCGCAAGGGCGACCACATCTTAGTTCAGGCGTCCGGCACTGATGCCGAGTCAGCCGTTGCGGCAATTGAACAAGCAATTGCCGGCGGAAAGGACTCCCACGCGGGCGCGGCGACGTTGGCGGTGAAGGGAGGAGCTGCCTCCGCCGCGTCCGCGCGTCCGCAAGCGCCCGCGGGCGAGGTCGGGTCGACGCGCGCCGGGGCCGCGCCGCCGGGCGCCGCGAACCCGCACCCCTCATTGGGCGGACTATCGCGTGTCGAAGCCACGCCGCAGGGCGCTCCGTCGGCGGGCTCGTCATCGGTGGATCACGCCACGCTTGGTCCGCATGCACGTGCCGGTAGCACCGCCATGCCGTCCGGTCGCGCCCTCAAGGGTGTCGTGGCCAGCCGCGGCCTCGGCGTTGGCACTGCCTACCAATTCGCCCGTGCCGTCATCGACGTGCCGGAGCAGGGCGCCAGCGCATCCCACGAATCAGCCGTCTTGGCGCAAGCTCGCGATACCGTCCGCGCGGACCTCGAACGCACCGCTAACTCCGGCAATACAACCGCCCGTGAGATAGCCGAAGCTCACTTGGCTCTCATCGATGACCCGGAGCTCGTCGATGGCGCAAACGCGCTGATTCAACAGGGTAAGAGCGCCGGTTACGCCTGGCGCGCGGTCCTCAGCGGGGGAATAGCCCAACTACGCGCCCTAAACGACCCCCGCATGGCCGAACGCGCAGACGACCTGTTGGACTTGGAAACCCGGGTCCTGTCCGCCCTCAGCGGAACCACTTCCGTAGCTCCCAGTTTCCCGCCCGAAACCATCCTCATAGCCAACGAACTCCTACCCTCGCAACTGGTCGCCCTGGACAACACCAAACTCGCTGGCATATGCCTCGCCGCTGGGGGGGCAACCTCCCATGTATCAATCATCGCAGCCGCGATGGACATCCCAACGATGGTTGCGGCGGGCGCAGAAGCACTTCGTGTTCCAACAGGAACCAGTGTGATTCTGGACGCCGAAGCAGGCTGGCTGTACGTCGACCCCCCGCGAGTGCACGTGGACCTGGCTCGTAGCCAACTCGCAGAGAAGCGCCAGCGGCGCGTCGCCGAACAGCTAGCCGCCCAACGCGACTGCCGTACTGCCGACGGCACGCGCATCGAAGTGTTCGCCAACGTCGGCTCCGAAGCAGAAGCTCACGCGGCAGTCCGAAACGGTGCCGAAGGCTCCGGCTTATTGCGCACGGAATTTCTATTCCTCGAACGTACGGCTCCGCCGGACGAGGCAGAGCAACTCCAGCAATACCAGCAGATAGCAACAGCGCTGGAAGGCCGTCCGCTGACCATCCGTACGCTCGACATCGGCGGCGACAAGCCCATTCCATACCTGCCCTTGCCCCCCGAGGAAAATCCCGCGTTAGGGTTGCGTGGCGTGAGAACCAGCCTCTGGCGACCAGATCTCCTGCGCATCCAATTGCGTGCCATTCTCCGAGTCCGACCTGTAGGACAGTGCCGAATCCTCCTGCCGATGATCACCGACGCAGGAGAAATCCGCGCAGTACGCGCAATGATCGAAGAATTGCGGCACGAAGAGGGCCGCGCCGATCCCGTCCAGGTCGGCGCAATGATCGAAACACCGGCATCCGCCGTCATGGCAGATCGCATCGCTCGCGAGGCCGATTTCCTGTCCGTTGGGACCAACGACCTCACGCAGTACACATTGGCAATGGACCGCGGACATCCGGAATTGGCGGCGCGTCTGGACGCGCTCCACCCAGCAGTGCTGCGGCTGATCTCAACGGTCGTGAATGCCGCGAAAGCTCACGGCCGAATGGTGGCCATCTGTGGCGGACTCGCGTCGGACCCCGTGGCTGTCCCGATACTCATCGGCCTGGGTGTGCACGAGCTCTCCATGGTCCCCGCAGTCATTCCGCAGCTCAAAGCGTTGATTTCAACTCTCAATAGCGAAGACTGCACGGCCCTCGCCAATCAGGCGCTGGATCGCGAAACCGCGGAGGACGTCCGCGCACTGACACTGCAATCTGTTTCGGGCCTCGACGCCACCGGGCGCGCCCGCGAGTAACGACATGAAACAAATCCTTTCCAGTCTGCAGAGGATCGGCGGCGCGTTGATGCTGCCGATTGCGGTGTTGCCCATTGCCGGGTTGCTGCTGCGCCTCGGCCAACCCGATCTGTTGGATTTCCCGTCGATGGCCGCCGCCGGCGATGCCATCTTCAACAACCTGGGATTGCTCTTCTCTATCGGCGTAGCAGTTGGACTGGCTCGTGAGAACCACGGTGCTGCGGGACTCGCCGCTGTCGTGGGCTACCTGGTCACCACCAAGGGCGCGGAAGTGTTGATCCTGGCACCTGCCGACGCGGTTGCGAGCTTCACCGGCCCTGCGCGTGACCTGGCGATTGCCGCGTACAAGGCAAAAGAGCTGGGCAAACTGAGCGTGCCGGCCGGGATCATCTCCGGCCTGATCGCCGGTGCACTCTACAACCGTTTCTACAACATCAAGCTTCCCAGCTATCTTGCGTTCTTTGGCGGACGTCGATTCGTCCCCATTGCCAGCGGTTTCGCGGGACTGGTGGTCGCTGCGGCTTTCGGCTTTGAATGGCAGCGCGTTGAGATTGGCATGAATACGCTCAGCCAAACCATCCTGCACGCTGGTGCATTCGGCTTGTTCGCTTTTGGCGTGCTCAACCGGGTGCTCATTGTCACGGGTCTGCACCATATCATCAACAACATCGCCTGGTTCCTGTTGGGTGACTACAACGGCACGACCGGCGACCTGAAACGCTTCTTCGCCGGCGACCCCACTGCGGGCGCATTCATGGCCGGGTTCTTTCCGGTCATGATGTTTGGCCTGCCGGCCGCGTGCCTGGCGATGTATCGGGCAGCGCGTCCCGAGCGGAGGAAGGCGGTCGCCGGCCTGTTCTGGTCGATTGCCCTGACTTCGTTGCTGACGGGCGTGACCGAGCCGATCGAGTTCACGTTCATGTTCCTGGCGCCCGCGCTTTATGCGGTCCACGCGCTGTTGACCGGATTGGCGTTTGTCATCATGAATGCCCTGCAGGTTCGCCTGGGATTCGGCTTCTCCGCGGGCCTGTTCGACTATGTGCTGAATTTCAATAAAGCGACCCACCCACTGCTGTTGCTCCCGGTGGGCCTCGCATATTTCGCTCTTTACTACGGATTATTCCGATTTGTAATTTCCTGGCTGGACCTGAAAACGCCCGGGCGCGAGGACATCGGCGTGGCAGCTGAGACTGCAGATGTTCCCCCACCGGCCGACAGAGCATTGGCATACATACAGGCCCTGGGTGGCGCAGCCAACATCGTCTCGCTGGATGCGTGTACAACGAGGCTGCGCCTCGTCATGGGGAATCAGTCCCTGGTCGACGAAGCGGCCCTCAAGCGCCTCGGCGCACGGGGCATGATCAAACCTTCTGCGACGGCATTACAGGTCGTCGTAGGCACTGAGGCTGACCAGGTAGCGGGGGAGATGAAGATCGCCCTGCGTGCCTCACGCGCCGCGCCTGCCCCTGCGGCACAGGCGATGAACGCCGCTGCAACCGCAGCAAGCTCGACGCCATCGCACGCATCAGGCACCGCGGCGGCTGATTCGACACGCGCCCCCAGCGCGCCCGACGCATCGTCGCCCGCGTCCGACGCCGCAGCCCCGCCCATTCCAACACCAGCCCTGTCATCCCTCCTGTCCGCCCTGGGCGGCCGCTCAAACATCCTGGCAATTGAAACAGCCTCGACCCGCCTGCGAATCAACATCGCGGACCCGAAAGTTGTGAACGAATCCGCAATCGCAGCCTTGGGACTGCGCGGCGTGGCGCATGCGGCTCCCAACTGGCTGCACGTTATTGTTGGCCCGCAAGCCGCTACAGCAGGCGTTACACTGCGTCAGTTACTCTGAGAAGCGCCTCGCATTATGCAGCGAGGGCAGTTCCGATTGGTTCAGGATGCGTGGGATTAAAGACAGTCCCGGTCGCGTCTCACCCAACACTTTCTCCTGCGAATTCACATACTCACGCCTGCTGACATAAAACTGGCGGCAAATGGCGACGCTTTAGGGGCCGTTGACGCCGCCAGTGCTCCGCGCATTAACTGTCGCCGAATTGCAGCGGAGCATGTATATGTCCATGACGAGTTTGTTATCGATCACGCCGTGGCCTGCGCTGTCAGCAGTCATACTGCTGGCGTTGTTGGTTGTCGCACTGTACTTCGCGCGACGAACCGCCCATCAAGCGATTCGCGCCGTCACTGACGCGCTGGGACGCGGTCTGCGTCTGGCATCACACGCAGTGGCGCGAGGCGAAGAGCGCCTTGCCGCCCGCAACCGTGAAGTGTTGCTCTCGGCCGGCCGCGAAGCGAAAGAGCGCATCGTCGAGCGCGAATTCGTCCGTGTTGGCGATTCGGTACGCAAGGACCTCGCCAACTATCCGACCCTCCACCGCGCCCTGAGTGAATCCATCGTACGGATCGAGGAGGACCAGGCAAAAGCCGTGGAAGTGCCTCCCGAGGCCCCGGGCTGGGTCCAGGCCGTCAAGGTCATTGCCAATCTCGAAGCCAAGAACGGCGGCACCGAGATCCTGGAGGACATCCACAAGTCCATGATCCGTGCGCATGATGAGGCCATGGATGACTACCGCAAAGCCAGCGGCGAGCGTCACGCACTGTTGCGTAAGATGATGCCCGACTGGCGCCAGATTCAGGAAACGCTAGGGCGAGTCAACAAGAACGTAGAAAGCGTGTTGGAACGAGCGCTTGCAATCGACCGGCACATGCAGGAGTACGACGACATTGTCAAGGGAGAGGATCGAGCGGTTTCCATCCTTTCATCTTCCTCACTCGTCTATTTCTTCGTGTCGGCGCTCGTTCTGTCGGTGGCGGCTGCCGGTGCCGCCATCAACTTCACGCTGATCGCGCGTCCCATGGCCGAAATGGTGGGTGGCACCAGCTACATCGGTAACTTCAAAACGGCCGATATCGCAGCGCTCGTCATCATCATGGTTGAGATCTCCATGGGCTTGTTCCTCATGGAATCCCTGCGCATAACGCGTTTGTTTCCCGTGATCAGCGCGCTGTCCGACAAGATGCGTCGCCGCATGATGTTTGTCACCTTCGTGATCCTGTTGTTGATGGCCAGCATCGAGGCGGGCCTCGCTTACATGCGCGAGATGCTGCTGCAGGATGAGTTGGCCACGAGCGCGCTTCTGCGGGGTGACGCGGGCGCTGCCGGTGTAAACGAGCACCTGTGGATCACGACCGCAGCACAGATGGGCATGGGCTTCATTCTGCCGTTCGCTCTCACGTTCGTGGCGATCCCATTGGAAACCTTCATCCACTCGCTGCGCACCGTGCTGGGTCTAATTGGAATCGGCTGCATGCGCGCCCTTGCGTTGCTGCTGCGGGTCTTCGGCAATGGCATGCGCCACATTGGCACTCTTCTCGAGCGCCTGTACGACCTTCCTTTGTTTGTCCCGCTGTGGATCGAGTCACGGGTGGCTGGGAATCAGAGCCAGCCAGCCCTTCCGGAGGAGCCGCGCCCCGCCGCGTGGCGTGAGCAGGAGGTCCAGTCGTGAATCGAACTACCCGATACCGCCGTTGCGCCGCAGCGGGGCTCGTTCTGATGCTCGCCGCGTGCAGCGGCGGGCAGACGACGAGCGTCGCCCGCAACACCGGGCTGTATCTGTTGATCGATACATCCGGCACCTACAATCGTCAGGTCACAAAGGCTGAACAGATCATCCTGGTCGCATTGTCGAAACTGCAGCCGACGGACTCGTTCGCGGTTGCGCGCATCGACACAGCGAGCTTCACGGAGAAAAACATCATCGCAAAGGCGACGTTCGACGATCGCCCGAGCACCTGCAACCAACAGAAGCGGGCGTTCGCCAGCCGCGTCGAGAAGTTCATTGACGATTCAACGCCGGCACCCTACACCGACATCACGGGCGGCCTGCTGCAAGCCATCGAGTACCTGAAGGAGAAAAACCCGGGTCACAAGGAGATCCTCATTTTCTCCGACATGAAGGAAGACCTGGCCAAAGGCTACATCCGCAACATCCCACTCGACCTGAAGGGCTTCGACGTAGTCGCCCTCAACGTCACCAAGCTCCGCACGGACAACTTTGATCCCCGCGAGTACATGGCTCGCCTGGATACCTGGAAGTCCAAGGTGGAAGCCGGCGGCGGCCATTTCCGGGTCATCAACGACATAGACCGTCTCGACGGACTACTGTAGGAAGTCAATGAGCGGCTGACAGTCCCCACCGTCAGCCGCTCTCAGCGCCGCAATATAGCGAGCGCGAACCTCACCTGCCGACGTGAGTGATTGACGACCCCATTCGAAACGACGACCCACAAGATCCGTCAAGAGCAGATCGGCCATCAATCGGGCATGGCGACCATTGCCATTCGGAAATACATGGATGGAAACCAGACGATGATGATAGCGGGCGACGATCTCGGTCGGCGGGAAAGCTTTGTGCTCAACCTGGACGCGGATATCACCCAGCATCTGGCTCAGATGAACTGGGATTTCGTACCAACGTACTCCAATATTTTTGTCGGAACGACGTGCTCGGCCGGCCCACTCCCATGTTTGATCAAACATGCGGCGATGTACCGTATGGATGAAGCGCGGATCGAGCGGGTCGCCACGGCGGCGGCCGAACAGCCAGTCCACCGCCTGTAGGATGTTTGCCTCCTCGTACTCATTGAGCTCCCGCTGCAAGGTCAGGTGAGACGGGATCAGTCCAGCCGCTTCATCCGCGTCGATCGGAGTGGCGCCGGGCGCATATTCAAATTTCACCGCCACAGCCGCGATCGCTTCCCTTCGAGGAGCTTTTTGCGAATCTCCGCTACTTCCCGTTCCATGTGCCGCCTGCTCGTTGGCTGATCTTCCAGTGCCATCGAGTGTCTGACTCTCGACACCTGCTCACGCGCAACTTGCTCCGCCCGTTCTTCGACCATTTGTTGTAAGGGCCGCTTGGGGACCAGGACGTAGCTGACCTCGCACCCGAGCGCAGCGGCATACCGCTGCAACGTCGTGAGTGTTATGTCTCCCTTGGCTTCATTTCGCTCTGCGTCAACAACTGCAGCCTGGGTTACACCCACCGTGTTGGCGACTTGGCGGGTCGTCATTCCCAGGGCCCCACGTACGGCACGTAACCAACCACCCTTGGGGCGCGCGCGGGATAGGGCACGCCAGGGGCCGAGTGACTCGTCAATCTGCTGTAGGGCCAGTGTGCGCAACATGGGTCAAAATCCGAGTAGTTAAAGCTATTCACAATGTACACAATCTGAATGGTTAAAGCTTGTCAAATGTCGCAATTCTGAGTAGAAATAGCCTGTCAGATATCTGGCTTTGCCTGCACGGGGTTGCGGGCCTTTCTATGATGATCAAAGACATAGATGAGCTCGACGGACTATCGTCCGCGCCGCTATGCTTTCGCGATGCAAGCAGCCTCGCGCGCCGATCAGATTCTCCGAGACACTTTTGGATACCCCGCCTTTCGCGGCCAGCAGCGAGACATCGTTGCGCACGTAGCGGAGGGCGGGGACGCGCTCGTGCTGATGCCGACCGGCGGAGGCAAGTCCCTTTGCTACCAGATACCCGCGCTCGTCCGTGAAGGGATGGGCGTCGTGGTGTCGCCGTTGATTGCGCTGATGCAGGATCAGGTGGCGGCGCTGGAAGAGGCGGGCGTACGCGCTGCGGCACTCAATTCAAGCATGAGCTGGCCTGACGTGCAGGACGTCGAGCGCCGCGCGCGACGCGGTGAGCTGGATCTTCTCTACGTTGCGCCGGAGCGGTTGCTCACTGATCGCTGCTTGGAGTTGCTGGCGTCTTCGAAGCCGGCTCTATTCGCTATTGATGAAGCACATTGCGTTTCGCAATGGGGTCACGACTTCCGGCCGGAGTACATCAAGCTTGCCGTGATTGCTGAGCGCTTCCCCGGCGTGCCGAGAATTGCGCTCACGGCGACCGCTGATGCGCTGACGCGAAAAGAAATCGTCGAGCGCCTTCATTTGCAAAACGCTCGCGAATTCATCTCCAGCTTTGACCGTCCGAACATCCGCTATCGCATCAACGAAAAAATCAGCGCCCGCAAGCAGTTACTCGACTTCATCAAGACCGAGCATCCAGGGGATGCCGGCATCGTCTACTGTTTATCGCGCAATACCGTCGACGAGACGGCCGAGTTTCTGGCCGGAAATGGCATTAACGCACTCCCGTATCACGCTGGATTGGACAGTTCCACACGCGAGTCCAATCAAAATCGCTTCATTCAGGAAGACGGCGTGGTGATGGTCGCCACCATCGCGTTCGGAATGGGCATCGACAAGCCAGACGTCCGCTTCGTCGCCCACATCGACCTTCCCAAGAGCATCGAGGGGTATTACCAGGAGACCGGCCGCGCGGGTCGCGACGGTCTGCCCGCTGACGCCTGGATGGTCTACGGACTATCCGACGTCGTGCAACAGCGGTGGATGATCGATCAGTCCGAGGGCGATGCCGCATATAAGCGCATCATCACGTCTAAACTGGACGCGATTCTTGGCCTGTGCGAAACGACCTCGTGCCGTCGCGTTGCTTTGCTCGACTACTTCGATGAGTCGAGCAAATCATGCGACAACTGCGATAACTGCATCACGCCCCCAGAGGTCTGGGATGGAACCGAAGCTGCACGAAAGCTGATGTCATGCATCTTTCGATGCGAGCAGGCCAGTGGGTTTTCCTTCGGCGCCCAGCAGGTCATCGATGTTCTGCGTGGTAAGAGCACAGCAAAAGTGCAGCAGTTTGGGCACGACAAGCTGACTACGTTCGGCATCGGCTCAGACCTGGACGCCAATCAATGGCGTTCAGTGCTTCGACAGCTCGTCATGCATGGTTTGGTCAAGGTGGACCACGAACGATTCAACACGCTTCGCCTGACCGAGACGAGCCGCGAGGTACTCCGGGGCGAACGTCGCCTCAGCTTGCGTCGTCAGACAGCGAAGCCAGTATCGAGGCGTGGCGAGCGGCGGGCTGTCGACAAAGCCCGCATCACTGCCACTCCCGACAGTGCAAACGCAATCGTATTCGAGGCCCTACGAGGCTGGCGTCGCGACATGGCCAAAGAGCACGGCGTCCCCGCCTACACGATCTTCCACGACAGCACATTGCTGGAGCTGGCGGAGCGTCTCCCCAACTCGCTGGACGACCTGCGTGATATCTCCGGCATCGGCGCAACCAAGCTCGAACGCTATGGCGAAGCGCTGCTGGAAGTTATGCAGAGCGCTAACGCCTAATGCGCGCTGAGCTCACGTCACCGTCTCGACGGGTCACCGCCGCAACTGGGCCACCGCCGTAACTCGCCACCGACGTCACGGGCCGCCGTCGAACGGCCAGCGGCGCCCCCCTGGTTCGATCATCGGCCGCCCCGGATTGTCTGCCCATCCCCGCGTCGTTACGATGGCCAATATGACGCAAATTCCCACATGTAAAGCGCCAGACCCCGATACTCACCGCCCAAAATACCGACCCCCGGCGGGCAGTTGCGACGCGCATTGCCACATTTTCGGTCCCGGTGACCGGTATCCGTACGCTCCCGATCGCACGTATACGCCCCCGGATGCGCCACTCTCCCGATTCAAGGAGTTGCAATCCATTCTGGGTCTCGAACGAGCGGTTCTCGTCAATGCAAGCTGCCATGGCGTCGACAACACAGTCATTGTCGACGCCATCGCCCAAAGCCAGGGTCGCTATCGAGGCGTAGCCAACGCCGACGATTCGTTCACCGAACGGATGTTCGAAGAGCTGCACGTGGCAGGATTTCGCGGCGTGCGCTTCAACTTCGTAAAACACCTGGGTGGCGTGCCTGACATGGATGAATTCCATCGTGTCATTGCACGCATCAAACCGCTCGGTTGGCACGTCGATCTGCACTTTGACGCAGTCGATCTGGTTGGATACGACGAGCTCCTGCGCAGCCTGCCCGTGCCGTTCATCATCGATCACATGGGTCGTGTACCGACCAAGGCCGGGCTCGACCAGCCGCCGTTTCAACAACTGTTGAAGCTGGCGCGTACCCATCCCGGTTGCTGGGTGAAAATCTCAGGCGCGGAACGGATCTCCAGCAATGGTCCGCCGTTTACGGACGCGGTCCCGTTCGCGCAGGCGTTGATTGCCGCAGCCCCCGACCGGATCCTCTGGGGAACCGACTGGCCCCATCCCAATATCGCCCGGCACATGCCGAACGACGGTGACCTGGTCGACCTCGTGCCGCTGTTTGCACCAGACCCGGCCCTGCAGCGTAAGATATTGGTGGATAACCCACACAGGTTGTATTCCTTTGAAGTCTGAGCCAAATCCGTTTGATGACATCCCGGGCACGACGCTCTTCGATGCGCAGCGCTCGCGCCAGGGCTATCACCTCAACATGTTCTGCATGTCGCTGATGAAGGCGGATAACCGCGAAGCTTTCAAGGCCGATGAAGCGGCCTACCTGCAGAAGTTTCCCATGACCGCCGAACAGCGCGACGCCGTGCTCAAACGCGAGTGGAATCGCCTGATCAGCCTGGGTGGCAACATCTACTTCCTCGCCAAGTTGTTTTCAACCGACGGCAAGTCATTCCAACATGTGGCCGCGATCATGACCGGCTCCACGCAGGAGGACTACGCCCGGATGATGATCAACGGCGGCCGCTCCCCCGAAGGTAACCGCAGCAAAAAGGATTGGGAAAACCGTGGCTAAGCTGGTGGCGGGAGTTGCTACATCACACGTGCCGGCGATTGGCGCCGCGATCGACCTCGGCAAGACCGAAGAACCGTACTGGAAGCCTCTGTTTCAGGGCTACGAGCTTTCCAAGAAGTGGATCGCGGAGCAGAAGCCCGACGTCATCATTCTCGTTTACAACGACCATGCGTCGGCATTCTCCCTCGAGTTGATTCCAACTTTCGCGCTCGGTTGCGCCGCGGAGTTTCCTCCCGCGGATGAAGGCTGGGGGCCCCGCAAGGTCCCGGTGGTCAAAGGCCATCCGGAACTGGCCTGGCACATCGCCCAGTCGGTGATCCTCGATGAGTTTGACCTGACCATTGTCAACAACATGGCGGTCGACCATGGGCTGACAGTTCCACTGTCACTCCTCTTTGGTCAACCGTCGGAATGGCCCTGTCAGGTCATCCCGCTCGCCGTCAACGTGGTGCAATACCCGCCGCCCACGGGCAACCGTTGTTACAATCTGGGCAAAGCCATCCGCCGCGCGGTGGATTCTTTTGACCCGGATCTGAAGGTGATGATTTTTGGGACAGGCGGGATGTCCCATCAATTGCAGGGGCCGCGTGCCGGCCTGATCAATCGGGCTTTCGACACCGCCTTCCTGGATAACCTGACAAAGGATCCGCGCAAGTTGTCACAGATGCCGCATATCGATTACGTCCGCGAAGCCGGCTCCGAGGGCATCGAGCTGGTCATGTGGCTGATCATGCGCGGCGCATTGGATGAAAAGGTGCGCGAGGTCTACCGGTTCTATCACGTCCCCGCCTCCAACACCGCGGTAGGGCACATTATTCTCGAGAACGAAGCATGAAGATCGCGTTGGCAGGGCAGGGCGCATTCGGCGTCAAGCACCTCGAGGCTATTTCCAAAATCGACGGCATCCAGGTCGCATCCCTTGCGGGTGGAAACGCCGGGCAAACCGCGGAAGTTGCCAAGAAATTCAACATCCCGCACTGGACCTGTGATCTGGCCGAGAGTCTCGCACAGCCCGGCATCGAGGCCGTCATCCTCGCAACGCCCACACAAATGCACGCGAGCCAGGCCGAACAATGCATGCGCGCCGGCAAGCACGTGATGATTGAGATCCCAGTTGCAGACAACCTCGCCGACGCCGAACGGCTGTTGCGGGTGCAAAAGGAGACGGGCGTCGTCTGCATGGGCGGCCACACCCGGCGCTTCAACCCCAGCCATCAGTGGATTCATCAGCGAATCAAAGCAGGTGAGCTGAAAGTTCAGCAGATGGATGTGCAGACCTACTTCTTCCGCCGCACCAACACCAATGCGCTGGGCAAACCGCGTAGTTGGACCGATCATCTGTTGTGGCATCACGCCTGTCACACGGTCGACCTGTTTCAGTACCAGACCGGTGAAGTCGCCTCCCGTGCGCAGGCTCTGCAGGGACCGAAGCACCCGCAACTCGGCATTGCAATGGACATGAGTATCTCCCTCAAAGTCCCCTCAGGTGCAATCTGCACCCTGTCTCTCTCCTTCAACAACAACGGCCCGCTCGGCACCTTCTTCCGTTACATCTGCGACAACGGAACCTTCATCGCCAACTACGATGATCTCGTGGACGGCTATCAGAAGCCCATTGACGTAACCAAGGTGGCCGTTTCCATGAATGGCATCGAGTTGCAGGACCGTGAGTTCTTCGCGGCCATCCAGGAGAAGCGCGAGCCCAACGCCAGCATTGCTCAGGTGCTCCCGGCCATGCGTACGTTGGATCGATTGGAAAAGAGCCTGGAATCATGATCATCGATTGTCACGGCCACTACACGACTGCTCCCGGGGAACTGCAGAAGTTTCGGGACGCACAGATTGCGGCGTTGAAGGACCCTGCGCAGACGCCGTCGCGTGAGAGTCTGAAGATCAGCGACGATCAGATCCGTGACAGCCTCGAGAAGGCGCAACTCAAGTTGCAGCGCGAACGCGGCACCGACCTGACGATTTTCTCCCCGCGCGCTTCGGCGATGGCTCACCACGTCGGAAGCGAAATGACGAGCCTGGAGTGGTCGCGGGTTTGTAATGATCTGATCAAGCGCGTTTGCGGCCTGTATCCTGACAATTTCGTTGGTGTTTGCCAGCTACCCCAGTCTCCTGGCGCGCCGCCGGCCAACAGCGCCGCGGAGTTGGAGCGTTGTGTCCGTGACCTGGGATTCATCGGATGCAACCTGAATCCCGATCCATCCGGTGGTCATTGGAACTCACCGCCGTTGACCGACCGGCATTGGTATCCGTTGTACGAGAAGATGGTCGAGCTGGACGTGCCGGCAATGGTACATGTGAGCTCATCCTGCAATCCCAACTTCCACGCAACGGGCGCCCACTACCTGAACGCCGACACAACAGCGTTCATGCAGTTTTTGACCGCTGACCTGTTCAAGGACTTTCCAACGCTGCGGTTTATCATCCCGCACGGTGGCGGAGCGGTGCCGTTCCACTGGGGCCGCTATCGCGGCCTGGCCCAGGACCTCAAGCGCCCGCCGCTCGAGGAGATGATGAAGAACAACGTGTTCTTCGACACGTGCGTCTACCACCAGCCCGGCATCGATCTGCTGCTGAAGGTGGTCCCGCTGGACAACATCCTGTTCGGCTCGGAAATGGTCGGCGCCGTGCGTGGCATCGACCCGCGCTCGGGTCACTACTATGACGACACGAAGCGTTACATCGAAGGTTCGTCTTTGAGCGCGGAAGACAAAAAGAAGCTGTTCGAAGGCAACGCCCGCCGCGTATTCCCGCGCCTCAAAGCCGCATGAGTCACATTTTCGACCGCACGCAGTCGTAGTACTGTGCCACGGTTCTCATGCGGTCTGGCACCTCTGCACCGTGGTCCGCCCCATAAGGGGTCTCGGGCGTCCGGATGTCGAAGTAATAAATGTATGTACTGCTGCGCCCATACCGGCTATGCAGGCGGGCCCAGGTCCAGGTATTCCCTCCGTACCAGGTATCAACAAACAGGTCTCTATACGCTTGCGCCGCTTGGGTGTCAGTTCGATGCGGATAAGCCGCCAGGATTGACCGGTCCAGCGATGGGCATTGGGTATAGTTGTGCGCGACGTAGTCCTCGAACCACCTGACGTTGTCTCGTGGCGCAGGATCGCCATGGCGGTCGTCCGAGTTGAAGCCGATCAGGATCGGCGTGTCGATGAAACGGCCGTGTTGGTATAGGTCGAAATTCGGTCCCGGGAGTACGTTTCCATCGACCACGACCCACCAGTTCCAGGGTGACTGGGTAGCGGCTTCGAGCAGCTTCTGAGTGGAAATTTGCCGTGCCTGCGCCAAGTCCGTGACGTTGAGGCTCTGCAAGAATCGTTGCCCCATGGATTGCGCGTATTCTAAGGATTGCAGAGGAGGACCTTCATACTCGACGAGCCGAGGTGGCTGGAGGAATGCACCCCCACTCTCCGAGATCGCGTAACGGAATAGGCCTCGCGCTGACGGAGCGGCTGTGAGTACGCTGACAGAAATTCCTCCGGCGGATTGGCCGAAAATGGTGACGCGGTCGGGATCACCGCCGAACTCACGGATATTCGCCGTCACCCACTGCAAAGCCGCGATCTGATCCTGCAGGCCGTAGGCGCCAGAGCCATTTCCGCTCTCACGGCTGAGCTCGGGATGCGCGAGAAATCCCAGTACGCCGACGCGATAGGCGATGCTGACGAATACAACACCTTCACGTGCGAAATGAGTCCCGTCGTATGCGGGGAGGGAGGAGGCGCCACCGTTAAACCCACCTCCATAAATCCAGACCATGACCGGGCGTGTCTCGTGCCGTGTCCTGGCGCCGGTCCAGATGTTTAGATAGAGGCAATCCTCACTGCCTCGAATGCTTTTCTCCTGTTCCTGCGGGCAGGAGTCCGCAAAGGCATCAGCCTTCTTGATTCCCTTCCACGCGACGACCGGTTGTGGCGCCTTCCAGCGCAGCCCACCCACCGGGGGCGCTGCAAATGGGATGCCTTTGAAACTGGCAATCTCGTGTTCAGGGTCTACGGTTCCGGCAACCGTGCCTCCGGTGACAGTCGCCTGCAAAATTGCCGCTGCGGCCGGTGTCGCCGGAAGTATCGCTAGCGCCGCAAGCCATAAGACCACTGTCGCACTGCCGATGCGAACGCGCACGCACTTCAACTTCATGGTTTGCTCCCTGCTGCCCGTGATTCGCATCTTAGATGCGATGAAGTGCACAGACGTCTACAACCAAGGCCACGACTGCACGCATATGCGGTGCAAGCGTGCCGGCTGGGACAGTGTTATCTGCTACCTGCCGTCCCAGATGGCGTCGTCAACGAACGCCTCGCCGGACATGATTTTGCGAGCGGTGCGAAGGAGGGCGGCGCGTTGGACTTTGATGCCGTTGCCATCTGGCTCGACGTCCATTTCGACGGTGAAGAAGCCGGTAGGGTGCTCGACGTCCAGGCGACGCGAGCTGCCGACTCCGCTGATGCGGGCGATGTTGGCGGTCACTGAGCCGGGGACCACACAGGCCGTGGCGACGCTTACGGCGCCGAAGACGCCAATGGCTTTGTGGACTGTGTGAGGAATGAAGTTTCGCGTCGCGATCGCACCACCGTTTTGGGGTGGCGATACGAGGCACATCTTCGGCACGGTCTTGCGCGTGACGTCGCCGAGGTTCATGCGACGGCCTGCTTCCATGCGAATGGCTTCAACGCGCGCCTTGAGTGCCTTGTCGGCTTCGAGGTCGGCGGGCGATTCCGCGCCTGTTTTGCCGAGGTCGGTGGCACGCATCACAACCACGGGCATTCCGTTGTCGATGAGCGTTGCTTCAACGCCTTCGATGACATCAACGGCATTGCCCGTTGGAAGCAGCGCCCCACAGCTCGAGCCGGCGATGTCGAGGAAGTCGAGCAGAATCGGTGCAGCGGTCCCAGGCACGCCGTCGATAGAGGCGTCGCCGCTGTATTGCACGCGACCGTTGGGGGTATGGATTTCCGCAACGGCAATGCTTGATGTATTCACCATGTGAATACGCACACGCGTGCGATCGCCCGTGATCGGCACCAGTCCGTTCTCGATTGCGAACGGTGCAACACCAGCGAGCATGTTGCCGCAGTTCTGCGAACCGTCGACGCGCGGCTCGTTCACGACGACCTGCAGAAACAAGTAGTCGACATCAGCGTCAGGCCGAGTCGAAGGGCCAACAATAGCCACCTTGCTCGTCAAACTATCGGCACCACCGAGCCCATCAATCTGCCGGATGTCAGGAGACCCCATGATCGCCAGCAACACCCGATCACGCACTTCCACCGCCGAGGGCAGGTTGCGCGCCAGGAAGAAAGGGCCCTTGGAGGTCCCGCCGCGCATCAGTGTGCAGGCAATGGCTGTCACATCAGCTCCGCCGCGTTGTGAGGGGCGTCAGCACGCCGCACCCGCAACGATTGCCACGGCGCGGGCCGCGGCTGGCCAGCGTCGAGGCCGCATGCGGCGCGTACGCGGTGACCGCATAGTCGTCACGTTATTTGTACTCCAACCCCAATGCCGCGAGCTTCTCGCGGAATTTGTACAGGTCGAGGCCCAGTTCGCCGGACGCCAGCCGTTTCCGCTTTTCTTCCTCGTTGGCGATACGCTTGGCAGCGGCGTCCGCCACTTTGACGGCATCGGCGCGATTGACGGCAACGACTCCGTCGTCGTCGGCGACGATCACGTCGCCTGGCTCGATCCGCTGCCCGGCGCAGATGACCGGTACGTTCACCGAACCGAGGCTCGCCTTAACCGTTCCCTGCGCCCAGATGTTCTTCGCCCACACCGGGAACTTCATCTCCGTAAGCGTTGCAACATCTCGGACGCCCGCGTCGATGATGAGCGCGATCACTCCCCGCGCCTTCAGAGACGTCGCCAGAAGGTCGCCGAAGTAGCCGTCGTTGCACGGTGAGCTTGGCGCGACGACGAGCACATCGCCTGGTTTACACACTTCCACGGCGACGTGGATCATCCAGTTGTCCCCCGGCGGCACCAGGACCGTCACGGCCGGGCCGGCGAGTGATGTGCCGGAGTAGATGGGCCGCATGTACGGTGCCAGCAAGCCGGTTCGTCCCTGGGACTCGTGAACCGTCGCAACGCCGTGTTTCCCCAATGCGCTGACCGCAGCAGGGTCCGGGCGAGAAATCTCGCGGTAAACAACGTTTTTGCCAGTCATCCAAGGATTCTAAAACGATCAGTTGGAACTGTAACCGGCTGCCATGCGTTAATCGCACACCGCGTTACCGGCACAGCAAGGGGTATTCCATGGCTCGTTCGTTCTGGAAAGGCGCCATTTCATTCGGCCTCGTCTATATTCCGGTGAACCTGTATTCGGCGACTCACAGCGCCACAATCGACCTGGATTACCTCGACAAGCGTGACTTCTCCCCGGTTGGTTACAAGCGCTACAACAAGCGCACGGGTAAGGAAGTTGAGTGGAAGGACATTGTGCGCGGTTACCAGTACAAGAAGGGACAATACGTCGCGCTGAGCGACGAAGATTTCCGGCGTGCCAACGCGAAAGCATCCCAGACGATCGACATCCAGAGTTTCACGGAAGCCACCAACATAACGCCGGAGTACTACGAGACCCCGTACTACGTGGCTCCTCAAAAGGGTGGGGAGAAGGTTTATGCGTTGTTGCGCGAGGCGTTGAAGAAGACGGGCAAGGTGGCCATCGCGAATGTGGTTGTACGGACCCGGCAACATCTGGCTGTTGTGTTGCCCGAGGATGACATTCTGGTGCTCAACACGTTGAGGTTCGCTGACGAGATCCGCTCAGCGGATGACATGGGTGTGGAAGCGCCGGCTGCAAAGGGGGCCGGGCTCTCGGCGAAGGAGATCTCCATGGCGGAGAAGCTCATCGACGGCATGTCGGGTGCCTGGGAGCCGAAGAAGTACCGGGACACGTACCGCGAGGACCTGATGAAGCGCATCAACGAGAAGGTGCGCAACAAGGAAACGCACACGTTGACGGAGCCGGAGAAGGAAGCGAAGCCGAAGAAGACGGCCGAGGTCATCGACCTGATGGAAGTATTGAAGCAGAGCCTGGCGAAGGGCGGAAAGGCCGGCCGTGCCGGCCCCCACCGGGCGCCCGCCAAGCGCCACGCGAAGAAAAAGCGCGCTTAGCACAGTCCTCCGGCACCTCGTGTCCGAGCGCCCGCGTCTGCGGGCAGCGCCGGGACGGGCTCTACCCGAAGCTCGGTAGCAGGAACTCCGTCAACGTCTGCACAGCCGGCGTGCGAATCACCTGCGCGGCGATCTCGATGTCATCAGCCAGCAGCCGGTCCGAAGTAGCAAAGGGAACGCGCGCGCGAAGCGCGTCGACTGCCTGCTGCAGGGAGGCTGACGTCTTCAGGGGCTTCCTGAAGTCCAACCCCTGGCAGGCAGCCAGAAACTCAATAGCGATGATGTTATGCAGGTTGCCCGTCATGGTCAGCGTGCGGCGCGCACCATGCGTGGCCATGCTGACATGGTCCTCCTGGTTTGCCGAAGTGGGGATGCTGTCGACACTTGCCGGGTGCGACAGCATGCGGTTCTCCGCAACCAGGGCGGCAGCGGTGACCTGCGCCATCATGAACCCCGAATTCACACCACTGTCCGGCGCAAGAAAAGCCGGCAAACCGCTCATCTTCGGATCGACCAGCAGGGAAATCCGCCGCTCGGCAATCGACCCAACTTCAGCACACGCGAGCGCCAGAATGTCTGCTGCGAACGCAACGGGCTCAGCGTGGAAGTTGCCGCCGGATAACACCTCCGCGGTCCCCGCGAAAATGAGCGGGTTGTCCGTCACGGCATTCGCTTCGGTCAATAAGGTCTCGGCGGTCTGGGTAATGATATCCAGGCACGCACCCATGACCTGGGGCTGACAGCGCAAGGAATAGGGGTCCTGCACCCGTTCACAAGTTCGATGCGACTCGCGAATCTGGCTCCCCACCAGCAACTCGCGATAAACCTGCGCGACCTGCACCTGCCCTGGGTGCCCGCGCAGCGAATGAATGCGTGGGTCAAACGGCACATCGCTGCCTTGGAGGGCATCGAGCGACATGGCGCCGCTGACCATGGCGGCGGAAAACGCCGACTCGAGCTCGAACAAGGCGGCGAGCGCCAGCGCGGTGGATACCTGCGTGCCGTTGAGCAGCGCCAGTCCCTCCTTGGGACCCAACTCAACCGTCTCGATGGAAAACTCAGCCAAAAACTCGGCGGCCGGCCGTACGACGCCATCCCGGCGAATCTTTCCCTGTCCCAACACCGCCAGAGACATATGAGCCAGCGGTGCGAGATCGCCAGAGGCTCCCACCGATCCCTGCGCCGGCACGCAAGGACACAGCCCCGCATTAATCAGATTCTCCAGGAACCTGACGAGGGGCTCGCTGACGCCCGAAAACCCCTGAAGCAGGCTCGCCAGCTTCAGCACCATCATCAATCGGACGATGGAATCGTCCAACAAAGGGCCGACGCCGGTGCTGTGAGACAGAATGATGTTCTTCTGCAGCAGTGCACGCTGGTCAGTAGGGATGCGGGTGTTGGCCAACAACCCGAATCCCGTGTTGATTCCGTACGCTGCTGCGTCCCCAGCGGCGAGCTTCGAAGTCGTCGCATGTGAGTCACGCACGGCGCGCATCGCGCGCTCATGCACCGAAACAGTGACCGGCTCGCTGTAAATGCGGCGCAGCTCGGTGAGGCTCAAAGGGCGCGAGCCCAGCTCGATTTCTGTGGTCATGAAATTACTTCAGTTTCTGTGGTCATGAAACGAGTTTGCCAGCGCGCACGACGCTGCGGCGCGGGTTGAAGCCAATCCAGTAGCTCAGCTCTTCAACTGAGCGGATATTCCAGATGACGAAATCGGCGACTTTTCCCGTAGCCAGGGTGCCACGGCGGTCCAGCTCTCCGAGCGCTCGCGCTGCATTGCGCGTGACGCCAGCTAACGCCTCATCAGACGTGAGTCCGAAGAGACGGGTGGCCATGCTCATAGCCAACAGCAAGGAGGTGCCGGGCGCCGAGCCAGGGTTGCAATCGGTGGCCACCGCCACCGGCGTGCGCGAAGAGCGAAACGCGGCGATGGGCGGTCGATGGCCTTCTGCAAGGCAATAGAACGCAACGGGCAACAACACTGCGACCGTGCCCGCGGCAGCCATGGCCGCCGCGTCCTCAGCGGTCGAGAACTCCAGGTGATCGCACGACAGTGCATGATGTCGCGCCGACATCTGACTGCCGCCGAGGTTGGAAAGCTGCTCAGCGTGCATCTTCACGGGCAAACCAAGAGCCGCAGCAGCCTCAAACAGGCGCTCCGATTGTGCCAAATTAAATCCGATCGTCTCGCAGAACACGTCTACCGCGTCAACCAACCCATCGCCATGGAGCGCTGGCAACCACTCATCGCAGATCACGCGGATGTAATCGTCAGCTCGTCCTTTGTACTCAGGAGGCAGCGAGTGCGCGGCGAGCAATGTTGTCCGCACCGAAACGGGAAACGACCTCTGCAACATGCGAGCGACTCGCAGCATCTTCCCTTCGTCGGCCAAAGTCAGCCCGTAGCCCGACTTGATCTCGATACAAGTAACGCCTTCCGACAAAAGCGATAACAGCCGCGGCACGCTCTCATCGAACAGCTCCTGTTCCGAAGCCGCGCGCACGGCACGCATGGTCGACAAGATCCCGCCGCCTGCGCGTGCAATCTCCGCGTAGGTCCGGCCTTTCAACCGCTCGGCATATTCAGGAGCCCGTGTGCCGGCAAACACCAGATGCGTGTGGCAATCGATCAGTCCGGGCGTAACCCAGGCACCACCGAGGTCCCGTACCTCAGCTGGACCGAATTTGGGCAAAGTGTCTTCGAAGCCCACCCATTCGATCTGACCATCCCGCGTGAGCATCGCGCCGTGTTCGAACACGGTCATCGAGTCATCGCATGTGGCGATGCGCGCGTTTCGCCAGAGAGTCAGCATCAGCCCAAGAACGGCAGATTGAGGCCGTTCTCCCGCGCGCAGGCGATGGCTGTCTCATAACCTGCGTCAGCATGTCGCATGACACCCGTAGCCGGATCATTCCACAACACACGCTCAATGCGACGCGAGGCGGTCGGCGTACCATCACAGACGATCACGACGCCGGAATGCTGGGAGTAGCCAATGCCAACACCGCCGCCGTGGTGGATGGACACCCAACTGGCACCGCCAGCTGTATTCAACAACGCATTTAACAGCGGCCAATCCGCCACTGCATCGGAACCGTCACGCATCGACTCAGTCTCGCGATTCGGGCTGGCGACCGAGCCGGAGTCCAGGTGATCGCGGCCGATGACGACCGGAGCGCGCAGTTCGCCGTTGGCCACCATTTCATTGAATGCGAGACCCAGGCGGTGCCGGTCGCCGAGACCCACCCAACAGATACGTGCCGGCAGACCTTGGAACTTGATGCGCTCGCGAGCCATGTCGAGCCAATTGTGGAGGTGGGCATCACCAGGAATGAGTTCTTTGACCTTTGCGTCAGTGCGATAAATGTCCTCGGGGTCACCTGACAGGGCGGCCCATCGGAAGGGGCCGACACCGCGGCAGAAGAGGGGGCGGATATACGCCGGCACGAATCCTGGGAAAGCGAATGCATCTTTGACGCCTTCATCGAAGGCGACCTGGCGGAGGTTGTTTCCATAGTCAAAGACAGGAATTCCAAGCTTCTGGAACGCGAGCATCGATTCGACGTGGCGAGCCATCGATGCACATGATGCAGCAGCAACCTGCCGAGGGTCTTCAGAACGCAAGCGGTCCCATTTCTCCAGAGACCAGCCGGCAGGGAGATAGCCATTCACAGGATCGTGAGCCGAGGTTTGGTCAGTGAGAGCGTCCGGTTTGATTCCGCGCCGCAGCAACTCGGGCAGAATCTCGCAAATATTACCCAGCAGACCCACGGATATCGGCCGCCCCACACGCCGTGCGTCTTCCAGCATCTTCAAGGCCTCATCCAAAGAGGCTGCTTCTTTATCCAGGTACCGCGTCTGCAAGCGTTTGGCAATGCGGTCGGGTCGGCACTCCACTGCCAACATCGACGCCCCAGCCATCGTTGCTGCGAGAGGCTGGGCACCACCCATTCCGCCAAGGCCTGCCGTGAGGATCCACTTCCCGGCGAGGTTGCCGCCGAAATGCTGACGGCCCATCTCCACGAAGGTCTCGTAGGTGCCCTGGACGATGCCCTGGCTACCGATGTAGATCCACGATCCCGCGGTCATCTGGCCGTACATCATCAGGCCCTTCTTATCGAGGGCGTTGAAATGATCCCAGTCGGCCCATTTGGCGACGAGATTGGAGTTGGCGATGAGGACGCGAGGGGCGTCCGGGTGTGTACGGAAGACGCCTACCGGCTTTCCGGACTGGATGAGCAACGATTCGTCGTCACCGAGGCGCCGCAGGGCGGCCACGATCTGGTCGAAAGCCTCCCAATTGCGCGCGGCTTTACCGATGCCGCCATAAACAACCAGGTCTTCGGGTCTTTCGGCTACCTCGGGATCGAGGTTGTTGAGCAGCATGCGTAGGGCGGCTTCGGAAATCCAATTGCGGCAGCTCAGCTCGGTACCACGGGGGGCGCGAAGGGGACCGCGGGCGTTCAGATTGTCCATTGTCGTTATACCTGTATAGACAGTGCAGGTTCAGAAGGATCCGGTGAGCTCGTAACGAGAGCCCGGATGGTAAAGGTCCGCGACCGTGGCAATCCGCTCGCTCGCCCAAGTGCGGCGCCTGATGAGCAAACATGCATCGGTCGCATCGAGTTTCAACATACGTCGAATTCGGCCGTCGGGAATCACCGCCCTGACCGTATGCTCGGCGCGCTGCAGCGGCGCGGCCGTCATCAGGAACTGATGGGGCGTGACTCGAGTAAAGTCGTTTCGCAGATAGCCGGGTACCACTGTTGGATTTACGTAGCGATCTTCGACCTGCAGCGGAACACCGCCTTCCAGGTGAATCACTAACGAGTGATCGAGACGCGCGCCTACAGCAACGCCGCAGCGCTCGGCTAATTCCTGTGTGGCGATGGTTGACCCTAGTGACGCAACCTTCGCTTCATATGAGTGACCCCGCGCACGGATCTCGTCTGCGATGTTGCGCACTTCGAGAGGGTGGGCATGCACACGAGGTTCAGCCACGAACGTGCCGACGCCGGCTACACGAAGCAACACACCTTCTTCAGCCAGCTCCCGAAGTGCGCGGTTCGCCGTCATGCGGGCAACATCCAACTCGCGCACCAGCTCGTTCTCAGAAGGCACGCGCTCGCCCGAGCGAAGAGAGCCGTCCGCGATCTTGCGAAGCACGTATTGCTTAACGTGCAAATAGCGCGCGGTAGCGGGCAGGGGCTGGGACATCCCAAGAGCTTCGCACCTTGCATATACCCCTGTCTAGACAGGGCTGAGCCAGGCCGCTGCGCCGCCCCTTTAATAAGATGTTCCACTGCGAGCCCTCTTTGGGTAGAATGCGCGCCCCCGCGGGCCTCGGCCGCGGTGGACGGGGTGGGGCAAAATCCACACCGTGAGCTTCGAAGAGCCCCCCGAGGGGCTTTTTTGTTTTCTGGTGGGCCGTTTGGGCCCATTTTTGTTTGTAGCGGCGGGTAGTTGCGATGACGGTGACCTTGCGGGAGAGGCTCATCGCCCTCATTGAGCCTGTGCTCGCTCAATTGGGCTATGAGCTGGTTGAGCTGGAGTACGCCGCAGGGCGCACGAGTGCTGTCGTGCGCATCTTTATCGATCAGCCGGCAGGGATTTCGGTCGATGACTGCGAGCGGGTCAGCCGCGATGTGGCGGCTCTTCTCGACGTCGATGATCCAATCCCGACTGCGTATACGCTCGAGGTGTCGTCGCCTGGTTTTGACCGGGTGTTGCGGACGCCAGGTCATTTCGAGCGGTTCGTGGGCGAGCGGATCTATGTAGAGCTGCAGGCGCCCCGCGCGGGACGCAAGCGGTACACGGGATTGCTGAAGACCGTGTCGGCCGCGGGCATTGAGATGGAAGTCGACAAGCAGACGGTTGAAGTGCCGTTCAGGGAGATTGCGAAGGCACGGTTAGCGCCGCTGATGGGTTGAGCAAAGATAGTTTTTTGTAGGGGTAAGACGCGTGAACAAGGAAATTTTGATGGTGGTCGATGCCGTCTCGAACGAGAAGGGCGTCGATAAAGAAGTCATCTTCGAGGCTCTCGAAGCCGCGCTCGCGTCCGCTACCCGCAAAAAGCATGGGGAAGAGTGGGATGTCCGGGTCTCCATCGACCGCAAGAGCGGCGACTATGAGACATTCCGCCGCTGGAAGGTTTTTGCTGACGACTCCAAGGAACTCGAGGTTCCGGAGCGTGAGCTGCGTATGGAAGACGCCCGCGACATCGACGCCAAGGTCGAGGTCGGTGGCTTTGTGGAGCAGGGCATGGAGTCGGTGGCCTTCGGCCGCATCGCTGCCCAACAGGCCAAGCAGGTTATCGTGCAGAAGGTGCGCGAGGCCGAGCGTGCTCAGGTTGTCGACGCTTATCGCGACCGCGTTGGGACGCTGGTCAGTGGCGTCGTAAAGCGCGTCGATCGAAACGGTATTTATGTAGACCTCGGCAGCAACGCCGAAGGTTTTATTCCGCGCACGGACATGATTCCGCGTGAGCAGGTCAAGCCGCAGGACCGGATCAAGGCTTTCCTGAAGGAAGTGCGTTCGGAACCCCGTGGGCCGCAGCTTTTCCTCACCCGGACGGCTCCGGAGTTTCTGATTGAGCTGTTCAAGCTGGAAGTGCCCGAAGTGGGCCAGGGACTGATCCAGATTCTCGGTGCCGCGCGCGACGCCGGTGTTCGCGCGAAGATTGCTGTGCGCAGCAACGATCCGCGCATCGATCCGGTGGGTGCTTGCGTCGGTATGCGTGGTTCGCGTGTGCAGGCCGTCTCCAACGAGATCGCCGGCGAGCGCGTCGACATCATTCCGTTCGACGAGAACCCGGCACAATTTGTGATCAACGCGATGTCACCCGCTGAAGTGATGTCCATCGTCGTGGACGAGGACTCGCACAGCATGGATATCGCGGTATCCGAAGAGAAGCTGTCGCAGGCCATCGGCCGCGGCGGTCAGAACATCCGGTTGGCCAGCCAGCTGTCCGGATGGGATCTGAATGTCATGACCGAATCCGACGCAGAGGCCAAGAGTGAGACCGAAGCGAAGGAGCTCGTTCAGAATTTCATGAAGCAACTGGATGTGGATGAGGACGTCGCAACGATCCTCGCACAGGAGGGTTTCTCGACGATCGAAGAGATCGCTTACGTCCCGCAGGCAGAGCTCGCCGGAATCGACGAGTTCGATGAAACCATCGTGAAGGAATTGCGCAACCGCGCCCGCGACGTGTTGCTGACACAGGCAATCGCGAGCGAGGAGAGCCTCGATCAGTCGATGCCTTCCGATGACCTGCTGCTGCTCGAGGGCATGAGCCCTGATCTGGCGCTCGCGCTGGCACGCCGCGGTGTGCGCACGCGGGAAGAACTGGCAGAGCAGTCGGTGGACGATCTGGCGGATATCGATGGGCTCCAGGCCGATGAGGCCGGCAAGCTCATTATGACGGCACGTGCCCATTGGTTCGAGGCGGGCCAGTAAGGCACGGAGGGTTGAGTAACCTATGGCAGAAGTAACAGTTTCCCAGTTTGCAGAAGTCCTGAAAGTGCCGGTCGATCGGCTGCTCGTGCAGCTCGACCAGGCAGGCATCAAAGTGGACGGACCCGACGCTCGCATCAGCGATGATGCGAAGCTCGAATTGCTGACTCATTTGCGTCGCTCCCACGGAAGTGGCGACGACGGCGATGCTGCGCCCCGCAAAATCACGCTCAAGCGCAAGACGCAGAGCGAGCTCAAGCTGGCCAGCGTGCAAGGCCGCGCTCGTACGGTGAACGTCGAAGTTCGCCAGAAGAAGACGTACATCAAGCGCGATGTTCTCGAAGAGCAGGCCCGTCACCATCAGGATGAAATCGACGCCAAGCGTCGTGAGGTCGAGGACGCCGCACGTCTCGAGGCTGAGCGTCTGGAAAGCGAGCGTCGTGAGCGCGAGCGGGTAGAGTCTGAGAATCTGCGTCGCGCTGAGGAAGAGCAGGCGAAGTTGCGGGCCGCGGAAGAAGCACGACGTGCTGCCGAACAGCGGGCGCGTGAAGAAGCCGAGCGCCGTGAGCGCGAGCGACAGGAACAGCTGCAGGCGCAGGCCAACAAGGCCGCCGCAGCAGCAGTTGCTCCTGCCACCTCTGCACCGCAGCAGCCGGCTCCGCCGCCACCGCCCGCTCAGCCAACATTCGTTCCGCGAATTGTTTCGACTGGACGTGTAAATCCCCGTCCGCAGCAGAAGGCTCCTCCTCCGCCCCAGGCGAAAGGTGGACAGCAACAGTCGAGGCCTCAGGCTCAGACGCAGGCCGCTGCGCCGGCAGCACCTGCTGCGCAGGAACAGCCCCGGCGGCCGGCAGCGCCTGGAGGCGCGGAGCCGACTCGCTACGGCCGACAGGAATTGCACGTCGCTGGTGATGTCAGCTCGCGCTATAAGAAGAAAAAGCGCGGCAGCAAGATGCGTATGTCCTCTCCGAGTACGGAGGGCCGTCACGCGTTTGAGATGCCAACAGCTCCGGTCGTTCGCGAAGTGTCGATCGGTGAGACCGTGACTGTGTCCGAGCTCGCGCAGAAGATGGCCGTGAAGGCCAACGAAGTAATCAAGGTTCTAATGAACATGGGTGTCATGGCCACGATCAATCAGCCGCTGGATCAGGACACCGCGATCCTCGTTGTTGAGGAGCTCGGTCACACCGCGAAGGTGTTGAAAGAGAACCAGATCGAAGAGGACTTGCAGGGTGTGGCGAGCGAAGAGCCGGAAGTGGGCGAGCCACGTCCTCCGGTTGTCACCGTCATGGGCCACGTCGACCACGGCAAGACCTCGCTGCTCGACTACATCCGCAGCACCAAGGTTGCGGCTGGCGAAGCAGGCGGGATTACGCAGCACATTGGTGCGTATCACGTCGAGACGCCGAAGGGCGTCATTACGTTCCTCGATACCCCTGGCCACGCCGCGTTCACCGCGATGCGTGCCCGTGGCGCGAAGGCTACTGACGTAGTTGTGCTGGTTGTTGCTGCCGATGACGGTGCGATGCCGCAGACTGTTGAAGCGATTCAACACGCCCGCGCGGCCGGCGTGCCGATTGTTGTGGCTGTCAACAAGATCGACAAGCCTGAAGCTGATCCGGACCGGGTCCGCACCGAGTTGTCCAAGCACGATGTCATTCCGGAGGAGTGGGGCGGACAGACGATTTTCGTCAACGTCTCGGCTCGCACCGGTGCCGGTATCGACAACCTGCTGGATTCGATCCTGTTGCAGGCGGAAATCCTGGAGCTGCGTGCTCCGCGTGATGGCCTGGCCTCGGGCATCGTCATCGAGTCGAGCGTCGAGAAGGGCCGCGGTGCTGTTGCCACTGTGCTCGTGAAGAAGGGCACCCTGAAGATGGGTGATCCGATCCTTGCGGGTACGGAGTTCGGCCGCGTGCGTGCGATGTTTGATGAAACGGGGACTGCGGTGCAGACGGCAGGCCCGTCGATGCCGGTCGTAGTGTTGGGTCTGGCGAATCCGCCCAACGCAGGTGACGATCTCCTCGTTGTCGAGAGCGAGCGCAAGGCGCGCGAAGTGGCTCTGTATCGGCAGAGCAAGTCTCGCGACACCAAGCTGGCCCGCCAGGCGCCGCGTGCAGAAGACGTGTTCTCCCAGATGGGCGAGGCCAAGGCAGGCATCGTTGCCGTCCTCATCAAAGCGGACGTGCAGGGCAGCGCCGAAGCGCTGCGCGAATCGCTGGACAAGCTGTCGACTGCTGAAGTGCAGGTCCGTGTGTTGGGAAGTGCGTTGGGCGGTATCACCGTATCGGACGTGCAGCTCGCCGCGGCCTCAAAAGCGCTCATCATTGGTTTCAACGTTCGTGCCGATGCCGGCGCGCGGGATGCAATCAAGGAGCAGGGCGTCGAAGTCCGCTACTACAGCATCATTTACGAAGTCATCGATGACATACGGCAGATGATGTCCGGCATGTTGAAGCCGGAGATCAAGGAAACCATCGTCGGCATTGCGCAGGTGCGGGAAGTGTTCCGTTCCAGCAAGTTCGGTGTGGTGGCCGGTTGTCTCGTGACCGAGGGCGTCGTGAAACGCAACAACCCGATTCGCGTGCTGCGCGACAACGTGGTGATTTTCGAGGGTGCGCTCGAATCACTGCGCCGCTTCAAAGATGAAGCGGGCGAAGTGCGTGCAGGTACCGAGTGCGGTATCGGCGTGAAGAACTACCAGGACGTACGGGTAGGCGACCAGATCGAGTGCTACTCGCGCGTCGAAGTCGCTCGCACGTTGCAGTAGCCCCTTGGCCGAAGCACAGCGAAAGAGAAGGATAGAAGCCGAGATCCAACGGGTGCTCTCGGAGTTGATTGCGCGCGAAGTAAAAGATCCTCGCGTGGGTAACGTCACTATCACGGCGGTGAACGTCGCCGCCGATATGGGCGCTGCCCGCGTGTACTTCACGCCATTTGCTTCGAAGAATCCGCCCGACCAGGTGCGTATTGGCCTGACTCACGCGGGGGCTTTCCTCCGCGGTGAGGTCGGCCGGAGACTGCGGTTGCGGCACGCGCCACGGCTGGAGTTCATCTTTGACGATACCGCCGAAAGGGCGTCCAACCTGACGAGTCTGATTGACCGTGCGGTGAAGGACGACGAGGCGCACCACGTCGACGACGACAAATCTGAGTGATTAATGGAATCCTGCTGCTCGACAAGCCTCTGAAGCTCTCGTCGAACGCGGCTCTCCAGAAAACCCGCCGGATGCTCGGAGCTTCCAAGGCAGGGCACGTCGGCAGCCTCGATCCGCTGGCCAGCGGGATGCTGCCGATTTGCCTCGGTGAAGCCACCAAAATCGCCGGGGACATTCTTTCAGGCAGGAAGCTCTACCGCTTTACCGTTGCCCTGGGAACGCGCACGTCCACGGGTGACACGGAAGGTGGCGTCGTGGAGAGCTTGCCAGTGCCCGCTTTTGACGAGGCGACCCTGGAGGCGGTGCTCGAAGGGTTCCTTGGCCATCAATCCCAAATTCCCCCCATGTTCTCCGCCCTGAAACGGGACGGACAACCGCTTTACAAGCTTGCCCGCCAAGGGATTGAGGTTGAACGTGCCGCGCGCGAAATCGAGGTTTTCAGCCTCGAATGCAGGACGTGGCCGTCTGAAAATGGAAAGCTGGACCTCGAAGTCCTGTGCTCAAAGGGCACTTATGTCCGAACGCTGGCAGAAGACATCGCCAAAGCGCTGGGCACCTGCGGACACGTTCAGGCACTTCGACGGGTCTACGTCGAGCCGTTTGATAACGCTCCGATGGAGACGCTGGAGTCGATAGCCAGCGCGATTCAGGCAGGAGGTATGCCGACAATTCTGCCGGCTGATGCGCCGCTACAACACATGGCCGCTGTGATGCTCGATTCGAGAGCAACGAGCAAGATACTGCACGGTCAGTCAGTGATCACCGAGCAGTCCGTGCCGGCTGGCCGCGTGCGCCTATACGACCCTCAGGGGGCATTTATAGGCATAGGCGAATCGGACAGTGCTGGCGGCGTCCGTCCGAAGCGGCTATTCAGTGGTGAACCGAAATAGACGGGTCCAGCATCTGCAAAGCGTTGGCTACGTCTGGTTGCCCGGTACGCTGAACGTCGTCCTGGCTGTAGGTGCGAATCGGGCTGGCTGAACACTCATTGGCTCGCGGCTGAATGCGCGAAGCAGTGGTATTCGGCGGGCAGGCCGCGACCGCGGTCCGGGCCGTGGCGGGGGGCTGGCTGCCGGTCGTGCTGCACGCGGCTAGCGAGGCAGCAAGGCAGAAGCACAAAGTTTTGAACATGACTGCTCTCCTTGGCAGGTTTGAACTTGTGGCGAAGGCGCTTCACCCGGTAGAATTGGCGGCTTCCCAAAAGGGTTCAAGAGACAAGCATTTAGGTGTATGCGCAATGGCTTTAACAGTTGAGAAAAAGGGCGGAATCGTCGCGCAGTTTCGCCGTGACACGTCGGATACCGGTTCTCCCGAAGTCCAGGTTGCGCTCCTGTCGGAGCGGATCAATGGCCTCGGTGAGCACTTTACCGCACACAAGCGCGATCATTCCTCACGGCGCGGGCTGGTCAAGCTCGTCAACCAACGCCGCAAGCTCCTCGATTATCTGAAATCGACCCAACCTCAGAAGTACCAGGAGCTCGTCGAGCGACTGGGGCTTCGTCGCTGAAGCTATAGCAAGGGCCGCCGCGAAAAGCGAGCGGCCCTTGTGCTTTGGTGCTCCCGGTTTTGTAAAGAAAAAATTCCCAAGTGAGGATTAAAGCTTGAGCGTTGTGAGCAAGTCTTTTTCGTACGGTTCCCACACCGTCACCATTGAAACCGGCGAGATGGCTCGCCAGGCCGACGGGGCCGTCAAAGTGTCGATGGGCGACACCGTCGTCCTCGTCACCGCCGTCGCTGAAAAAACCGCGCGAGCGGGACGCGACTTCTTCCCTCTGACGGTCAACTACGTGGAGAAGACGTACGCCGCGGGTCGTATCCCGGGTGGCTTCTTCAAGCGTGAAGGTCGCCCGACAGAGAAGGAGACGCTGACTTCGCGTCTCATCGATCGCCCGATCCGTCCGCTGTTCCCGGATGGCTTCTTCAACGACGTTCAGGTCGTTGCTACCGTCATCTCCCTGGATCCGGAGATCGACTCGGACATCCCCTCGTTGCTGGGTGCGTCCGCCGCGCTCGCTGTCGCGGGCGTTCCTTTCAACGGACCGATTGGCGCTGCGCGCGTTGGTTACAAGGAAGGCAAATACCTCTTGAATCCGGATGCCAAGGAGCTGGCGCAGTCCGCGCTGCACCTGGTGGTCGCCGGTACCGAGAAGGCCGTTCTGATGGTCGAGTCGGAAGCCAACGGTCTGTCCGAAGAGATCATGTTGGGTTCGGTCGTGTTTGGCCACGAACAGATGCAGGTTGCAATCCGCGCCATTCGTGAGCTGGCCGCCGAAGCCGGCAAGCCGCGTTGGAAGTGGGAACCACCGGCTGACAATGCTGATCTCGCCAGCGCTGTTGCATTGCACGCGCACGCCGCGATGGGCGAAGCCTATTCAATCAGCGAGAAGCAGCAGCGCTATGCGCGCATCAGTGAAATCAAGGCTCAGACCATTGCCACTCTGACGACGGGCGAGAGTCCGAAGTTCAATGAGGAGCAGGTGGATGGTGCGCTGTTCAAGCTGGAAAGCAACATCGTGCGCCAGCGCATTCTGAACGGCGAGCCGCGTATCGACGGCCGGGACGTCAAGACAGTCCGTCCGATCACCATCAAGGTGGGCGTACTGCCGCGTACTCACGGTTCGGCGTTGTTCACCCGCGGTGAAACTCAGGCGTTGGTTGTTACAACACTGGGCACCACCCGTGATGCGCAAATCATTGATGCATTGACCGGCGAGCGTCGCGAGCCGTTCATGTTGCATTACAACTTCCCGCCGTTCTCGGTCGGTGAAACCGGAATGATGGGCTCGCCCAAGCGGCGCGAGATTGGTCATGGCAACCTGGCGCGCCGCGGCGTTGCCGCGATGATGCCGGACATGGAGACCTTCCCGTACGTCATCCGCGTCGTGTCTGAGATTCTCGAATCCAACGGCTCGAGCTCGATGGCTTCGGTGTGTGGAACGTCGTTGTCGATGATGGACGCTGGCGTGCCCATCAAGGCACCCGTTGCCGGCGTTGCAATGGGTCTCGTGCTGGAAGGCGGCCGCTTCAAGGTTCTGACCGACATCCTCGGTGACGAGGATCATCTCGGTGACATGGATTTCAAGGTAGCCGGTTCGAAAGACGGTGTGACCGCGTTGCAGATGGACATCAAGGTCGAGGGTGTGACACCCGAGATCATGAAGGTTGCTCTGGAGCAGGCGCGGGAAGGCCGGCTGCACATCCTGGGTGAGATGAACAAGGTCATCCAGGAGCCGCGCAGCAAGATGTCCGAGTGGGCCCCTTCAATCATCACATTGAAGATCGACCCCGAGAAGATCCGCGATGTCATCGGCAAGGGTGGCGCCGTGATCCGTCAGATCACGGAAGAGACCGGCACGACCATCGACATCGAGAACGACGGTACAGTGAAGATCGCTTCGGTCAGCGGAGCTGCCGGACGCGAGGCTCAGCGCCGCATCGAGCTGATTACGGCCGATGTCGAAGTGGGTCGTATCTACGAGGGCAAGGTGGCGCGGCTGATGGACTTCGGCGCGTTTGTCACCATTCTGCCGGGTCGCGACGGCCTGGTGCACATCTCGCAGATCTCGAACGAGCGCGTCGAGCGTGTGAGCGACAAGCTCAAGGAAGGCGACGTGGTCCGCGTGAAGGTGTTGGAAGTGGACCGTCAGGGCCGCATCCGCCTGTCAATGCGCGACGTTGACGCAGCCTGATTGATGACTCAACGGGGAAGCGAATCCAGGTGATTCGCTGACCCGATCCTGGTTGACCGGCTGGGATGACGCGATGCCCCCGAGACCCCCAGGGGCATCGTTATCAACGATCGAACGAGGTCACTGACCTTCCATGGTCTCCACTTCAGTTCTGCCCCGCGCCGCTGCATTCATCAGCGTGCGGTAGATTTCGTCTTGCACCGAACGCCAGCGCTGGTAATTGCGCTGCGCAAGGTGGTTGACGGCCTCTGCGGATTCGGGATCGCCCACGCTCTTGATACGCTCGCGAGCGTCGCGTTGCTGACTCGCAAAGAGCTTGAGGCTCTGCTCGAGGTAGCTTCCGATCATTCCCTGCATCGCACCGCCGTAGGAGCGGATGATCTGCGAGAGAAAGTCCCGACTCATCAAAGGTTCGCCGCCATGTTCCTGTTCGGCGATCACTTGCAACAGAATCGAGCGTGTAATGTCCTCCTGCGTTTTCTTGTCCATGACCACGAAATCAATGCGATCGATGACCAACCTCCGAATGTCGGCAAGTGTGATGTAACGACTTTCGACGGTGTCGTACAACCTTCTGTTGGGATACTTTTTGATCGTTCGCGGTTCGCTCATTCTCTCTGCCCTCGTGTGTAAGCAGGACGTTCCCAGTCCCAGGGCGTCAGGATCGGCGTGGCTACCTACCTTAGTCCATATTCCGCATCGGACCCAACTATTTTGCGTGCACAGTGTCACGGGCCGTGACACTGCGCACATGTGCGAGCGCTACCATGTTCCAGTTATGTTCTGCCCAGGCAAGCAACCGGGCCGGCGTGTCCCTTTCCAACTCCGGCGGTGGTGGATGATTGAGCATCCGCAGAACAGTTGTCAGATAGGCTGATGCATTCCGCGGCTCAACAGGCACGGAATGCCTGGATTTACTGAGTTTTTCGTTCGTATGCTCCACGACGAGAGGCAGGTGGGCGTAGCGTGGAGTGGGCGTTGCGAGCGCGTTTTGGAGTAGGATTTGCCAAGCAGTGCTGAGCAACAGGTCAGCTCCACGCACCACGTTGGTGACATGTTGCGAGGCATCGTCGACAACTACCGCGAGTTGGTAGGCAACAATTGTGTCCCTGCGCCTTATTACGATATCGCCGAGCTCAGGCGTATTGAATGAGCAGTGTCCTTGTACTGCATCGTCAAAAAACACCACAAACTCAGGGGGAACCCTGAAACGCACTGCGGTTGGAACGCCACCACGTGTTGGTCCATTGCGGCAGGTTCCGGGGTAACCGGTTTCTTCGTTGCCCTGCAATTCGCGACGCGAACAACTGCAGTGGAAGGTGAGGCCGGCTGTTTCGAGTTGATGTAAAGCAGCAACGTATACGTCGTTGCGTTTGCTTTGATATATGACATCACCGTCCCAGTGGAGGCCGAAGCCATCGAGCGTGCGCAGGATTCGGTCGGCGCTGCCAGGTACCACACGGGGTGTATCCAGATCCTCGATGCGTACGAGCCATTGCCCTTTGTTGTGTCGCGCATCGAGATAACTGCCGACTGCCGCCAGAAGTGACCCGAGGTGCAGGTCACCCGTCGGGGACGGTGCGAATCGTCCAATATAGGAGGGTCCTACATAGGAAGGGGTGCGACGACACTCGCGGTCCGAGGGCACCGCGAGGTCTGGATCGGCAGGGCGCCGATCAGCGGTACCGGTCGTCTCGGTCGCCGTACTGACGTTCGCGGCGCTCGCGCCGCTCCTGGGC
>Ga0068858_100000563_pt1 | contig 38712 bp, 40 predicted proteins | sample KBSSwiS12_FD_66589 | JGI IMG/M metagenome (GOLD analysis project Ga0068858, IMG submission 66589) | Switchgrass rhizosphere microbial communities from Kellogg Biological Station, Michigan, USA - KBS Switchgrass S1-2 | ecosystem: Host-associated > Plants > Roots > Rhizosphere > Soil ... | reverse complement strand
TGGACGCTTCGCCGACAACCCTGACACCCGAATTCGAGCGATCGGCACCCAGTAGAATCTGGCGCGTGCTCTCCTGAATATCCGCAGCGCGGTAAGGAGCACCGGTGACGGCCGGCCGGTTCGACTCTATGTGAGAGCGTGCGCCTTCCAGGACGGCACGCACCTGACTGTGCATATCGCCGCTGCTGTCGGCAGCTTGTGACGCCTGGGCATACGCGGCGAACGCGGCGAAGACAGGTACCAAAAGGAGCTTGCGAGTGTTGATTGATTTCAGTGTGTTCATGATCTTCTCCTGACTTTTGCAATTAGGTGGCAGATTCATGTCTATGTATATACATGTATTATGCCGAAAAAGAAAACGTCATCCGGGTTCATCTTGGAACTTAGAGTACATGTATATACATTCGTTGTCAAGCCCTAAACCGGATGCTTTGGGAGCGCTCCTTTACCAGCTGAATTCCCGTAGACTGCCACTTGGGAACAGCGGCCATAGGCCTCGAGAATACAACCCGTGAGGCTATCTGGAGTACGGAGGCTCTTGCTTACATCAGCCGTCGCGGCCGTCGCCGCCGTCGCGGTTGGGATGCTTTTAGACTGGCGCAAATCGGTCATTCAAGCTGAGAAGAACCGCCTCAGCCTCATCCCCCAGCAATTTGCCGTGCGCAAGATTATGTACGCCGAAGAGAAGTGCTCGGGCGTCGGTCTGAGTGGTGGAGACAACTGTACCGGCGTGTTCGTTTATGAATTGCCACAGGCGACTACCCGCGCGATTCAACAACATGGATTGGCTTACTTTCGCGGCTTCGGCCAGACGTCTGTCAATAAGCAGTTTGGCCCCTTCGGGGAGTGGCGGACCACACCGATAGACCCGGGTCTGGAGTGGGTCTGGGTGCAGCATAGTGTTCCATTACCGCCTCCAACGCTCTCCGGGTTTCTTGGCCATGAGAGCTTCTCGATTGACGTCGATTCAAAGATAGAACGTGATATAGACGACTCCATAATCTCGCCCGGCAGTTTTTTCGCCTATGACCGATACGGAGTCATGATCGTCATGCCCGCCAGGAACAAAATGGCCTACGCATATCGCAACTAGGGCGGAAATCTAGCGTGGCTTCTCCTCGAGGCCAACGGTACGCCCGAGGACACCCGCAGCATCGTAGTAAGTGTGGGCACCCATCACCAATGAGACCGTCGCCCCTGCCCGGATGGGCGTTGGCCGGATCGATGATTTTATTGTCCTCGTCCGGGTCGTACAGCTTGAGGTTTGAGTCCTCTTTTTGCAGGGCAGCCTGCAGATCCACCGCAAGAAATCCCGGCGGCAGCTCGCGGGAGCCGTTTTCGCTCTCCTTGGAGACCGTGGAGAAACCGTGGTCGGCCGCCACGATGATGTTCGTCGTTTCAAAGAGACCGAGGGCCTTCAGTTGTTGCTCGATCGCTGCCAGAGCGCCGTCAGCGGTGCGAATCGCCGTCATGGACGTGGGTCCGTTGATCCCGCGGTCGCCCTGGTTGTGCTGGGTGCCGTCCGGGTCGCGGCTCCAAAACACGAGCACGAACGGCTTGCCGATCTGTTTGAATCCCGGCAACACGACCTTCAATGTCATCTCGAGGAAGTACTGCTGTTGAGCCAGGTTGAGGTTATGCGGCCTGTCCGCGAGTGCCGGCCCGGCCGTCAGCATACCGACTGCAACCGCGATGAGAAACCTGCTGCAACTGGTCATCGTCGCTTCCTCCGCAGGAGTCCTGAAAATGCGAAACCCCGCTTCTGGCGGGGTTCGTCACTGGCGGACGTGATCGGCGCGAGTGTAGAACCTGGAGCCTGGCTTAACAAGCCGCACCGCCCGGTGTTGGACCGCGCCGACCCAACACCAAGGATTGCAGAATCATGACAACAGCAACGTCAGCAGCCCAGCAAGCGCTTCGCTAAACGCTTTGGCTGCCCTGTGGAGTTATCGCTCGAGCTTCTCGATGGGAAACGTCGCCGAACCATTTGACCGCACCAAGGGGTAATGCGAAGTGAAACAGACTTACGGCCTACCTATGCCAGTGACGCTCGAAGATCTCTGCGACCCGCAACGCATGGGTATGCGTGTAGTTTTCACGCGTCACCTGTCTTGTCCCAAAAAATGGATGGGAACGACCCAGCTGCGGACCGCGATGACCTGGCAGCGAACCACTGACCCTGATGCCGTGAAATCGTGGTTCCTACGGGGATCGCCTGCCTCTCAAATCGTGCCGGAGCTCGAGCCGTCAGCCGACGAGTTGGTCCTCGACAAATTGTCCATGTCAGCCTTCGAAGGTACTCCGCTGTCCTACGTACTCAAGGACTGCGGCATCCTCGGAGTCGCGATCATCGGTATCGCGTTGGAAATTGGCATCGAGCCGACCGTGCGCCACGCCACCGACCTGGGCTTCGTGCCCATCGTCCTTGCGGATGCCTGCGGGATTGGGAACGCACAGGCGGGTGCCCGTTCATTGGAAACCATGCGCTTCGTGGGCGAGGCCATCAGCGGCGATGTTGATAGCTTCGCGCGAATTCTGGATGCAAAGGCACACGGGACGTAGGCACCGCGGGCGCCGCTGCGAATTCACGCATGGCATGAGCGGCCTGGTCAACTACGCTACGATGTCGTGCCAGGCTCGCCCGATAAGTCACACCGTTTGCAATCGAGAGACTCGCCGATGGCTGCCTCGCGTCCTTCTGGCGTAGTTACCCACGGCCGGTTGATCCACGGCGGATTGTGACGCGTGTGCTGAGTGTGCCCGCATTCCAGTTCTGCCACCCAGTGGCCTTCCTCGTCTTGATGGAATCCAACGATCCGTTTCTTCATGGCGCTTCGCGACGATTCGTTTTGCCGATTCCGAGCGTACTATGGAGCCGGTCGCGGTGGGCGTATCACAATTGCGCAGACCGTTTAGAGGGATTCTATGAGCACGACCCTGGAACCGAGGAAGGTTGACCAGCCATTTGTGCGGCGGTGGCTGCGAATGGCCCTGGAGCTATTTGTACGGGCGCCATTGCGCTTCGGCATCCTGATCGCTCTTCTAGGGGGAGTCGATCACGCAGCGGTCGCCCTTGCCCAGGGAGTCGGAATCCAGAGAACCTGGGCCGACCGGCTCGGAACGCTGATGGTGCCCCTTCTGTGGGTGCTTACCAGCGCTGTGGCACGGGGCGCTGACGATTCACGCCAGAGCTCGGAGGCGTTGGCCTCGCTTGGGCGCACGCAAGTATGGTTGGGTGCACTGCGTGCGGGCGTTACATTGGCGGTGTTCCTGTCCATCGCAGGTTGGGTCTTGCAAGGCCTCGGACAACTGTTGAGTCCGCACAGGCCGCAAAGCTATCTGCAACATCCGGGCGAGCTTCTGGACTCGATCGTGGCGAACGTCCTATTCCTGCAGAGCTGGGTGGGGCTCTGCTACTGTCCGTTGCTCGTCCTGCAGCCGCAACTTTCCCCGCCCGAAGCAAGCAGCATGTCGAGGCGGGCATCGAGGATCAACGGGAACATGCTCATCTTCACTTTCGTTGGGGTGATCACCTTCGGTGCCGCGAGCCTTGCATCCGTACTACCGCTCTACGGAATGACTGATGCCGCGCTTCTCGTATTCCTGGGTGTATTGAACTACGTCGCCTATCGGGATATTTTCGAGCGACGCAGCGGGAACCTTCCCAAGATGACGGAGCTACTGCAGGTCGGACCTACACATGCGCCGATCAAGGCTCCACTGTAGTTGCGCCCGCCGATTCAAGCCGAGTCACTATCTGCTCGCACAGCTCATGTGTGGCGAGTGCATCCCGCGCGCTCTGACGGGCGGCGCTCTTGGTTCTGATGCAATCCACGAAGTGTTGAATAATTTGCGGGAAACCGCGCCGCCACAGTACGGTGTCCCAATCGCCAGCGTTCACAATCTGTTCGGTGCCAGCTTGGTAGTGAGTCGTCTTCGACAAGGACTGCACCAGCCATTTATTGCCGGGACTCATGACCTCGAGCGTTTCTTCGGTGATTCCGCTATCTCGATTCATGATGCCCGACAGATTGAATCCCTCACCCTCGAGCTGCAGCACAACGTGGTGCAATCGTCCGGAACAGACTCCACCGCTTACTCTGACACCTTCGATCGGGCCGGGTGCCAGAAATCGCAAAGTGTCCACGACGTGAATGAAATCGTCGAACACCACGTGGCGCGCAAGGTCAGCCTGCGCGAGGCGATTTTTTTGCATGATCACGATACGCCGTTCGGGTTTGTTGACCAGCACTTCGTACATCGGCGCGAAGCGGCGATTAAATCCGACCATCAACATGCGATTTGCCGATTCCGCGAGCGCTACCATGCGCTCGGCCTCTTGCACCGTGTAAGCAAGCGGTTTATCGACGTAGACGTGGATCCCGTGCTCCAAAAGCCGACACACGACGCTTTCGTGGCTTTCAGTGGCGGTGTGAACGAATGCGGCGTCAATGTTCATGGATGCCAGCTCGCCGATATCGGTCGTGAACTGCCGAATGCGGTTACTGGCCGCCAGTTGCGCGAGCTGGGCGCCATTGCGGCTACATAAAACCACCTCTATATCGCTCAACGTTGCAATGATCGGCAGATACGCCTTCCGGGCGATGTCTCCGATCCCGACCATAGCGATGCGCATACCGAAGCTTCTCGTGCGCCGTGTGGCGACAGCGCAATTTCAACAGAAATGCACGCCGCTCGCGAGGCAGCGCCAAGATAGGGGCCCAGCGGCGTCACATCCGCTGAGCATCGCGCAAAAGCTGAGCCAGCGCATCCATCCCTTTCCGATCCGCCTCGTCCACGGCAGTCACCCCTTTGTCGTTCTGGAAGCTCGGGTCGGCACCGTAAGACAGCAGCAGTTCGGCAACTTCGATCGCGAGATCCTCGTCGTTTTCGGGAAGGCAGAAGAGCGCTGTCCAGCCGGCACCTGGCGTCTTTGCCAGTGTCGGCTCCGCCTGTAGCAGTGACCGCAGGCGTTCTACCTTACCTACGCTCGCAAGGCACGCGATGTCCCGGCTGACCGTACTCAGGTAATCGACGAGCTGGGGCTTGTCCAGATGGATCGCCCAACCCAACGGCGTACTGTTGTATTTGCGATCGCGCGCATCTATTTCAGCGCCACGTTCGACGAGAAGCCGCGCAACCGGAACGGAATCGGCCCACGCGACAGCGTGCAGTGCGCGTTCGCCGTTGGCATCCGCAACGTCGGCCGGGGTACCCAGGTCGAGCAGCAGCTCGACGACTTCGACGCGCCCGGTTCTTGCCGCCATCAAAAGTGCGGCAGGTTTATTCAAATACTCGGGATGCTGCCCAGCCAGCGCACGCGCCGTACCCAAATCCAGTCTCAAACACGCCGCCTGGAACGCTTCACGGCCGCCGAGTTCTTCGGCCTCTGCACCTGCCCTCGCCAGCAGTACGGACATCTGCGCATGACCGTGCAGGACAGCAAGCGTATGAAGATTGCGCTTGGTGTACAGGTCCTTTGCCCTTGGATTCGCGCCGTGAGCGAGCAACCACTCAGCGCGTCGCACATGATCGCGAACGACCGCATTGCCAAGCAGATAGTCGAGCTGGCCGAACTGACCGGCGCGCGATTCGTTCCAACGGGCAGTAGTGCCTGAACGCACATCGTAGCTGTACAGCAGGTCGAGCCACTCGGTGTTGTCATACCAAAGTGAAGTGTTGTAGAGCGCCTGCGTATCGAATGAATTTGCTCCACGCTCGATCAGCAGGCGCACGAGTTCGGCCGCTCGAGGGTGAGGCGGCACCTGAACGGGCGTGCGCTCACCTTGGCCTATGAAGCCTGTCACTGCAGTGAATGGATTCAAACCGTCGGTCATCTGCACATTCGGATTTGCACCGCTGTCGAGCAGGAGTTCAGCGATTGCGACCGAATTCTCGACCGCTGTGGCCAACGGCAGGCGCCCGTAAGCAAGGTACAGCAGCGGCTCCCACATGCGCTGACCGCCTTTGAGCGAAGCCGAGCGACTTTCTCGTTGAAGTAAGCGCTTTACCTCCGCAATGTCGCCACAGATCACAGCGGCGTGAACGCTATCGTGCGCCGTCTCGGGGTGTCGGGTAAGTATTCGCGCAGCGTATTGGCGTCGCGATGGATCGTCCGGATAGCCAGAGTTCCACTCTGGAACGCCCGGCGGAATGCCGTAGTTCAGAATCGAGTACTCGAGAAACTCTTCCAAACGCTCGGCGTGGGGTCGGCGCCCCAGTGCTTCGTCGGCAAGTTGCAGTTTGAGCGCGGCCCAGCTCTCAACGGCGTGCTCGCGCGCCAGCGCCTGTTGAATTTCGCGCAGACCTACGGCCGTACCTGCTCGCGGCAGTGCCTGCTTCAGTCGGGCGATTGCCTCGGGTTCACCAGCGCGGATGGCCTTGAGCCACCGCTTGGCTTCTCTTTTGAGGGACTCGAGGCTGCTCTTGGCAGTCAGTTTGCGGATCATTGGACCTTCCTTCCGTCGGTGCCTTGTGTCCGCTCGCAATCAAGGCCGGAAAGAGGTTCAACTCGGTATTGTTCAGACCGGTGGGTGGGAGCTCGCTCCCTTGCCGCGGACAGGTGGCGCCCCAATGCGCACTCCCTACAGTGTCCGACGAGTCCGGTGCGCTGTCAACTTCTGTCGCAAAAGCCCCGCCGATGCGTTGCATTCGGTGATCTGGTTGGTAGAGTGCCGCGCAGCCTCATGGAGTGCCGCCGCATGCAACGAACACAGAACAAGCTCCCACTCATCGCGGGAGTGATAGTGTCATGGCTCTGTTCGAACGCCTCGGCAGCGTCTGCTTCGGACTCCTCGGTGTACGCCACCGCAAGTCTCGAGTTTCAACGGCTCGTGAGTCAGGCCGCACGGGAGGCCGACATGCCCCAGCTCACGAGCCCCAAGGCGGCGGACCTGATCGCCACGCTGTCCGACGTGCGGTTATTGAGCTCCAGGACCTATCAGATGAAGGACATGGAAGCCCTGATGGGCCTCTGCGACCAATCGAATAAAGCCGTCATGTCGTATGTGATGTTCGATGTGAAGAGTATTGCCAACGCCAAATCCGATCCGCAGGAGCTCGCTGCCCGGCTGGTTCCACTGATGGAGAAAAATGTCCGCACGTTCCAGCACGAGTTGGAACGGCTACAGCCATTCCTGTTCCGGTGTATTGCGCAAGAGATTCCGCTGCTGACGCAGTTCACGCAATCGCTCAAGCCGGAGGAATTCACTGAAATCCGGCGCGCAGGCTTGAAGCAGGCTCGCAACGGCATGTTCAATGTCTACTACGGAGCGCTTCGGTCATCGGGCGACCTCGCTTACACTGAGTCATACCGCACGAAGGTTCTGCAGACGCTCGCGGATGTCACGCCACAGTACGTTTCGGTTTTACAGCCACAAGCGCGTAAGCAGATCGCGGACCTCGCCGCGAGTAGCGCGACAAAGGCACCGCCTTCACTCCGCAAGCATCTGCAAGTGATTGCTACCGGCATGAGCGACTCCCGGTGCGAAGGTCTTTGCGCGTTGTAGCCACCCAATGAAGCTCATTCAATCTCTCGCCGTGTTGTTGGCCGGCCTGCTCTGTGCGGGCGCCAGCCACCATCCCGTTCTATTCGGCACCGTCACCCGTGTGGTTGATGGCGATACGCTCGTTGTGCAACTCTCGACCGGTCCGATTCGTGTTCGGCTCTACGGCATCGATGCACCGGAGCACAATCAACCTGGCGGACGCGAGTCGGCGGCCGCGCTGACTTCGCTGGTCAGTGGCGAGCGCGTGGAGCTCGAGCCGGTGAACCAGGATCGGTATTCACGAATGGTGGCGCGAGTAGTTCGCGGGCAGCTCGACGTGAATGCGGAGATGATTCGCCGCGGGGATGCGTGGGTGTACCGGCATTATCTGCGGCGCGAAGATCGGGGCTGGTGCAGCCTCGAGAGCGATGCCAGGAAAGCACATCGGGGATTGTGGGCGGTCCATGATCCCGTGCCACCGTGGGACTTCCGGCATCACACCATTGGCAGGCCCGTACCAGACTGCCAGTGAGGCTCAAACCCGAGGTCACAGCATCGCGAGCGCCCATTTAAGCCTCTGTTAAGCGAGTCTGTGGTCCACTGTGCACAGAGTCTTTTGGACGCTTTCAGGATCGGTTCATGAAATCGCCTCTTGCTTCGGCCCTCCTCCTGGTGAGCGCAATCGCGCTGTTCATCTCTGGAGCCATCGTCGCCCGCCCGGTTGACGCACCGAAGACTCATCCCGTCGTCGTAGCGAGTCCCTAGTCCTAGCTGCGCGATCTGAAACCGGGCCGTGGCACGGCTCTTCGCCGCTTGGCCGCCGAATACGCTGCCATAATGGTTCATGGCACTCGGCGACACCATTTACGTATTCGACATCGAGCTCGCGAACTCCGATAAGGGTGTCTACGAGTCGCTGCTGCTTCGAGTAGCGCGTCACCAGTCGGAGACGGCTGAGCATATGCTCACGCGAGTGCTCGCTTACTGTCTCGAATACACCGAAGGCATCGCGCTTTCAAACGGAATATCGGAGCCTGATGAGCCTGCGATCGCGGTACGGGACCTGACGGGCGTGTTGCAGGCGTGGATTGATGTGGGGTCTCCGGAGCCGCCGCGGCTACATCGCGCGAGCAAGGCGGCGCCGCGCGTAGCCGTTTACACACACAAAGATGCGATGCAACTCGCGGCGCGGCTCAGCGGAGAGAGGATCCATCGCATTGATGCGCTCGAACTTTATGCAATGGACTTCGACTGGCTCGCGAATCTCGCGCAAAACCTGCAGCGCCGAACGGCCTTCACACTGACGGTGTCTGAACAGCACCTGTATCTCTCGGTGGGTCAAGAGACCCTGTCCGCCGCAATCAAACGCATCCCCGTTGCCCAGTAAGTCCTTGTTCCGGCCAGCCGCCGCGCCGGCGGGAGATAGAAATCCTCGAGAGACGGGGCTTCGAAGACTGGAACGGAAAAATGAGCTGCACGCACGGCCCGAAAACCGCGGACCGAGTACTGAGTCGCGGAAATCACCTACCCGGTCGCACAACATAAGACCACATCGACCGGTCACCTGCCCGACGTTGCCACGAGGACATCTCGACATCCGGTCGCAGCGGAATGAACAGCGAGGCCATATGACTACGCGCAAACCGAAGCCCACCTTTGCGTCGATGATCGAATTGCCGACTGAGAAGCTCCAGCTGGCGACCGTGACGGTCGAGCAGAAAGCGCCGACGCGCGGTATTCAATCCCGCCATGCCACGGAGCTGTCCATGGCATCGTCGTTGCCCCGCCGAGGGAAGATCACGCTCCACTGAGGAGCACGCTCGTGAGCGCGGCTTTGACCGGGGATGCACTCCCCGGCCCTGTACCCCGCGGTCAATCCTTCTTCTTGTATGTGCCTATAAGCTGTGCTTCTTCGAGCACGTGCCCCTTCATCGCATTCAGAACGTCGGCCTTCGTCGGACGACCGAGGTCGGGCAGCACGGCATCGAGTGCGTAGAGCTTGAAGAAATACCGATGCGTGCCGATGGGTGGACAAGGACCGCCATACGCGGCTTTCTTCCAGTCATTCAGGCCTTGTTTTGTCCCCGGGCGCAGGCCTTGGGTGCCCACATTCTCGGGCAACCCGTGTACGTCCGCGGGAATGTCATAGAGTACCCAATGCACCCAGGTGATTTTGGGCGCCTTCGGGTCGGGCGCATCCGGATCATCGACGATGAGCCCGAAGCTTTTCGTCCCCGACGGCTCACCCGCCCAGTGCAGCTCGGGTGAGATGTCTTGCCCCTCGCAGGTATAGCGCGATGGAATAGTGCCGGAGCCGACAAACGCCGGTGAAGTGAGTACAAGTGCCATTAGCAGTTCCACCCTGGCTAACTCCTCGCGTCCCAAGCCTACGCCGCGCATAGGGGGCAGACCAGCGCAGGCGGCGACTCAACTGCTCGGAATTCGGCCCGTCACACGCTCCCCAGGGAGGGGTATTTATGCTACGAAAGTCTCGCCTCGTAGGTCTCGTCGCGAATCCAGGTGTCGCCGCAATTCTCGCTCTGCTGCCGCAGGTCGGACACTGTCAGCCGCCGCGCCCAGCGCCGGATGAAATTGCTGTAAAGCAGTCGATCAGTCAATGCTCCACTGTTGCGTTGGTGGCCGCGCTGCCCGCGAGCAACCTACCCTTCACCTACGGGATTGCCGCGATCGCAGGCGCGCCGTACTCAGGCGTCGGAGTAACGGAATCCGCTACGACATTCATAGATGGCAACCGTATCGCTCGCAACGAAACAACGCTTTTCTACCGCGACAGTCAGGGCCGCACGCGGGTCGAACGCACAATCTCCCCACTACTCTCCGCGTTGAATTCGCAAGCCATGGCACCGATGGTGATGATCAATGACCCCGTAAGCGGCCACTGCTACGCACTTCATACCCGGCAGAAAGTGGCCTATGTGATCCCGTATGTGATCCCGTTGGCAGCCACTCCCAACGTTGTACACCCACCCGTGGCACCACCCACCCTCCCGGGGGCAAATCTTTCGACCCCCGGGTTCAATCTCTCCGGGTCACCGGGTTTCGATTTCTCAGCAGCGTTTGCGGCACCCGAGCTTGGCTCCGAGGTATCGCTCGGTGAACACATGATCGAGGGGACCAGGGTCGTCGGAACCCGGATAAACCACATCGTGCGCACAGGTACCCTCGGAAACCAAAAAGCGATTTCCATCACTGTGGAGCAATGGTTCAGCCCCGATCTGGGCGTGCTGGTCCAGGATACCCAGCGCAGTACCATCGGGGGCGAAATCAACTACAAGTTGGCGCAGATTGTGCGAGCCGAGCCGGATGCCGGCCTGTTTCGGGTACCACCCGACTACACGCGGCAAGAGCTTCCCGTCAGATACGGCAGTCAGCTTACTTCCAAGCCCTTATCACCCGCCGTTCGCATAAAACCGTAGCTCGCAGGCTCACCTATACAACCCCGCTGCGGGCCACGCGTGCCAACACGTGAGTAATGGCCTCGCGCCGGGTCAACTTAACACAGCGCCGATGTCGCGCCCGACCGACACTGTATAGAGGGTGTAACAGTCCACGTTGCCTTGTTGATGATATCTTCGTGGATAGAACGGAAGCGGGTCGCAATTATGAGTGCAGAACTGAGACGAGTCACGAAGCCCGAAGTCTGGACCGATTGGGAGAGCCAGGTCATCAATGGCGTCTTTCCCCTTCGCCGCTTTCTCGGGGGCTCAGATCATAGCGCGGTATTCCTCAGCGAATACAAGGCAGCAAATCTTCCGGACGTCGCGATCAAATTCGTGGCGACCGATTCGCTGCACGCGGAGGCGGCGCAACTCGTGCAGTGGGGAACGGCAGTCACCCTCTCCCACCCCCATCTGATCCGGCTCTACGACGTGGGCCGCTGCCAATTCAAAGGCCGCGGATTTCTCTTCGTCGTGATGGAACATGCCGAACAGAATCTCGCCCAGATCCTGCCGCGGCGCCCCCTCACCTCCATCGAAGCCCGTGAATTGCTGCTGCCCACTCTCGATGCCCTGGCTTTCCTGCACCGAAACCAACTGGTGCATGGCCAACTGAAACCAGCGAATTTCCTGGTCGTCAATGATCAGTTGAAACTGGCCACCGATACTGTCCGTCCTATCGGCACTTCCGCGAGCGGCAGCAGCAGCACCTCCTTGTACGATCCTCCAGAACTGCAGGACTCCGGGTTCTCCACGGCCGGCGACGTCTGGGGTCTCGGCATAACCTTGTTCGAGGCTCTCACCCAGCGCGCTCCAACGTGGCCTGATGAACGCGCCGAAACGGTCGCGTTGCCCGCTGGCTTTCCTTTGCCGTTCGTACACACCGTGCGGCGATGTCTGAGCCGTGCCCCCGCAAATCGGCCTACCATCGCTGATCTCGAAAACCAATACAAACCCGCGCCGCAAGCGCACGTGTCTGCGGTCCCTCAGCCGCCTCCACGCGAGGCGACACGGGAAAGCACCCCGGCACAGAGTTCACCCAAGCCACGCTCGCCGCTGCCTGGCATCGCAGCTTTACTCCTGATAGCGCTCGGCGCTTGGGTTGGTTTCCGGGTGTTTCAACAGCATTCCAACTCGGAGCCACCAACTTCGGATGGTTTGCAGGGTGAGTTGCAAGCCGCCGCGCCTGCTGATCCCGAGCCCAGTGATACTGCGGACGCTACTGCTGCGGCAGGTAGTCCCGAGCCGGGCACTGGCGCATCAGGCATTCCGGCGTCAGGTGCTCCTGTGGCGGATGCTCCTGTGGCAACTCCTGTAGCGAGCACGACTGTGGAGCGCGATTCGGGGGCGAGCGCTCCGGCGACGAGTAGTCGGGCGCCAGGCTCTCCTCCGGCGGGCTCTCCTGCGGCGGGCGCTCCTGTAGCGAGCACTCCGGCGACGAGTGCTCCGGCGCCGGGCACTTCTGCCCCAATAGCTTCTGCGCCAGTTGCTTCTGCCCCAATAGCTTCTGCGCCAGTTGCTTCTGCGCCAATAGCTTCTGCAGCAGTTACTTCCGGGCCAGGGGCTTCCGGGCCAGCGCTTTCTGGGCCGGCGGTTTCTGGGCGACCTTCTGCGCCAGCGACGCCCGCCTCTCGTACCGCAATGGCGAAGTCCGCGGAGTCAACTTCGGGAGTTTCAAGTCCCGCGACCCGTCAGCTGACTCAACAGGCTTCCCTGCCGACGACCAGCTCACCCTCCGTGCTTCACCGGGTAAGTCCAGACATCCCACGTGCCATACAGGAAAAGATTCGCGGCCACGTCAAAGTCACGGTGCGTGTACTCGTTGGCCCCTCGGGCGATGTCGTCGGCGAATTCCTGGAGAGTCCAGGGCCAAGCAGGTACTTCGCCCGCCTCGCAGGCGATGCCGCCGGAGCGTGGAAGTTCGCTCCTGCGGACACTCACGGTCCCCGGGTGTGGCTATTGCGCTTCGAGTTTGAGCGCACCGGCGTCACGATAGACTCCGCCCCCGCGCAATAGCCCCGGGGCCCGCCCCGGCGGCCTCACCGACGCGCTCCGAGCCTGGCGAGCATCTCCGAAAGGTCCTCAGGACTGATATAGAAATGCTCGCACACACGTCCCCACAACATCGCTGTCGGTACGTTTCGATCGCCGCGCTCTTTCTGTGCCTGATGCAACACGTAAAGAACCACGCGTTCCTCTCGAGTCAGTCCGTCGCGGACATCGGGTATGCTGTCACTATGATCTGGCACTGGAGAATAATTCCACAGCCAAGGAACTGACGGAAGGGCCATGGTAACCAAGTCCGGCACAAAGAGAACCGACTTCGCCTCGAGAATCATCCGCGCATCACCGCGCAGCATCTATCAGGCTTGCATGGATCCGCAGGCCCTCATATCGTGGCTGCCCCCAACGGGCATGAAGGGCCGCATTGATGCATTCGACCCACGAGCCGGCGGGATCTACCGAATGACGCTCACCTATGAGCAGCCAGGGCACTCAGTACCCGGCAAGACATCAGAACACTCCGATCGCGTCAGCGGACGGTTCCTGGATCTGGTTGCAGACGAGCGGATTGTGCAACTTGTCGAATTCGACTCCAACGATCCCGCGTACGCGGGCGCCATGAAAATGACGTGGACCTTGACCGCGGTTCCGGACGGTACCGAAGTTGCAATCCTTTGCGAGGATGTACCCGAAGGCATACGCCAGGAGGACCACGCGGCGGGATTGAAGTCGACACTCGAGAATCTCGCCGCCTTCGTCACCCGCGATTAGGTAACGACCACGAGCGCCGGCTCAGCGATGGCGGCACACTGGTTGCTCATACGACTGCTCTTCCGGGTCAAGGCGCTGGCATAACAGCCGGCGAAGCATGGGCTTGGCTTGGCACTAAGGAGCACATCATGATCGCGCACACCACGCTTCCGGTCAGCGATTATCGGAAATCGAAAGCCTTCTATAGCAAGACCCTCGAGCCCCTAGGTTATCGGAACAACATGGAATACGGCGAGGCCGCAGGGTTCAACGATGGCAAGAACACCGATTTCTGGATAAGCAAAGAGGACACGGTAACACCCCTACACGTTGCATTCGAAGCGCAGAGCAGTGCGCAGGTCGAGGCGTTCCACAAGGCCGGTCTTGCAGCGGGAGGAAAAGACAACGGCGAGCCCGGGTATCGGGATTACTGGCCTGGCTACTACGCCGCCTTCGTCCACGATCCGGACGGCAACAACATTGAGGCTGTGTGGTACGACTACAGCAAGGCGTGAGCCTTACGGTACTCACTCGGTAGGAGTCCATACGTTGCTCTGAACCTCCTGCCGAAGTGAGTCATGTCCGAGAATCCCCAGGAGTACGCGATATCGCTGATTGAGCGGCGTGCCTGCGCAACATCGCAGAGCGCCTGGCGGCAGCGCTCCAGCCGACGCGTCAGAATCAGCCGAGCAACTGAGGTGCTCTCGTCGGCCAACACAGCATTTGCGTAGCGCACACTCACCCCTGCTGCAGCCGCAGCAACTGCAGGATCCAATGCGGGATTGGTAAGTTGACTATCTATCGCTGCGCGTAACCGAGTCAACACCAGGAAGCGTGCGGACGAGACTCGCGACCTGGACACACCACCCATTTTTGCCAATGCCACAGCGAGCAGATCAAGCGCCTGGTCCGCGACGGTAGCAGCTGTCGGGCCGAGGCGTTCCACATGCGCCGGCAGCAGCGCGAGAAAATCCGAGATGAAGCCAGTCTCATCCTGGGCGGGTCTCATGAGGCGAGCGACCATGTTGCCGGTTCGGCCCACGCGGGCCTCGAGACGCCGCCGCGGCACTTTCACAACCAACAGATTGGCGTCCGACGAGAATCGGGCGGCATACGGCAGACGCGGATCGACCAATGTCATGTCACCCGTGCGCAGCGCGACCTCGCGACCGTTCTGCTCAATCAACAATGTGCCGGCGAATTGACGGCAGACGAGCAGCTCGTCGGGGATGACTTGCACCTGCCGGGATGTGTGCACCGCGGTAAGCGGTGAGCTGTCGAGCGCGACCAGCGTCAGTTCGTCGAGCGACGCGCAACACAGCTTCGCAGCGAAGGTCAACCGGCAATCCGGGCGAGAGTCAGGATCTATCACGTACTTACGGGTCGCTTGTGACAGGCGCCGAAGCGCTCACGGTGTCGGGTGTCCGCTGTCGCGAAAATCGTCTTCATGCGTCCATTCTCCGAGCCGATCAATTGTGCCGGGGCAGCCGATTTGGGTTCCTCAGGGTTGCCCTATTATCCGCAGTGCGCGCTCGCCCGTCACCGGTCAGTATGTCGTGAGGTTGAAGTTTCACCCAATGCCCGAATGTTGATCGCTGGTTGCGCCGCGACAAAGGTTGACTCGTTGGCGGGTATTCACGCCGCAGATGCGCAACCGCGGCTCGCAGGCACGATCGATACCGCAGCGCGTTGCGGCTCTCAACGGCGGCCGCTCATCCCAGTGTAAGTCAACGGGCCAGCAGGCTGATGTGTAGTTGGCAGGCCTGAAGATAATCCGGCGCGTCTCCGGCAACTGATCTCGTCAGGATCGACGTTGCTTCTAAACGAGACGCGCCGGATTTTTGCGCGGCAGTACTGAAGATTACTCGCGCCGCACTTCATCCTCGAAGCCTGGCAGCACGGGCGTGCCCTCGACCCGCACCGCATCCAGACTGCGCGGATTGAGTCCGAGGAGCTTGAGAACCGTCGGAGCCACCTGCGTGGTTTCGACGAAACTCGTCACGGACCGCGCCCGGATGGACGGGTTCGATACCAGCAGCATTACATTCGTGTCATCGGGTGCGAAGCCGCCATGCTCTGCTTGTTTCTTCGTGCTTCCGGTATACACGACCCCGGTGTTCGGGAGCACGATGATGTCGGGCGTGCGTGGATCACCGCCCTGAGCTGGCAATCCGGGTGTACCGAACATCAACTCGAGCGACGGACCGTAGAGGATCTGGCCGATGCCCGCCGCCGTTGCGCTGCTCTCCAACAGGCTGACCGCATCCAGAGTGCTGGTGCCCGGACTCAACCACAGCAGCGAAACGTCATCCTCCGTGGCTCCTATCTGGTTCAACTCGGAGTCCGGCAGGAACGCCGAGCCCAGGACGGCCGATGGCGGTGTGCCGTTTGCGCCGCTGTGGCCGGGAATCGGGAAGAATCGATGGGTATCGATCGGGGATTGACCATGTTTGGCGGTGATGATGAGGGTCGTTGACTCGTACAAGTGATTTTTCTTCAACTCACTGACGAACTGGCCGATCGCGGCATCCACGAACTTGATCTGCCCCAGCATGCTGGGAGTCGGGGTGCCGGCCGCATCGCTGTAGCCGCCCTTGACGCCGTTCACGATCAATTTCTGCCCGACGCTCACGGCCTGAAAATTCATTCCGAATATTTTCGGTACCACCGCGCCGGCAGCGCCCAGGTGGGTCTTGCCGTCGATCCAGTTGAGCACGGCATTGACCTTCAACTGGTCGTAACACTTGATGTTATCGAAGTCTCCCGTCCAATCACCCCCGTTGTCGTGCGGCACGGTGGTGCAATCAAGCCCGGTCGCGGTCTTCACGCCCGGCAGAGCAATCAAGTTTGAATTGACTTCCGGCGAGTAGTAGTCGTCCACGTTACTGGGCTGCGCGGTGCCGGTGGGTCCGGAGACCGCGGCATAAACGGCATGCTTGTCCGACCATGCGGTATAACCTCCCGCGCGGTGAATGACGCCGAAGATCGTATTGGCGCGAATGAAGTTCCACGGGTACACCGGCGCACAGGCCTTGTACGGATCACGCATCAACTTGGCCGGATCGATGGACTTGACGCCCCCATCAAACTTTCCGTACGCCGCCGAGCCGCCGTTGAGTTGCGTCTGATCGATGTCGTTGCCCTCTTCGTATTCGGTGCGCGTTCCGTTCGGCTGACCGGCGGTGCAGTTTCCGTGCAGAACGCCATTGCCGGTATCGGCCGCCGGTGGCGCAAGCACCCGGTCGTAAGCGATGTCATAGTAGGCGCCGACCAATTTGGGGCTGCCGCCGGTGACAATGGCCATCAATCCGGGAAATGAGTCGGACGGCTTGGAAGCCGAGGTGCGGGTGTAATTCACCCCGACCGTACCCAGAGCCTTCAGATTCGGACAGGTGTTTGCGGCCACGCAATTCTGGAAGTCGAGCGCATGCATGCCGTCAATACTGACCAGGAGTACGTGACGGCTCGGCTCGTGGTCCCGGTCGTCGTCGGCCAGCGCGAGTGAGGAAGCACATGCCGAAACACCAACGACCATTGCGGCAACTTTGAGTGGAATGGACACGAAGCACCTCCGTGGGATGCAGGTAGTTTTTGCGGGGCCACGGTAAGCGCGGTTGTTTGCCGTAATATGGCGGGAGCCTTTCGACCGGCTTTCATTACCTGTCACGGGGCGTACACTCGGGCGAATTGTGAGCCCCCAACTGCAGAGGCAGCCATGAACGAGCACGTTTATAAGACGATCGAAATTACTGGCTCATCGCACAAGGGGCCGGAGGACGCGATCCGCGTTGCAATCGAAAAGGCCTCCCAGAGCGTGCACAACATGCGATGGTTCAAGGTGATCGAGACGCGCGGGAACATCGACAACGGCAAGATTGACTACTGGCAAGTCACGCTCGACCTCGGATTCACGCTGGAGTAACTAGACTCTCTCGCTTGCGCTGCAGCTTGATCCTTGTCAGCGAGATGAATTTCGAAGCCGGACCGCCCAGCGCTCAAGCCTGGTTTGAGCTCGCACGACGGAATATCGTAGTCACCGCCGTTCTGCATCCGGTACGGAATGGGATCGGTCTGCTCGAGCGCATCGAGCCGCGTACCCAGCTGCGATAGAGTCTGTTGGAAACGTGATTCGTCCAGGTGCCCTGTTTGGTAGACCACGAAGGGAGGCAGGACCTCAAATCCGGGATAGTGCAGGACACCGTGATTGATCGGAAACAGCAGGTCGTCCATTCTGCCGTTGATACCACGCTCGGAGTAATGCGCCGCCCAGCCCCCAGTGCTCACGATGAGCATCGCGCGCTTTCCTTTAAATGTGCCCTCACCATAACGGTCGCCCCATTTTCGCAGTGAGTGCTCCCCGACGCCGTAGCCAAATCCGTATGCATAGACGCGGTCCACCCACCCCTTCAGGATCGCCGGCATCGAGAACCACCACAGCGGGAACTGCAGAATCAACATATCGGCGCGCCGCAGCTTTTCCTGCTCGGCAGCGACATCGGCCGTCTGGGTGCCCGCCGCGTAGGCATGCTTTGAGGCAGCTTCGGGATGGAATGGCTCGTTCACGTCCCGATCCGGAAAATCCGCAGCATCAAGCGTTGCCTTCCAGCCCATTGCATACAGGTCTGACAGTTCCACGGCATGGCCTGCGCGCCGCAGCCGCTGCACCGTAAAGTCCCGGATCGCGCCATTGAGCGATCGCGGCTCCGGATGGGAATAAACAATCAATATATTCATGGTGCCTCGCCATCTCCATTTGCACGCCATGTGCAACTGCTCGCAGGTTACCGGCCGGCCATGTATAGTTGAAATGAATAGTTTTAATACTGGCCATAGTCATGGACAATCTGCGCAGGATCGATCTCAACCTGCTCGTGACCCTGGAGGCCCTGCTGACAGAGCGGAATGTCACGCGCGCTGCCAGGCGCCTGCACCTCAGTCAACCCTCGGTCAGCGTTCAGCTGCGTAAGCTGCGGCAAATTTTCGCAGACCCGCTGCTGTCTGCCGCGCCAGGCGGGATGCTCCCGACTACGCGCGGGCAATCATTGCTACAGCCGTTACGCACCGCGCTTGCCGACATGAGGCGTGTTCTGGAGTCGCCGGCTCGATTTGATCCATCGGAGGCAGGAAATACGTGGCAGATCGCGGCGGCTGACTACGCCGAGTACGCGATCCTGTTGCCGCTGTTGGCTCATATGCGGGACGCAGCACCGGGCGTGCGCATCGCGGTCCGCGAAGCGGCTCACTCGCGGATGATCAAACAACTCGAGAGCGGTGCGATTGATCTCGGTCTGCTCGCTCTCGATGCCCCGCCAGAGCGTTTGCGCAGCCGTATTCTGTTCAAGGAACATTACGTCCTCGTTGCGCGCAAACGCCACCCGGCCCTCAAGCGTAAGCTCACAATCGACTTGTTTTGTGAGCTCGAGTATGTGGTCGTCTCACCGGAAGGCGGTGGATTCGCGGGGATCACCGACACCATGCTCGAGAGCCGCGGGCGCAGGCGGCGGGTCGTTCTTTCCGTACCGCACTTTCTTTTCGTCCCGGAAGTTGTAGCGCGAACCGACCTGGTTGCAATGCTACCTCATCGACTCATGCGGGATCGTTCCGATCATCTGCAGATAGTCGCGCCACCGCTGTCGATTCCACCGTACGAGATGGCGATGATCTGGCACGAGCGCGCCCACCTTGACCCCGCCCATGCCTGGTTGCGGGAACAGGTATACCGCAGTGCGACCGCCGACTCATCTGCCGGCCTGTGAGGTGGTGGATGTGAGCGGGTGTTGCACCATCATTGCGCCGATTTCCTTCAGGAGTTTGGCTGCCACGAGGGCGGTCAGGTTTGAAATGTCGCAGCGCGGATTGAACTCAACGATGTCAGCGGCCACGATCGGCTGATCGAGAGTATGGATCAGGTCGATCACCTGACGAGTAGACAGTCCGCCAGGCTCCCTATGCGACACACCGGGCGCATAGGCTGGGTCCAACCCATCCATGTCCATCGACAGGTATACGGGCGTCACAATGTCGAGCCGGAGATTCTCGCGCCAGCGGGCGGCGTCGATGACCTCGACCCCGAAGCGCTCAATCTGGCCGCGGTGTTGATCGTTGTTGGTGCGGATTCCCACCTGGATCAAACGATCTGCAAGCCGCTCTTCCATGATCCTGGCAAAGGGTGAAGCGTGGGAGCGCGGGTTACCCTGGTAGGCGTGGTAGATATCGCAGTGCGCATCGATATGCAGGATCGTCAGGTTGGGGTGTCGCCGCCGTGCTGCGCGCAGGATCGGATGAGTGATGGCATGGTCGCCGCCCAGGCAGATCAATGGATCGCCTGACTGCAGCACCCGCCCCACATTCTGCTCGATGAGATCCCATGGATCAGCCGTGCCACCGAACTGGATGTTGCCGTGATCCACGAGTCGGCCAGGCGCGCCCAAGTCGATCCCGGTTTCGCTCCATATGCTGTAGGCATCGCAGTGCAGCTCGCGGCGGATTAAATCCGGCGCCTCAGCGGCACCCTTCATGAACGACGAGTTGTCGTCGTGTGGTATCCCCAGGATGGAAAGCCTTTTCATGGTTGGTCTCGCGATCTTGCTGTTACATCAGACAGTGAGAATTTCGAAGGCAAGCGGTCTGGCCGGCGCACCGCCGTTGCAGGTCGAGGCCGGACAGGACGACAAGGCGATCACAAGGTCCATCTCGGCGCGCAGGACAATCGCATCGCCGGCGCGGGATCTGGGTGGCGCGAATACCAACTTCCCACCATCCACGACTTCGACATTCATGAACAGGTTGAACGGTGTGGGCAGTGAATCCGGCTCTATCCCAAGTTCCCGCAGCGCCGCATTCAGGCTGTCGGCGCAGTTCGCGTGATAGCCAGTCACCCCGTATTGAATCCGGTACATCTCGAGGCTGCACGCCGAATACAGGAAGTCATGGCGGCCAACCTGGTCGGCGACGATGGTCAGCATCGGGATGCTGCGGTCGGACCACAGAATGTCTCCGGTCGAAACATAAATCTTTCCGCCGTAGTCGAACGTACGACCGTTCGAGAGACGCTGGCGTCCGTCTGGGGAAAAGGCGAGCAAATCGCCGCTCTGGCCGCCCTCAGGGTCGATCACCCGCAGCTGCTGCCCACACTTCAGGCGCACCCCGGCCCCTTGCCCTGCGGCTACGAGTTGTCGGTTAACCATCAATGCCTCCATTCGGGTCACCATCCGCCTAGAGACCGTTCTGGTGATGGCTGACGCAAGGACCCTACTGTGCCGCGTTCCGTAGGTCTACTTCACTAAACTCACGATCACTGTAAGATTTGCTTTATGTTCGACCTCGCTCGTCTGCGCCTGCTCCGTGAGCTAGCCCATCGCGGCACCATGACCGCGGTCGCCGCTGCCTTCGGCCTCACCTCGTCCGCAGTCTCCCAGCAGCTAGCGACTATGGAGCGGGAGACGCGGGTAGCGCTGTTGGAGCGCGTCGGGCGACGGGTACGTCTGACCGCGGAGGGCACACGGCTTGTGGCACACGCCGAAGCCATTCTCCAGGCGGTCGACGCCGCCGAGCTGGACCTCCGGGCGGCCGGCCAAAACCCAAAGGGCGAGCTGGAGCTCGCCTGCTTCTCAACCTTCGCGAAAGTGCACCTGATTGCGGCTCTAGCGCGGGCGCGGGATCGTTTTCCGGAAATGCATGTGGTCCTGCATGAGCTTGAGTCTGCGGACGCGATCGAAGCCGTGCGTGACGGACGCTGTCATTTGGCGGTGACGTTTGCCTACAACCTGGTGCCGCGGCCTGATTCAGCCGGGCTGGTCTCGCAGCAGTTGCTGGAAGAGCCTGTGCTTCTGGCCCTCCCGGAGCCGTGGCGGGCTGAGCGCGACCCGATCAGCCTGGAACGTCTCGCGCAGCAAGATTGGATTGTCGGGTCGAGGCAGACAGACGACCGCCTCCTTGCTGAGCGTGCCTGTGCCGTGGCGGGCTATGTACCCCGGATCACCCACACCGTCGATGACTACGACCTGCTTCTCAGGATGGTTTCGGCAGGGCTCGGAGTGGGGTTCGTGCCGGAGTTAGGTCTCCGGTTCCCGAGCGCCGAGGCCGTAGTGGTCCGCACACCGGCTGGTGCGCCGCTCAGCCGGCGCGTTGACGCGCTGACGCGCGCCGCGCTCACCGCGTCGCCGTTGGTGCGCGCTATCTTGTCGGAGTTGGCGAGAACTATGACATCGCCCCGGCATCCGGCAACGGGTCAGGTGGTAAAGGCGTGAACTCCGCATTGTCCAGATCCGGCAATTTCATGCGCCCGGCGCGCCAATCCTCTTTCGCCTGAGCGATGCGGTCCTTCGAGGACGACACGAAATTCCACTCGATGAAGCGCTCACCAACCGGCGCGCCGCCCAACAACATCAGCACGCTCGGGGCCGTAGCGCGCAAGGTTGCGTCCGTTCCGGTCGCGAATACCGCCATCTGCGTTGCGGTGATGGCGCTGCCCTGCGCTTCCACCGCACCAGAGACCAGATAGGCTGCGCGTTCCGCATATTCGCGCGGCATCGAAATACGAGTGCCAGCTTCCAAAGCAACATGCGCATAGAACAACGGCGAATGCGTTTTCACCGCCGCGCGCAGCCCGAATGCCTCGCCTGCCAGAAGACGGAGCCAGACACCGCCGTCACGATGTGCCGGCAGATCACCGCCCTCGAGGTGTGAGAACGCGGGCGCAGTTTCTTCGTGCCCGTCGGGTAGTGCGACCCATGCCTGGATCCCGTGCATCGGCCCGCCCTCGCGGCGAGCCTGCTCGAAGCGCTCCGAATGCGTGATGCCGCTGCCGGCGATCATCCAGTTCATCTCTCCTGGACGGATCGCCTGCTCAACGCCGGTTGAGTCGCGATGCATGATTTCCCCGTCGAACAGATACGTCACGGTAGAGAGCCCGATATGCGGATGGGGACGCACATCGGCCTCGCGAGGTAAACCCTTTGGCAGATCGGCTGGGCCCATGTGATCAAAGAAAATGAACGGCCCCACCATCCGTCGCTTCGGAAACGGCAAGACGCGCCCAACCTCGAAGCCGCCGAGATTGCGCCGCCGCTGGTCGATAACCAACTCAATCATTTCGCTCACCTCCGGTCCCTTGCCAGCGACGATAGCAGGGAGGCTCACGGACTGCGACCGAAAGCCCTCGCAGTGTCTCTGTCCGGCCGCGTGATGCGCGCGAGCTTGTGCTGGCGAGCCAACTCCTTGAGTGCCGGTTTTTTGTAACCTGAGCTCGTGAGTGAGGCCAGGAAGGCGACCAGGTCATCTATTTCCGCTTCCTTGAGCGCAAGTGGCCGGATGTCTGCGTCGAGGAAGGGGTCGTTCAGGTCGCCGCCCTTGTTGTAATGGTCCACGACATCCCACAGCGTCGCGTGCGAGCCGTCATGAAAATAGGGCGCCGTCACGAGCAGATTGCGCAGGTTCGGTGTCTTGAAGGCGCCGATATCCGCATCCTGCCGGGTGACGAGAAAGCGTCCGAGCATCGACAGGTCGGTCTGAATGGCGGTCCGATCGACGGCGCCCATGTCTCCAGGCGTCACGATCTGCTCTGCCTTGCGCGCCATCGCGACCGTATCGGCTCGAACCATCACGACCCCGATGTTGTGAAAACGGTGGTCGGTAAATGTCGTGACGTCAGGCTGACCTCGAGTAACCGAATGACATGCGCTGCAACGGCCGTGGCCGTTGAAAAGCGCCCAGCCACGCTTGGCAGATGTATCGATGGCATTCTTCTCGCCGGCTATGAAATGATCAAACGGTGAATCGAACGAGACCTCCGATCGCTCGTAGGATGCAATGGCGCGCAACAGGCTGGTGCCGTTGGGCGGCCCGTGGAACACACGCTCGAAGGCCTTTCGATATTCGCGCACGCCGGCGACCCGAGCCACGGCAGCATCCAGGTTGGGTTGGCCCATTTCGGAAGGATTGACGATCGGAAACGCCGCTTGTTGCTCCAGCGTCACCGCACGGCCGTCCCAGAACTGCGTCGTGTTATAAAGGGCATTCAAAATTGTCGGCGCGTTGCGCTGGCCGATGCGGCCCTTGATGCCGATCGAGACGGCTCTGCCATCCGTGAAGGCACGCGCAGGATCGTGGCAGCTGCTGCATGCCACCGTGCCGTCTGCCGATAAGCGCCCGTCAAAAAACAGCTTTTGCCCAAGGGCAATTTTGTCCGCCGTTTGTGGATTGTCGGGCGGGATCGCAGCGCGGGTCGCCTCCGTCGGCAGGCCTACCTGCTCGAGCGCCCGAGGGCGCGCCAACCCGCTGGCGTTCGGGATAGGCAACAGATACGGTTTTGTCTCCGGCCCCACCGGCCCGCCACCAGAACATCCGACAACGACGGCCAAGGCCCCTGGTAACAACACGGACCTGACGTGGAATTTCCGTACGCCCCGCAAACAACACGTGTGTTGCACGATGTCCTCCCCCGGCCCGAGCGGGGTGAATTCCCGTGGTTGCCGTCGAGCCGTGCCGCTGCTGCCGCTCCATCCGATCGGACCGATCATGCGACTTTTCGGCGGCGCGCGCATGGGTATGGCCTCAGCCTCGGGTGAGCATTCTGTCCGAAACCGTACAGCCGCTGTCCATATTCGCACAGCTCAACGCGAGCATAGCTTGACCAGGCGGCTAACTCTTTGAAATGTCGTATATCGCTGTCTGGCCCACTTCCACTTCGCGAGCTGCATTGTTGTGTCTTACGCCAACACCTGAGCCAACTCGATGAGGTTGCCCCAGGGGTCTGCCAGGAACGCAAGGCGGCGATTGATGACCGGAAGCTCGAACGGTTCGGTGACGATAGTCACGCCGCGACGACGCAGCTCGGAAACTGTGTCCTCGATGTTCGCAACGTTCAGACAGAAGTGATGCAGGCCGGCGAGCCGCAGGCTGTCACCGAGGTCGGTATAGACCGGCTTCGGAATCGGCCCTGGGTTGCCGCCGCCGAGGATCTCCACGAAAAACGTGTCGTCGGTCGCCGGCGCGACATACGCAAGCTGCTGGTCAGCGTAGGGCCACTCGTGCACCACGCGGAAATCGAGTTTTTCGGTATACCAGCGCTTCGCGGCAGCAAAGTCGGGCACCCGCACGGCGACGTGGTGACCCTTCATCGAGGCGAAAGGGCTGGCCGTGTTGCGAGGAGGAAGATTTTGAAGGGACATGACGTGACTCCCGTGTGAGTGTTCCTGTAACCCGCCGCGCGTGAGTACCGGCGAGCTGGGAGCACTTTAGGCGCAGGTGATAGCTGAGTGAATCCGCAGAATCCTTGATGTACTATGAACCATTAGTTCAGGATTTCAGGCCTTATCGATGGGCTCCACCACCACTGGGTTCGCCGATGTCACACCGGGCGCCGCGCCCATCCATCTACCGGGCCTGTTCGCATTCGAGTGCGTAGCGCGGCACCTCAATTTCGGCCGTGCCGCCGCCGAGCTGGCAGTAACGCCGACGGCGATTTCGAAGACAGTGAAACAGCTCGAGTCGCAGCTCGGGGTGCGCCTCTTCAATCGCACGACGCGCAGCGTCGCGTTGAGTGAGCCAGGTGCGCAGCTACTCAGCGCGCTCGGCCCGGCGCTCGAGCAAATCCGGCAATCGGTGAAGAGCGTGAGTGGGTCGTACGGGAGACCCTATGGCGTCCTGCGGATCAACACGTCATTTGTCGCGTACGCGGCGCTCATCGAAAACCACCTCCCCGCGTTCCTGGAACGCTATCCGGAAATCAGCGTGGATGTGTCGGTAGACAACCGGCTTACCGATATCGTCGCCGCCGGTTTCGATGCCGGCATCCGATTGGGTCACGCCGTGCATCGCGACATGGTGACCGTGCCGCTGGGGCCGGTACAGCGCCTCGTTGTCGTGGGCTCACGCAGATACCTTGCGGCCAATCCAACGCCGCAACGTCCAGAGGACCTGTTGAACCATAACTGCATTCGCCAACGCCTCAACGCCGGGAGGTTGTTCCAGTGGGAGTTCCGAGTGCAGAAGAAAACCGAGACCATCGAGGTAAGCGGCAGACTCATCTTTGATGAGATGCGCTCCGTGCTGGATGCTGCACGTCGCGGTAGCGGCCTCGCCTACGTGTTTCAAGATTTCGCGGCCGATGCGCTGCGATCAGGTGAGCTGGTCCCGTTGCTGGAGAAGTTCTCAATAGCCGACGAAACCTTCCATCTTTATTATCCGGCCCGCGCCATGATGCCGGGCAAGCTGCGTGCTTTCCTGGAATTCATGCGCGCCGCGAACTGGAGCGAGCCACGCTGATAGAGCGAGCACTAGGGCAGCGCGTTGCAGCGCGGAGTCACCGCGCAATGCGGCAGCCAATTACCGACGGCATTGACCCAGCAGCGCAGCCATCCCGCGCGCCAACGATGCTTTCAACTCTGCAGTCTCGTGCACTCGATCCTGCAACAGTTTTTTGCCGGCAGTGCTGTCGAGAAACTTGCTCGTGGCGCTGTACTCCTTCGGACTCATCTCGACCGACTCGCCGCCGCTGAGCCCGCGCGCCTGCAACTCCTGAGCGGCTGAATACTTGAGGTAGCCGCGACCTTCAGCGCTCGAGAAAAATGCCATGGCCTGTTTGATCTCCTGCGGGGAGAGTGCCGCGGCCACGGCGGCCGCGTAGGTATCCGTCGCGAAGTCCAGGTTGGATGTCTTCACGCAATCGAGCACCTTCTGCGTAAAACGCCCTTGCTGAACGTCCCTCTGAACAGATGCCTCGAGCGCGATCCTGACGGACTCCTGCACCTGCATGGCCTGTACGAGAGCTTTTGCGGCGGGTGCCTCCGGAACCGGAGTCTGTGCGCAGACCTCATTGACCGACGGAAATACAAACGAGAGCAACGCCGATAGGCACGCCCCGCCAATCCATTTCGGACGAATGAACATATTGTGTGCGCTCCCTGCGCCGCGGCTGCTGAAGCGGCCGACTTTATACGTTTCAGGTCAGCGAGCGTGAGCAGCTCATCAGATTTTCTGCAGGCCGTAGCGCCGTATTCGAGTCAACAGGTCACGATTACCGGGCAGCGCCGCACTCAACGCCGTGGCACGCCGGGCTGTTTCGCTCAGCGCTTCCCGTGCGCGGTTTCGATCGTCGTCGTTCAACAGCCAAGGCGCGGCCGAGGTCTGAAATCCCATCCCGTAGAGGATGTACTGGTAACTCGCCGCGGAGAAGACTTCCTCCCGGTGAGAGAAGTCCTCATGCCACGGGCAATGGTGCCGCCAGTAGTCCATTGCCTCGCGCAAGCTGTCTGGAATGGATTCGATGCGCCGGTTGTCGATCCAGAAGCGGCCGTCCGTCCGCCTGCTCAGGACGTAGTGCAACTTCAGGAAGTCAACAATCCGTTCCCACCGATAGCGGAACGTGTCATTGAATATCCGGGCGGCCTGCCACATGCCGCTGCGGCAACCCGGCAGCAGGTTGGCAATCGACTTGGCCGACAGCTCGATCATGACGATGGCCGAAGCCTCGAGGGGCTCGAGGAACCCAGCAGACAGCCCCACCGCCACGCAATTTCCAACCCAGGACTCCTGGCGATACCCCGAGTTGATGGGGATGTTCCGAAAGCTCAGCTCAGAGGACAGATCCCCTCGGGCAGCGAGATAGGCCTGCAACTCCTCCAGGGCGCGGTCATCCGACAGGTAGTTGCTGGAGAATACATACCCCACGCCACGGCGGCTGGTGAGACCGATGTCCCACACCCAACCGGATGACTGGGCCGTTGAAACTGTCGCGGACGCGATGGGGGCAGCATCGTCGCGGTACGGAATCTGCACCGCCCAGGCCTTGTCGATGAACAGCACATCTTTCATGGACCGGAATGGAACCCCGCAGTGCTTGCCAATCAACAGTGCGGCGAACCCGCTGCAATCAATGAAGAGGTCGGCTGCCAGCAGGTCCCCTGACTTGGTCACCAGGTGCGCAATGCCTCCGTGGCCGTCGGACTGAACCTGCACGATCTCGTCGTAGACGTGGCTGACACCGAGCTTGCCGACACAATGCTTCTGCAAAAATGGCGCGAATTTTCCAGCATCGAGATGGTAGGCATAGTTCGCAAGCCCGGCGAATTCGGGTGTCGTGATCAGCTTGGGCGCGAGTGCCTGGCTACACAGCTCGGTCTGAAAGCACACGCTGGCGGCAAAACCTGCCTGCGGCAGACCTTCCAGCCAGTAAGGGGCCAAATTGCGGTCGGCGTAGTCGGCCGGCAAAGTGAATGGATGCCAGTAGGTGTCCGAGTCACTTGCGTCCACCCATTTGACGAATTGCGATCCTTGCTTGAAAGAGGCGTCGCACTCACGCAAAAAGTCAGTCTCAGAGACGCCGATCTGTTTGAGCGTCGCGCGAATCGTTGGCCAGGTGCCCTCGCCGACGCCGATCGGGGGTTGCTGACGCGATTCGATCAGGGTGATGGCGACCCCGTCCTCGCCCCGCCGCGGATAGCGCGATGCCAAGACACCCGCGACAATCCAACCGGCGGTGCCCCCACCGACAATGACAATCCGTCGAACCGGCTGGTCTCCACGCCCAACAGGCTGCTCCCCAGGCGGGGCCGGCTGCTCCCCTGCCCCAACCGGTGGCGCCGCAGGCTCGTCCGGCCGCTGCTCAGGCCGGTCCGGCATTGCCACCCTCAGGCCGGCGCGCCGCCGTCACACCGCTCAACACCTGGTTCTTGCGCGCGACCAGCCCCGACATGTGCGCTACCGACGCCATCTGAAAGTACAGCCACTCCAGGAATCCCCGATCACGCAACTCCGCCAGCTGCGCGGCCGGCAATGCCTTGAGCGCAGCGGCCGCTATCCAGTACAGCCCCTCCAACTTGGCCTCGCTGCGATCGACAAACTCCACATCGATGCGCACCGGCTCGACCAGGTTGAGCTCGGCCAGGCGGCCGGTAAACTCGTAAGCCTCGCGCGATCCGCTCACCAACGCCGACAGGATCGAGGTGATGTCCTGCAGGAACTTTGACGGTGCGCCGTCGTCGAGGAACAGGCGCTCACCTTCCTGGGTCTGAATGTTGGAGCAGTCGAGGTCGAGCGCCACATCCAAAGAAGGCTGGCTGCCCGCGGGACCGGCGCCGCGCCGCGGCATCAGCGAGAAGGGCTGACGCTGGATCTGCAACGGCACGTACGCAACATCCCAGCGGCCATGGGCGAAAAACAGGTTCTCCGTGCGCTGGAAGCCCAGCAGCACGGCGGGCTCGAAGCGCCCGCTCTCGGCGCTCTTGGTGAAAAAGATCGGATAGTGCGCGACGAGCCGCGGAAACTCGCGCGGGACGACGCTCACCACGTTGATTTCCGCCCACTCTCGGCTCGGTCGGGGCGCAACGCGCACGTTCCGGTGAGTCCGACTGTCAAGAACTACCAGATTGACCACCATCGCCTCCGGTCATTGCAACAATTGTACAATAGACCTTATCACTACACCCCGGGGGTGCTTTGCATGCCGGCCGAGCCCAGGAAAGCACAGGAGTGGCATGATGTCGATGCGGCCCTCTTTGAGGCTGAGATCAGACCGCGCGGGCGCCCCGCGATCCTGCGCGGTCTCGTGCAGCAGTGGCCCGTGGTGCAAGCGGGCCGTGAATCGCCCCAGGCACTCGCCACCTACCTGAAAGGGTTCTATAGCGGTCTTCCCGCGCCGTTGTTCGAGGGGCCGGCGGCGATCAACGGCAGATTTTTCTACAACGACACCCTCGACGGCTTCAATTTCGAGTCCAAACGCGCGTTGCTCAGCGATCTGCTGGACCGGCTGCAACATGATCTCGGCAAGGAGGCGGCGCCGGCGTTGTACGCCGGGTCGGTCTCGCTGCCGATCTACCTGCCGGGCTTTTCCAGTGCAAACAATCTGCGCGAGCTGCTCAATGTTGACTCGATGATCGAGTCCATCTGGCTGGGCAACCGTACGTGTATTGCGCCGCATTTCGACAATACCGAGAACATTGCGTGCGTCGTTGGCGGCAGACGCCGCTTCACCATGTTTCCGCCCCAACAGATCAGAAATCTCTACGTCGGTCCGCTCGACCTGACTCCCGCCGGCCAGCCGGTCAGCCTGGTCGACATCCGCAATCCGGACCTCGGCCGCTTTCCCCGCTTTGCCGAAGCGCTCGCCGCCGCCGAAGTGGCCGAGCTCTCGCCAGGCGATGCGGTCTACATCCCCGCCTTATGGTGGCATAACGTCGAGGCGCTGGAAGCTTTCAACGTGCTCGTCAATTACTGGTGGCGGGACGTTCCCGACTTCTTCGAGTCGCCCTCGATGAGCCTCCTGCACTGCCTCCTGACCCTGAAAAGCCTGCCCCCGCAACAGCGCCGCGACTGGCAAGCGGTGTTTGACTATCTGATTTTCCAACCCGAGGAACCGGCCCTCGAACATCTGCCGCCGCAGGTGCAGGGTCTGTTCGGCGAGCTGACCCAACCTAAAGCGGATCGCATCCGGGCGATTCTGCTCAAGAGCCTCGGGCGCAAACCCTTATAGAGCCGCGCGGAATCCGACCTGGTACCGGGCGAACCCCTCGGACGCCGAATAGAACTGGTCCGAATAGCGGCCGTGCTGCTTTTGCGAGGCCCCGGTCAGATTGAGCGCATCGAAGAACACGGAAAAGTGCTTGGTGATCTCATAGCTCGCGCTCATATCGAGCTGACCGTACGCCTCCGTGTAAACAGGCTCGTTCGCCTGCTGTGTCTGCAGCAACGCTGCGAGGAATTCCCCGCGATGAGTGTATGCCACGCGAGTCTGGATCCCGTACTTCTCGAAGAATCCAACGACGTTGTAGGAGCGGCTCAACCCCGGCAACGCGAACTGATTGCCGATGACGAGTGGGTTCCAGCCCGCACCACCGCTCGGCACGGACCAGTTGGCCTGTATGCCGAAACCGCTGTCCCCGAACACGTGCTGCGCGGAGAGCTCGAAGCCGTGAATCTGCGTTCTGTTGGCGTTAGACGGCTTGGTGATATCCCAGATCACCAGCGGGTCGCCCGGCTGCCCGGGGAAGGTGAGTTGCCCGGGGTTGTCGTTCAGCATCTGCGTAAAGATCGACTGCGCATTTACTGCCTGACCCGCGGCCGTCAGCTCCGCTATCGCCTTGTTAGCTATGGCACCCGCATTCGGGTCCGTGATACCGAACAACGGTCCCTGCGTCGTGGTCTGAGTCAGGAAGTTCGTGACATGCTTCGTGAACCAGTTGACCGCGACGTAGCTATCCCTGGCGTAATACCACTCCGCCGCGAGGTCGAAGTTGTTGGACTCGTACGGCAACAGCGCCGGATTACCCGCGGTGGCCGTGCGTGACCCCGGTTTCGGCGCGTTCGTCACGGAAGTGGTACCGATCATCTGGGTTAGATCTGAACGGGCGATCGTCTTGCTATACGAGGCACGCAGCAGCACATCCGGCAGTACCTGCAGGCTCGTATCGAGGCTCGGCAGGAACTCGTCATAGGACGAGTGAACGTCGCTGTAGGTCGCATTCTTCGCAAAGTTGGTGGAGAACTCGGTCGCGTTGTTCCACTGGATCGACACGGGAACCTTTTGCAGGCTGTTGGCGGTGACGTCGCTTTTCTCATACCGCAGCCCGGCCAGTGCCCGGAACCGCATGCCGTCAAAGTCCGTATCGAAATCCATCTGCACGAACGGCGCCGGCGTGGCTTCACGGATGTGATCATCGTTGGTGGGCGAAGTGGCCTGCGCGAAAGTATAGGGCGGGAAGTTGCCATCCATCTTGCCATCCGGATTTATACGGCCGCCCGGCTGGGTCGCGGCGATCGCACTGGCCAGACTGAAGGTGTAGAAATACGGCACGGCAATCCCGCATCCCCCGCCGGAGAAGCTCTTGAGGATGGTGCAGGTGGAGACCTGGGTAAACGCACTGGCCGGAATAAGGCCATTGTCGACCGGGTTGTAGTACCCCCACGGGAAGTTGCCGCTGTTGAAGGCCTCAGCCCGCGTAGTCATCCTTTTGAAGTCGAAGCCCAACTTGATGCTCTTCAGGCCGCTGTCCGCGGTGTTTTTCCAGGTCGCATCCAGGCGCGCCTCATCGACCACCGTCCTGAAGATGGTGTTGTTCGCCTGACCGAACAGCGGGTCGATCGTGTCCGTTCCGAGGTTGCTGGTGGTATGGGGCGCTTGATAGATCCAGCTGGTGGTCGGAATATCCCCGCCACCGGCTGTAAACGTCTTGGTGATCGCCAGGGCGGGCGATTGCCCGACGATGCCAAAGTTGTTGTTACCTAAAGCGCCGCCCTCCGAATTGGCAAAAGAATGATGACCGTCGAATTCGACTGTCACATTGTCGGTGGCTTCCCAGCGCAGGTTGAATCCCGCGGACCCGTTCTGGTGGATGAACTCATCGGCCGCCGAGAAATACGACAGATCACTGCCGTTATCCACGAGATTGGTCACCGTCCCGTGCTCGTTGATCGTCGCGCTGATGGGATTCAGGCCGTAATCGAACCAGGCGCCGAAAGTATGCCGGTTCACGATGTCCTTGTAGAAGGTGTACGTGTAATCCGCCGTCGCGACCACCGAATCGGTAGGCTTGAACTGCAGTACTGCCTGGCCGTTGGTACGCGTGCGCTCGTGATCGACGAAGCCCCAACCTTCATTGCGCGGTGACCAGGTATGTCCTTCAGGATTGGTATTGGAGCTGGTGACGCGCGGATCGCCGGCGGTCCACTGGTCCTGCAGCCAGCCATCAATGTTCGCATCCTCTTCGCGGCTGTTGCGCTTGGAGTACGAGCCGTTGATGAGGAACCCCACCCGGTCGTCGAAGAAGGTGTCGCTGAACAGGCCCGAGAACTCCGGCGTCACCTTGCTGCCGACTTCGCTGGAGGTGTCGCGGGCTGCCTTGGCCGAAAACGTGGCGCGCATCGAGTGATAGTCGAATGGCCGCGCCGTGGTGATGTTGATCGTCGAGCCGATACCGCCGCTGGGCATGTCCGCGCGGCCGGTCTTGTAGACTGTGATGCCGGAAATACCGTCGGCGGACAGATTTTCGAAGTCAAAGGCCCGTGCCGCATTCTGACCCGGAATAGTGTTGCCCGGCATGGAGCGCCCGTTCAGCAACACCATGTTGAATTCCGGACCGAAGCCGCGGACAGTCACCCGCGAACCTTCGTTGTTGATGCGGTCGATGGTCACGCCCGGAACGCGTTGGACCGCCTCAGCGAGGTTGGAGTCGGGAAACTTGCCGATATCTTCCGCAGTGACCGCATCAATCACGCCTGCCGACTCGCGCTTGATGGCCTCAGAGGTCACAAGTGATTGACGCAGCCCGGTGACGACGACTTCCTCCAGCTTTTCGCCGGAGGCGGAAGCCGGGTCGGCGGCATCGGCCGCTATCGCGCCGGAGCAGTACATCGCGACCACCACGGCCAGCGGTTTCATTGGAAACTGCGCCAGCTGCGGAAACTGACGCAGACGTGAATACGCCTTCGTCGAGGCGTGCGAACGCTTGGACTTCTTCAAAGTAACCCCCCTCTCACCCATTTTTGCCGGGCCAACACTCGGCGCCGGCGTCGAGCGCCGATCTCTGCGACCGGTTTCTGAAACCGGTTGCAGGTTTAATATGCCGCTGCCCGCCGCAAAACACAAGTAGGCCCTTATTCGGGCAGACATAGGCTTTCGGCGCGCTGCGAACGCTGTGCCCTTGACAGCGGTGCGGCAGCGCAAGCAGCATTCCCTGAAACCGGTTGCACAAAAGCGCGGGCTGCAGACTTCGCGGAACGGTGGGGGACATGAGTCGCAGAGTTCAACTGCTGGAGGGGTTCAGGCACCCGGATGCGGGCGGCGGGGCAACCGCGGCCGATACCATGGCGGCGCGCCAGGCGCTCAAAGTCCTCGGCGTGGCCGCCACGGTGGCCCTCGGTGGCTTCCTGGTTGGATTCGATGCCACCGTGATCTCCGGCGCCGTGCCGTTCATCCGTGACTATTTCGGTCTCGGCGGGGATGCCGGCAGTCTCAAGCTCGGCTGGGCGGTGAGTTGTCTGGGGTGGGGCGCAATGGCCGGCAACCTCGCAGCCGGCATGCTCAGCGACCGTTTTGGGCGCAAAAAGGTACTACTGTTGACCTCCCTGTTGTTTCTCGTATCCGCATTGACTGCCGCCCTGTCCTCCAGTTTCACCGTGTTCGTCAGCGCGCGGATCTGCGGCGGTCTCGCGGTTGGAGCGGCAATTCTGACGGCGCCCGTGTACATCGCGGAGATTGCGCCGGCGCGCGTCCGGGGGCGGCTCGTCTCGCTCAATCAGCTGATGATCGTCATCGGTATCTCGATCTCGTTCTTTTCCAACTACTTCCTGATGTCGCTGGGCCCGCAGAGCTGGCGCTGGATGCTGGGCGTGCAGGTGGTACCAGCCACGTTGTATTTTCTCCTGCTGCTGCTGGTGCCGGAAAGTCCACGCTGGCTGCTGAGCAAGCGGCGCGAGCAAAGCGCGCTGGCCGTGCTCTCCCAGGTACATGGTAGCGTCGCGGCACAGCGCGAGCTTGCTGACATCAAGTCCAGCCTGGGCAGCAAATCCCGGCAGTCCAGCGTACGCGAGCTATTTACGGGACGGTTGCGCCGCGTGTTGATTTTCGGATTTGGCATTGCGTTTTTCCAGCAAGCCACCGGCATCAACGCGGTCTTCTATTACCTGCCGACCATTTTTGCGCAAGCCGGAGGCGGCCTCGCAACCGCCTTCGGGCAGTCCGTGTTCGTGGGCCTGGTCAATCTCGGTATGACATTCCTCGCGATCTGGCTCATCGACCGGCTGGGGCGCAAGCCCCTCCTGTGCATCGGCGTAGCCGGCATGATGGTGTCGCTACTGACGATCAGTTGGGCATTCTACTCGGCACATGCGGCGCTGGGCGGCGGGCCCGCGGTCACCAACGGCACCGTCGTGTTGATTGCCATCGCGGCATTCGTAGCCTCCTTCGCCATTTCGCTGGGGCCTGTGATGTGGGTCATGTTGTCCGAGATCTTTCCCAATGAAGAGCGCGCCGCGGCCATCTCCATCGTGGGTTTCTGGAATTCCCTGGTGAGTGCGAGCGTCACACTGCTCTTCCCGAAGGAGCTGGCCACCTGGGGTCCCGCGGGCACGTTCCTCGCCTATGGCCTGTTTGCCGGCGCCGGCCTGCTGTTCATCGTGATGCTGGCGCCTGAGACCAAGGGCAAGACCCTCGAGGAACTGGAGCGGCTGCTCGTTCGGTCCAAACAGGTGGTGGGATGAGCCCGAAGTCTGATTCCCTACGTAGTGCCGGTAAGAGTGGCCCACGGCCGCGCCAATCGGCCACCTTGCGGATGGTGGCCCGCGAAGCAGGTGTCTCCGCAAGCACCGTGTCACGGATCATCAATGGCACGGTCAACGTCAGCGACGGTCTGAAACATGCCGTCGAAGCGGCCATTGCGAAATTCAACTTTCGGCCCAACGCCGCAGCGCGTGGCCTGGCCCTCGGCAAGACCCTGACGATAGGTGTGGTCGCGCAGGCGATAGACAGTCCGTTCTATGGCGAGGGTCTGCGGGGCATTGAAGCGGGCCTGCGACAAGAGGGATATGCACCGCTGTTCATGAGCGGTAACTGGCATGAAGAGGACGAAGATCGCTGCATCAGGGAATTCATCGCGCGCGGTGTCGACGGGATCATCGTGTTCGCGGGCCGCCTCAGCGATGCAAAGCTGAAGAGTTATGCCAAGGAAGTGTCGATCGTCGTCACCGGGCGCCGTTTGCGTGCCCAAGGGCTGTTCAGCCTGCAGATTGATGATCAGCACGGCGCCATGCTGGCAGTGCGGCACCTCGTCGAGTTGGGTCACCGCCGGATCGCGTTCATAACAGGCTCCGAGAATCATCCGGACGCCATTGAACGGCTCAGCGGCTACCAGAAGGCGCTAGAGGATTCCGGGATCGCTTTCGATCCGAAGCTGGTTGCCGTGGGCGACTGGCACGAGGAAGGCGGTTTGCGGGCAACATTGGCGCTGCTGGACTCGCAAACCAAGTTCACTGCCCTCTTCTGTGTGAATGACCAGACGGCGTACGGCGCTTGCCTCGCGCTCTTCCGCAAGGGACTGTCAATACCCGGCGATGTGTCACTGGTCGGTTTCGATGACTTGCCCTCGTCCGCATACCGGCTTCCGCCGCTGACCAGCGTACGCCAATCGATCGGCGTGCTGGGCGAGCAATCCGCGCAAGCCATTCTCCAGCTCATCGCCGGCCGCAGACCCCGTATCACACCGCCCCCTGTAGAGCTCGTCGTGCGGGAATCAACCTCCCATACCGGCACCATGGCGCCCACGCGCAAACAACAGTCCGTTTGATCATGAACAACCTCAACTGCCTCGACACCCTTTGTAGCCGTTTCCCAGCAACCTTTGTTTGGGGAGTTGCCAGCAGTGCTTTCCAGATCGAAGGCGCGGCCGCCGCGGACGGCAAGGGCCCTTCCATCTGGGATGAGTTCTGCCGCCGTCCGGGTGCGATTGCCGACGGCTCGGATGGCGAGGTTGCCTGCGATCATTACAACCGGCTGGACTCCGACCTCGACCTGATCGCAGCGCTCGGCGTCCGAGCGTATCGGTTCTCGATCTCCTGGCCCCGGATTCAGCCGACCGGGTCCGGTGCCTGGAACGAGCAGGGCCTCGATTTTTACAACCGGCTGGTTGACAAGCTGCTGCAGCGGAACATTGAGCCTTTTGCGACCCTCTATCACTGGGACCTTCCGGCAGCGCTACAGCGCGAACACAACGGCTGGGCGGATCGGGACACGGCCTACCGATTCGCGGAGTACGCAGCACTCGTAGCGCAGCGCCTCGGCGATCGGGTGCGCTCGTTCGCAACCCATAACGAGCCGTGGGTGACTGCGACGATCGGCCACGAATTCGGGCACTTCGCACCGGGAGTGAAAAACCGGGCTGTCGCAACACAGGTCGCGCATCACTGTCTCTTGAGCCATGGACTCGCATCCCAGGCAATACGCAGCGCGCGAACTGGGGGCGACGTCGGAATTGTCGTAAATCTCTCGCCGGTCTATTCGGCGACGCAGTCACATGCTGACGTCCTGCAGGCTACACGCGAAGATGGTCTGCTGGTTCGCTGGTACCTGGACGCTCTCCTGCGCGGGCAGTATCCGTCCGATGTCCTGGAATACCTCGCTGCAGATGCGCCAAAAGCACATGCTGGCGATGCGCAACTGATCGCCCAGCCTCTCGACTTTCTCGGCGTGAACTACTACCACCCGATCGTATCGACTATCACGCGGCCATTTTCCCCGGCCCGCGATGGCGCCGCGGTCACGGATATGGGCTGGGAAGTGGCACCAGCGCAGTTCACGGAGCTGCTGCTGCGGCTCGATCGCGAGTATGAGCTTCCACCGCTGCTCATCACTGAAAATGGCGCCGCCTACCGGGATACGCTGATCGAGGGCAACATTCAGGATGAAGACCGCCGCGCCTATATCGAATCGCATGTGCGCGCTGTGGCCGATGCAATCGGTCAGGGTGTTGACGTCCGTGGCTACTTCGTCTGGTCGCTGCTGGATAACTTCGAATGGGCGTCCGGCTATACGAAGCGCTTTGGCATCTATTATGTTGACTACGCAACGCAGGCCCGGATCCTGAAGCGAAGCGGCAGTTGGTACAAGAACCTGGCCGCGGCATTCAATCGGACGCACGCGGGAGCGCGCCACCTTCAGGATTCTTCACAGTAATCCGCTCGATTCGCAATGCGCTCAATGCCGCCTGACGGACGTCAGACCGGACGTTGATGCAAGTCACAATTCCAGAACCACTCCTGTGACGGCTGCCACTGCGCAGGCCTGTCACAGAGCGACACAATTGCCGCGCCCAAGTTCAAGGGCTCAAGGAGGGTCCATGGAAACAACAAGTGCGAGAGGCTTTTCCCGTCTGATCACAGCCGCCGCTGCCTGCGGCATCACAGTTCTGTCAGTGTCCGGATGCGCAACCATCATCCACGGCACGCAGCAGGATGTCGGTATATCCAGTACGCCGACCGGAGCAACCGTCACGATCGACAACATCGATAAAGGTGCTACACCGGTCGTTGCCAAACTCAAGCGCAAGGAAAATCACACGGTAAAGATTCAATTGGCTGGCTACCAGCCGTTCGAGACGACACTCACACACAGCGTCAGCGGCTGGGTGTGGGGTAACATAGCCATCGGCGGGTTGATCGGTCTGGCCGTCGACGCCGTTTCCGGGGGCATCTACAAGTTGACGCCCGAACAGGTCTCAGGCTCGCTTCAAACTGGCCACGCCTCCGTCCTCCAAAAGGATGGCGGCCTGTATGTGGTTGCCGTTCTCGAGCCTAAGTCTGACTGGGTAAAAGTGGCTCAGCTGCAGCGCGAGTAAGACACGCACATTACCTCGGGGTCGGGTGCGTTCATGAATCGAACGTGACGACGCACTCGGCCCCCTGATCGATCCTCGCACCGAATCCGTCGGTTACTACAGCGTTTTCGCCAAACGTGACCCCCATTAACTTGCGATCGAAGCGAAACTGCCGCAGATGTGGCAACGGATTGGTGGATCGCTCACCGGTATTCTGATCGGTAGAAGTAATCACGCAGCGGGTGCACGGCTTCACCAGCTTCAATGTGACATCGCCAATCCGTACCGAAGCAATGCGGTCTTCCGCGAAGGGCTCGAGCCCGCTCAGCACGATATTCGGCCGAAAGCGTCCCATCGGGATCGGCTCCGGCATGCGAGCGTTGAGATCGTCGAGCGATGCCCGATTGCACACGAGGATCGGGAAACCATCGGAAAAGGCGACGGGCGCCAATTGCGGACCGGCGTACTCGGGATTTGCCACGCGCTTCGGCATGTTCGGCACGCGAACGAGCCGCACGGGCTTCTCCAGGACGGCACTGGCCCAATCGCTTGCAGCCTGGCCTTGATCGAGCCCTTCGCAGCGGTCCTTCCATACCCGCACACTCACGACTTCACCCTGCAAGGTGAAGGGCAACTCCAACGCCGGTAAACCGGGAGCTCGCAAAGTCAGGCCCGTGGCTGCCAGGTGTGTCTCGATGCGTGCAAGGTTGG